>Ga0070666_10001540_pt1 | contig 14001 bp, 9 predicted proteins | sample KBSS23metaG_FD_64677 | JGI IMG/M metagenome (GOLD analysis project Ga0070666, IMG submission 64677) | Switchgrass rhizosphere microbial communities from Kellogg Biological Station, Michigan, USA - KBS S2-3 metaG | ecosystem: Host-associated > Plants > Roots > Rhizosphere > Soil ... | reverse complement strand
CTGGCTCGCGGCGCAGACACGGGCCGGGGTCTTCCCCGCCGAATCGCCATCACGTCACCGCGAATACTGGACATCGCCGCGCCCTGTTCTCGCAACTGAGGATGCAACGGCGCCAACTGCATGACGTACGTTTCCACGTCTCGCTCACTTGGTGCGGAAGCGATTAGCTCAATCGCTTGCGTCCAGAAATCGTCCTCGCTCGGCCCGACCCGTCTTTTCAGAAGTTCTAGCCGATAGTCGATCGGCTTGAGCAAGTTTTTCACGGCTGCTTGCAAGGCACCCGCTCCGTCCCGCCGAAGCATCGTATCCGGGTCCTCACCCTCGGGCAAGAGGACGATGCGCACCTTCAGCTTTTCCGGTTCCAACACTTCGATCGATCGTTCCGCCGCCTTCTGCCCCGCCGGGTCACTATCGTAGAGAACGATAACGCCATCGCACCAGCGTTTCAGAATCTTCGCGTGCTCTTCGGTGAGAGCGGTGCCCAGCGATGCGATGGCCGTCGTCACTCCAGCTTTGTGGCACGCGATCACGTCCAGATATCCCTCGGTCAACACGGCACGACGATCTTTGTTGATCCGCTCTTTTGCTCGGTACATTCCGTAGAGGGTTCGGCTCTTCTTGAATAGAGGCGTGTCGCCACTGTTCACGTACTTGGGATGACCGTCTCCAAGGAGTCGACCGCCAAACGCAACGAGGTCGCCTCGCTCATCGCGAATCGGGAACATCAGACGGCCACGGAAGCGATCGAAGTATCCGCCGCTTGAATCCTGGTCGACCAAGAACAAGGAACGACATTCCGAAAGCGAGTGATTCTTCTTGCGTAGGGTTGTCGCAAGAGCGCTTCCCTCATCGGGCGCGTACCCAATCTCCCAGTAGGCGATCATCTCGGCGTCGATGCCACGCTTTTCGCAGTAGGCCAGGGCCACGGGGTTCTTTGCAAGCTGCTCCTGGAAAAAGAGGAGAGCTTCCTTCATCGCCGCGTCTTGCTCAGCCCGCTTGGACGGTTCCACCGTCTTGCCAAACTTGGGCAGTTCCACCCCCGCTTGGGCGGCGAGGATACGTTGAGCTTCGCGGAAATCGACGTTCTGGGTTTTCATGACCCAGGTGAACACGTCTCCATATTCGCCGCATGACCAGCAACGATACCGACCCATGGTCGGTGAGACTTGGAAGGAGGGGTTCTTATCGTCATGGAAGGGGCAGAGCCCCTTCCAATCTTTGCCAGCGCGTTTAAGTGCGACTCGTTGGCCGACTAAATCGACGAGATCGATCCGCGCTCGGATGTCGTCGTTAACTTCGGCCAAGAGAACTTAAACTTTGCCTGCGGCTACGACGATCGCCGTCACGACGTGCGGCTTGTCTGGTCCAAGTCGATTCAGTCGGAAAGCAACTTTATCTCGGACCATGTAGCGCATCAGAATCGTGTCTCCCGTGATCTGATAGCCCTCTGGCTCGCGATATCGCTCCATGACTTCCTTGAACGAATCACCGAAGCTGATTCCCTTACGGGTCTTCACCTTTCGGTTCTCAAGACCGGTCGCTTCGATCTGCACGACGCGATTGTTGCGATCGAGAATAAATCCGTATCGGCAACCGTCTCGGTTGTAGACCCAACGGATGTAGCTCTGAGCTGGTGAGGCACCGCCGCCACCACCGCCGCCACCTGCTGCTCCGCCGCCACCACCGCCGCGTCGGCCACCGCCGCCGCCCGCGCCGGCTTGCATGTCCGGAACCGCAGAATTCTGAAGGAGGAGTTCATCTCCAAAATCGAATGATGGGGTGTTGAGCGAGACGCCGCCACCACCACCGCCGCCTCCGCCGCCACCGCCGCCGTTACCAAACTTGCTACCACCGCCACCGCCGCCTCCACCAGCAGCGCCACCAGCGCCGCCCGATCCGAGGGGCAGGATCTGATCTGGGTCGCCAAAGACTTGAAGAAGGCGCATGCCCGAATCGTAAAGCTTGATGCCAACGAGTCCGTTCTCGCCCTGTGATTTCGTCTGGGCAAAAGTGGGGGCGACTACCATGGTACAGGCAAGGGCCGCAATCGTCAGGCTAATTAACTTCGTTCTCAATGATCCTCCGCGTCTATGGCCTAGACGGCCAGTCGAGTTGCATACGTTCTATATATACAACGTATATACGGCAAGCCCGGTATCAACCGCTCCCACCAATTTGCTTGATATACCCGATTCTAGGTTCATTCGACCCAGAAATGTGCGCTCTCTTCAGGTATACCGGAACGCATAGTTTGAGGAGGAGTCAGGAAATATATGGCAACTACAGCAGAGCTTTCGGTGAATACATCGGAGTTCGAAGAAAAGGTTTTGAAGTCAGACGTGCCCGTCCTGGTGGATTTCTGGGCAGAGTGGTGTGGTCCGTGCAAGGCGATCGGCCCGTCGGTCGAGCAGCTTGCAACTGAATATGCCGGTAAAGCCCGCGTATTCAAGCTGGATGTCGACGCAGATCCTGCGATCGCCAGCCAGTACGGCGTGATGAGCATCCCCGCGCTGCTCGTCTTCAAGGGTGGCAAGGTCGTCGATCAGATGGTCGGCGCGGCCCCGAAGGCGACCATCGCCCAGTTGATCGATCGCTCGCTCTGAGCGGTATCGATTCGTTTTGAGAGAGGCGGCAGGCGACTGCCGCCTTTTCTTTTGGTTCGGTTGAGCCTCCGCATCCTTGCGCCAATGTTCGTTCCTTTGCCCCAGAGGCGGCACTCCTTAGCCTCGACGCAGGTTTAATCTGCCGTGGCCTCGCCAACTGTAGAGACCAAACCTTTGCCAGAGTCATCTCCCAAGAAGAATCCCAACGTCGGTCGCGCGGGCGGCATCATGATGGCCAGCCTTCTGCTGAGCCGTGTGCTCGGCCTTGTCCGGGACATGGTGGTCGCGAGCAAATTCGGGGTCAGCCACGCAACCGACGCGTATACCGCGGCCTTTCAGCTACCCGACCTCATCTTCTATCTCATCGCGGGGGGCGCACTCAGTTCGGCATTCATTCCCGTTTTCAGCGAGTACATCCACACCAAACGCGAGAAAGAAGCCTGGCAAATATTTAGTTCTGTCACGACTGTTATCACAATCGCGATCACAACGCTTGTAGCACTTGCCCTAATCTTCGCCGTGCCTCTGGTCCACTTGACTGCCGGAGGCGCTGAACAAGAAGGCATCGTTCCCCTCGTCGTCCTTCTCAGCCGAATCGTTCTTCCTGCTCAGATCGCGTTCTTTATCGGCGGCGGCCTGATGCTCGGGGCACTCTATTCGCTGCAGCGGTTTGCCGTCCCCGGACTTGGACCAAACATCTATAACCTCGGCATCATCTTCGGCGCGGTCGTTCTCTCTGCGTTCTTTAAAGAGGGAATCGTTGGCATGGCATGCGGCGCACTGATCGGAGCATGTATCGGCAACCTCGTGATTCCCGCTTGGGAGTTAAAGCGAGCTGGTGGAAAATTCCGCCCCTCGCTTGACCTTTCTCATCCGGGGGTCAAGAAGATTTTCAAGTTGATGCTTCCCGTAGTTTTCGGGCTTTCGTTGGGCGGCGTCTATCCCGTGATTCTTCGATCATTCGCGTCCTACTATCCCCATGGTCTTAGCGATATCTACTATTCGAATCTTTTGATGCAGGCGCCAGTCGGCGTACTTGGCCAATCGCTCGCTATCGCGATCTTCCCTGCCCTGAGCCAGTTCCATGCCGAGAGCCGGATGGATATGTATCGGTTACAGATGGGCAGCACTTTGAGGACCGTCATTTATCTTACGGTTCCAATCTCCGCGTTTATGGCTCTGGCTGCGCCGCAAATTGTCTCGGGTCTGTACGCACATGGAAAGTTCACCGAGGCGAATGCCCAAGAGGTCGCCATGTGTTTACGTTGGTTTGCCATCGGCATTAGCGCCTGGTGCATGCAACCAGTCATCACGCGTGGATTCTTCGCCATTCAAAACACGCTGACCCCAACGATTGTCGGAACACTTGTTACCGCGTTCTTCATCGGCTCCGTTTATTTTCTGAAGACGACGTCCATGGGCCTTTTCGCACTGCCTCTCGCCAGTTCGATTTCGGCGATCCTGCTCGTCGTTGCCCTGCTCGCATTTCTTGTGCCCCGGATCGGAGGGCTCGATTTGCCGGGAATCCTTACAACCCTTGCAAAGAGCGCAGTGGGCACAGCCCTCATGCTGGCCATCACGTATCTAGTTCTGAAGACACCGGCAGGTGAAGTATCGAGTACAGGAAATCGCTTTGTGGGTCTCGCGATCATCCTTGTGCTTTTCTTCCCGGGCATGTTCATCTACCACTGGTCAACGAAGTTGATGAAAATGCCAGAGACCGCATACATCGATCGAATGGTCGCTCGCATTTCGGGGCGAGCGGTGCCTGTCGATAGGAAAGCTGTCGTGCCCGATGTTATCGAGGAGCCTTCCAGCGATCGTATTCAGGAACTCCCTCCCTCCGAACAACCCGGTGGTGGAAGCATCGATCCTATGGAAGGGGCTTAGTCAGCTCGGAACTCGGAACTCAATACTCAATACTGAGCTCTCAGCACTCAGCACGTCGATCTCACGCCGCTGACAACAAGCCAAACACACTGCTAGCCTGCTCAACTTTCGCAACCGCCTCATCTCGGACCGAGCGGTATTCATCCTTTCCAAAGTTCAGCCAATCCTGAGCGAGCGGATCGATGTCGAATGACAACAGCGCCTGATCTTGTCCGAACATCGTCTTCGCCATCACGTCCGCAACATGCACGACCATAACGGAAACGGATGAATCCTCATTCAGCGGACCTTCATGATCTCGAACGACTTCGATCAATTGGCTCGGGAGCGACCACTTCTCCGCTACAGCGGCACCGATTTCACAATGTCCGACTCCGAATATCTCGCGCTCGAATCTCTCAAGTCCTCCGCCAGCGTTTTGCGCCTTTGCTAGCGCCTCATCAAACAGTTCAGGAAAATGCGTGATCATGAACAGTCGGCCAACGTCGTGTAAGAGCCCACCTACAAAAACGGTCTCTGAATCGACGGTCGAAAGATTCTTGAGTTTTGCGACCAACTGTGCCGCCGCCGCCGTCGCATACGAGTGAACCCAGAACGAGCGAAGCGCTTCAGCATGTCGCGAGTTCGTCGACTGCATCGCAGTCATCGCCGCCGCGCTCAAAACCAAATTCTTGACTTGCTGGCTTCCAAGAATAACGACCGCTTGACCAATTCCAGATACGCGGCCTTGGACACCGTAATAGGCGGAATTCACCACGCGCAAGACCTTTGAGGCGATCGCCTGATCCGCGCTGATGATGGCTTCGAGAGTCGCGGCAGAGGGCTCGGACTTCTCCGTCTCTTCCAAAACCCGGATGATGATTCCCGGCATGGCGGGCAAATCATCTAACGCTTTGCTCAGACAAAAACTGACTACTTCGTTTGCCGGCTTATCGCCAATCATTCCAGTCCCAACTTCAGAATCCGCGACCCACTTGGATTCCTCGCCTCGAAGAACGGCTCAGCGAACCGAATTCCTCGTAGTTGAAATATCGGTGAACTTAGGCTCGATTTGCCCTTGATTTACTACTGGGTCTTGGATTCAGGATGCGATCTTTTTCCGCAAAAGGGGCCACTGGTAAACTCACCAGACTCCCGTGAACGACAGGAAGTCGGGCTGGGTTCTGCTCCTTTTGTAAGGCAATTAACTATGGATTTGAAGCGCGTTTATCTGTTCCGTGAAGGCAATGCGACCATGAAGGATCTGCTCGGTGGCAAGGGTGCGAACCTTGCCGAGATGTCGAATATCGGATTGCCCGTCCCTCCCGGATTTACGATCACCACCGAAGTCTGCAACGAATACTATGCGAACGGCGGCAAGATGCCGGCGGGACTCATGGACTCCGTCCGCGAAGCGGTCAAGGACGTCGAGAAACTGATGGGCCGCACGCTCGGAGGTTCGACCAAGCCGCTGCTCGTCTCCGTCCGATCCGGCGCCAAATTCTCTATGCCGGGAATGATGGACACCGTCCTCAACCTCGGGCTCAATCCTACAACCGTCAAGGCGATGGCCGATGAAACGGGCAACAAGAGATTTGTTTACGATTCCTATCGCCGCCTCATCATGATGCTCTCCGACGTCGCTTTCGGTCTAAGCAAGCACGAATTCGATGACAAGATTTTCAAAGAGTACAAACAAAAGGTCGGCGCCGAATCCGATTTGGATTTAGACGCCGACCAAATGGAGGAGATTTCCCAGCTCTTTCTCAAACATGTACGAGAGAAAACTGGACGGGAGTTCCCGACTGATCCATTTGAACAAATGGAAGTTGGAATTGAAGCGGTCTTCAAGAGTTGGAACAATGACCGCGCTATCGTTTACCGACGACAAGAGCGCATTCCTGACGAAATTGGAACCGCCGTCAACATCCAAGCGATGGTCTTTGGCAATGCGGGCGACGATTGCGGAACCGGCGTTGCTTTCACTCGCGATCCATCCACCGGCGAGAAAGCGATCTACGGTGAATACCTGATGAACGCTCAGGGTGAAGACGTCGTCGCTGGCGTGCGCACCCCCGTTCCCATCAGCGCTTTGCAAAAGCAAAATCCGCAAGTGTTCGATGCGTTCATGGACACCGCGAACAAGCTCGAGAAGCACTACCGCGACATGCAGGATCTGGAATTCACCATCGAGCACGACAAGCTGTTCATGCTTCAGTGCCGAAGTGGAAAGCGAACCGGTCCTGCGGCGGTGAAGATCGCGGTCGACATGGTTGAAGAAGGATTGATCAAGAAGGAAGAGGCTCTGCAGCGAGTCACCGGATCGCATCTTGATCAGTTGCTCCATAAGCGAATCGATCCAGCCGCGCTGGACAAGGCGAAGCCGCTCGCGAAAGGAATTCCTGCGTCGCCTGGCGCAGCGGTCGGACAAGTCGTTTTCGACGCCGACGTTGCCGCCGAGGCAAAGGCGGGCACCTTACAGGGCGATGTCGTCATCGGAAAGAAAGTCATCCTCGTCCGCGATGAAACGAATCCTGATGACGTGCACGGAATGCTCGCTTCGCAAGCAGTCCTCACCGCTCGCGGTGGAAAGACTTCGCATGCGGCTGTCGTCGCGCGCGGATTTGGTATTCCCTGCGTTGCCGGTGCGGAAGCGCTCAACGTGGAAGTTCACGAAGAGAAGTTCACGGTGGGTGGCACCGTTGTCAAACAAGGCGATGTGATTACCATCGACGGCGCAAGCGGAGCGATCTATCTCGGAGAACTTCCGCTGATCGAACCGGAAGTGAGCGGCGCGTTCGGAACTCTAATGTCGTGGGCAGATGACTATCGCACGATGAAAGTTCGCGCGAATGCTGACAACCCACGCGATGCACGACAGGCGATCGAATTTGGTGCCGAAGGCATTGGCCTTTGCCGCACCGAACACATGTTCTTCGAAGAAGATCGACTGCCCCTCGTTCAAGAGTTGATCCTCACGAAGGATGAGAGCGTTCGTCAGCAAATGCTTGACAAGCTGCAGGTCGTCCAACAGCAAGACTTCGAGGGAATCTTCGAGGCGATGGATGGCAAGCCTGTCACCGTCCGCCTCATCGATCCACCGCTCCACGAGTTCCTCCCGAGTTTCGAAGAGCTCGTTCGCGAGACAACCGAGATTAAGACGCGCATCCACATGGGCCAAAAGGGTCTTGAGAAAGATCTCGAAACCAAGATGAAGATGCTTGGTGAAGTTGAGTCGATGAAGGAACAGAACCCGATGCTTGGTCTTCGCGGTGTCCGACTATCGATCATCCTTCCCGGCCTTGTCATCATGCAAACGCGCGCGATCCTTCAAGGTGCCGCTGCGGTTGCGAAGAAGGGCATGAAGGTGTTCCCCGAGATCATGATTCCCCTCGTCTCTACCGTGAACGAGTTGCGCGTTGTCCAGAATGCGCTGGAGGCGGAAGCGAAGAAGATCGTGAAGGAACAGGGCGTCGACATTCCCTACATGTTCGGCACGATGATCGAACTTCCCCGCGCTGCCCTCACCGCTGGTGAGATTGCGCAGTACGCGCAGTTCTTCTCTTTCGGAACGAACGACCTTACGCAAACCACGTTCGGATATTCACGCGACGACGCCGAAGGCAAGTTCCTTCAGCAATATGTCGAGCAGAAGATCCTGCCTCGAAATCCGTTCGAAACGATCGACGTTCCCGGCGTGGGCCGACTGATGAAGATCGCCGTTGAAGAAGGTCGCGCGGCTCGGGAAGGCCTGAAGTGCGGTATCTGCGGAGAGCACGGTGGCGATCCGGAGAGCATCGACTTCTGTCAGTCGATCAATCTCGATTACGTGAGCTGCTCACCGTTCCGCGTCCCCATCGCTCGCCTTGCTGCCGCGCAAGCGGCGCTGCGAACGAAGGTCGCAGTGACGATAGATAAATAAGGTGCGCAGGATTTATCCTGCTTAGCTGCGAAGTGGTTTGAGCGCCTCAGACCACTTCAGCAGTTCATCCAACACAACTGTGGCCGACGCCTCCAATCCTTCTGGCGCGACAAACACTCCTTCCACGATCGTCTTCCCAACGAACGGGATGTGAACCGCCTCCGCCAACGGCACGAGCTTCAGTGCGGTGCAGGTGATGCGCAACGCATTCACCGCTCGCGTTCCCGCGGAAACTCCGCCGTAGCTCACAAACGACGCAGCCTTGTAATTCCATTCTTGATAAATGAACTGCAACGCATTGAGCAGACTCGCCGGCGCACTGTAATCGTATTCCGGCGTGACGAAAACAAATGCGTCCATTTCTGAAACCGTCGCCGACCACTTCTTCGTGTGCTCGTGCTGGTAGTCCTTGAATCGCGGATGCCTCGGCTCGTCCAACAAAGGCAAATTCACTTCCGCCAAATCGATCAGGGCCACATCGAACTTGCCATGTTTCTTCGCCGTTTCAAAAAACCATTCGCCAACCGGCAAACCCACACGTCCGGGACGCACACTCGCAATCACAACACCAAGCTTAAGCACCGTCGCAGTTTATTCCATATCGAAGTTTCGTGATTCGACCCTATACTAAGAGTCGTGAAGGCCGTCCGCTGCATCGTTGGCACTCTTCTCTTGTCGCTAGTCGGAATTGCTAACGCACAGGGATTCAGGATCGACCACTGGGGCGAGAAAATCGATCTCCAACAAAACGCGGTCATCCACGTCGAAGAAAGAATCTCCGTCACCTTCACAGATCCGAAGCACGGAATTCTCCGCAATATCCCCGTCAGCTATCCAACCGGACACGGGACGAATCGAAACATCTCTCTCGATGGATTGAAAGTTCTCGACGAGAATAACAATCCAATCGAGTTTCGCGAAGATGATTCTGGCGGCCAGGTCAAGCTCCGCATCGGTAGCGCGAACATTACTTTGCCTGCCGGCACAAAGAAAACCTACGTGATTCGGTATCTCGTCAGCAACGGCATCAATTGGATGAATGAACCGACGTGGGTGCCAAGTGCCGAACTTTACTGGAACGCAACGGGGACCGATTGGCCCGCGGAGATACGCACATGCGACGTCACGATCACATTCCCGAAAGTTGAGAATCCACCAAAGGTGCGCCTCAAAGTCTTCACCGGTCCGATGGGAGCGCGACGGTCACAACTCATCGAAGGAATCGCAAAGGACAAAATCGGTGAGCAAACCTCGACGACGGCTTCTCTTACTAACTCCACCGCAACCATTAGCCGGAACAAGACACTTCCTAATGGGCAGGGTCTTACCGTCGTGCTTAACGTCCCCATCAAATACATTCCCAAAAGGAAAATCGTTGAAGAGAGAATCGGAAATAGCTCTGACTTCGCGGGCGGCATGTCTTATGACTTCACGCCCTATTACCCTTCGCAATACAACCAACCACTCTTTCAACCATTAACCGCGCAAGCTGCCCTGGCGGGCTATCTACTTCCCGTTGCCGTGTTCGTCGCTATGTTCCTACTGTGGATTCTTTTCGGGCGAGATCCCAAATCCGGACCCATGGTAGTTCAATACGATCCGCCCGACAATCTTGGCGGCCCGGAATGCGGCGCGATGATCGATGAGCGAGTGGACTCACGCGATCTAACCGCCGGAATCATCTCACTGGCCGTGAAGGGTTACATCCGAATTCATCCCGAAGACGAACTTGGAGTTTCTGGCTTCCGAACGGCTAAGATCGAAGTCCTCAAGTCGTACAACAAAGATCTCCCGACCTTTGAACGCACGCTTATCTCACTCATTTCGGCAGGCGGGAAAATGCTCGACGACATGGAGCTTCGGTCGAACGTCGCACCGTATGTTCAAAACTTGCGCGACGACTTATACGGAGAACTGGTCGAGCTTGGCTACTATCCGCAATCTCCTAACGGCGTCCGATACGGATGGACTGCGTTCGGATTTGCTCTCGCCCTCGCTCTCGCCATCTGCTCCTACGTTTTGTATCCCGCAAGCATCGTCATCCTCTTCGCTACTCTTCCCATCTCTGTCGGAATCGCATATTGGATTTCAGGCGGGATGCCGCGACGCACCAAGAAGGGAAACGAAGTCCGTGACAAAGTCATCGGATTTCAAGAGTTCATGAAACGCGCACGAACTTCCGAGCTCGATTGGATGACGACTCGCCATCCGGACCAAGCGCTCTTCGAACAATATCTGCCTCACGCAGTTGCGTTTGGATTGGCCAAGGAATGGGCTGATGCCTTCAAAGGAATTCTTCAGGAAATGCCGAATTGGTACGCGGATACCAACGCTGGCACTTTCGATTCCATCGCGTTTATCAATGACCTCAACCTTGTCTCGAACGCGGTAAGCAACTACATCTCCGTTCCTCCTCGTCCGGTTTCGACCGGCAATAGTTTCGGGAGCGATGATAGCAGCGGCGGCTTCTTCTCCGGCGGCGGCTTCTCGAGTTCGAGCGGAGGGAGCGGTGGCGGCTTCTCAAGCGGCAGCAGTTCCGGCGGCGGCGGCTACAGTGGCGGCGGCGCTGGAGGCGGTGGCGGCGGCTCGTGGTAGGACGTGTTCCCAGTTCCGCGTTCCGAGTTCCGAGCTTCTACGCATCCTCCCCGACCTCTAATCCGTCGCATACATGGTAATGAAAGCCGTCCGCCTAGCACTCATCGCGCTCCTCGTCACGCTTGGATTCACAAGCGCGCTCGCTCAGGGCGGTTATCGAATCGATCACTGGAAGGAGTTGATCGACCTCCACAAGGATTCCTCCTACGAAGTTACCGAGACCTTGACGGTCACGTTTGAGGAAGCACGTCACGGCATCTATCGCATCATTCCCACTGCGAGCGACGACGGCCGCGGATTCAATCGGCAGATCTATCTTTCCGACATCACGGTTGCCGATGAACAGGGCAACGCGTACACCACCAAGATCACGTGGTCGAGCGGTAACTGCACCATCCGAGTCGGAGACGCCGACACCTATCTGGACGCGGGCAGCCAAAAAACCTACGTGTTTCAATACACGGTTGAAAACGGAATCAACTGGTTCCCGGCCGGAGACTGGACCGCAAACGCTGAGCTCTATTGGAACGTGAACGGACCCGACTGGGACACGACGACCGGGAGCATGGACGTGCAAGTCAAGTATCCCGATGTCCCGGGCGGAAAGGGACTTCGCACCCGCGTCTTCGCGGGTCCTTACGGATCACGAGATTCTCACCTCGTCGACAAAGTCACGACGAAGGACTACGACAACGTGACGAAGACGGCGATTGCGATGACCGCGAACAGTCTCTACGTTCAACGCTCGGCGCCGTTCGAACCGCACGAGAATCTCAGCATCGTCCTTAGCCTTCCTCAAACCGTGATTCCGCCGATGAGCAACGCGAAGCGGCTCAGTTATGTCCTGCGCTCAAATCTCGGTTTCATGATTCCGATCTTCATTCTCCTCTTCGCGTTTGTCGGTTGGGCAATGTACGGCAAAGATCCAGCGAGTGGACCGATGGTCGTGCAATTCGATCCGCCGGACGGAATGTCCGGCTCCGCATGCGGCGCGTTTATCGATGAGAAAGTCGACCCGCGCGATATCACCGCAGGAATTATCAGCCTCGCCGTGAAGGGCTACTTGCGTATCCACCCGAAAGAAGATGGAATGATCTTCAAGCGCAAGACTGCGGATTTGGAAATCATCAAGTCAACCCCCGGACCGGAACTCGGTCTCTTCGAAAAAATGTTGCTCAGCAAGATCAGTCTTGGCGGCACCATGGTCACCGAAATGGATCTGCGCACCTACGTCGCACCCTACATCATGCAGATGAAGGAGACGATTTACCAAGAGTTGGTCGATCTGGGCTACTACAACTCTTCACCTCAAACGGCCCGCGGAGTGTGGGTGGCAATTGGGTTGGTGGCGACGGCAGGCCTCGGTTTCATAACCTATATGCTCACGCCCTCGCATCTTCCTGTTGCATCGATCGTCGGTGGCGTGATCGCCGCGATCATCGTCTTTGCGTTCTCACCGCTCATGTCGCGTCGCACGAGCCGCGGCGCAAAAGCTTGGGCGAAAACGAAGGGCTTCCAAGAATTTATTCGCCGCGCCAAGGGCAAAGAGATCGACTGGATGACGCAAAAGCATCCGGATGAGGCGCTCTTCGAAAGCTATCTTCCCCACGCGATCGCCTTCGGCCTCGCTGCGGAATGGGCAGCTGCGTTCGCGGGAATCCTCAACGCTCCACCCAATTGGTATGTGACCCAACCGGGCTACGGTTACAGTCCGATGTGGTTCGCCAACGACATGAATAGCGTCACTCAGAACCTGACCACGAGCGCTATGACGCCACCGCGCTCCAGCGGAAGCAGCGGCGGCTCCTCCGGCTTCAGCGGAGGAGGCGGCTTCTCCGGTGGCGGCTTCGGTGGAGGCGGCGGCGGGTCGTGGTGAGACTGATCGGGGTGATCTAATGATTCTTTGATCTAGTGATCCAGAGTGGACAGCACGGATCAAGCAATCAAGAAATCATCCCATCATAAAATCATTCGCGGAGCCTAGCGTCCCGACATCGCCATTCCAAAGTCGACCATCGGCAAGACAAGCCCCGGTTCAGGGACCTTGTGGTCCTCGCTCGTCGACACCACGGAAGTGCCAATCGCGAAGTACTCAATCACATGACTTCCCCAACCGTGTGAAGTCTCTTCAACACGTGCACCGACAATTCCTTCCGCCTTTTCGCGCTCCGCTTCTGCCTGCATCCTCGAAAGCGCCAACTCACGCGCATCGTAGAGCGCCTGCGTGTAATTCTCCATCTCGATGTTTCGTCCGAGCCGTTTCAGCGCTTGCATCATGCCTTGGTGTGCGACGTGATACACGCACGTCCCCATCACCAAAGACAGCGGTCGATAGCCGGTCTTCAATAGCGTCCAGAATTCTTGGCCGCTCAAATCAGATGTGAAGGGGCGGTTGTCCGAAGTTCGGTAGCTTCCTCCACCGATGTGACGGATCGCGGTGCCAACGGCCATGAACTCGGCGAGGTTCTCGCCCCACTCCTGACGATTGACAATCAGTCGAACACCGACAATGCCATCGGCACCGAGAACGTCTGCCTCTTCTTCCATGCGATCCATCGCCAATTCGCGCGCGTGATACATCGCTTGGGTGATCACATCGAGTTCCTGATTCTGGAACAGACCTGGAATCTGAATACCGATGTGATAAATGGACGAGCCCATCACCAAACCCAATGGCTCGAAACCCGCGTTACGAACGAGCAGATGTTCGTTAACAGAAAGGTCACTCGTAAATAGCTTCGGTTTGGGTCCGGTGCCGCGCATCTCTTGCAGTCGCTTGACTGCGGCATCCGGCAAACCTTTGGTAGATCCTTGTTCGTATGGCATATCTTTCCTTTCCTAGTCGCTGAGGGAAACCACTGGCGTGATTAGATTAACCGAATCGGAGGCTTAACTCAGTCCAAGCATCGCAGCTAGGGCGTTTCTCGCCGCCTCGCTCGTCTTCGCGCGATGGTCGAGGGCGTCTCCGATTTCCGCAAGCGCCTGCTGCATCGGAATCTCTTCCGTCTTGAC
>Ga0070666_10001537_pt1 | contig 14018 bp, 7 predicted proteins | sample KBSS23metaG_FD_64677 | JGI IMG/M metagenome (GOLD analysis project Ga0070666, IMG submission 64677) | Switchgrass rhizosphere microbial communities from Kellogg Biological Station, Michigan, USA - KBS S2-3 metaG | ecosystem: Host-associated > Plants > Roots > Rhizosphere > Soil ... | reverse complement strand
ACGTTCTGGACGACGATGCGGAAGAAATCCTGAGCGCCGCGATTGACGTAGTCGATCACCTCGACCGGATCCTGGCGTCCGTTCTGGACGTCGGTACTGCTGGCGACGACGCGTCCGGTGCTCTGCTGGACGAGGTAGAGGTCGTAGTTGTTGGCCGAGCCCCCGAACGGATCGCTCCAGTTGAGAAAGATCGCGACCTCGCCGTTCTGCGGCAGCGCGATCACGTTGTACGGCTGCGGCCCGAGGTTCAGGACGTCGGTGGTGTCGCCGCTGCGCTGAAAGAGGTGCAGGCGGCCGGGATTCGCGATGCCGCTCACGCTGCTGCCGTCGACGCCCGACGGCGTGTAGCTGCCGAAGTAGTGCTCGTCGGCATCGTTGCCGACCGATGTGAAATACGCGCGGATCGGGAAATCGGGATTGTTCAGTGCGGCGGCGGTGTTGCTCGACACGGCACTCGTACCGTTGTACGGCTCTCCGAAAAATCCGATGTCGTCGAGCACGATGTCGTTCGACGCGGCGAGAAAATTGACGGCCTGGTTGAAGGCCAGGTCGGTGTCGAAGTTCGCGAACGACAGCCGCGCACCCGGCGCGATATCGTGGACGATTTCGAGCAGGGCCGTGCCCTCCGCCCCGGCGCCGGGAAACGCGCACACCGGCGTCGCCGGCGGCAGCCCCTCGAGATCGCCGTTGGCCTGAAACGAGCGCCCGACGATGCCGCCGCTCGAGGCGGTGAGCACGCCACTCGCGTTTCGGACTCCCACCGAGTCGGGCAGATCGCCTGATCCGATCGGCCCGCCGACGGCGCCGCCGCACTGCCCCAGGCATCCGGTCGCGAACACACCCTTCAGGCCATCCGAGATCACGCCGACGCGAATGCCGGTGCCATCGAGCGCGAGCTGGCTGCGGACGGCGTCGGCGAACAGAATCGTGTCGCCCTCGGTCGTCACGCTGCCGATGCGGCGACGGGCGTAGGTCGGCAGCCGGATCGAATCGACGATGGTGAGCTCCGCGACCGTGTTCAGCTTCGCGATGGGCAGGTGCGCCTGCACGCGGCGCCGCTCGGCGTCCCGGATCTCAATCGTGACGCCGGCATCGGTGAGCTGCTTGACCGTGTCGTCGGTCACCGACTGCATCAGGATGTAGACCTGGACTTCGTTGTTCGCATCGAGGCGGAGGCGCCGGGCGCGGATGGCGTCCTGCACCGAAGGCGGCATCGAATCGAGCGACAACGCCGTCTGCGAACCGACGGTTGCGGAGGAGCGAACCAGATCGGCGAGAACACCGGTGAGCTTGGCGCTCTGGGCGCCGGCCGCACTCGCCACCGACAGGGCGAACAGGCAAATAAAAAGCGATCGCATGATGAGAAGTGGTCCCATTATGACGTTGGGGATGTGGAAAAAGTATGGCGCGCGACCTTAGAGGCTACGACAGGGTGGGACTGAACAGCAATCCGAGCAGCGCGGCGATGCCAAGCGCGAGCGTCCAGCCGACGGCGCAGACGAGAATCGCGCGGGCCGTGCTCGTGTAGTCGAGCGCCTGGCGGACTGCGACCACCATCGTCGCCAGCATCCACACGGCCGTGATGGCAAACGCTGCGGTCGCGGCGCCGGGCACGATGCCGAAGACACGCAGCATCCCGGGCGCCGCCGAGAAGCCGATAGTGCGCAGCAACTCACCGACATCGGCGCGCGTCTGCGGCTCCGGCAGGATCTTCGTGCCGATCGTGTAGGTGAGGAGCGCCCACGCCGCCCACGCGACGGTCGCCACGCCGCTGATGAACAGCGCGCTCGGCAACGAGCCGGTTCCGAATCCGCGCGCGCCAATGCCCGCGCCCAGGCTCGACAACACGACCACGATCAGCGCCTGGCCGGTCGCCGTCCGATCGGCTTCGACTTCTTCGTACAGCAGTGGATCGACGGACACGGCACCAATGAGCCGCATGGCAAAGCTGGTCGGTCGAGCCGCGGTCGCGGCCATACGCCACTCCTCTCGCGATCACATTCCCCAACGATCTCTATTGCGCCCGGCGTTCGATGAGCTCGTACAGCCGCGACACCGTCGACACCGCAATACCCGGACGGTCGGGGATCGTCGAGTAGTGCGGTTTGTGCCGGGTCATGTCGATGCGCTTCGCCGCCTCCTCGGCGGACACGTGCTGCTCGTGCAGCGCCGACGCCTGCTGCCACAGGTCGCGCAGGAAAGCCTGCAGCCAGTCGATCCGCTCTTTGCCCTTGAACGGCTCGCCATGGCCCGGGATCACGTCGTCGAAATCGAGCGTCTTCAGCTTCTCGAGCGTGTCGGGCCAGTCGTTGATGAAGCCGTCGATCAGGTTCGGCAGGCCGTTGACGAGCAGATCGCCGGAGCACAGCACGCGCTCCTTCGGCAGGTAGGCCACGACGTCGCCGCCGGTATGGCCGCGGCCGAGGAACAGCAGGCGGATTTCGCGGTCGCCGCGAAACAGCGTCATGCGATCGTCGACCACCACGGTCGGCGGCGTCAGCTTCAAGTCCTTGAGGCTCTCCGCATACGCCGTCTGCACGCGCAGCTGCTGCTCGAGCCGCGCTTTCGCGGCCGCATCCACTTCTTTCGTGGCGCGTGCCTGGAGATCGTCGAGTTGCCGCGGCAGGCCGCGCAGCACGTCCGCGAACATGCCGCTCTGCAGCACGTCGCCGCTCAACTTCCGGCGCGTGTAATCGTGGCCGATGATGTCGGCCGCCGGCGCGAATGCCTGGTTGCCGTTGACATGGTCGTAGTGGAAGTGTGTGTTGACCAGGAAGCGCACTGGCTTGTCGGTGATCGATCGCAGCTCCTGCAGCATCGCGCGCCCCGAGGCCGGGGAGATGTGCGAGTCGACGATCACGACGTCGTCGGCGTTGACGATCACGGCGGAGTTGGACCCGACGTTCATGGTGCCGGTGCCGATCGCGCTGTAGATACCCGGGACGACCTGCTGGAACCGGTAGGCCGTCTGCGGCGCCGGCGTCTGCGCCCGGAACGCGAGGCCGCCGATGACGGCAAGCGCGAGCGTCAGCGCCATTCGGGAGCGTGTCATGGCGCACAGTATGCAACACCCTGCCGGAGGCTCGAAAATGGCATCAGTCGCGTCACTCCGTGAACACCTGGTCGAAGAGCTGAATGATTTGCTGAGCGCTGAGCAGCAGCTGATCGAAGCGCTGCCGCAGATGCAGGAAAAAGCCTCGGACCGGCAGCTGAAGGCGGCGTTCCGCAGCCACCTCGCGCAGACGCGGGGCCATGAGAAGCGGGTCGCGCAGGCGCTCAAGCAGCTCGGCGAAGAAGCCGACGGCAAGACCTGCGAGGCCATGGAAGGGCTGCTCGAAGAGGGACAGGAGCTGATGGAAAGCGCTGATCCCGGCGCGCTGCTCGACGCCATGCTCATCACGGCCGCCCAGAAGGTCGAGCACTATGAAATCGCCACTTACGGTACCGTCCGCACCTACGCGCGGGTGATCGGCGAGCGCGGCGTTGCCAAGCTGCTCGATCAGACGCTGAAGGAAGAAAAGGCCGCCGACAAGAAGCTCACGACCATCGCCGAAGGGGCCGTGAACCGCAAGGCCTCGAAGGAATGGCACGAGCAGGCGAGCATGATCGAATCGGGCACCGACATGCTGCAGAAGGGCGCGCAGTGGGTCGGATCGACCGTCGGCAGCGCGATGAAGCGCGTGATGCCGGGGCAGGCCGCTGACAGCAGCCGGTCGCGCAGCAAGAATGGACGATCGAAGCGCACGCGATCGCGCAATCGCTGAGCTGCAGCGCCGCATCGAGGGCATCCCGGTCGCGATGGTCACCACGATCGCGCCGGACGATGTCCTCCGGTGCCGGCCGATGCTCGTCGAGCGCATCCAGCCGGACGCGTCGATCGTCTTCCTGACACATCTGTCGTCGCAGAAGGTGGACGACGTGCGCCGCGACCCGCGGGTGAACGCGGCGTTTCAGAGCGACAAGGGCGACTGTTACGTGTCGGTCGGCGGCACCGCGACGGTCGTCCACGACCAATCGCGGTTCCGAGAGCTGTGGAACCCGACCTATCGGGCCTGGTTCCCTGGCGGGCCCGACGATCCCGACAGCGCAATCTTCACCATCGCGATCGAGCGGATCGACTACTGGGACGTGCCATCGAGCCGCCTCGTCCGGCTGTGGGGCGCCGCGAAAGCGCTAGCCACCGGCCAGATCGCCGAATCGGGCGACCACGAGACGATCGACGTCAGACCTAGCGGATCCAGCCGCTGATCTGCGATCGCGTGATCGGCAGCAGCCCGTGCGACGTCCACGCGATCGCGGCGCCGCGCATGCCGAGCAGCACCGGCGCGCCGGTCAGGCCGAGCGCTCGCGCCGCCTCTCCGTTCGCGTCGGCGTACCACGTCGCGCCGTTCAGCATCGGATAGCTGGCCTGCACGCGCGCCAACGTGGCCGGCGATGCGGCGCCGACGATCACGCGGACCCGCGACGGCGGCGCCGGCGCGTCCCCCTCCGTCCACAGGTACGCCATCTCGTCACATGGCGCGCAGTCCGGCCGCATGTAGATCAGCAGCCAGTGGTTGCCGTCGCCGAGCGCCGCGCTCGACACGGTTCCGGTGTCGGGCGACGACACCGCAAAATCCGGAAGTGGTCGATCGGCCGCGCCGGCGGACGCCGGCGCGAGCAGGCCGGCGACCGCGGCAATCATGAACAGACGACTGTGTATCTTCATGGCACCCTGAAGTTGATGATGCGTGCGCGTTCGTCGTTGGTCAGCCCGGCGAGCGCATCGGGCACGGTCAACGCGCTCAAGGCCTGCGCGGCCGCGGTCGCGCCCGCCGAATCGGCGACGTCGCGCTGCGCCGAGAAGTGCATGACGCTGATTGTCTGGCCCGCCGGAATCGTGACGGTCCATCGGTACGAGAGCTGCGAATCGCCGGCCGCCACGTGCGTCGCGGACGGCAGCAGCGATTTGCCGTCGCCGAACACATGGGCAAGGGCCGGCTTGCCGCCGCCGTCGGTCACGGCGTATGGCGTCGACGGCCCGGGCGCGACGACGACGCGCGTTGACGTGCTCGACGGCAACGTCGCGGTCACCACCATCGTCACGGTGATGTCCGCGGCCGTCGGGTTGGTGACCGAATCGATCATCCGCACGAACGATCCAGCGGCGGGCACGAAGGTCTTGCGCGTCACCGTGACCTGGCCGTCGCTTTCGGGGCCGGCGACCACCTCCTGGCGGTTGTCTTCGAGCAGCAGCGACCGGCGGCAGCCAGGACCGACGCCGTCAATTGACATCGCGTAGCTTTTCGCCGAGTAAGGACTCGACAGCCGGCCGTCCGCCGTGCCGCCCGCGGCGATGCTGCCGTCGCATTCCACCTTGTAGATGAACCCGTCGGCCGAAGGCAGCGGCATCCTGGCGAACGCATACACCGCGTTGCCGAGGGCCACGTCCAGGGTGACGGTTGCGCCGGGAGCGAGCGTCGTCTCGGCGGCGCCGGCATTCAGCACATCGCTGGTGCGCAGCGCAGTCACGCGCACCGGACCGGGCAGCCACGTTGCCGAGTAGGCGCCATTGTCGCCGGTCAACGTCGACGTCGAGGCCGTGCCCAACGCATCCTCGATGAAGACCAGCGCGCCGACGACCGGCGCGCCGAACGCGTCGCGGACCGTGCCGGTGAGCGTCCCGGCCGGCGGCGGCGCGAGATCGACGGTGACGACCTGCCCCATCGACGACAGCTCGCCCTGCGAGACGAACGTGAACGGCTGCACGAACGACCGCACGGTCACAACGCCGAGCGCGACGTCGTCAACCCGGTAGCGACCGTCGGCGTCCGTCACGGTGAAGCGTTGGAGGTTCAGCCCCGTGCTCGTCAGGCTCACCGATGCACCGGCGACGAGACCGGCGGCGTTCCTCACCGTGCCGGTCACGGTGCCGCTCGGTTGCAGCGCAACGTCGCGATTCGCGCCGGCATCGAGCGACTCGATCCGTGCCGAGGCGGTACCGGTCAGACCGGTCGCCGTGTCCTGCGCGGTGACACTGAAATCACCAAGCACCAGGCCGACGAAGGTGTAATGGCCGAAGTCATCGGATGTCGCGTTGTAGTTCACCGGGAAGCCGTCCGGTCCGGCCTGCGTGACGGTCACCGACGGCGACGGCACCGACCTCTGTCCATCGCCGAACGTGACCAGGCCGCGAATCGCGGCATAGGGCAGCGAGAAATCGGCAGTGACCTGCTGACCGTCAGCATCGATCGTGAAAGTGCGCGTGGCGACCGGTGCGAACGTGAACGGCGAGTCGACGCGCAGCGTGAGCGCGCCGCCGTCCGGCGACACGTTGGCGATGGCGTAGGAGCCGTCGGGGCCGGAGAACGCGTCCACCGATCGGTCGGCGACGAGTGCCGACACGCGAGCGTCGGCAATCGGCGTCCGCCCATCCGCCCCGTATACGTGTCCGGCCACGCTGGCGATGAACGGCTGCACCAGCTGAATCGCGACCGTTCCGCCCTGGTCGGCGAGCGTGACCGCGCCACGCCCGACGGCGAGTCCGCGGCGGCGGTCAGGATCCGTCGCGGTGACCGCGAACGATCCCTCGGGCACGTTCGCGAACGCCACTTGTCCGCTCGCGTCCGAGATACCGACCGACGTCGCGCCAATCGCATCAACCAGCGTGACGCTCGAGCCCTGGACCGCCACCGGCGGCGTGAACGGTGCGACAACCGTGACGAGCACGGTCGCGCTCGCCGGCAACACGATGTTGAGCGTCAGCACCTGGCCATCACCGCTCAGGCTCGCTGACACATCGCGGTACAGCTGCGCGTTCGAGGGGCTGGTGGCGCGCACCGTGAACGGACGGCCGGTGGGCACGTCCGTGAACGTGTAGACGCCCGACGCGTTCGACTTTGTCGACCGCGGCGTAATGCCGGTGCCGAACAGGTCGACCTGCACACCGCTCGCGATCGTCGCGCCGTTCGCGAACATCACTGTGCCAGTAACGGTGCCCTTACCCGGAAAGACCGCGTCCTGCGTCGTCGTCGCGTCGACCGCGACGCTGATCGAGACCGTGTCGGCCGCGACATTGGTCGAGAACTGCGTCGCCGAGAACGTGTAGACGCCGACCGGTACGTCGGTAAGCGTGTAGACGCCGCTGCCGTCGGCTTGCGTCCGGCGAGTGAACCCGTTCGCGGCGGCGATCGTCACCGTGCCGAACGGCGAGGCCGCGCCGCCGCTGACGATCGTGCGGCCGCTCACCGTTCCCGTCGGCGGCAGGATCACGTCGAAGGTCAACGATTCCCCCGCCGCGATCGAACCTGCGCGCGTGCCGTCGAGCGCCGAGCCCTGCGGGTGACTCGTCTGCGCCTCGAGCGTGAACGCGCCAGGGGCAACCACCGGCAGCAGATACGTGCTCGACGCCAGCGAGGTGATCGACGTCGAGGCGTTGAACAGATAGAGCGTCGTCGAACCGGTCGCGGCGAGGCCGGTATGGCGACGAACGGTGCCGCGGATCACGCCCGCGTTCGTGAAGGCCACGTTCGCGACGGCGGCCGTCTGCGAGGCGGACAACGCTCCCGAGGTCGGCGGCGACTGGATCGATCCAGACGTCGCCTGCACCGTGAACCCGTCGATCGGCACGGCGATGTTCCCAGCGGCCGAGCCGACGGTCTGCGTGAACGAGAACGCGCCGGTCGCCGGCGTGGTGACGGTGTAGGCGCGGCGGTAGTACGGGCTCACGCTCCTGAGCGTCACCGTCGCCGCCGGCACTGGCGCCACCGAGTCGGCGCCGAAGACCGTGCCGCTTATGCGTCCACCCAGTCGAAGCGCCGGCACGGCGCTCACGGCGTTCGCCGGGACCGCGAAATTCTGGATCGTGGCGATGTCAGATGCCGTCAGGCCGGCGAGCGCCTCCTGCGGCAACGTCACGAGACGCGCCGCCGACGCCGTGGCGCTGGCGGCATCCATCTGCATCACGACGAAGTGCATGAACGCCGCCTGGCCGCCGGCGGGAATCGTCACCGACGACCACTGCTCCACCAGCTGGCCGACGGCGTCCGGCGTGAACGTCAGGTTGTCGACCCGGCGGGCACCGCCGTCGCCGTCGAAGACGAAGGCCAGCGCCGGAGCGGCACTCACCAGGTTGGGATCGCTCGTCTGCGTGTCGTTTGCGACCACCCAGCGATCGGGACTCACCGGGTCGGCGACGCTGACGATGGCGTCGCCGCTCGAGGTGACGACCGCCCGTTGCGCGTTCGGCGCCTTCATCGTGCTGGTGACGCGAACGTCGACGGTGATCGGCGACGCGGTGCTGTTCGACAGCACTTCGAGGTAGCGCGAGAAATACCCGTCGGCGGGCACGAAAATCTTCCGGGTGACGTCAAGACCGGCAATTCCCGTCTGCTGGACGGTGAACTGACGGCGATTCTGCTCGACCTGTGCCGTCGCCGCGCCGCCAAACCGGGTCGCCACGTCGCCGCTCACGATGTCGAGCAGCGCGCCAAAGCGGCCGGTACTGAACGCGTTGTTGGTCCCGGTCACCGACCCGTTCGGCTGCACGCCGAACTGGAAATTGTTGGCGTCGGCGAGCGTGGCGGGCAGCGTAACCACACCGTTCGCCATCTGGATGGCGATCGCGATCGACTGTCCATCCCGGCTGATCGTTCCGCTCGCGTCGCCGCGATAGAGGCGGACGGGGTCGGCCGCGGTAACGGTGAAGTCGCCGACCGGCACACTGGCGAACGTGACCGTCGTGCCTCTCGCCGGCGTGGCGCTCGCAAAGAATCCGAACACCGGATGGAGGCTGTGCAACGTCACGACAACCGACGGGCTCACGGCCGTGCCGTCCGTCGTGGAGACTGTGACCGTGACGGAGCCAATCGCGATCGCGACGAGATCGACCGACACGACGTCGCCGTTTGCGGCGAGCAGCACGCCGTCGGCTTTCGCGCGCGAGCCGTTGGCCAGCGTCGCCGAGAGCGTATAGGTGCCGAGGTCCTCGCGGTCGAACTGGAACGAGCCGTCGGCTGCGGTCATTGCGCTGCGGACGGAAGGCCCGGACGCGGTCACGACCTGTCCCCCGACCGGCGTGACACCGTCGGCGGCGAGCAGCCGCCCGCGGATCGTTCCGGCCGGGGCGAGATGCACGGTGTACACCTGCGGCGTGATTGCCGCGGTGTTGCCGCAGCGATCGGCGATCACCGCCGAATAGGTGTGCTCGCCGTCAACGAGGTCGATTCCCGGATGGCCGACGAACGTGTATTGCGACGGTCCGATGCTCGAGACCGTGAAGAGCATCGGTTGCCCGTCGACGAATGCGGAGAAGCTCGCGGGGTCGATCGCCACGTTGTCGCTCGTCGTGAACACGAATTGCGGGCGCGCTGGAGTCGCACCATCGGTCGAGACGACGACACTGATCGTCGGCGGGACGGTATCGACCGTGACGTTCGCGGCCGCGATCGCGCTGTTGCCGGCGCGATCGGTTGCCGTCGCGACGAGCGTCACCTGACCGTCGTTCACCGGAACGAGCGCGCTGAAGCCGCCGTCCGCAAGGACGGCCGGAACGCCGTTCACGTTCACTGAGGCGATCGCGGCGTCGGCCACAGTGCCGGTAATCGCCACGGATGGCCCTCGCAGGAACGACCCGCTGGCCGGCGTCACGATAGACACTGTCGGCGCCGATCGGTCCACGGTAACCGTCACGAACGCGGTCGCCGTGTTGCCTGCCGCATCGGTTGCTACCGCAGTGATGGTCGCGTCGCCTTCGTTCGCCACAACGGCGTCATAGGCAAACTGGCCGGACACGACTGGCACGTCGACGCCGGCGACCATCAGCGTGACCGCCGTCGCATCGGCGACGGTGCCGGTGATGTGCACGGCGGCGGCGTTGGTGCTCGAGCCCGCCGCGGGCGCGGTAAGCCGCAGCGCCGGCGCCACCGAGTCGACGGTGATGGCGGCCGCGGCGGTGGCGGCGTTTCCTGCCGCGTCGCGCGCAACGACTGCGAGCGTCACGGCTCCATCGGGTACGGGAACGGCGGCACTGAACGCCGCGCCGGACACGATCGCCGGCACGCCGTTCACCAGCACGACGGTCGGCGTCGCGTCGGCCACGGTTCCGGTGACGGTGACGACCGGGCCGCGAAGAACCGATCCTGCGGCAGGTGTCGCGATCGTGACCTGCGGCGTCACCGTGTCTACGGTCACCGCGAGGCTGAACGCCGCGGTGTTTCCCGCCGCATCCTCGGCGACCGCCTGCAGCGTCGTCGGCCCATCGGTCGCCGGCACGGTCACCGTGAAGCTTCCGCTGCCGACCGTTGCGCTGACGCCGTTGACGCGGACGACAACCGTGGACGCGTCGGACACGGTCCCGCTGACCGCAATCGCCGCGCTGCCGACAAACGCGCCTGCGGCCGGCTGATCGATGTGGACGACCGGCGCGTCGCGATCGACGTGCACCACGCGCGAGGTGCGAGCCGTGTTCCCGGCTGCGTCGGTTGCCAGCACGATCACGTCGACGTCCGGACCGGATCCGATTGGCACGTTGGCGGCCGTGAAATTCGATCCGCTGACCGACGCGTCGACACCGTTCACGGTGACCGTTGCCGGTGAGGCATCGGTGACGCTGCCGCTGACGTCGATGGCGGCCGCGCTCGTGTATTGGTCGAGGCCCGGCTGGACGATCTCGATCGCCGGCATCTCGGTGTCGACGACGAATGACGAGGTCGAGGCGGCAGCATTGCCGCCAACGTCGCGAATCGTCGACGCGACTTCAACCATCCCCTGCGGCAGCGCCGATGCGGCGTCGAGGATCGCGACCGCCTCGGTGGCGCCTTTCGTGAACAACGCGGTCCGGTCGATGCCGTTGATGAGAACGCGCAACGTCGAGAGATCGACGCCGTCGCGATCGTTGTACTGAATGCGAATCGTCGGCGTCGTGGTGTTGATGAATCGTCCTGGCGGCGGCTCGATGGTCTCGATGCTCGGCGCCGTTCCGTCGACCACGAAGCGCGCGGTCGCGCTGCCGACGTTTCCGGCGCGGTCGGCGATGCTGGCGACGACGACGTGCGGACCATCCGCGACGGCCTGCGCCGCCGTCAACTGCGCGGTCGCCTGCTCGGCGCCGCGCGTGAACAGGCTGGTGCGATCGACGCCATCGACCTGAACGACCAGGCTGGTGACGTCGACGCCCGAGGGCCCGCCGTCAGATGCCGGATCGGCGTAGCCGATGACGAGCTGCGGCGTCCTCGTGGAAATGACCGCATCCGGGGGCGGCGCGATTACGGTCAGCCGCGGCGGCGTCCGGTCAAGCGTGCGCCCCTCGATCGACAGCGTGAGATACGACCCGGGCGTACCGCGAAGCGTGACCCGTAGCGTGTTCGACGCACCGAGCGACACCGCGGCGTCGAAGCCGCTCGTCGCGGTGCCGAACGTCGACGGCACGGCGACGCGGACGCCGTTGACCTCGAGATCCGCCGCTGTGACGCGGTACCCGCCGGCCGCATCGCCGTTCCGCACCTTCAGCGTGAACGGCGCGCCGACTCCGGCCGGCACGACGATCGTCGCAGTGAAGACGTTGGGAGCGCCGGCGGTCCGCTTGAACTGCTGCGGACCGTAGACCGTCACCGTTTGCCCGGTGACGGGTAGCTGCGCTGCGTATCGACTGGTAGAAATGCGCACCAGCGGCAACGGCGGCCGGCTCGACGCGTCATTTCTGGAGGCCGCGTCGGTCGGCGGCGCGAGCGTAAATGCGCCGACGATTGCGGCGGCCGAGACGATCATGCGGGCGACTTTGTGGTCGATTCGTGTAGTCAAAAGATTTTGGGGGCCGGGGAAGCCCTGCAGAAATCTTATCGACGCACTCGGCGGCACCTTTGCCACTTCTGCACGAAATACTTTTTCTGTTAGTCGACCGGCGGGAATTCGGAGCGGAAGAAATTTCCGTTAGCGGAAAATCGCGCGGCGGACGATTCTGATCGCGCGGCCGATCGTTGACGATGCAGTCCGAGCGTACGAATCGCCAGATCAGAACACGCGAGGATTTTGTGAGACCGTACGAACGCGGAGCGCGACGGCTTCAGCCCGAGCGATCAGCTGCGGTTGATCCGCTGCCAGACGTCGGCCGCGCGGCGGCCGGCGCTCTCAGTGGTCGCGACGCGGGCCGGCCACGAACGCGTGTAGCCTTCAGACGCCCATTTCTTCGTCGCATCGATGCCCATCTTGCCGCCATACGCCGGCAGATCCGCCGCATCGTCGAGATCGTCGACCGGACCTCTCGTCATCTGGATGTCGCGGAGCGGATCCATGTGCGTGCCGACGATCCACGCGACCTGACTCAGGTTGTGCACGTCGACGTCCCTGTCGACGACGACGATGGTCTTCGAGAACATCAGCTGCCCGAGTCCCCAGAAGGCGTTCATGATCTTGCGGGCGTGGCCCGGATAGCGCTTGTCGATCGAGACGATCACCAGGTTGTGGAAAATGCCTTCGGCCGGAAAGTGCATGTCGTGGATTTCCGGGAGCGTCTTGCGAATCATCGGCAGGAAGATCCGCTCGCTGGCCAGGCCGAGGTAGTAGTCCTCCATCGGCGGCACGCCGACGACGGTGGTGAGGTAGGTTGGCCGCTTGCGCTGGGTGATGCAGGTGAGGTGAAAGACCGGGAAGTCGTCGGGCTGCGAGTAGAGGCCGGTGTGATCGCCGAACGGCCCTTCGCGGCGCCGCTCACCCGGCTCGACGTAGCCCTCGAGCACGATGTGCGAGCTGGCCGGGACCTCGAGATCGACGGTGATGCCCTTCACCATGTCGATCCGTTTGCGCGCGAGAAAGCCGCCAAGCAGCAGTTCGTCGAGCCCTTCCGGCATCGGCGCGGTGGCGCAGTACGGCAGCACCGGTTCCGCGCTCAGCGCTACGGCAACCTCGAGCCGGCGACCGAGGCGTTCGGCGACGCGGTAGTGCTGCGCCCCGCCCTTGTGGCGCTGCCAGTGCATGCCGGTCGACCGCCCATCGTAGACCTGCATGCGGTAGGTGCCGATGTTGCGCATGCCGGTTTCGGGATCTTTCGTGAAGACGAGCGGGAAGGTGATGTACTTGCCGCCGTCTTCGGGCCAGCACTTGAGGATCGGCAGCGCGTCGAGCGAGCCGTTGCGATCGACGATCTCCTGGCACGGCGCGTCCTTGACGGTGCGCGGCATCAGGTCGCGCAGCCGGCCGACCATCGGCAGCATCTTGATCGCGTCCATGATCCCGGCCGGCATCTGCGGCGTCATCAGCTCGTCGATCTCCTTCGCGAGATCGTCGAGGGTCCGCACGCCGAGCGCCAGGCACATGCGGTCGGAGGAGCCGTAGACGTTGCTCGCGACGGGGATCGAGAAGCCGCCGGGCTGTTCGAACAGCAGCGCGGGTCCGCCCCCGGGCGACTTGCACGCGCGATCGGTGACCGCAGCGATCTCGAGGTCGGGGCTGACCGGTTCCTTGACCCGCGCGAGCATGCCGCGGCGATCGAGGTCGGCGAGGAAGTCAGTGAGGTCTGAGTACATGCGTCCAGAGTCTGTAGCGCAGGCCTTCAGGCCTGCCCGCCCGCGACGGCAGCCCTGAAGGGCTGCGCTACGACTTCATGCCTTCGTGGCGGCGCCTATTCTATCGGTTATCAGTTGCGCGATTTCCAGCGCGCGGCGGCCCTGTTCGCCGGTGACGCGCGGCGGACGCCGCGAGACGACGGCGTCGGCGAAATCGGCGAGCTCGAGGCGCAGCGGCTCCTCGTTCTCGACCGCGACGTCGCCGCCCTGAATCGACGGCGCCGGCCCGCCGCCGGTCTCGAGGCGGTAGATCTCGAGCTTCTGCGCGGCGTAGTCGATCGACACGTAGGCCGACGGTTGAAAGAAGCGGATCTTGCGGACGCGGTCGCGGCTGATGCGGCTCGCGGTCAGGTTGGCGATGCAGCCGTTGGCGAAGCGCAGGCGTGCGTTCGCGATGTCGACGCGGCTGGTGAGCACCGGCACGCCGACGGCGTCCACCGCCTCCACGTCGGACGCGACCAGCGACAGGACCACGTCGAG
>Ga0070666_10001536_pt1 | contig 14027 bp, 14 predicted proteins | sample KBSS23metaG_FD_64677 | JGI IMG/M metagenome (GOLD analysis project Ga0070666, IMG submission 64677) | Switchgrass rhizosphere microbial communities from Kellogg Biological Station, Michigan, USA - KBS S2-3 metaG | ecosystem: Host-associated > Plants > Roots > Rhizosphere > Soil ... | reverse complement strand
CACGCTGATGCACAACTGGCTCAATCGCGGCGGACTCGCGCATCAGCCCGTTGCCGGTGGCGTCGGCAAGGTTACTGCGGCACTCGCCGAGTCGTTGCAAGCGCGCGGCGGGGAGGTGCGTACGTCCGCCGAGGTGCAGAACGTCACCGTCGATCGCGAGCGCGCGACCGGCGTGCGGCTGGCGAATGGCGAGGAAATCACCGCGCCGCTGGTACTTTCCGCCGCAGATCCGCGCCACACATTCCTCAATCTGGTGGGCGCGGCGGAATTGCCGCCCGAATTCGTCTGGCAGGCGCAATCGATCAAGCTGCGCGGTTGCGTGGCGAAAGTGCATGTGGAAACCGACGGCCGCCACGGCTTGAGCGAAGGCACGCTCGCGATCGCGCCGTCGATCAAGTACCTCGAACGAGCCTACGACGCGGCAAAATACGGCGAAGTCTCGCAGCAGCCGTATCTCGAGGTAACCACGAACGGCAATTTTGTATCGATCCACTTCCAGTTTGCGCCGTATGGCTTGCGCAATTTGGATTGGAACTCAGCGCGCAATGTCGTCGAACAACGCGCGATCGAAACGCTTGACGCGCGTTGCGCCGGTTTCAAGGCATCCGTCAAACGCGCGCAGACGATCACACCGCGCGATCTCGAAACGACCTACGGCTTGAGCGAAGGCGATCTGAATCACGGCCAGCTGATCCTCGACCAGATTTTCTTCATGCGGCCGCTGCCGGGTTGGTCGAAACACGCCACGCCGATCGACGGCCTGTATCTGTGCGGCGCCGGAGTGCACGGCGGTGGCGGCATCAGCGGCGCGAGTGGGCGCAACGCGGCGAAAATCGTGCTGACAGACAAGCGCTCGCGCTAGCCCCTGCTGTTCCCGGTGGGCATTCCGGAAACGGGATCGATCGCTGTCGCCGTTCATCGGCATTCGCGCGGCGTGTTGCGTCGTGCACGATCGCACCGCGGTGATGGCTGATTTTGCATTGCCACAGGCGATCCGAAGCGCCATTTCCCGCGCATGCTCACCGGAAATTCGTGGCACGGTGTTTGATGTCTCCTGTTACGCGATATGTTTCGCGCAGATTGGAGAGCGACGAAATGAACGAGGACAGGATCAAAGGTCAATGGAAGCAGCTGGCGGGCAAGCTCAAGGCGAAGTGGGGCAAGCTCACGGATGACGACCTCAAGCAGACCGAGGGCGACACCGAGTATCTGGCAGGCCGTATCCAGGAACGCTACGGCGTTGCACGCGACGAAGCGAAAAAGCAGGTCCGGGAATTCGAGAAAAGCATCTAAACGCGTGAACGGCGTAGCATGAAAGCCGGTTAATGCGTGGCTGTACTAGAGGATGCGTGCACCGGCTTTTGTCTATGTCGTTCCGGCTCGATTCGAAGACATTCTGAAAATCGGATTCTCGCGCGAGCCTTCGCACCGGATTCGCAGTTTCCACCCGAGGTATTTCGAGTATTTCGATCTGGAGCGTGGTTTCGCGATCGCGGCCAGCGACGAAAAGGATGCCCGGCGCATCGAGCGCGATCTGGCCTTGCGTTTCGCAGATCACCGCACTCATGCGCCGCTGGTCATCGAGCGTGCGCCTGGTGGGTCAACCGAGTGGTATCGCGGCGCCTATCCTGTTGTGCTGCAAGTCTGCACGCAGCTTGTTGCCGATGGCGGCTATCCGCCGCTGAGTTTCCTCGCCAGCCGCATACGCGAGCAGCTTTTGCGCGAGCGCGAACTGCTATTCGAACACGCGACTGCAGTTCTCGATGCTGTGGAGGGCCTTGGCCGAGACGATCCGCAGGCCCGTGGCATAGCGGCAGCGTTTCACAACGCGCTGGATGCGTTCCGGGCATTCGACATTTCAGTAGACGAATATCTTCCCGACGAAATTGGCAGGCGATTGATGTTGATGCCGCCGACGTGAATATTCGATTCGAGCTGGGCGATGCCGCCGCCGATAGCAAAAACCCCGCGTGGGAGCGGGGTTTGTGATCTTCTACGAAAATTGCTGCAGAGGTCTGTAATTGGTGCCCGGGAAAGGACTCGAACCTTCACGGTGTTACCCGCTAGTACCTGAAACTAGTGCGTCTACCAATTCCGCCACCCGGGCAGGTGCGCGAAGCTGCGCTATGCGCAGGGCCGCGAATGATACCGTCAGTGCTGGGTGCTGTCTACGCTGCCTGTTATGATCGCCGTTGAAATGAACGGATTCGAGGCAGGATCGCCGTGAAGAAGAAAACCGCGCCCCCGGGCAAGGGTCGCAACGCGCAAGGCAAGCGCCCGCCGTGGATGCCGGATTTGCCCGTGATCAGCGGTGCCAAGGGAGCAACCCGCGCAGGCACGCCGCGGCCGGCACGCGGCCATCAGCCCGCAGCCCGGGGCCCGCAGCCGCCGCGCAAGAAGGGGCATGGCCACCTTGATCCGCACGCACAGCGCGAAGCCGAGCGCTATGAACACCCGATTCCCAGTCGCGAAGCCATCATCAAGTTCCTCAGCGACCATGGACAATTGCTGACTGCCGAAGCGCTCGCGGCCGAGCTGGGCATGGCGCAGCCGCGCGACTTCGAGGCGCTGACCAAACGTCTTTCGGCGATGGTTCGCGATGGCCAGCTGCTGCAGAACCGGCGCAGCGGTTACGGCGTCGCGCAAAAACTCGACCTCATTCCCGGCGCGATCATCGCCAATGCCGAAGGCTTCGGTTTTCTGCGTCCCGACGCCGGCGGCGACGACCTGTATCTCTCGCCGACGGAGATGCGCAAAGTACTGCATGGCGATCGCGTGCTCGCCAGCGTGGTCGGCGTCGACCGGCGTGGTCGCAAGCAAGGCGCGATCGCCGAAGTACTCGAACGCCGCGCGTCGCGGCTGGTCGGGCGCATTGTCACCGACAACGGCATCGTCGTCGTCGTGCCCGACGACCGGCGCCTGCATCAGGACGTGCTGATCCCGCCGGGCAAGGACAAGGGCGCGCGCTCCGGACAGATCGTCGTCGCCGAGATCACGCAGCCGCCGACCGCGCAGCGCGGGCCAATGGGCGAGGTCGTCAGCGTGCTCGGCGAGCGGCTGACACCATCGCTGATCGTGGAAATGGCGATCGCCAGCCACGGCCTGCCGCACGACTGGCCGGAACAGACACTGCGGGAAGCGGCGCAAGTCGAGCCGCAGGTGACGCAAGAGGAAATCGCCGGCCGCGTCGATCTGCGCAAACTGCCGCTGGTGACGATCGACGGCGAAGATGCGCGCGATTTCGACGACGCGGTGTTTGCCGAGCCGACAAAAGAAGGTTTCCGGCTGGTCGTCGCCATCGCCGATGTGTCGCATTACGTGCGCCCCGGCAGCGCGCTCGACGACGAGGCAGTCAAGCGCGCGACCTCGGTGTATTTCCCCGGCTTCGTCGTGCCGATGCTGCCAGAGACGTTGTCGAACGGCATCTGCTCGCTGAATCCGAAAGTCGAGCGCCTGTGCATGGTCTGCGACATGATCGTTGGCCGCGATGGCGAGGTGACGCGCTCGAAATTCTATGCCGCGGTGATGCGCTCGCATGCGCGCCTGACTTACACGCGCGTGTGGCAGGCCTTAGGCGAGAACGATGCGGATGCGCGTGCGGAACTCGCCGACGTGCTGCCGCAGCTGCAGCATCTGCATCAGCTGTACAAGATCCTGGCCAAGGCGCGGCAGCAGCGTGGCGCGATCGATTTCGACAGCCGCGAAGTGAAGTTCCGGCTCGACAATGCCGGTGACGTCGTACAGCTCGGCGCCGAGCCGCGCAACGACGCGCACAAGCTGATCGAGGAATGCATGATCGCGGCGAATGTGGAGGCCGCGAAGTTTCTCGACAAAGCAAAGATTCCGGCGCTGTACCGTGATCACGCGCGGCCGCCGGAAGGCAAGTACGAAGACCTGCTCGAATTCCTGCGCGAATTCCACCTCAGGATGCCACCGGCCGCACAGGTGCAGCCGAAAGACTTCTCGAATCTGCTGAAGAAGATTCGCGATCGCGTCGACGCGGGATTGATCCAGTCGGTATTGCTGCGCTCGCAGTCGTTAGCCGTGTACAGCGCACAGAATGCCGGCCATTTCGGTCTCGCGCTGGAAGCGTACGCGCACTTCACTTCGCCGATCCGGCGCTATCCGGACCTGCTCGTGCACCGCGCGATCCGCTATGCGCTCGCCAAAGGCAAGCCGTCCGAATACACGTACAGCACCAGCGAGATGACGGCACTGGCCACGCATTGTTCGCATAACGAGCGCCGCGCCGACGAAGCCGAACGCGATGTCGACGAGCGTTACAAATGCGCGTGGATGGAGAAGCACGTCGGCAGCGAATTCGACGGCATCGTTTCCGGCGTGACCTCGTTCGGCTTGTTCGTGGAGCTGGTGGAATCGCAAGTCAGCGGCCTGGTACATATCACGCAGCTGCCGAATGATTACTACCATTTTGATCCGGTACGGCATCTATTGAGCGGCGAGAGGCGCGGATTGCAATTCCGCCTCGGCGACGCAGTGCGTGTGCAGGTGCTGCGCGCAAGCCTGGAGGATCGCAAGATCGATTTCCGGCTGGTCACCGAGGAACGCGGGAAGAAGCGCGCATGAGCGGTGAACTGCTGTTCGGCATCCATTCGATCGATGCGGCGCTGACGCACGATCCGACGAATATTCTTGAGCTGTATTTCGAAGCAAACAGCGAAAATCCGCGCGTGCGCGAGCTGTCGGATCGCGCGCGCGAACTCGGCCTGAAGCCGCATGCGCGCGACAAGGCCGCGCTCGACAGGATGACCGGCGGCGCACGCCACCAGGGTGCGGTCGCGCGGTATCGCGCGCCGCCACCGCGCAGCGAGAGCGATCTCGCCGCACTTGTCGAGCAAGCCGGGAGCGGCGCGCTGCTGCTCGTCCTCGATGGCATCACCGATCCGCATAATCTTGGCGCGTGTTTGCGCAGCGCCGAAGCCGCTGGCGTCACCGCGGTGATCGCGCCGAAGGACAAGGCTGCCGGCATCACGCCGACGGTGCGCACCGCGTCGGCCGGCGCGGCGGACCGCATTGCCTTCTTCGCTGTGACCAATCTCGCGCGCACACTGAAAAGCCTCAAGCAACAGGGCGTGTGGCTGGCTGGACTGGCCGGCGATGCAAGCGAAGATTTCTATCGTCTCGATCTGAAAGGGCCACTCGCCATCGTCATGGGCAGCGAAGGCGAGGGCATGCGCCGGCTCACGCGCGAATCCTGCGATTACCTCGCGCATATTCCGATGCGCGGCAGCATCGAGAGCCTCAACGTCTCGGTAGCGACCGGTGTTGCGCTGTTTGAAGCGCTGCGTCAGCGCGGAGCGAAAGCGTGATTCACATGCAGTGGCCCGATGCACTCGGTCTGCTCGGCGTCGTGCTGATCCTGCTTGCGTATTTCCTGCTGCAGGCCGGCCGCATGGGCGGTCACTCGCTTACCTATCAATTGATGAACGCGTCCGGTGCGCTGCTCGTGCTGGTGTCGCTGTTATACGCGTTCAATCTGTCGGCGTTCCTGATGGAAGTGGCTTGGCTCGCAGTAAGTATTTACGGGATTGCGCGGGGGCGCAAACGCAGCGTATGACCCCATCTGACGAAACCGCCTATCCCGCCCTGTATCTCAAGCGCGGCGAGGACACGCGCCTCCGCGCCGGGCATCTGTGGGTGTTCTCGAATGAAGTCGACGTCAAACGCTCACCACTGACCGGTTTCGAGGCCGGTGCGCCGTGCGTGATCGTCGATGCGGGCGACAAGCCGCTCGGGATCGGCTACGTCAACCCGAATTCGCTGATCTGCGCGCGCCTCGTGCATCGCGGTATTGCCCACGCGCTGGATCGCTCGCTGATCGTGCACAAGCTCAACGTCGCACTCGCGCTGCGTACGCATTTGTATACCGAACCGTACTACCGGCTCGTGTTCGGCGAAGCCGACGGCTTGCCGGGTTTGACGGTCGACCGCTACGGCGATGTGCTCGTCGCGCAGACGACGACGGCCGGTATGGAGCGCATGAAAGACGAGATCGCCGCGGCACTGCTCAAGGTGATCAAACCCACGGCAATCGTCTGGAAGAACGACGCCGGCATCCGCGCGCTCGAGCAATTGCCGGATTACGCCGATCTCGGCTACGGCGAACTGACTCCGCCGGTACTCGCGATCGAAAGCGGTCTGGAATTCGAAATCGATCCGATCGGCGGCCAGAAAACCGGTTGGTTCTATGACCAGCGCGCCAATCGCGACCTGCTCGGACCCTACGTGCGAGGCGCGCGCGTGCTCGACATGTTCAGCTATCTCGGCGGCTGGGGTTTGCGCGCGGCCGCTGCCGGCGCCAAGGAAGTGGTGTGCGTCGATGCTTCCGCGGCGGCGGTCGCGGCGATCGGGCGCAATGCGCAGCGCAACCGCCTCGGCGAGCGTGTGACCGCGGTGCGCGCAGACGCGTTCGATTATCTGAAGGCACAGCGCGAAGCACGCGAGCGCTACGACGTGGTGATCCTCGATCCGCCCGCGTTCATCAAGCGCAAGAAGGATTTCGCCGAAGGCCGGCTCGCCTATCGGCGCATCAATGAAATGGCGATGCAGATTCTGGCGAAAGACGGAATTCTCATCACCTGCTCGTGTTCTTACCATATGGCGCGGGCGACTCTGCTCGAAGCCGTGCAGCAAGGTGCACGGCATCTGGACCGGCATGTGCAGGTACTCGCGCAGCTGCAGCAGGCGCCCGATCACCCGGTGCATCCGGCGATTCCGGAGACGGATTACCTGAAAGGCTTCATCTGCCGTGTCACGAGCGCCTAGAGGTTCCCGGCCAATCCGTTAAACTTCATGCTTTCTTTCGCCAGCGTTTCGACGATGCCTTATTTCCACAACATCAACCCGATCGCGTTTTCGATCGGCAGCTTCGGCGTGCACTGGTACGGCATCATGTACCTGCTCGGTTTTCTCGGCGCCTGGTGGCTGGGCGAGTCGCGGCGCAAGCAGGGACGCCTGCCGGTCAGCGCCGAGGCGTTTTCAGATCTTTCGTTTTACGTGATGCTGGGTGTGATCATCGGCGGCCGCATCGGCTACATGCTGTTCTACACATCGCTGGACTGGATGCTGCACGACCCGCTCGCGCTATTTCGCGTCTGGGAAGGCGGCATGTCGTTCCACGGCGGCCTGCTCGGCGTGCTCGCCGCGGGCTGGTGGTGGTCGCGCCGCAACGAGATCCGTTTTTTCGACGCCGTGGATTTCGTCGCGCCGCTGGTGCCGATTGGTCTTGGCCTCGGTCGCCTCGGCAATTTCATCGGCGGTGAGTTGTGGGGCCGACATACCGATGCGCCGTGGGGCATGATTTTTCCGCGTGCGCTCGACAGTTTGGGCAAGTCGCGCGATGAGTTGTACCAGATGTATCTGGCCGGGCAGCTCAACCAGGAAGCGCGGCATCCCTCGCAGCTCTACGAAGTCACTCTCGAAGGCGCCGTCATGTTCAGCGTGTTGTGGCTTTACTCACGCAAGCCACGGCCGCGCTATGCCGTGTCCGGGTTGTTCGCGCTGCTGTACGGAACGTTCCGGTTCTGCGTGGAATTCGTGCGCGAACCCGACCTGCAGATGGGCTTCATTGCATTCGACTGGCTGACGATGGGGCAGATCCTGTCGCTGCCGTTGATCATCATCGGCATCGTGTTGCTGTGGCTGTCGCGCAAGCAGCCACCGAGGGCGGCATGAAACAGTATCTCGACCTGCTGCGCCACGTCCTCGATCACGGCGCCGAAAAATCCGACCGCACCGGGACCGGCACCTTGTCGGTTTTCGGCTACCAGATGCGCTTCGATCTCGCCGACGGTTTTCCGCTGGTGACGACGAAGAAGCTGCATCTGCGCTCGATCATCCACGAGCTGCTGTGGTTCCTGCGCGGCGAAACGAACATCCGTTACCTCAAGGAAAACGGCGTCAGCATCTGGGACGAATGGGCCGACGAGCATGGCGAACTGGGGCCGGTGTACGGCAAACAGTGGCGTTCCTGGGCGGCAGCGGATGGCCGCAGCATCGACCAGATTTCCTGGGTCATCGACGAGATCAAGCGCAACCCTGACTCGCGCCGGCTCGTCGTCAGCGCCTGGAACGTGGCCGAGCTGCCGAAGATGGCGCTGCAGCCTTGCCATGCGCTATTCCAGTTCCATGTCGCGAACCGGCGCTTGTCCTGCCAGCTGTACCAACGCTCGGCCGACATTTTCCTCGGCGTGCCGTTCAACATCGCGAGCTATGCTTTGCTCACGCAGATGGTCGCGCAAGTGTGCGATCTGCAGCCCGGAGATTTCGTACATACACTTGGCGATGCGCACCTGTACAGCAATCATCTGGAGCAGGCGCGCGAGCAGCTCACGCGCACGCCGTTGCCATTGCCGCGTTTGCAGTTGAATCCTGCAGTGCGCTCGATTTTCGATTTCCGCTTTGAGGACATCGCGGTCGAAAATTATCAATCGCACAAAGCGATCAAGGCGCCGATTGCGGTGTGAGCCGGATGAGATCGACGTGATCAGCCTGATCGCCGCGCTCGACCGCAACTACGCCATCGGCCGCGCCGGTGCGATGCCGTGGCATCTGCCGGATGACCTCAAGCGCTTCAAACAGCTCACGCTCGGCAAACCGGTGCTGATGGGGCGCAAGACGGCGCTGGCGATCGGACGCCCATTGCCGGGACGGCGCAATCTCGTGCTCACGCGCAGCGACGCGGCGCCGTTTGCCGGGCAGGAAGTCGTGACGTCACTCGATGCGGCGATCGCCTCGGTCGGCGCACAAGAACTGTGCGTGATCGGCGGCGGCGAAATCTACGCGCTCGCGCTCCCGTTCGCGACACGCATGCACCTGACCTGGATCGACACGGCCGCGGAGTGCGCCGACACGTATTTCCCGCAATTCGACGCGGCACAATGGCGCGAGACGTCGCGAATCGCGCATCCCGCCGACGCGCATCACGAATTTGCGTTCACGTTCGTGGACTACGAGCGCGAAATTCAGAACCGTTCGCGTTGAGCGTAACTCGCGCAGCGAGCGAAGTCGAAACGCCGGCCCTTCGACTTCGCGCCTTCGGCGCTACGCTCAGGGCGAGCGGAGGTTGTGCTAGTCAACCGTCACGCCGCGTTGCTCACTCTGCATGTGGCGCTCCTGCTCAGTTGAGACTAGTGCCGCGAGTTCGCGCTTGAGTGCATTGAAATCGCTCGCGGCCGGGTCGCGCGGTCGCGCCAGCGCGACGTGCTGATCGCGCTTGATCGTGCCGGGGCGGTAGGTCATCACGACGACGCGGTCGGCGAGATAAATCGCTTCTTCGATGCTGTGCGTGACGAACACGACTGTGCGGCGCCGTTCGCTCCACAGGCGCAGCAGTTCGTCCTGCAGCGTGCGCCGGGTCAGTGCGTCGAGTGCGCCGAACGGTTCGTCCATCAGCAGAATCGGCGAGTCGAGCGCAAGCACGCGCGCGATCGCCACGCGCTGGCGCATGCCGCCGGACAGATCTTTCGGAAAGCGTGCGCGGAATTCCGTCAGTTTCAGCAGCTGCAGCAGCTGCGCGACGCGCGCGGAGATGTCTGCGCGTGGCAGTCCTTTGACGACCAAGCCGAAGCCAATGTTCTGTTCGACCGTCATCCACGGGAACAGCGCGTATTCCTGGAACACCATGCCGCGGTCGGGGCCGGGCGCTGTCACTTCATGGCCGTCGACGCGCACGCTGCCCGCGCTCGGCGCGATAAAGCCGGCGATCAGGTTGAGCAGCGTGGACTTGCCGCAGCCGGACGGTCCGAGCAGGCAGACGAATTCGCCGGCTGCGATCTCGAGATTGATATCTTGCAACGCAGCGATGGCATCGGCGTTTTCGCCGAAACGCTTACTCAAATTCCGCACGCTGATATGCTCGGTCATCGCTATTTCTCCACCGAGCGATGCCAGCGCAGCAGATGGGTGTTCAACCGGTTCATGCCGACATCGATGCTTAAGCCCAGCAGGCCGATCGTGATCATGCCGGCGATGATTTTGTCCGACCACATGAACTCGCGCGCTTCGAGGATGCGGTAGCCGAGACCATTGTTCACAGCGATCATTTCCGAGACGATCACGACGATAAATGCCGTGCCGATGCCGATGCGCATGCCGGCGAGAATGTACGGCATCGCCGCCGGCAGCATCACACGCAGAAAGATCGTGCTGCGGCCGGCACCGAGGTTCTGTGCCGCGCGCAGATAGATCGCATCGACGCTGCGCACGCCGGCAATCGTGTTCATCAGGATCGGAAAAAACGCGCCGAGCGCGATCAGGAATACAGCGGGCGGATTGCCGAGGCCGAACCAGAGAATCGCCAGCGGAATGAATGCGATCGGCGGGATCGGGCGCAGGATCTGGATCAGCGGATTGAAGAGCGCATACGCGCCGGCACTCGCACCCATGATCAACCCGAGCGGCAGCGCCGGAATCGCGCCGGCGAGAAAGCCGAGCAGCACGCGCGTGAGACTCGCCGCGGCATCATGCGGAAGCTCGCCGGAGAACAGCCAGGTCAGATACGAACCCTGCGCCGGGTCGTACGTTTGCGCCGGCAGCAGCGCCGCCCACCAGCGCTCGGCGACTGCGAGCGGCGAGGGCAGCACCATCGGCTGCACGACGCCGGCCGAAGCCAGCGCCTGCCACAGGATCAGCAGCAGCAGCGGCAGCGCGAATCCGGAAACGCGCTGCCACGCCCTCATTTCACGCCGAGCTGGGTTTTTGCCGCGGCGAGCAGGTCGAGCTTGACCCAGTCGCCGGCGCGCGGCGGATTCTGCATGCGGCCGACGCCGTATTTCTGCATCAGATCGGTCGTGGTCTGGATGTGCTCGACGGTGAGATCGTAGGTGTACGGAGAATTCTCGATCGCTTGCCGGAAATCCTCGGCGGAGAGCTGGCCTTTGAACATCTGCTCGCTGACGTATTTTTGCGCGAGGTCCGGTTTGTCGATGAAGGTTTTCGTCGCCTCGACGAAGCACTGCAGGAAGCGTTTGGCGACGTCGGGTTTTTCCTTGTACAGCTTCTCGGTGATCATGAGTGCGCGCACCGGTGCGCCCAGCGGCGTGTCGTAAGGTTTCATCACTTCGACGCCGAAGCCCTGGTGGATCGCCTGCGAAGATTGCGGCTCGGACTGGCACATCGCATCGATCTGTTTCTGCAGCAGCGCCTGGTTCAGATCAGCAAATGCCAGGTAGAGGATCTGCACGTCCTTGCCCGGCTGGTCGGACCAGGTGAGGTTCGCTTGCGCCAGTTCGGCGAGCAGCAACAGTTCCTGCGCGCCACCGCGCGCGACGCCGACTTTCTTGGCCCTAAGGTCTGCAATGCTCTTGATGTTGGCATCGGGCCGCGCCACGACGCGTGCGCCGCCCTTGGCAAAGCCCGCGACTGCATAGATCGGCACGCCGCTCGCGCGCCCGGCGATCGCGGCATCAGCGGCGCTCGCTGCGGCATCGATCTGGCCGGCGACAATCGCCGGCAGGATGTCCACGCCCTTGGCGAACATGCGCTCCTCGATCTTGAGGTTGTACTTGGGCGCGATCTCCTGCATGTACGACACCGCGCCGTAATGCGCGAATTTGAGATTGCCCAGGCGCACGACGTCTTCGGCATGGGCGCTCGCAGCGAGTGCGACGAGCGCGCCGGCGATGAGAGCGCGGGGATTTTTCATCACACTCCTTGTGCAGTGAAAGGGCTGTCAGCAGCAGCCCGTACGCCCGTTGCCATAACGCTTCTGCTGGCGCTCGTTGAAGAATTCCGCGTAGCTCATCACCTGCGCGCCCGGGTGATGCGCGCGCATGTGGGAGACGTAGTTGTCGTAATCGGGCACGCCGATCGCAAGGCGGCCGGTTTGCACCGCCTTGCGCCAGAAGTTGCTAAGACGAGCATGCAGCGTCACGTGCGCTGCGCCCCGGCAAGCGCGACGTAGGGCGTCTCCATCGCGGTCGGCTGATTCGCCTTGCGTGCGGCAAGCGCCGAGCGGATGCCGAAGCCGACCATTGCCAGCACGACCAGCGTGAACAGCGAGGCCAGTGTCGCGTCGACATAATCATTGAAGATCACGCGTTGCATGTCCTCCAGCGTCTTCGCCGGTGCGGTGATCTTGCCGGCGGCGAAGTCGGCGCCGAACTTCTTCGCATGCGCGAGAAAACCGATGCCCGGTTTCTCGCTGAAGATTTTTTGCACGCCCGCGGTCACGGTGCAAATCACCAGCCATATAGTCGGCACCAGCGTCACCCAGATGTAGCGCTCGCGCTTCATCTTGATCAACGTCACTGTTGCGAACGTCAGCGCGATCGCCGCGAGCATCTGGTTGGCAATGCCGAACAGCGGCCACAGCGTGTTGATGCCGCCGAGCGGATCGACCACGCCCTGATAGAGGAAATAACCCCAGCCGGTGACGCACAGCGCGGTGGCGATCAGATTCGCTGCCCAGGATTCGGTCTGCCGGAGCGAGGGCGCAGCGAGTCCGAGCAATTCCTGGATCATGAAGCGACCGACGCGCGTGCCGGCATCGATCGTGGTGAGAATGAACAGCGCTTCGAACAAGATCGCATAGTGATACCAGAACGCCATGCCGCTCGGCACCAGGCCGTGGAGGATCTGCGCCATGCCGACGGCGAGCGTCGGCGCTCCGCCGGCCCGCGACAGGATCGACGTCTCGCCAATGTCCTTCGCGGTCTGCGTAAGCTGATCCGGCGTGACCACGAAACCCCATTGCGTGATCGTCTGCGCGGCTTGTTCGGCCGTGGTGCCGATCACGCCTGCCGCGGCATTCATCGCGAAATACACGCCCGGCTGCAGCACGCTGGCGGCGACCAACGCCATGGTCGCGACGAACGCTTCCATCAACATACCGCCGTAGCCGATCAGGCGCGCTTCGGATTCGTTCGACAACATTTTCGGCGTTGTGCCCGAGGAGATCAGCGCATGGAACCCCGATACCGCGCCGCAGGCGATCGTGATGAACAGGAACGGGAACAGGTTGCCGGTGAACACCGGGCCGGTGCCGTCGATGTATTTCGTCACCGCCGGCATGTTCAATTGCGGCGCGACGAGGAAGATGGCAATCGCGAGCAGCGCGATCGTGCCGATCTTGAGGAACGTCGACAGATAATCGCGCGGCGCGAGCAGCATCCATACCGGCAAAACCGAGGCGACGAAGCCGTAGCCGATCAGCATCCACGCCAGTTGCGGGCCTTTGAACGTGAACGCCGGGCCCCAGGTCGGATCCGCCGCGACCACGCCGCCGAGCCATACCGCCAGCAGCAGGCCGACGAAGCCAATGAGCGACATTTCCAGAATGCGCCCCGGGCGGAACCAGCGCAGATACGCACCCATCACCAATGCGATAGGAATCGTCAGGAATACCGTGAACGTTCCCCATGGGCTCTGCGCGAGCGCCTTTACCACGACGAGCGCGAGTACGGCGAGCAGGATGATCATGATCATCAGGATGCCGATCATCGCGATCGTGCCGGCGCCATTGCCCATCTCACCGCGGATCATCTCGCCGAGCGAGCGGCCGTCGCGGCGCATCGACAGGAACAAAATGACGAAGTCCTGCACCGCTCCAGCGAACACGACGCCGGCGAGTATCCACAGCGTGCCCGGCAGGTAACCCATTTGCGCGGCGAGCACCGGGCCGACCAGGGGGCCTGCGCCGGCGATCGCGGCGAAGTGATGACCGTACAGCACCCACTTGTCGGTCGGCACGTAATCGAGGCCGTCGTTGCGGCGCTGCGCGGGCGTTGCGCGCGAGGGATCGAGCTTGAGCGCGTTATCGGCGATGTAACGACTGTAGAAACGGTAGGCGATCACGAATGTGGCGATCGCCGCGGCGACGAGCCAGATCGCATTGATCGGTTCGCCGCGCTCGAGCGCGACCATGCCCAAACACACCGCACCGACGAGTGCGACGGCAACCCAGCCGAGCTTGCCTGCCAGCGTATCCATGAGTAATCCCTCCCGGTCACATGCGATCGTAGTTTGCGCGCGTGGGCGCAAGGGTCAAGCGGCTGTGCAACAGATCG
>Ga0070666_10001535_pt1 | contig 14031 bp, 8 predicted proteins | sample KBSS23metaG_FD_64677 | JGI IMG/M metagenome (GOLD analysis project Ga0070666, IMG submission 64677) | Switchgrass rhizosphere microbial communities from Kellogg Biological Station, Michigan, USA - KBS S2-3 metaG | ecosystem: Host-associated > Plants > Roots > Rhizosphere > Soil ... | reverse complement strand
CCCTGGGTCATCATGACGATTCCCGCGAGACCAAGAGCGACCCCGATGGCCTGACGGCGATCCGGACGCACGCCATAAGGCCACTCGCCAAGGACCACCATGGTGGGCACGATCGCCGTGAAGGCCACGACCAGTCCCGACCCTACGCTCGTTTCGGCCATGGCCATGAAGCCGTAGCCGCCGCTAATCAGAAGGGCGCCCATGATGGCCCCGCCCAGCCATTGTCTGGAGCCGGGCCAGGGAGTGCCGCGGGCTCTCGCGACCGCGGCGAGGATAGTGCCGGCCAGAATGAACTGCGTGCCCATCTGATAAAACGGCGGAAAACTGACGAGGGCCCACTTGATGGCCAGATACATCGTGCCCCACAGAAACCAGGTGGCGCCGAGGCAGGCAGCGATCAACGGTGAAAATTGTCGGTGCGTGGACGCCTGAGACGCGGTAGGCGTCGGCGGCAAAGAAGGTGTGCCGACACGCGTATTGCTGTCCATGCGTTGCTACCGCTCTTGGTTCCCCCAACAGGCGTCGCATCATTGCACATCCATCGGACCACGGACGCCGGATAGCACTGCTCATCAGTCCGAACGTGGGAGCAGTGAGGTGCGCAGCTTCCACTCTGTCACGCGCGGCGCGTGCTTGCAGTGCGCATTTTATTGAAGCAGGAGGCTGGTAAAACTTCCATTAATTACAGACACATGTCGTAACTTTCTCGACGCCACATCGCCCAGCGGGAGCGCGCCGGGAGCACGCATCATGCGCGCGGAAATTGGCAGCATTGCAGAGTGATTTCGGTGGAGCTGTCGCGCCCTCCAACGCTCAGCGCGCGTTGGCTCGGAGCGATTTTGGCGTGTGCGCTAGTTCACAGGATTTTGTAGGCGCCAAAATTTTGTGGAGCGAGTCACACTCGGTGCGAGCTCGAGCGAATCTTGCGAAGAGATTCACGGATGCTCACGCGGAGCTTGTTTTTAAGGCATTTCGCGACGACGCGCACCGTGATATGAAAAAAAGATCGCAAAGTGTCGCAACTTTTCGACACTGACATTTCCTTTTATGTCCCCGTATATTCCGACCCCGATCTATAGAGCGAGGGGATGCTCATAGAGCGAGAAATGGTGCGGGTTCGAGCTTAATTTTGGGAGCGCGTTTATGAAAATCTCCTCTCTCGTGGTTCTCGCTTTTGGCCTGTTAGCAGCGCCTTTCGCCATGGCAGCGGGCATGCCGGCAGGCGGCGGATTGCTGATTACGCACGTGAACAGCCAGCAGTGGCAGGTGCGTCTTATTTCCGGCACCGACCCGCAAGGATTCAGCGGCACTCTCGATTCGAACTTGGCCATCACCGGCCTGCAGGGCGTGCTCCTCGAGAGTAACGACAGCGCCAAGATGCTCACATCCTCCTCCGTCGGCGCCAATATGAAGGCCTGGCCCGGGCGCTACGATGGCTTCAACTTCACGACCAGCGCTGGCGCCACGCTGTGCCTGCGCGACACCGGCAGCAACGGCCTGAAGATGTTCATCGGCGACACGGCGGCCGACGCCACGCCGGTAACAGCGCCCGTCGCACTCGCCGGCACCGGCGCCTGCGGCAGCACCCCGCCGCCGCCGCCGCCCGACAAGCGGAAATTCCACGCGGGACATTGGATCGTCATGGACCGCGGCAACTCCACCCAGAAGGTAATGGACACGACGGTGCAGCCGGGCGTGGTCGGCGTCGTCAAGCGATATACCTGGCGCATACTGGAGCCCTCGCAGGGCAACTACGATTTTTCTTCGATTGCTTCAGATCTGAACTGGGCGGCGGCCAACGGCAGACACTTGATCGTAATGATCGAGTACAAGACGTTCCGCGACGAGAAGGCGGGTCCGGCGTATCTGGATCAATACGAGGGTCACAACAATCTGGGCGGCTATTCGTTGGTGCTCTGGAACCCGACCGTCACGGCCCGCTACAACGCGCTGACCAAGGCGATGGGCGCGCAATTTGATAGTGATCAGCACTTCGAAGGCATCGCCACTCAAGAGTCGGCGATGAGCATGGACTCCTCGGTATTGAATCAGTTCGGCTACAGCCCGGAAAAATACCGTGATGCGCTCATCAGCATGCTGAGCAACGCCACGCAGAACATGCCCACCTCACGGGTGTTCTGGCTCATGAACTTCATCGTCGGCAACCAGGACTACATTGGCAGCGTCGCCACTGCCGTGGCCTCTAAGGGCGTGGTGATGGGTGGCCCGGATGTGTGGCCGGACAACCAGTCGCTGCAGAGCCGCACCTATCCGTACTACGCTGAGATGGCCGGAAAGATGCCCCTGTTTGGCCAGGTCGAGAATGTCTGCTACTCCGAGCCGCACATGACCTCTGGCTACTCGACCAAGTACTGGACGATGCAGGAGCTGTTCAATTACGCGAGAACTCAACTGCACGTGAACTACATGTTCTGGGTGCGGGTCACCAAGCCCGCAGGTAGTCCGGGGTATGACTGGGAAGATGCACTGCCCGTCATCGCCGCCAATCCAAACTTTACTCCCGCTCCCTGAAGTCTTGATCCAGCGCCCAGGCCCCTCCACCGCGAGGGGCCTGGGCTTTTTATTTCTGCCTCTTTGAATCGCGTGCCCTGATTAGCTCAGTGGTCTCGATTCGTGGCTGTTCAAAAGCCATGGAGCAATACGCTATAACCCACTGATACGGTTGCTCGGGTCCTCGCGCCTTTGTGCCAATAAAGAGCGAAGCGGTATGCTGCCCCGGACACACGGAGGTGGCCCACTATGTTCAACAAGACTATCAACGCACTATTGGTCTGCGGCCTGCTCACAGCCTCTACGGCCCTTGCAGTGAGCGCCGCTCCCACCGCGCAGTCCGTGCCCGATCAGGCCTTCAACGCCTTGCAATGGCGCAACATCGGCCCCTTTCGCGGCGGCCGCGCAGTGTCGGTAGTGGGCGTACCGGGTTCGGCGAGTATTTTCTATGTCGGTATGGCATCGGGCGGAGTCTGGAAGACCGTGGATGCCGGCTCCACATGGAAACCGGTCTTTGATTCTGTAAAGGGAACCGCCTCGATCGGCGCGGTTGCCGTCGCGCCCAGTAATCCAAGCATCCTCTACGTGGGAACCGGCGAGGGCAATCTGCGCGGTAATGTCACCTGGGGCAATGGGGTCTATAAATCCACCGACGCGGGTGCGACCTGGAGCTTCGTGGGCCTGAATGACACGCGCCAGATCGGCGCGCTGATCGTCGATCCGCAAGACCCCAATATCGTGCTGGTGGCCGCCATTGGCCACGCCTTCGGCCCGAACAGCGAGCGGGGCGTATTCCGCACCACTGATGGAGGCAAGAGCTGGACCCGTGTGCTGTACAAAGATGAGAACACCGGGGCGATCGATCTGGCGGCGGACCCCCACAATGCCAAGATCGTGTATGCGGCCCTGTGGCAGGTGCGGCGGCAGCCCTGGAACTTCTCGAGCGGCGGTCCGGGCAGCGGCCTGTACCGCTCCGCCGATGGCGGCCTGACCTGGTCGCAGCTCCAGGGACACGGGCTGCCGGCCGGCATCCTCGGGCGCATTGACGTCGCGATTTCACCCGTCGACTCCAACCGCGTCTACGCAATGATCGAGGCACAAGAGGGCGGCCTGTACCGCTCGGATGATGCGGGCGCCAGTTGGCGGCGCATCAGTGAGGATGGACGTATCCGCCAACGTGCCTGGTATTTCTCCAAGATTTACGCCGATACCAAGTCGCTGGACACGATCTACGCGCTCAACACCGGCATGCTGCGGTCCGTGGACGGCGGCAAGACCTTCGGACTGGTGCCTGCGACTCACGGGGATCACCACGGGCTATGGATCGATCCCACCAATGCCAACACTCTGATCAATGCCAACGATGGCGGCGCGAGCGTGTCGCTGGATGGCGGCAAGAACTGGTCCACTCAGGACAATCAACCCACCGCCCAGTTCTACCATGTGGCCACCGACCAGCAATTTCCCTATTACGTTTACGGCGCACAACAGGACAACAGCAACCTAGCGACCGCCAGTGCGGCCGCTGGTGGTGTGATCGAGTCGCGCGACTGGTTTGAGGCCGGCGGCGGTGAGTCCGGCTTTGTGGTGCCGGACAATAAGGACCCGCAAATCATCTACAGCAACGCGGAAAACCAGTACGCGCGCTACAACCGGCACACCATGCAGTCGCAGTCGATCAGCCCCGATCCCGTCGACAATTCAGGCCACCCGGCCGGCGAACTCAACCATCGCTTCAACTGGACCGCCCCGCTCATGCTCTCAAAGCATGCTCCGTACGGCCTGTATGCCGCCTCGGAGGTGGTGTGGAAGTCAACCGATGAGGGAATGAGCTGGAAGATCATCAGCCCGGACCTGACGCGCAACGACAAGTCCAAGCAGACCGCTTCGGGCGGGCCGCTGACCAAAGACATCACCAGTGTGGAGTATTACGACACCATTTTTGCGCTGGCGGAATCACCGCTTAAGCAGGGCAAGCTGTGGGTGGGGACCGATGATGGTCTGGTGCAAGTGAGCGAGGACGATGGCGCTCATTGGCAGAACGTCACGCCGCCGCAGATGCCGGCGTGGAGCACGGTCAGCATGACCGAACCTTCGCACTACGATCCGGCCGGCGCCTACATCGCCGTGGACCGCCACCGGCTTGATGACATTGCCCCCTATGCTTGGAAAACCGCCGACAACGGCAAGACCTGGACCGCCATTTCAGGAAATCTGCCGGCCGGCGCAGTGGTGCACGCGGTGCGTGAGGATCCGGTGCGTCGTGGCCTGCTGTACGCCGCCACGGAGATCGGCGTATTTGTGTCCTTCGATGACGGCGCGCGCTGGAGCGCGCTGCAAGAGAACCTGCCGGTCACCCCGATTCATGACCTCGACGTGCACGGCAATGACCTGGTAGCAGCCACCCACGGCAGGTCGTTCTGGATTCTCGATGACATCACACCGCTCCGCCAGGCGCAGGCCGGCGAGCCCTCGCCAGTGCTGTACTCCCCTGAGAACGCGGTGCGACTGTACTACCCGGGCGAAGTGAGCAAGCGCCGGCCCGTCGGTGAGAATCCGCCCGCCGGCGCCATCATCGACTACGTGCTCGATGCCGCTCCCTCTTCCGAGCTGACCATCGACATTCTCGATGCCAAGGGACAACAGGTGCGCCATCTCTCCAGTACCAAGACCGACAAGGAGATCCAGCCGCAGGAGTGGCCCGACAAAGTTTTACCCAGCGAGCTGATACCCGCGCATGCCGGCATGAATCGCATGATCTGGGACCTGCGCTGGGATGATCCCGTGCAGATTCCGGGGGCCTTCTATGAGGATCAGGCGCCTCGCGGCCCCATCGTCCCGCCGGGTCGCTACCAGGTGCGCCTGACGCTGGGATCCGTGACCCGTTCGGCAAATCTAACCGTCGTCGCCGACCCTAGGGGTGGCAATAGCGAGGCCGCTATTGCTGCCAAGACGGCGCTGGCGCTCGCGACCGTTCATGACATCGACGCATTGCATCGCGCGGTGAACGACATCCGCGCTGAGCGCGCCAAGCTTAAGGGCGCATCCGACTCAAAAGTACGCGATGGCAAGCTCCAAGTAATCGAGCAGGCCCTTATGCAGGTCAACATGAATGGTTCCGAAGCGGGTCTCGCCTTTCCCGGCATGCTCAACGAGCAGTTGGCAAGCTTCGCCTCGACGCTGGAAGACGCCGACACGCCGCCCACTCAGCAGCAGCAGGCTCTGTACCAATCGCTGCACGAGAAGCTCGAGAACCAATTGTCGCGGTGGCGCGAGTTGAAGCCCAAATAGTCGCTCGGCCAGCCGCAGCGCGCTCGCCTGTGGAGAAAGCCGGCAAAGAGCGCACAGCGCCCTTGTTGGGCATTGGAGCGGGAGCGCGCTAGGCGGCAGCCGACTTGCTAATTGAATTGTGGATGGCTCGCGATAACCGGCAACGCATCCGTCCAATCGTACGCCGCGGCGCCCTCAGGCCGGGTAATGCGCACCCAGAACATATAGTTCACGTGCAGTTTTGTGCGCGCGTAATTGAATAACTCCAGCATCGTCCAGTACTTGGTGTCGTAGCCGCTTGTCATGTGGAGTTGGGAGTAGCAGACATTCTCGACCTGCCCGAACAGTGGCATCTTTCCATAGAACTGAGTGTAGAAAGGATAGGTTTGGCTTTGCAGCGATTTGTTGTCCGGCATCACGTCGGGTCCCCCCATAATGACGCCGTGGCTCGCGACTTTGCCCGCTATCACGCCGATGTAATCCTGGTGGCCTGGAAAGAAATTCATGAACCAGAAAACGCGCGAGGTCGGCATGTTGGTACTGGCGGTAGTCAGCATGTTGATGTACGCGTCGCGGTATTTTTCCGGTGTGTAGCCGTGTGCTTTGGCTGTTGAAATCGCCATGCTCAAGGCGGTCTCTTGCGTCGCGATGCCCTCGAAATTCTTATTGCCATCGACCTGCGTGCCGAGCGCCTTGGTCAGTGCGTTGAAGCGTTCGACGACCGCCGGCTGCCAGCGCATCAATGTGTATCCGTTCAGATTATTCCTGAGTTCATAGGAATCGAGGTATGCCGGCCCAGCTTTTTCGTTCCTGAAGGTCTTGTCCTCGATCATCGCTATGATCCGCATGCCGTGCGATGCCGCCCAGTTTAGGTCTGACTTGAGTTCCCCAAACTGGTAAACGCCCTTGCTGGGTTCAAGCGAACGCCAAGTGTAGCGCTTCATTATTCCGACCACGCCAGGCTTGATCGCTGTAGCCATCAGGCTCTGGGAGTCGGCACCGCGGCTCATGGCTATGTAATGGCCCGGATGATACTTCCGGCCAGAAATGGTCGCTGCGGCAATTTCGGGAGCGAATGTGCCACAAGCATCGGCACTGGTGAGCGCTAATGGCGCACTGACCGGAATCGCGTTGTCAAGACTGTCTCCGAGGTACAGCTGGACACCCGAACTGCCGGTATCCCGGATGCACAGCTTCGCATCGGCGCTAACGGAAAAATTTACTCCGTCAATTCCACCGGGCCGCGTCGAAAGGGTGGCGCCGATCGAGGTCGGAGTGAGCAACCTGGCGCTGTCGCCGCCCTCAAGCGAGACATCAGTCACGGTCGCAAACGGCAGGTCCGACTCAATTACGCCGCTGAATTGTTCGCCCTCGCTACTGCCGGAAATAAGGCGGAGTTCCCACTGCTCGCTGTTTGTACGTGTAATGAGCACGCCGCTGGTGGGCGGCGTTGTTTGCGCTATTGCCCAGGGTCCGGCCAGAGAGAGCACGAGTATCAGAGCCAATCGGGGAAACTTCATGAACTGCTCCTCGCTTCGATAGCGTCGGTTCGAGGGCGGGATCCTGCGTTTATGCCTGCGGCATTCTCACGAGAGACCAGCCGACCAAGAATGAAGTTGGATTGCGATCTATGGAAAATCAGTCGCAATTTGGAGCGGAGTATGCGTCGCTAATGAATTTATTGTCACTGTCTAAAAAGTGCGTCACTGTCGAAAAAGTGCGACAGCAATGGCCTGGCGGCCCTGTCGTGATGCGTTAACGCGCTCAGTCGAGAAGCAATTCTTCCGAATAACTCCACTTCAGCAGGGTTTCAGTAACCGCAATGGCGGCCATAGCCACAGCGATTCCGCTCAATAGGTCGACGCCATAGTGCGCCCCTTCGGTCATGACCGAGACCAGCATCAGGGCATTGAGCGTGTACACAGGCAGCTGCCATTTCCTGCCGCGTGCCAGCCAGATAAATACCACTCCCAACGCTGCGTGAAACGAGGGAAATGCCACGATGCCCTGCGGCTTACCGATGACAGGCAGTGTATGCGCGCGCAAAGCGAGGAAGTCGGCTTGCCATGGCTCAACCAGGCCGACGCCGTGCTGAGACCACGCCCCCACGGCGGGGAGAAAAAACATGATTGCAGTGCAAATGAACAGCGACAGCATGCCTGACAGTATCAATTCGAAGACACGTCGAGGGCACTTGTAGGCGAAAAAGCCGACAGCGGCGAGACCCTGCAGCGGAATACTGGCGTACGCCACCAATAGCAGCATATGAAGACTTGGATGCGCACTGACGAACTGGAACCACGCCAGCCAGGAAAACCCCAATGCCGCGTCAGCTCGGCTCAGCAGGACATCCGCTCGCGGAAATGGCGATGCGGCCATGGCGCCGTAGGTCAGGATGGCGCCCGCATAGCTGAACACCACCAACTGGGCCGCTGAATGCGATATCGACGCGATGTAGCGGGAACGGCGCCTGTAGGCGAGCGAAAGACCCACTAAAAACATACCGCCGAAAATAGTGCGCCATGGCACGCTGACACTCATGCCCTGACAGAGCAGCAGCAGCGCGTCGACGACTCCTGTGGCGGCGATGATCGACCAGATCAGCGGCCGCGTCTCCATCGGCTATTGGAGGCCCAAAGGGTAGCGCCACTCGGTGCCCATGTTGTCGTCGGTGACAGAGGCGAGGGTTGCAGTGCGCGCCAGTATGGCGGCGCATGGCTCAAAATAGCCCGGCCCGTACGCCTGACCGCCGGACTCAAGCGCCATTAACCCATCCAACGCCTTCGAATCCTCCGCTCGCGACGGATCGATAACCGGTCGCCCGTCGATCGATGTCCGGAGTAGTACCTCGCGCCAGCGCGCAAAATTCAAGCTGATTGGATCGATCGACACCAGCAAGTGATTGCCGATGCGCATGCCATGCGGGAAAACCAGACATCCCGTCCGTTGCACGCGCGCCGACTCCGTTGTGTTGTAAAACAGCGTGCCGCCTGGCAAGAGATGGCCGCGCATTTGATTGAGGAATTCGACCGACAGCAAATTGGTGGCATTGGCCCGGAAGTGAAACGTCGTGTTCATGATCACGGCATCGAAGCGCCGGTCGGGATGCTGGCGAAGCCAGCGCCGCCCATCGTCGGTTATCAACACCACCTTCGGATTGGAGAGCAGCGACTTCACTTCGGCTCGTTGCGCAATCAAGTGCTGGTAGCCCGGGTTGATTTCCACCACGGTCAGGCTTTCGACGTTGGGATTGTTGGCAAGCACCTGGCCCCACGATCCGGAGGCCAGCCCCACCATCAGTAACTTGCGCGGCGCGGGATGGTACAGGCTCAGAGCAAACGGACGTACGATCCCATTGGAGTCATGTACCACATCGGTGCTAAAGCGCCCGTCGTAAACGCCATTGCCATAGACCACCCCATTGCTATCCACCGCGATGATGCCGCTGCGATTTTCTACGACCTGTACGACATGCGCATGCGGCTGGGGGGCGTTCTTCCACAGGATTCTGTCGAGGCTGCCTGAATTTAGCGGGCCGGCGATCTGCGCGGCGACGGCCACCATGACCGCCGATACGCCGCCGATGGCGAACCTTCCGTGGCGCGAGAAGGGCAGCGCGAGGGCTAGCAGGCATGTGCAGACGAGTGCCAACGCCAGCAGCACCGTCGATTGCTGCACAAGTGTCAGATAGTTCATCGCCACGAAACCGGTCAAAATTGCGCCTGAGGCCGACCCGAGAATGTTCGCTAGGTAGATCTGGCCCGTGCGCAGACCGACGTTACTGTCTGGCGGTATCCCGAGTTCGGCAAGAATCGGCAGGATGACCCCCCAAAGAAGAGACTGCACGTAGATCAGCAATATGGCGAAACCCACTGTTTGCGGTCCGATCCAGCTGACAGCCGCCTGCATCGGCAAGAACAGGAATGCGAGTAGCGCGGCCCCGAAGAGCATCGACAGGAGGCGTCGCACGGTAGAGGGGTTGAGTTCCGTCCGGCAGTAATTTCCGGCGATTCGCGCCCCGCCCGCCAGACCCAGCAGAAACGCGCCGAGTGTCAGCCCGAACGCGGAGGCTGAACTGCCGCTGGCAAATGAGACCGTCCGGAAGAAATACAGCTCGTAGGAGAGCGAAACAAATCCGCCGAGATAGGCCAACCCAAGTGTAGGCAGGAAGGCGAGCCGCTGTGTGGACGCTGTCGGGACTCGGGCGACGGCGCTGCCTTCGGTCCAAGCGCCGCGCATGCAAACGTGGGCAATGAGCGCCCCGCCGGCGAGCGCAAAATTGATGCCGACAGCCACATAAATAGACCCTTGCATGCCCAGAAATGGGAACAGCAGCAGTGTGGCTATCAGGCATGCGGCGCTGGCGCCCAACGTATTGACGAAATAGAGCTGTCCGACGGTGCCCCCGACGCTCCCAGATCGGGACGCAAAAAATTCGACCAGAATCGGGAGCGTGGCACCCATCAGCAGCGTTGGCACGAGCACGAGTGCCAACGTCACGGTCGCGGTCATATAAAGCGGCAGCCCCAGCGTCAACATACCGACGCTCGCGAAGAGGCGGAGCGATATCACGCCGAAGACACCGGTTAACGCCTCGATGGTCGCGAAAACCAGCAGTAGGTGCAGGCGACTCCGTTTGGAGACCCAGCCCCCAGCCAAGCTACCGATGCCCAGCCCCAACATGAACGCCGTCACCACGACGGTCACAGACTCCATGTTCACGCCAAAAATGCTGAACAGCGCCCGTTGCCATACCAACTGATACGTAAGCGCGGGCACACCCGAACAGAAGAACAGGACGGCGATCAGCCGCTCTAGACCCGGCGTCGAGGGCTTTTTTTCAGCCGGCAGGGCGGGGGTATTCATGACGGCGTCCCATCCCTTACTGAGGCCCAGGATTTGTTCATTTCGAAGTAATTCAGCGCGGGTGACGAATCGTCCCGCTTTGGAGACTCAACTAAGACGGCCGTTTAGTAACTAAAATAACCCCTTGATTTTATGGCGCTCCCTACGAGATTCGAACTCGTGTTCCAGCCTTGAGAGGGCCGTGTCCTAGGCCTCTAGACGAAGGGAGCGAATCTCCGGCGGGCGAGGCTAAAAGGCGCGGTATTATAGGCGGCCTCATTGATTGCTCAAGCAATATCAGGGTTGATTTGACTCAGAAACCGGATTCCTCCGCGGGCGCGGGCGCGCCACGTGTCATCCCGCGCTCCGATCATCCGGTCTCGCGGTCCAGCATCTCCCCCAACGCTCTGCGTGTCCTGTACCGGCTCAAGGAGGCGGGTTTCGAGGCCTTCCTGGTCGGCGGCTGCGTGCGCGACATCATTCTGGGCCGCCACCCCAAGGACTTTGACGTGGCCACCGATGCGCTGCCCGATGAGGTCAGGCGACTGTTCCGCAACTGCCGGCTGGTGGGTCGGCGTTTCCGGCTGGCACACATTGTCTATGGGCGAGAGGTCATCGAGGTCGCGACCTTCCGGGCCTCCGGTGCGCCGCCGCCGAGCGAAGAGCCGGTGCCGATGCGGGAAGAGGATGAGGAGGAAAAGCTGGCAGCCGAGCAGGCGGCCAGCGCGCTTGACGCTACACAGCCGCTCGAAATCGTGCCCGCAGCGAGTGCCGCAAACGCGGCGCCAAGCGCGGCTGCCGTTCGCCACCGTGTGCAGGACGATCACGGCCGGCTGCTGCGCGATAACATGTACGGCAGCATCGATGAGGACGTGTGGCGGCGCGATTTCACCGTCAATGCGCTTTACTACAACATCGCCGACTTCTCTATCTGGGATTATGTCGGCGGCCTTGAGGACATCCAGGCACGCCGGCTCAAGCTGATCGGGGACGTGGAGACCCGCTACCGGGAAGACCCCGTTCGAATGCTGCGGGCGGCACGCTTCGAGGCCAAACTGGGATTTGATATTGACGAGGCCAGCGCCAAGCCCATCGGGGCGCTGCGTGGGCTGCTGGCCAGCGTGCCGCCGGCACGGCTTTTTGACGAGGCCACCAAGCTCTTCCTGACGGGCCATGGCGCCGAGAGCTTCCGGGTGCTGCGCGCGCGCGGGCTCTTTGCGGTGTTGTTCCCGGCCGTGGACCGCTACCTCGATCAGCATCCCAGCAGTCTCGTCGAACAGCTTTTGGTGCAGGGCCTGCGAAACACCGATCGCAGGGTCGATGAGGACAAGCCGGTCACACCGACTTTCCTGTTCGCGCTGCTCCTGTACGGTCCCATCGCCGCGTATATCGAAGCACTGCCGCCGCAGCGCTGGCACGAACCGCAGGCGATCCTGGAGGCCTGCGACCGGGCCCTGCGGGCGGCCCAGGAGCGCGTGTCGATCCCGCGACGCATCGCACTGGGCGTGCGTGACATGTACTCGCTGCAGCCGCGGCTGGAAGGTCCCCGGGGCCGCAGGGCCTTACGGCTACTGGAGCAGCCACGGTTCCGTGCGGCCTATGACCTGTTGACGCTGCGGGCCGCGCTCGGGCTCGCCGACGGTGGCACGGCACAGTGGTGGACCACGCTGCAGGCCGCGAGCGCGGCCGAGCGCGAGCAGATGGTTGAAGCTCCGGCCGGCGGTGCGCGCGCGGGCGGCACCCCCGCTGGATCTGACACCAAAGCTCCGCGGCGCCGGCGGCGACGCTCGCGCGGCGGCGGTTAGTGCAAGCCAGCGGGCGCGCGCAATGCACGGCTTTCCGGCCTACGTCGGCGTGGGCAGCAACCTGCGCGATCCACCCAAGCAAGTGCGCACAGCCGCCTCGTTATTGGGCGCACTGCCGAACACCTTGCTGGTGCGCTTATCTTCTTTATATGGCTCGCGGCCCATGGGCCCGATCGAACAGCCCGACTACTGCAATGCCGTGGCGGGCTTGCTGACCGAGCTGGACGCGCGCGCACTGCACAGCGCACTGCGCGGTATCGAGCAGCAGATGGGGCGCGAGCCCGCAGCGGAACGCTGGGGACCGCGCGTTATCGATCTGGACCTGCTCGCCTACGGCGAGGAGCGGCGCGCGGACCCGGAATTGACTTTGCCCCACCCCGGGGTTGCCGAACGGCATTTCGTTCTGCAACCATGGCGCGAGATCGCACCAGATTTCCTGGTGCCCGGAGTGGGCCGGGTCGCGGCGCTTGCAGCCCGGCTGCCGACCGAAGGCTTGTGGAGAATCGATTGAGCGCCGCACCCGCCAAGAACAGCCCCGGCAAGGGTAGCGGTCCGCCGCATCGGTTCATCGTGCTCGAGGGACCAATCGGCGTGGGCAAGACCAGCCTGGCCACCCGCATCGCTGCGAGCCTGAGTGCGGAGCTGCTACTGGAGAATGCGGATCAGAATCCGTTCCTCGAGCGCTTCTATCGCAACCCCCGGAGCGGTGCGCTGCCCGCGCAGCTGTACTTTCTGTTCCAGCGTGCGCAGCAGCTCGCATCACTCAAACAGCACGACCTGTTTGCGCCGGTGCGCGTCGCCGACTATCTGTTCGACAAGGACCGGCTGTTCGCACGCCTGACGCTCGAGGACGAGGAATTCCGTCTCTATGAGCAGGTGCATGCGCGCATGGCCGTAGACGCACCGACCCCCGATCTGGTGGTGTACCTGCAGGCGCCGGTCGATGTGCTGCTAGAGCGCATCGCGCGCCGCGGCATCCGCTATGAGCATCATATCGAGCGCGCTTACCTTGAGCGCGTGCACGCCGCCTACGCGCGCTATTTCCATGAGTACTCCGACGCGCCGCTCCTGATCGTCAACGCCGCGGCCATCGATCCGCTCAACAACGCCTCGGATTACGAGGAATTGCTCGCGGCAATTGGCCGCATGCGCCGCGGCCGCCTGTATTACAACCCGCTGCGACACCAGGCGATCTGAGCAGTTGCGCGCGGCATCTTAGTCCGTCATTCTCGCCACCCATGTATACGCAGCTGCAGCAGCGCGACTCGGCCCATCCGCCCGTTACGCTCAATACACTTGCGCAGATGTGCGCCGCGGGCGAGAAGATCGCCTGCCTCACGGCTTACGACGCCAGCTTTGCCGAGCTGATCGATGCCGCCGGGGCGGATGTGGTGCTGGTCGGCGATTCGCTCGGCATGGTCATCCAGGGGCATGACACCACAGTGCCGGTCACGATGGACCAGATGGTGTACCACTCCTCGGCGGTATCGCGCGGGCTCAAGCACGCGTTCCTGATGACGGATCTGCCTTTCGCCAGCTACACCTCGCGCGATCAGGCGCTCGGCAACAGCGTGCGCCTGATGCAGGAGGGCGGCGCTAG
>Ga0070666_10001527_pt1 | contig 14046 bp, 13 predicted proteins | sample KBSS23metaG_FD_64677 | JGI IMG/M metagenome (GOLD analysis project Ga0070666, IMG submission 64677) | Switchgrass rhizosphere microbial communities from Kellogg Biological Station, Michigan, USA - KBS S2-3 metaG | ecosystem: Host-associated > Plants > Roots > Rhizosphere > Soil ... | reverse complement strand
CGCCGCGTCGACGAGGGTGAACGCTCCCACGTACTCGAGGTCGCTCTTCAACGTGTCGTAGAAAGGCTGGCGCACCTGGGATTCGATGGCGGGGCCGGCCGGGGCGATCGTGGCGGGGAGAGCGACCGAGAGCTTCTTGGCGACGGCCTTGTTCAGCTCGAGCCAGAGCTCCTGGCTCTCGCGCGGGGGAGCGGGGGTCTGGGCCGCCAGCGACGCGGCCAGGGCGAGGACGAGAATCCCGGGAATCAGACGTTTCAAACCGAACCTCCTCATTCGAATTTCAGGTGGACGCCGAGGGCGCTTTCGTGGAAATCGGCGGGCAGCGGTGCGAGAGGCGAGGACGCCATCACGGCGCGCTGGGCCGCCCGGTCGACGAAAGGAAGCCCGCTCGAGCGCTCGATGCGCACGTCGGAAATCGAGCCGTCCCGTCCGATCTTGAAGAAGATGACGGGCGGGGTGACGGTCTGGTCGGTGGGCTTGAACCAGTTCGCGCCGATCGTCGCGAGCATCTGGGTCACGTAGTAGGAATAGTTGAAGTCGGCCGAGTCGAAGGCCGAGAGGCTCGTGCCGAAATTCGAGCTCGCGCCGGCCACTCCCGTGGGGGAACCGGAGCTCTCGCCCTGCTGCGGGAGGTCCACGGCGCTGCCGCTCGCCTTCTTCGACGCGTCCGGAGAGGTCTTCGCGGGATGCGTCGGGGGAGGCGTTTCCTTCTTGTTCTTCGTCTTTTCGGGGAGCGGGAGGGCTTTCGGGGAAGGCGCCGGGACGTCCTCCGGCTTTTCGATGACGGGCTTCGAGACCGGGGCTTCCGGCGCCGTGCGGCTCCCCCGGACGGAGGCCAGCGGCACGAGTCGGACCGAAACGGCCTGGGTCGAAATGAACCGGTGGGGCGGCGGAAGGCGCGAGACGATCAGGAACGAGGCGGCGAGGCCGGCGTGGAGCAGGATCGTGCCCACGGCTCCGGCTTTCCATTCGGGAGCGCGCGATTGCCTCTCGGCCAGGATGTCGCCGACGGCGTCCATCTCAAACGTCCTCGGCCTTCGGGAGCACCGTGGCCCTACTTCTTCTCGCGGGACTCGGTCAGCATCCCGAGGTTTTCGATGCCCATGCGGTTCAGGAGGTCCATCGTCTCGACGACGGTTCCGTACGGGATCGACCGGTCGGCTTTGAGGTAGATCGTCTTGTCGCCGCGCGAGCGGAGGTAGGCCTGCAGCCGCTCCTTGAGCAGGCCTCCGGCGACGGGCGTCTCGTTGATGTAGTACATGCCGCTCTTGGTGATCGAGAGAATCACGGGGTCTTCCGTGCTCTTGGGCAGGTTCGAAGCCTGCGCCTTGGGGAGGGCGACGGAGACGCCCTGATGCAGCATCGGGGCGGTGACCATGAAGATGATCAGGAGCACGAGCATCACGTCCACGAGAGGCGTGACGTTGATGTCCGCCAGATGATCGAAGGGGTCGCCCTTGGGCCCGGCCGAGAATGCCATTTTCGTTTAGGTGAAGTTCCGCTCGGTCAGATTGAGGAACTCGAGCGCGAAATCGTCCATCGTGGCGCGCATCTGGCGGATCTGCCCCATGAAGTAGTTGTACGCGATGAGCGCCGGAATCGCGGCGGCGAGGCCGGCAGCCGTGTTGATCAGCGCCTCGGAGATGCCGGGCGCGACCGCGACGATCGAAGTCGATCCCGACACGCCGATCGCGTTGAAGGCCGACATGATTCCCCAGACCGTGCCGAAGAGGCCGATGAACGGGCAGGCGGCGGCGGTCGTCGCGAGGAACGTCAGCCAGCGCGTCAGCCGCGAGACTTCGGCGCCCGCGGCGCGCTCGAGCGCGCGCTCGATGCCGCTGATGTTCTTGATGAGGAGACGCATGTTGGTCGTCGCCGCGGTCGCGGGCTCGTCCGAACGGGCCGCCTTGATCTGCGCGTCGAGCTCGGCGTACCCCGACTTGAAGAGCGTCGTGAGGGGCGTCTCGGCGAGCTGGCTCGCCATCGTGTTGACCTCGGAGAACCGCTTCGACTTCCGGAAGAAGTCGAGAAACCGGCGGGATTGGCCCTGAACGCGTTTCAATCGAATATATTTGGCGATGATGATGAGCCAGGAGACGATCGAAAAGAAGAGCAGGATCGCCAGAATGGCTTTCGCCGACGGCCCCGTCTCGTGCAGGAACGTCTCGAAGGAGGAAGGCCCGGAAAGGGACGTGGAGCTGACGGGCTGTGGGTTCAAATCGCGTCGACCTCCTGCCCGAGAGTATCCCAGGAAACTCCGAGAGGTCAAAGAATTCGGGGGGTCCAGGGCGACCCCGGCGGGCGGAATGAAACCCGCCTTCGCCGAGGTTGTAGGGGTGATGCGTCAAGCGACAATCGGGATTCTCCTGGCGACGGCGTTCCTCGCTTCGCCCCTCCTCGCCTCGCCTCCGATTCTGGAGGTCTCCGGGATCCATCCGGGCCAGACCGGTTACGGCCTCTGCGACTTCGGTAACGGCGGAGGAGTTCGGCGGTTCGGCGTCGAGATCCTGGGGGTCATGCGCGAGTACGCCCCCAAGCAGGATCTCATCCTCGCGCGGCTCACCGGGAACAACCTCGAGAAAAGCGGCGTCATCGCCGGCATGAGCGGAAGCCCGGTGTACATCGACGAAAAGTTGATCGGCGCCGTCGCGTACGGCTGGCCCTTCTCCGAGGAGGCGATCGCGGGGATCACCCCGATCGCGTCCATGCTCGACATCCGCCACGTCCCGGCCGCGGCCCCGGTGCCGATCGGCGCGCCCGCGCCCGCCGGGGCCCGAGCGCAGGCCGCTTCTCTCGTCTCGACGTTCGCCGGCGGCGACTTCGTGCCCGCTTTCCGGGCGCTCGTCGACCGCGCCTTTCCCGCGGGGACCGCGGGGGCGGCCGGCTGGTCGCCGCTTGCGACACCGCTCTCGATCTCGCCGTTTTCGGCGAAGAGCGCGTGGATCGGAGACGCCCTGGCGCGCGGCGGATTCCTGGACGTTCCGGCGGGGGGCAGGCCTTCTCCGGAGGCCGCCGGCAGGCCGCCCGCCCTCCAGCCGGGCTCCTCGGTCGCGACGATCCTGATCTCCGGAGACATGGCGATGGCCGCGACGGGCACCGTGACCTGGGTGGACGGAGGAAACGTCCTGGCGTTCGGGCATCCCTTCCTCTCGATGGGCCCCGTCGAGATGCCGATGGCCGACTCCGAGGTCATCGGCGTGTTGCCGTCGCTGTACCGCTCGTTCAAATTCGCCTCGACGGGGGCGGTGCTGGGATCGATCTCGCAGGACCGTTCGACCGGCATCCTCGGCTCTTTCGGGACGACCGCGGCGATGGTGCCCGTCCGGGTGTCGATCCGCTCGGAGAGCGCACCGATCCAGAAGTACGAATTCCGCGTCGTGCGGAACTCGATGCTGACGCCGATCCTCGCCGCGACCGCGATCGACACGACGCTCTCGACGCTCGAGAAGTCGACCGGCGAGCGCACGCTCGTCTGGAAGTCTTCGATCGACACGCCGGGGCGGAAGATCCGCTACGACTCGGTGTTTTCGGGATTGAACGCGAAAGACCAGGCGGTTTCGGCGATGGCGCTTCTGACGAACTACCTCATGGCCAACGAGTTCCGCGACCTCGCGATCGATGGCATCGACGTCGCCATCGAGCACTCCGACGATCTGAAGAACGCGCGGATCACCGAGGTCGAGCCGGAGAAGGACCGCGTCCAGCCGGGAGAGACGGTGATGGTCCGGGTGGGGCTCCAGGACTTTCGCGGGACCGCCCGCCATCTCATGCTGGCGCTCCCGATTCCCGCCGGGACCCCGCCGGGACCGCTCACGGTGTTCGTCGGCGACGGGCTCTCCGCGACGGCGTTCGATCTCTCCCTCTTCCCGACGGACCCCCGATCCCTCGACCAGGTCCTCGACTTCCTGGACCGGTTGAAGCCCGCGAACTCCGTCAACCTTCTCGCCTATCGATCCGGCACGGGAGCGGTCGTCGCGGGCCAGGAGCTCGCCGCCCTGCCGCCGTCGGTCTTCACGATGTACGCGGGGCAGGGCGCGCGCGAAGGCGAGGTGAGTCTCGCGAACCAGCGCGTCTTTGCGACTTCCGTCGAGCAGCCGATTCCCGTGACCGGTTCCGCCCGGCTCACCCTCGACGTCATTCCGAAAGTGGACTGAGGCTTCCGATGAAAAAAGCGTCCGGATCGATCCTGGCTATGCTCTGCGCGGCCGCCGCGGCCGCCTCCTCGCCGAAGATCTGGTCCATCGATTCGGCGCGCGAGTTCTCGACGGGAACGGCGCACGGGGTCTCGGCGATGCCCGCCGGGGAGCTCGCGCTGACGCGGACGGCGGAGAAGATCGACGGGCTCACCGCGACGAAGTTCTTCGGGGCGGCGATGGAGAAGTCGGGCGCCGTGGTTTTCGCGGCGGGAGACGAGGGGACGGTCTACCGGCAGGAGCCGGGGAAGGCCGCCGTGACGCTCGCGACGCTCCCCGAGCCCGAGGTGACGGCCGTCGCGGTCGGCCCGGACGGGGCCGTCTACGCGGGTACTTCGCCGCGCGGCAAGGTCTATCGCATCGAGAAGGGAAAGCCGCTCGTGTATTTCGAGCCGAAGGCGGACTACATCTGGTCCTTCGCCTTCGGTCCGCACGACACCCTCTTCGTCGCGACGGGACTCCCGGGCAAGGTGTTTCGCGTCACGGCGCCCGGAGAGGGACAGGTCTTCCACGACGCCGGAGACGAGCACGTCCGTTGCCTGTTCGTCGACGGCCAGGGGCGTCTCTGGGCGGGGACGTCGGGCAAGGGCCTCCTCCTCCGCATATCCTCCGACGGCCGCGCGCGCACGATCTACGATTCCGAGAAGACCGAAATTTCCTCGATCGACGGGGGCCCGAACGGGGAGGTCTGGTTCGCCGCGGTTTCCGCCCGGGGAGCCGGGGGCGCTCCGGCGCCGGGCCGTCCCGCGGCCGCGCCCGCGCCGCCGAAAGACAAGAAGCCGGACGGCACGGCCCCGTCTCCGGGGGAGGGGGAGGGAACCGTGACCGTGACGGCGACGACTTCCTTCACCCCGCCCCCCTCCGCGCCCGCGCCTCCGCGGGGCGGGGATTCGTCGGAGCTGGTCGAAATGGGGCCGGACGACCTCGCCACGACGATCTGGCGTTCGGAGGACGAGATCATCCATTCGTGCCGGTACGATCCCACCTCCGCCGCCGTGCTTGTGGCCACCGGTCCGCACGGGCGCGTGTACCTTATCCGGCGGGACCAGGTATCCCTCGCGACGACGGCCGACGAAAAGCGCGTCGTCCTCGCGACGCCTTCCGTGCTCGTGACCGACTCGCCCGCGTCGGCCTACCGGCGCGTCCCGGCGCGCGCGGGAGAGTACTTCTCCCCCGTCAAGGACACGGGGCGCACGTCCCGGTTCGGCGCGTTCCGAGCCGACGCGACGGTGCCGCGCGGCGCGGCGCTGACGATTTCGTTCCGCAGCGGGAACTCGAGCTTTCCCGACGATACCTGGACGCCCTGGACCCCGCCGGCGCCCTCGGAGCCCGCGGGCCGCATCTCCGCCCCTCCCGGACGGTTCCTCCAGTGGAAGGCGTCTTTTGCCGCAGACTCGCCGGAGCGCTCGCCCCGTCTCTCGCGGGTGGAGTGCGCGTACCAGAACGCCAACGCGCAGCCGCAGGTGGAAGCCGTCGCGGTCGGTATGACGGGGAAAGAGGCGTCGACGCCGTTTCCCCCGCTCTCGACGGACGAAAACCCCGCCAACGAGAGCATCTTCGCGGCGGCGGACGAGAAGGCCGCGGCGCCCCGCCCGGAAGGCCGCGGCATGCTGTACGTCACCTGGAAGGCGACGGATCCCGACGGGGACGAGCTCGTCGCGGATGTCGCTTTCCGTCCGATTCACGGGAGCGAATCCTGGATTCCGATGCGGCGGGCGGTGCACGGGAACGCCTTCGGGTTCGACTCTCGGCTTCTCCCGGACGGCCGCTACGTCTTCCGGGTGACGGCGAGCGATCGCACCGTCAACGCCGATGATCCCCGGAGCGATTCGGCGGTGTCCGACCCGGTCCTGATCGACAATACGCCGCCCGCCATCTCGCTCTCCTCGTCGGGGAGCGACAAGCGGGGAGGCGTTCTGCACGTGCGCGTCGCCGACGCGCTTTCGCCGATCGCCGCCGTCGGATGGAGCGTCGACGCGGGGCCGTGGACGCGGGCGACGCCCGACGACGGCATGACCGATTCCCCGGGGGAGTCGTATACAATTTCGCTCCAGCGGGAAAATCGGGGAGCTTACGTTCTGATTCGCGCGGTGGACACCGCCGGAAACACGTCCTCGCTTTCGGTCGTCGCGCCCTGACCGGCCCGGTCGGAGCCGCGCCACCGGATCGCGCGGCGCGACGAGGGGCTCATGCGGCTGGACCCGGGACAGAATAGAAACCGCCCCGGCGAACGCCTCCGCCGCGGGGCTCGCTCAGCCGCGCTGCTCTTCGCGATCCTTGGCGGCGCCGCATGCCGCCGTCCCGAAATTTCCCGGTCCTCTCCGGCGGCGGTCGGATTCCTCGACGAGAGCGGGGCCGGCATTCCCCGCGACGGGGGAACGCTGTATCGCCGCCTCGAAGGCGAGCCCTCCACGTTGAACCCGCTGCTCCAGACGGACGACTGGGCCACATCCGTCGTCGCCAACGTCGCGCGGAATCTCGTCGACTACGACAAGAAGCTCCGACCCGTCGGCGGGCTCGCGGAAAAATGGGAGGTCTCGCCCGACTCTCTCACCTGGACCTTTCACCTTCGCGCCGACGCCGCGTGGGAGGACGGCACGCCGGTCACGTCCCGCGACGCGATCTTCACGTTGAAGACCGCGGCCGACCCGAAGGTCCCGGCGTTCCTCTTCGCTCCCGGGCTCGAGGGGCTCGAGTCGGCGGACGAGCTCGACGCCCGTTCGTTTCGCGTGCGGTTCAAGAAGCCTTACGCCTTCCGGACGAGCGCCTTCAATATTCCCCTCGTGTCGGAGGCGCGCAACCGCGGGCGAGACTTCCTGTTGTCACCGGACGATCGCGCTCCCTTTTCGAACGGCCCCTACCGGGTGGCGCGATGGAAGTCGTCCGAGTCGATCGAGCTCGTGCGGAACCCGGCGTTCAAGGGACCACGGGCGCCGTTCGACCGCGTCGTCTTCCGCATCCTGCCGGACGCGGTGCAATCGTACCGGGCGCTTGAGAGGGGAGAGGTCGACGAGATGCGGCTCTCGACCGAACAGTGGCGCGCCGCCGCCACGGATGCGCGCTTTACGCGCTGCTGCCGGACGGCGCTTTTCTACGACCTCTCCTATTTCTACATCGGCTACAACAACCGCTCCCCGGTCTTCGCCGATGTGCCGACGCGGCGCGCGATGACGATGCTCCTCGACCGCGGGCGGCTGGTCCGCGACCTTTTCTTCGGAACGGCGCGCATCCTCTCCGGTCCGTGGGCCGCGGACGCGGAGGTCTACGATTCGACCGTCGCGCCGTACCCCTTCGACCCGGCGGGGGCGAGGACCCTGCTGGCGCAGGCCGGGTGGTCCGACAGCGACGGCGACGGGATTCTCGACCGGGGCGGCCGGAAGTTCGAGTTCGACCTGCTCTACGGCGCCGGAAGCACGAGCGCGCAGCAGGTCTGCGAGGTCTTCCAGCGGGATCTGGAGAAGGCGGGCATCGTCTGCCGTCCCCGCGCCGTCGAGTGGGCCGCCTTCACCAAGCGGATGGACGCGGGGGAGTTCGACGCGATCGCGTCGTCCTGGTCGGGCGATCCCAACCCGGATCTCTCCGGCTACTGGGCCTCGAGCCAGGGGCCGCCCAACGGCCTGAACAACCTCTCCTACGCGAACCCGGAAGTGGATCGACTGCTGGACGCGGCGAAAGTGGAGCTCGATCCCGCGCGCCGCCTCGATCTCTTCCACCGGATCCATCGCCTGATTCACGACGACGAGCCGGCGACTTTCGCGTTCCAGAGCGCGCAGAAATACGCGCTGTCGCGCTCGATCGGCGGCCTCGTCACGACGCCCGTCGGCCTGTACCGCTTCTGGCCGGGGTCGGCGGGGTGGTGGCGGCGGGCGGTCCCGCCCGCGCCATGATCGCGTACGCGGCGCGGCGAGCGCTTCTCGCGATTCCGACGCTCGCCGGCATCATCCTCTCGGTGTTTCTCCTGATGCGGCTCGCGCCGGGAGATCCGGCCCACGCGGCGTCCCGCCGGGGAACCGTGAGGATCAGCCGGGCTTCCGCCGACGCGCTCCGCCGCACGTACGGCCTCGACCAGCCGCTGGCGTGGCAGATCGGACGGTGGTTTTCCCGCGCGGCGCGGCTCGATTTCGGCGAGTCGTTCCAGGATCACCGCCCCGTCGCGCGCCGGATCGCCGAGGCGCTGCCCTTCACGGTCGCGCTGAACGCGCTCGCCCTGCTCCTGACCTTCGGCATCGCCGTCCCGCTCGGGGTCGCGCAGGCGAGGCGCGCGGGAACGTTCTTCGACCGGGCATCGACGCGGTTCCTGTTCCTGCTCTACTCGACGCCCTCCTTCTGGATGGCGATGATTCTCCTGACCGTCTTTGCGGTCCGTCTCGAATGGCTGCCGCTCTTCGGCGTCGCTTCGGACGTTCCGCCGCGCGGGGCGTGGCCCGCGTTCCTCGACCGGGCGGCGCATCTGGCGATGCCGCTCGCCTGTCTCACGTACGGCTCCCTCGCCTTCGTGACCGGCCTCGTCCGCTCGGGCGTCCGGGACCAGATGGGGCAGGAATACGTGGTCGCTGCCCGCGCGCGCGGGGCGACCGAGTCCCAGGCGCTGTGGCGCCACGCCTTTCGGAACGCCCTTCTTCCGCTGATCACGCTCCTCGGGCTGATCGTGCCGGCCTTTCTCTCGGGCTCCGTGATCGTCGAGCAGATCTTCGCTTGGCCCGGCCTGGGGCGTCTCTATTTCGACGCGATCCTCGCGCGCGACTATCCCGTCATTCTCGGGGTGACGCTGCTGACGGGGGTCGCGACGCTCGCCGCGACGCTCGTCGCGGACCTCCTCTACGCCGCGGCCGATCCCCGGGTGCGGTATGCGTAAACCGTTCGCGGCCGCCGACGGAGGCGGCCGTTCCGCGAAGCCGGGGGTCGCCGCTCTCCTCCTCCTCGCCGCCGTCGCGGTCCTTTCTCCGCTCCTGGCGACGGACCGGCCGCTCGTGGCGCGCGATTCCCGCGGATGGCGCTTTCCCGCCCTCGCCGGATACCTGCCGGGCCGGGGCGGGTTCGCGGAGGCACCGGGACGGGCCGTGCTTCGCGCGCCGGTGCCGTATTCCCCCTACGGGATCTCTCTGGGGGAACGGCTCGAGGCTCCGTCCCGGGCGCACTGGCTCGGCACGGACGATCTCGGGCGCGATGTCCTCGCGCGCTTGATCGCCGCGGCGCCGGTCTCGCTCGCGATCGGCCTCGTCTCGTCCTCTCTCGCCATGGTCCTCGGCCTCGCGGTGGGGGGCGTCGCCGGCGCCGCCGGCGGCGCCGTGGACATGGCGCTCTCTCGTCTGATGGAAGTCGTCCTCTGTTTCCCGGCGCTCTTTTTCGTGCTCGCTCTGGTCGCGCTGCTCGAGCCCTCCGTCGCGACCATCGTCCTCGCGATCGGCCTGACGTCGTGGCCGAACGAGGCCCGCTACGCGCGCGCGCAGATCTTGAAAACCCGGCGGCTCGATTTCGTCCGGGCGGCGAGGGCGTCCGGCGTCGGTCCGGTGCGCATCTTCTTCCGGCACCTCCTTCCGTCCGCCATCCCGCCCGTGCTCGTCTCGGCGACGTTCGGTGTCGCGAGCGCGATCCTCGCCGAATCGGCGCTCTCGTTCCTCGGGGTCGGCGTTCCGCCGCCGCAGCCGTCGTGGGGAGGGGTCCTGGCGCTCTCCGAGTCCTATGGAAGCCGGGCATGGTGGCTCGCGGTCTTTCCCGGCCTCGCCATCTTCGCGGCGGTGACGGCCTACAATCTCGTGGGCGAATCCTGGAGGGAGAGGCTCGGGGAGGGAGGGCCGGTGTTTCGCGCCGCGCCGTTTCGGCGGGCGCCGCCGGGAGAGGAGGCCGGGTGAAGGAAAGAATCGCGGTCTATCCCGGGTCGTTCGACCCGATCACGAACGGCCACCTCGACATCATCGAGCGGGCGCGCGGCCTGTGCGACCGCCTCGTCCTCTCGGTTCTCGTGAACGCCGAGAAGGAGCCGCTCTTTTCCGTCGAGGAGAGGATCGCGCTCATCCGGGAAAACGTGGCGACGGAAAACGGGGCGCGCGTCGAGGTGAGGGAATTCTCGGGGCTTCTCGTGGACTTCGCGCAGAGCGTCGGCGCGAAGATGATCGTCCGCGGTCTCCGCGCGATGTCGGACTTCGAGTACGAATTCCAGATGGCGCTCATGAACCGGCGGCTGGCGCCCGGGGTCGAGACGGTCTTCCTGATGGCGAAAGAGGAGTATTCCTACGTGTCCTCCCGTCTCGTCAAGGAGGTCGCCCGCCTCGGGGGCGACGTCTCGGCGCTCACGCCCCGCGGGGTCTCCGTCGCGCTCGCCCGCGCGTTCCCCCGATGATCCCGGCCGGTCAGGGAGCCGGCTGAACGAATCGCGAGAAGGCGTCGCGGATCTCGCGGGGGATGGCGATCGGCCGCTTGCCGGCGTCCACGAAAAGGTGCCGGGTCGATCCCTCGGCGAGGAGCGTCCCGTCGGCGGCCATCACGATCTCGTAGAAGAACGAGAGGCCGCGGCTCCCCGTATCGCCCATCCGGGTGCGAATCGTGACGTGGTCGTCGTACTGCGCGGACCGCCGGAACTTGCAGTCCACACCGGTGACGAGGATCAGGATTCCCCGTTCCTCCATCGCGCGGTAGGGAAAGCCCGCGGCCCGGCAGAATTCCGTGCGCCCGATCTCGAACCAGACGATGTAATTGGCGTGGTAGACGATCCCCATGCGGTCCGTCTCCGAATACCGCACGCGAATCGAGTGCTCGACGGCGCGGTCGTGGATGCGGTGGTCCGGCATCGCGCGATTCTACGGCACGCGGCCCGCCGGCATCCGGGTGCTCATCGTCCGCGCCGCGGCGGCTTCGCGGCATGACGCGCGACGGTCCAGAGGATCTTGTATCCCGCGCGGATCGTGCCGGTGAACGTGCCCGCGATCTTCGAGACGCCGATCCGCCGCCGGTAGGAGACGGGAACTTCTTCGATGCGCAGGCCGAGCCGGGCGGCCTTGACCTGCATCTCGCAGGTCCAGCCGAAGTTCGTGTCCGCCATGCCGATGCGCTCGAGCGCCTCCCAGCGAACCGCGCGAAACGGCCCCAGATCGGTGTATCGGACGCCGTAGAGCCGGCGGATGAGGAACGTCGCGAGGAGATTGCCGAGCCGCGCCTGGGGGAGGAGCGCCCCGGGCTCCCGGTGTCCGAGCACGCGCGATCCGATCACGAGGTCCGCGCCCCGCTCGACGGCGTCGAGCAGGAGCGACGCCTCTTCCGGGTGATCCGAATAGTCTCCGTCCAGGAAGAGCACGCCATCGGGTGGATGCGGGCGAAGAGACGCGAGGCCCGCCAGGCATGCGCTGCCATAACCGCGCCGCGGCTCGGCAACGAGCCGCACGGGAAGCCCGCGCGCGATCTCGGGCGTCCCGTCGGACGAGCCGTTGTCGACGACGCAGATTTCCGCGATCCTCGGATCGCGAAGGTCGCCCACGACGAGCGGAAGGGACTCCCGTTCGTTGAAGACGGGGATGATCGCGGCGAACTTCACGGCCCGGGAACTCTACCCCGGCGACCCCCTTGCGATTGGTCGATAATCGCGCGGCATGAACCGGGACGACTTGCGGGCGATGATCCGAAAGCCGGGAGCGGCCCTTCTCGATGGATGGAGCGACGCGGGGCGCTGGACGATCGCGCTGCCGGAGCCGCGCGAGGAATTTCGCGCCGCCCGGGGCGAGGAAGCGCAGGTCGATCGGTTCCTTCGCGGGTTCCGCGGTGACGAATCCCGCCATCTCTCCGGCCGGGATGATCTTCCTTTTTCGGGCGGGTGGGTCGGGTTCCTCGCCTACGAGCTCGGCGCCGGTTGGGAGGGGGCGCGGCCCCGATCGGAGAGCGTGCCTGAGCCGGTGGCGCTCTTCTTTCGGCACGATTCGGGATGGGCCATCGACCCGGGAGGAGCGGTTGCGGCGATCGGGGAGCCCGGCGAGGCGTCGTCCCCGCCGCAGGACGAACGCTCCGCGCCGAGCCGCGAAGCGCCCGAGCTCTCCGGTCTCGCGGAATCGCTTTCTCTTGCGGCGTACGACGCGGCTCACGCGGCGATTCGGGCCGGAATCGCGAGGGGCGACTTCTACCAGGTGAATCTGACCAATCGCTACTCCGCCGCCGTCCGGGCCCGGCTCGATCCGAGGGACCTCTACCGCCGCCTCGCCGGGGATCCGCCGCCTCCCTACTCGCTCCTCCTCCGCGACCGCGAGTTCGACGTGGTCGGCGCCTCTCCGGAGCTCTTCCTGCGCGCCGATTTCGGGACCCGCCGGGTCGAGATGCGCCCCATCAAGGGGACCGCGCCCCGAAGCGCCGACCCCGGCCGCGACGCGGAGCTCGCCCTGGGGCTGCTCGGTTCGGCGAAGGATCGCGCCGAGAACGTGATGATCGTCGATCTCTGCCGCAACGACCTCGGCCGCGTCTGCGAGACCGGATCGGTGGACGTGACGGAGCTCTGCGGACTACGCTCGCATCGCGTGCACCACCTCGAGTCGACGGTCGCCGGGATCCTCCGGGAGGGAGTCTCGGCCGCCGATCTGCTGCGGGCGACGTTCCCTCCCGGGTCCGTCACGGGAGCGCCCAAGCGGGCGGCCGTCCAGGCGATCCGCGAGCTCGAGCCGGCGGCGCGGGGAATCTACACGGGGGCGGCCGGCTACTTCGATGACCGGGGCCGGATGGCCTTCAACGTCGCGATCCGGACCGCCGTTTCGACCGACCGCGAGATCCGTTACCACGCGGGCGGCGGCATCACCTGGGACTCCGTCGCCGCGCTCGAACGGGAGGAAGCCGGATGGAAAGCGCGGGATTTCCTGGCGCTCTTTCCAGGGCCGCCATGAGGGCGCCGCGGATCACGATCCCCATCGACGCGCCCGCGCTCGCGCGCGGCGTCGGGTTTTTCGAGACGCTCCTCGTCGCCGGCCGTCGGGCGGTCTTCTTCGACGCGCATCTGGCGCGGCTGGCGCGGTCGTGCGCCGCCCTCGGAGTTCCCGCGCCCGGTCGCGCGCGCGTGAAGACCGCCTCGGCGGGAGCGCTCCGCGAGGCGCGCCGCGGCGAAGAGTACGGCATGCGCTGGTCCTATCTCGCGATCGCCCGGGACCTCGACTCGCCCCGTTCCTGGCGGTTCTTCGCCATGCTCTTTCCGATTCCCGCCGAAATCCTGCGAAAGAGGAAAGGGGTGCGCGCCGTGACGCTCCCCCGGGGATGGGAACGTTCGACCCCGCGCTGGAAGACGATCGACTACCGGGCGTCGATCGCCGGAGCGCGGCTCGCGCATCACCGGGCCGCGGAAGAGGGGATTTTCGTGGACGAGCGAGGACGGGTTCGCGAGGGAACGGCGAGCAACGTCTTCCGCCTGTCGGGAACGTTGGCCTGGACCGCTCCCGATTCCGCCGCGCTCCTGCCGGGCGTCGTGCGGTCCTGGGTGATCGAGCACGCACGCCTCGCGGGGCTCGAGGTACGCGAACGCTCTTTCGCCGCGGACCGCCTGCGCGGGGGAGGATTCTTCACGTCGAGTCTCACGGGGGTCGCCCCGATCGAATCGCTGAACGGTCTGGCGTGCGCTCCTCCCTCGCTGCCTTTCAACGCCCTCCGGGAGCTCTACCGGGAGGCGGTTTCTCGCGAGGGGCGGCGCTGAAGCTCTTTCTTGCCACGATCGGGATTCTCGGCGCCGTCTCCGCTCGTGCGCCGGCGTCCGATTTCCGAGTGACGCTCCTCGGGACGGGCAACCCGCGGCCCGTCTCCGTGCGCGGAGGACCCGCGATCCTGATCGAAGGCGACGGGAGAGCGCTGCTCTTCGACGCGGGGCGCGGCGCGGAGGAAAGGCTTTTCGCGCTGG
>Ga0070666_10001522_pt1 | contig 14063 bp, 14 predicted proteins | sample KBSS23metaG_FD_64677 | JGI IMG/M metagenome (GOLD analysis project Ga0070666, IMG submission 64677) | Switchgrass rhizosphere microbial communities from Kellogg Biological Station, Michigan, USA - KBS S2-3 metaG | ecosystem: Host-associated > Plants > Roots > Rhizosphere > Soil ... | reverse complement strand
GGCTGTGCAGCGGCCGGCGCAAGGGAAAGCAGCGTCGAGGCTGCGAACGCGCAGGCACAAATCGCAAGCCGCAGAATCGATGGTCTGCTGCGCGTCCGCACAGGTGCGAGCGAGGCGATGGGCGCTCCGTTAAGCCGCAATTCGCCCCCTTCGGACGAACGGTCCGTTCAGCGACTCGGCAACTGCAGGATGCGCTCGTTGGTCTAACCGGTCAAACGGCTGTTCAATCCGGTGACGCGCTGGACCGGCGGAGCAGCTTGAGACAGGCTGTGGCCACGAGGCCACGTCCGACCGACCGACCCCGTTTTCGCCTTTCGTGAAACGCTCTAGTGCAGGCGAGCTTTCGAAGACTGCAGGCCGGAGCTGGGGATTGGGCCATCCGTACGACGTCGAGCACGCCACCCGCTTGCATGTGGAATGGTGTGTCGCTCTGATCGAACGCACTGGCCTCGCGACCACAAACCAGACAGAGCCCCAGATGCGGGCGGTGATGCTCGAGCTTCGGGCAAGCCTCGAGCCCGCGGCCGTTCTCAGAATCGCGAACGCGCTTCCGGCGCTCGAACGCGGAATATTCCTCGACGGGTGGTCGCTCGATTATACCCCCGATCCGCCGGTCGACGCGGACGATTTCTATCGGCGTGTGTACCGGCGGGTGATGGGTCATCACACTCCGCCGGAATCGATTGCAGCCGACATATTCTGGCTTTGGAATGAAAAGCTGCCCGCAAAACAGGCGAACGCAATCCGGCAAAGCCTGCCGGCTGCGCTTGCGGGCCTTTGGCCTTGAACTGAACCTGGGCATCGGCTCGACTGGCTGCGACTGTGCGGGAGGAAGACTATGATCGTTGAGTGCCCAAGCGCCTATGTCGTCGATGGGGATACGCTGCGGTGCGGCGAGATCCGCCTCAGGCTTCTCGGCATCGATGCGCCGGAGCTTGGCCATTGTCCGCGGTGGAGGGTCTGCGTCGCCGGCGACGGCCAGGCGTCCAAGCTCAGCCTGATCCGGGCCGTCCGTGGGGTTCCGGTCAGGTATCGATCGGTTGCGGTCGACCGGTTCGGACGCCAGGTCGCGGTCGTCTGGGCCGGCCGGGTCAACCTTTCCTGCTGGCAGCTCAAGAACGGCCAGGCCGTCTATAAGCCCCGGTGGGACAATGGCGGCACGATCGCCCGGGAGTGCCGCTGAAGCGCCACCAAGGCAGACGACCCCCGAAGTCTTGTTCTATATATGTTCCACATGCGATTCGGCATGTCGGAGCTTCGGAACTGGGCACTTGCGGCAATCGACGAAGTTGCCGAGCAGGCAAGCATCGGCCCGGTGCAGCGGCCGGTCTCCCTTCGTTTCGCACTCGCATTCCTTGCGAATTTCGCGGAGGAGCGCTGGCCGTTCGACAATTTCTGGCGAGCGATCGCAACGGAGGACCCGAAGGTCAGGAGCGCAACCGTGGTTGCAGCCCGAAACGCAATTCATCGCGCTGTCCGGCGGGCGAGTTGAAAAGAGCAGTTGCCGAGGCCGATCGGCCGTAGTTCGGCGAAGTCGCACCGATCTGGACCGAATCCGGTCCGGCTTTGCCGTTACAATCCCTGCTCGGCGGTGCAGTGTTTGCGCGCCGAATCGCCTTCGGGGGATGAACTCCGGATGCCTGATCGTACCCGCGCCGCGCTTGCAGCGGCGGCAATGTTCGCGAGCTCGGCTCCTGCGGTCGCGCAGGAGGCCTATGCCGATCCTCAGGGGTCGGGCGTGCTGGTCTCCGCTGTGAGCTGGCTCCAGGGCACCTTGCTCGGGACGATCGCAACAGTGGTCGCGGTGATCGCAGTTGCGACCGTCGGGTTCATGATGCTGACTGGCCGGATCAACTGGCGCTACGGCGTCACCGTCATCATCGGCTGCTTCGTCCTGTTCGGCGCTTCCAGCATCGTCGCCGGCATCCGCTCCGCCGCAGGGCAGTGAGCAGCCCGCTCGAACGCGACACTTTGTTCGTCGGCCTGACCCGGCCGCAGATGTTCGCAGGGGTCGCCTACAGCCTGTTCGTGGCAAATGCCGTCGCTGCAACCGAGCTGTTCCTCATCTTCAAGTCGCAATGGGTGGTGTGCGCAGCGCTCATCCTTCACGGGCTCGGAATCCTCCTTTGCCTGAGGGAGCCGCGCTTCTTCGACCTGTGGCTTGCCCGTGTCTCGAAATGCCCGCGGATCAGCAACTACCAGGTGTGGGGATGCAACTCCTACCGCCCCTGACCCGGGCTTCGGACGCCGCACTCCGCGAGGAGCCGGCGGGCAGCCATTTGCCTTATGCGCGCCACGTCGACGATTTCACGATCGAGACCCGCGACGGGCTGTTGCTGCAGATGATCCAGGTGCGCGGGCTGTTGTTCGAGACCGCCGACAGCGACGACATCAACTACCGCAAGCGGCTGCGCGACGCTGCGCTCCAGTCGATCGGCAGCTCGCGCTTCGCGCTCTACCATCATATTGTCCGGCGCGAGGCCGAGGTTTCGCTCGAGGCCGCCTTTCCCGATGCTTTCTCGGCGCGGCTGGACAATGCCTGGCGGGCCCGGCTTGGAGCGCGCAGGCTCTATGTCAACGACCTGTTCCTGACCCTTGTCCGCCGCCCGCTCGAGGGCCGGATCGGAGCATTCGATCGCCTCCGACGGCAGATCGGCAAGCTCGCCGAGCCAGTCGCGACCGCGCGCTACGAGCTGCAGCAACTGGCGCAGGCGCGCGATGCCTTGCTTGCAGCTTTGGCGAGCTACGAGCCGCGTCTGCTCGGAGTCTATCCCTCGCCCCAAGGACACTGCTCCGAGCCGCTCGAAATGCTGTCCTATCTCTTCAACGGCGAGATGCGGCCGGTCCTTCTGCCGATGCAGGACCTTGGCGACTACCTGCCGTATCGCCGGATCAGTTTCGGGGAGGACGCGGTCGAGCTCGGGCGGGCAGGGGCAAGCAGGCGTTCCTTTCTCGCATTGGTGGCGATCAAGGATTATCCGGGCCAAACCGCGCCCGGAATGCTCGACGAGCTCCTGCGCCTGCCGTTCGAGCTCACCGTGTCGCAATCCTTCGGGTTCGTGGAGCGCCGGACCGCGCTGTCGCGGATGAACCTCGCGCTCCGGCGAATGCGTTCGGCGGAGGATGAAGCGCTCAGCCTGCGGGGCGAGCTCGCCGACGCCAAGGACGATGTCGCTGCCGGCCGCGCAGCCTTCGGCGAGCATCATATGACGATCGCGGTTCGGGGCCGCTCGCCTGGTGAAGTCGACGAGCGCGTCGCCGAAGTGCAGGCTGCGCTCGCCGACCTGGGAATTCTCTCCGTCCGCGAGGACATTGCGCTCGAGCCCGCATTCTGGGCGCAGTTTCCCGGCAACTTCAAATATATCGCCCGGCGCGGCCTGGTCTCGACCGCCAACTTCGCCGGATTTGCGAGCTGCCACAATTTCGCGCTCGGACGGGCGTCGGGCAATCATTGGGGTGATGCAGTGACCCTGCTCGAGACGACTGCGGCGAGCCCTTATTTCTTCAACTTCCACCAGCGCGACCTCGGTAATTTTACGGTCATCGGCCCTTCGGGGTCGGGCAAGACCGTGGTCCTCAATTTCCTTCTCGCCCAGGCGCGCAAGCTCAAGCCGCGGATCGTGTTCTTCGACAAGGACCGCGGTGCCGAGCTTTTCATTCGCGCGATCGGCGGTCGCTATGACGTCCTGCGGCCCGGCAGGCCGTCGGGCCTCAACCCGCTCCAATTGCCCGACACTCCGGCCAACCGGCAGTTCGCGATCGACTGGCTAACCCTTCTCGCAGGCGGCGTCGACGAGGAGGAGGCGGCGCGCATCAAGGATGCGGTCGATGCGAATTTCGACCAGCCGCTTGCCCACCGCCGGCTGCGCCACATCGTCGAACTGTTCCGCGGCGGGCAGAGGCCGACCAGCTCAGATCTTTTTTCCCGGCTGCGGCAATGGTGGGGGGAGGGCGAGCGCGCCTGGCTGTTCGACAATGCAACCGACCGGACGGACCTCGCGGCCGACGCGGTCGGCTTCGACATGACCCAGATCCTCGACGATCCGATCTCCCGGACCCCGGCGATGCTGTACCTGTTCCACCGGGTCGAGGAGCGGCTCGACGGGTCGCCGGCGATCGTCGTCGTCGACGAAGGCTGGAAGGCGCTCGACGACGATGTGTTCGTGCGCAGGATCAAGGATTGGGAAAAGACCATCCGCAAGCGCAACGGAGTCGTCGGCTTCGTAACCCAGAGCGCTCAGGACGCGCTCGAAAGCCGCATCGCGAGCGCGATCATCGAACAGGCTGCGACCCAGATCTTCATGGCCAACCCCAAGGCCCAGGCCTCCGAATATGTCGACGGGTTCGGCCTCACGGCCCATGAGCTCGAACTCGTCCGCTCGCTTCCCGACAGCGCGCATTGCTTCCTCATCAAGCATGGCAATGACAGCGTGGTCGCAAGGCTCGACCTCTCGGGCGAGAAGGACATCCTGACGGTGCTTTCCGGGCGCGAGCGGACGGTCCGTCTGCTCGACGAGATCCGCCTCGAAACCGGCGACGATCCAGCGGCCTGGCTGCCGCGTCTGCTGGAGGTCGCATGATGGAGACGTGCCAGGGCCTGCCGCAGGGCGCGGGGTTCGTAAGCTCGCTCGCGAGCCAGCTCGATTGCCAGGCGCAGACGCTCGGCTCGGGCGCCTACCAGGCCCTGCTTCTGCCGGGTTCGACCCTGTCGGCCGTCGTCACCGGCTTCCTGACTATATTCGTGGCGCTCATCGGCTACGATCTGCTGCTCGGGCGGTCGCTCACCGTCCGCGAAGGGACGCTTGCTTTGGTCAAGATCGGCGTCGTCCTGACTCTGACCACCAGCTGGCCGGCCTACCGGACATTGGTCTACGATCTCGTGATTCAGGGTCCCGGGCAAATCGTCTCCGAGATCGGGCGCCCGGCGGGCATCGTCGGATCGGACGGGACGCTGCTCCAGCGACTCGATCTTTCCGACAAGGCCTTGTCCGACCTTGCGCTGCTCGGCCCGGGGAGCTCGGGCCAATCGCCGGCCGGAGCGATACCACCGCAGCACTTCGCAGGCTTCGATTCCTTCGCGCTCGGAGGCTCGAGGATCCTGTTCCTGCTGACCGCGCTCGCGACCTTGGGAAGCGTACGCATCACCGCCGGACTGCTCCTCGCGCTCGGCCCCTTCTTCATCGCCTTCCTGCTGTTCGACTCGACCCGAAGCCTGTTCGAGGGTTGGGTTCGGGTCCTTGCAGGCGCTGCGCTTGCGACCGTCGGGGTTTCGGTCGCGCTCGGCCTCGAGCTCGCTTTCCTCGAGCCGTGGCTTGGCGGAGTGCTCGCGCGGCGCATTGCCGGCGAGGCGATGCCGGCGGTGCCGGCTGAAACCTTCGTCATCGTCGCACTATTCTCGATCATCGCGATCGCGGTGCTGCTCGCCTCGGCGCGGATTGCCCGTGCGTTCCGTCTGCCGTCGATCGCGCGCAGGTCGCCCGCTGCTCGCGCGCGGATGAGCTTCGAACCCACGGGCAGCGTCAGGATCGAGGACCGAGCGCGGCCGGACGTCGAGCGTTCGCGGGCCGTTGCGGTCGCAAGCCTCATTGGGACGCTTGGCCGGCGCGACCGGCTCGCGAATGGCGGCCATGCGCTAGGAGCACCAGATCCGGTCCGGCTCGCAGCACCTGTCGGCCGGAGCCTGGACGAAAGGCCGTCGACTCCGATCGGCCGGTCGTTCCGGCGGCAGGTGCGGCCGCGCCCGTCGGCAAGCATGAGCAAGCGGGATTCCATTTCATGAACGAGCTTAGCCGCAAGGGCCTCGACGCTTATTATGCCGAAGCCGCGAGCTGGAACCGCGACCGGGTCCAGGCGCTGCGCTCGTCGCGGCGGGTGAGCTGGTGGATCGCCGCGGTCGCAGCCGCGATCGCGCTCCTCGAGGCGGTTGCGCTGGTCGTCCTCATGCCGTTGAAGAGGGTCGAGCCTTATACCCTGATGGTCGACCGGACGACGGGCTTCGTCCAGGCGCTGAAGCCGCTCGATCCGGCAAGCGTCGCGCCAGACACCGCCCTGACGCAGTCCTTCCTCGTCCAATATGTAAGCGCGCGCGAAGGCTTCGATATCGCGACGCTCAACGCCGATTACCGCAAGGTTGCGCTGCTTTCCTCGGGCGCCGCGCGCTCGACTTATGTTTCGGCCATGCAGGCTTCCAATCCAGCAAGCCCGCTCGCGCTTTATCCGCGCTCGACCGTGCTCGATGTGAAAGTGAAGAGCGTCTCGCCGCTCGGACCCAATTCAGCGTTGGTCAGGTTCGACATCGTCCGCAGCGATTCCGGCGCTCAGCCCCGGCCGGGGCTCCCGTACGTCGCGGTCCTTCGCTACCGTTATTCGAGCGAGCCGATGAAGCTCGAGGACCGGTTCATCAATCCGCTCGGCTTCCAGGTCGTCAGCTATCGCAGGGACGCCGAGGCGATCGGTGCAGCTCCCGCCGAGCCGGTTGCTGACGGGGCTGCGGCAGGCACCCAGGGCGCAGCCGCTCCTCCATATTATGCCGCGCGCGCGGCCGCTGCGGAGCGATGAAAGCGCTCGCCCTGCTCGCTTTGCTTGCGGCCGCGCCAGTCCTTGCGCAAGTCGCGCCCGAGCCCGGCGCCGGGGATCCGCGGCTTCAGCTCGTGGATTATGAAGCGGGCCGGATCGTCCAGTTGCGCGGTGCCGCCGGCTACCAGCTGATGGTCGAGCTCTCGCCCGACGAGCAGGTCCAGAGCGTGGCGCTTGGCGACAGCGCTGCCTGGGCGGTCAGCGTCAACCGCGCCGGCGACCGCCTGTTCCTCAAGCCGCTCCAGGCCCTGGTTCCGACCAACATGACCGTGGTCACATCGGTTCGGATCTACAATTTCGAGCTCGTGCCGCTCGGCCGGCCTGAGTGGGACATGCCTTTTACGGTCCGGTTCCAATATCCCGCGGCGCGGCCCGACCCGGCCGACGGGGACTATGTCGACGTCTCGGCGGCCGCACGGCGCCTGAGCAAATATCGGATCAGCGGGGCCCGGGCGGTCAGGCCGTCGTCGGTCAGCGACGACGGCCGCCGGACCTACATCGCCTGGCCCAGGGGCGCGCCGATCCCGGCCGTCTACGCGCTTGACGAAGCGGGCAGGGAAGTGCTCGTCAACGGAATGATGGGAACCGACGACGTCTATGTCGTCGATGGCGCCCCCCACAGGCTGAGCTTCCGGATCGACCGGACCGTGGCGCGCGCCGAGCGGATCAACGCCGGCAGGGTCCGCTGATGCCGGTGACCGAGATCGGCGACCCGAGGCTCCAGGCATTGTTCGGTGCCAGCGATCCGCGCGATGCCGGAATAAGGCCCGCCGTGGCGCTGCCGCGCACCAGGGTTCCGACCTGGTTTCTCCCGATCGCTGCTCTGGTCCTGGGCGTGTCCCTGTTTCTGGTCCTCGAGGCGCGCCGGACGAAACCGCCTGAAAGCCTGGACCGCTCGCGTCAGGCCGTGATCGAAGCACCCCCGCCGCTGTCCATTCCGCCTGCTCCAGCGCCGGCCGTCATTCCAGCGGTGCCGCCCCAACCGCCGGAACCGCTGCCGCAGATGCGCACGCAGCCGACCATCGCAGGCCCGGCGCAGCCGGCACTCTCGCCGATGGCCTACCCGCAGCCGCGAACGGCATGGTCGGCGGCGCCTTTCGCCCCGCCGGCTTTCGGGCCGCCGCCGGTGCGGGTCTCCTCAGGATCGCCGCTGGTCATCGACGCGAGCCCGGCCGCCGGCCCGGCGGGTGCGCTACCGCCGGGCGACAGTCCGCTTGCACGGCTCGGCCAGTCGCAGGGGCGGGTGCGCGCAAGCGCCTTCGCCAACCGGTCGACGACAGTGCCCCAGGGCTATGTGATTCCCGCCGTTTTGGAGACTGGCTTCGATTCCACCCAGGCCGGCTTTGCACGCGCGATCGTCTCGAGAGACGTGCGTGGGTTCGACGGGCAGAAGGTTCTCATCCCACGCGGCAGCCGCCTCATCGGCGAATATAAAGGTGAAGTCAGTGCGGGCCAGAAACGCGCGGTGATCATTTGGACGCGGTTGATCCGCCCGGACGGGATGACGATCGCAATGGATTCGCCGGCGGTCGACACTTCGGGGAGGACTGGCATCCCTGCGTCGGTCGACACGCATTTCTTCCAGCGGCTGACCGGCGCCCTCCTCCAGTCGACATTCAGCATCGGAGCGGGCCTCGCCGGCCGGTCGACCGGGTCGGTGCTCGTGCTGCCAGGAGCCAATGCAGCCGTGCCGCAAGTCGGCCAGACCGGGGACATCGCGCCGACGCTGAAGGTCGCTCCCGGGAAGAGCATCAGCGTCTTTGTCGCCCATGACCTCGACTTCGGCAGCGGGGAAGCGCGTTGAGCTCAGTCGAGGCGCTTCCGCTTGGCCCAGGAGTCTATCTTGCCTCCTATCTCGCGCCCCTCGCCGCTATTCTTGCGAATGCCGAGGTGACCGACGTCTACGTCAACCGGCCAGGGGAGGCGTGGGTCGAAACTGTTGGCGGGACGATCGAGCGGCTCGCCGTCCCGGCGCTTACCGAAGCGACGCTTTCGCGCCTCGCGCGTCAGATCGCGGCCCTCACCAGCCAGGGCATCAGCCGCGAGCATCCGCTGCTCGGCGCGACGCTTCCCGACGGCTTGCGGATCCAGATCGTCAACCCGCCCGCGACACGCGGGCCGATGTGCCTCGCGATCCGCCGGCAGGCCGCGCCTTCGCTGACCCTCGACGATTATGATCGCGGCGGGCATTTTGCGGCGACGCGCTCGCAATTGGCGATTGCCGAAGACCTTGATGCACTCCGAGCCCTGATCGACGAAGGCAGGTTCGCGGACGCGCTCCGCGCCGGGGTTCGCGGCCGCAGGAACATCCTGGTCTCTGGCGGCACGTCGACCGGCAAGACGACATTCCTCAACGCGCTGGTGCGGGAGATTCCGGGTGACGAGCGGCTGATCCTTATCGAGGACACTCCGGAGATCGTCGTCGGGCAAGCGAACTGGGTCGGCCTTGTCAACGTCCGCGGGGAGCTCGGCGAGGCGCGGGTCACGACCAACGATCTCGTATCGGCCGCGCTTCGCATGCGCCCCGACAGGATCATCCTCGGCGAGCTTCGGGGCCCCGAGGCCTTCGCCTTCCTCCGCGCTGTTCGGTCCGGGCACCCGGGCTCGATGACCACCATCCACGCGGATTCCTCCGAGGCGGCGGTCGAGCAGCTTGTGATGCTCGTGCTGCAGACCGGAACCAAGCTCAGCCGGCGCGACGTGCGCCATTATGTCGAACGGTCGATCGACATCTACGTCCATCTCGCGCGCTCCGGCGGAAGGCGCATGGTCGAGACGGTCGCGCTCGCAAATGCGCGGGAAAGCCAATCGGCCGAATGTCCCGGATCGGCGAAATAATGCCTCAGGCGAGACTTAAGTGACACCGATGCGGACCAGCTGGGACCCGATCCGTCCGCGCGACTCCGCTATGAGTTCGCAATGATGGTGGAGCGCATAATGGGTACAGCCGCTGGGCCGGGACCGTCTTCCTCGCAGCTCAGCCGCCGGCAATTGATCCACTCCGCCGGTGCTGCCGCGTTGGTCCTGCCGGCTGCGGTGCTCGCAGCGCCGAAAAGGTCGGCCAGTACCGTCACTCCCGAGCAGTTCGGCGCGCGCGGCGACGGCGTCACCAACGACACTGCAGCATTCGCTGCGATGTCATCCTTCGTGAACCGGCGTGGGGGCGGCGAGATCGCTCTAAGACCGACGACTTATCTCGTCGGCTCGCAGGCTACGGGCAAGGATCCGCAATTTGCGTTTGCGCCGGCCGAAATCATGCACTTTCAGGGCTGCACAAAGCCGCTTTCCATCACCGGCAATGGCGCGCGCCTGCGCTGCGCCGACGGCCTGCGCTTCGGCACGTTCGATCCCTCGACCGGTCAGCCGACCTATCATTCGCTCCCCTTCCTGCAGCCTGGCGAGCGCGCCTCACCGTATCAGGCGATGATCCTGATCGAGGGCTGCAGCGGAGGCGTGTCCGTAAGAGACGTTGAGCTCGACGGGAATCTCGCCAGGCTGGTCCTCGGTGGCCCCTATGGCGATACCGGCTGGCAGATACCGGCGTTCGGACTCTGGCTTGCCGGGAACAGCTGCTGGGAGCAGGTCAGCGGGGTTTACGCCCATCATCACGCCCTCGACGGGATCCTCATCCAAGGTCTCGCCGGGCGCAGCGCGACCAGCAGTCTCGAAAGCTGCGTCAGCGAATTTAACGCCCGGCAGGGATGCAGCATCACCGGCGGCCGCAATTATTCCTTTGCGAACTGCCGCTTCAACAACAGCGGGAAGGCCGGGCTGACGAGTGCGCCTTCGGCGGGCTTCGACATCGAATCCGAAGGTGACCCGATCCGCAACCTGCACTTCTCGGGGTGCGAATTTGCCAACAACACGGGCGTTGGCCTCATCGCCGATACCGGCGACAGCGAGGGCGCCAGCTTCGACAATTGCAGCTTCATCGGCGCTTCGGCGTGGTCGGCCTGGCCCAACAAGCCGGGGTTTCGATTTGCCGGCTGCAGGTTCGTCGGCGCGATGGTCCACGCGTTCGGCGACCCGGATCCGGCGCGTGCGGCGCAATTCTCGAGCTGCCTGTTCCTCGACGATCCCGCACTGAGCCCGACCGGGCACGTCTATGATCCGAACTACGCGATCGCGGATCTCTACACCGCAGCAAACGTCCTTTTCGACGGCTGCCGCCTGCAGCTCACCAATGAGCTGGTGCTGCCCTGGACCCTCTATGCAATCTACAACAATTGCACGATGTCCCAGGCCTCTGCGCAGCAGGCGTATCCGCGCGGCACGTTCACCGGCACGAACCGCATTGACGGCAACGTCGATCTCTATGGGTCGAGGATCCTGGGCGACCTCACCGTCAACGGTCAGCTGCTCGCCCGGACGGCCTAGCCGCGAACCGGCGAAAGCGGGGCCGAGGAGCGGACCGCCTGCAATGTTGCTGCTGTCCGCAGTCAAGTGCAGCGCTTTGACAGGGCCCTGATCACAAACGCTTCGCAGCACTGCGAGCAGCGCGCATCCGGAGCGAGAAGATCAGCGAGAAACGCTCCGTTTCGGATTGAATTTGGTTGGAACCGGACCCTTGCGGGCCACCCGGAACCGCCGTAAACTGCGAATTGCTCGGTCCTTTTCGCCTGAGGGCGTTGAAGAGAACTGTGCACATGTCACACCAGGACAAGGTCGTCGCTCCGCTCTCCCCTCGAGGCGCGGACGGCGTGCCCGACGATGATATGATGGTCGAGGTGAAGCTTCGGCTTCGCCTCGATGAAATCGCCGACTTCGAAGCGGGGCTACTGCGCGTCAGCAGCGCGCGCAGGGAGCCGGCGCAGAAAGAGCTGCGACGCCTTGCCCGCAAGATTTACGATGCCCGGCGCGCCCGGGACCGGCTCCTCGACAACCGCCTTTTCGGAGAGCCTGCGTGGGACATGCTGCTCGCATTATATTTCCTCCCGGCGTCGGGTCTCATGCTGACGGTCTCCGGTCTGGCCTGCTGCTCGGGGGTTCCGCAGACCACTGCCCTTCGCTGGCAAACGAAACTGATCGAGGAGGGATTCATCGAGCGTGGGCCGCATGAGACCGACCGGCGGATGCAGATGCTTCGCTTGACCGATACCGCGCGCGACATGCTTGAGGGTTATCTGGCGCGGTTACTGCGTTGCGAAGGTCAAATATTCAATTCGGAACCAAACTAAGTTAAGTTTGCGGCTATCTTTGCTATCGAGCATCTTCGGTCAGCTCGGAGCCGGGGGTGCGTATGCCGCGGGGCACGAAGAATGAGGCCGCCGTCAGGCGCGCTCTTGAATTGATCACGGAAGCGATGGACGTGCTCGACGCGCATGACGGCCCGCCGGACGCAGCGGCGCACCTCAGCCTCGCCCAGGAGCGCCTGCGCGAAGCCGTCGGGGCACCCCGGGAAAGCACGCCTGCCGAAAGGTCCTCCGAACGGTAAATCCCATTCGAGAGCGCGAGACGAAACGCACTCGCCTCATGCAGATCTTCCGATCCAACCCAAAGCAGGTTCGTTTTGAGCCGAAAAACAATGCAGCGGATCGCACTTCGATCTGGAGAAGCGCCCGGTCTGTGCTAGGGGCCGCTCGCCGAATCGCCCCCAGTTGAGGGAGCGACCCGATTGTCAGCATTGAGAAACCTGCGTCGGGCGGAACCCGGCCGAGCCTTTGCAAGGTCGAACAGTCGATCGCGGACGTCCGCGTCTTGCAAATGGCATCCGCCTGCAAACGACTACTGTCCTCGCCGCACGGTTGGGCCAATGAAGTGGCGATCGGGCCTGTTCGCATTTTGGCTCGTCGTCGGTCTTCCCGCCTTGATCATGGCAGCGACGGCTAACGGCGGGTTTGACCCGTTTCCGGCGCCATTGCCTTTGCTTCGCGGGACCCGCGCGGACACTTCGGTCCTTGCCAACGCAGAATGGGTTTTCGCAGTCGCCGTCGTCTACGGTCCGATCGCAGTCCTCGCAGCTGCCGCGCTTTGGCGCTGGGCCAGGCAGTCCGTGACGAGGAAGCGCCGGGAGCGCTGACCCAAGGGCCAGTGTCAGAGGTTCAGCGTAGCAAGGGCCTCGACTGCGGCGCTGCGCACGAGGTGGCCATAATGCCGCTCGATCATCTCGGCGCTGGTCCCGCTGACCTGGGCCACTGTGAGCAGCGGCAGACCGGTTGCGACGAGGTCGGTAATAACGCTGTGCCTCAAGGTGTAGGCGGTGACGTTGGCCGGCAACTCCGCAACCTTTGCAGCCTGGGCGATCGGGATCTTCCAGCTGTTGCTATCCCACGCCCTGCCGTTGCTCCTGGTGAACAGCGGGGCGGCTGGCTGCTTGCCCTCCGCTGCCGCTGCGAAATGCTTGGCCATCGACGGTGGAACCAGGATCCGCCGGCCCGCTCCAGCTTTGTCCTTGCCGACGGTCAGCTCCGAAGTGCGCCGGTCGAAGTCGGCAACGGTCAGCGCAGCCACTGCTCCAGGCCTCAACGGAAGCAAGCACAGGGCGCGGACGAACGGCTCGGCTTCCACGTCGATCGCTGCGACCAGCGCCCGGCGCTGATCCAGGCTCAGATAGAGAGTGCGCCGCTTCACGGCGTTCCTGATCGGCTTCAGGGCTTCCTGCCATGCGGCCTCGGTGTTTGGCGCGCCGAGCGGCAAAACCGAACCGAGCGCTGTGCGCAGCACTGCCATCTCCCGGTTCACTGTCGCGAGCGATCTTGGCCGTGTGACTGGTTCACCGAACTTGCGGCGGGACACGAGCGCTGGAGTTTCCTTGAGCCGATCGCGCCAGCGCGCGACGTGTGACCGGCGCAGTTTGCTGAGCTTCACCTTGGCGAGCGGGTCATTGTAGACATAGCGCCGGAACCTTTGCTCCGCTTCGATACGCGACCTCGCGAACTGGCGGCAGACGTCGGCGACGGTGTCGAGCCGCTCTTGCGGAAGTCCGCCGCGTTCGACCTGAAGCGCAAATGCCTCGCTAGCCTCTTTCGCGAGGGCGAACCGGGCGCTCGCCGGATGCTCCGCGAAGGCACCAAGCGCCTTCAGGCGATAATGCTGTGTTTCTTCCTCGTAGGCGCGCCCGATCCAGGTGCCGGGCCCGCCCTTGGCGGAGGGCCGATAACCGACAAAGCATCCCGGACGGAGGCGATGCCAGTAGGGCTCGTGTCGTACTTTAAGCTTGTCTCGAGCACTGACTTTGGTGAGATCGGCCATGACTTTTCTGGTTCCGAATTTTCAGGTATTTTGCCCAAATGGTTCAAAATTGCAATTTCGCTCCAGTGACATTCGTACGGAAAATTTACGGAAAACATGGTGGGATTTCATGGGATTCGGTGGCATCGTGAATGTGCCTCTACAGAGAGGAATGAGCCTTTCTGGAACTAAAATTTTGGCGATCGCACTGCAGAGGTCAGGGGTTCGATTCCCCTCAGCTCCACCAGCCCGCAGCAATTCGCCCGCATCGCGCGTTAGGCGCTGACATGGCGGGAACCGAACCCACGGATGTCTGG
>Ga0070666_10001509_pt1 | contig 14131 bp, 15 predicted proteins | sample KBSS23metaG_FD_64677 | JGI IMG/M metagenome (GOLD analysis project Ga0070666, IMG submission 64677) | Switchgrass rhizosphere microbial communities from Kellogg Biological Station, Michigan, USA - KBS S2-3 metaG | ecosystem: Host-associated > Plants > Roots > Rhizosphere > Soil ... | reverse complement strand
AGTTCGGCCCAATTCAGTTCGGCCCAATTCAGTTCGGTCTGACGACCTCTCTCCCCCGCGGGGCCACTCGCGGGGGATTTTTATGCGCTATGCTCCGCGCATGACGGAGCACGCGCATACCCGCTTTCTCGCCTGGCCGGGCGCCCCGCTGGCGATTGCCTCGGCGGCGCTGTTCGGCGCCAGCACGCCATTCGCCAAGCTTCTTCTCGGCGGCGGCACCGGCCCGTGGTTGCTCGCGGCGCTGCTCTATCTCGGCTCCGGCATTGGTCTCGGCATGATCGCCGCCACCCGTGCCATCCTGCGCGCACCGCGCAGCGAAGCCACGCTCGCCCGCACCGATCTTCCCTGGCTCGCGCTGATCGTGCTGTTCGGCGGCGTTGCCGGTCCGGTGCTGCTGATGATCGGTCTGGCGAGCACGCCCGCCGCGTCCGCCGCGCTGCTTCTCAATCTCGAAGGCCTCGCCACGATGGCGATCGCCTGGCTCGTCTTGCGCGAGAACGTCGACCGCCGCCTGCTCCTCGGTGCCTTCGCGATCCTTGCGGGCGCCGTGCTGCTGTCCTGGCAGGGCGGGGCGCAGGGCATCGGCTTCGGCGCGCTCGCCATCGCCGGCGCGTGCTTCGCCTGGGGCATCGACAACAACCTCACGCGCAAGCTCAGCGCCGCCGATCCCGTGCAGATCGCGATGATCAAGGGCCTGGCTGCGGGTGCGGTGAACCTCATCCTCGCCTTTGCCCTCGGTGCCCGTCTTCCGCCGCTCTTCGCCGTTGCCGGCGCAGGCGTCGCCGGCTTCTTCGGCTATGGCGTGAGCCTGGTGCTGTTCGTGCTGGCCCTGCGCCATCTGGGCGCCGCGCGCACCGGCGCCTATTTCTCGACCGCGCCCTTCATCGGCGCCGTGCTCGCCATCGCATTGCTGCACGAACCGTTCACCGCGCGTCTCGTGATCGCCGGCGCGCTCATGGCGCTGGGCCTGTACCTGCACCTGTCGGAGGCGCATGAGCACGAGCACACCCACGACGCGCTCGACCATGAGCATGCGCATGTCCACGACGAACATCATCGCCACGCGCACGACGCGGACGATCCGCCCGGCGAGCCGCACACCCACCGGCATCATCACGCGCCGCTAAGCCACAAGCACCCGCACTATCCGGACCTGCATCACCGCCACAGCCACGCCTGACGCGGCTGCGCGGCGCGGTGCTTTTCGATGTCGAGGCGCGCGGCTTCGAGCTTGTGCATCAGCGTCTCGCGCAGCTGCGCCACGCCCGCGATGGCGAGCGGCGGCGGCGGTCCCAGCCCGAGGTCGGGCTCGCGCGGCAATGCGAGCATCACCAGGGCTGCGGCGGTTATCGCTTTTCCGATCATGTCGGCCTCGCCTCGCTTCTTTCGAACGCCGCCCTTCAGAACGTTCGAACCGCGACGATTGCACAGATTGGGGAACGCGGAAATTCGGCATCTCGATCACGGTGTGGTGGAACCGCAACGCTCGCCTCCGCCGCACCGCGCGAAGTGTTAAGATCGCACGCACCGCGCCTCCCGCGTTAAGACCTCGTTCATTTTTGCCCGCCGCGCCGATGCCCAACCTCTCCACCCGTCATGCTGCGCAGGCGGGACCCAGCGGCCGCCCTGCACCGGCATATGACACCGGGTGCCCGCCTGCGCGGGCATGACAGTTTCTGTCATCTCCGCTTCGGCGTTCGCCCGCGGATATTGTCGAAGCCCTGCTTGATCCCCGCGAAGCGTGCGTCGATCGCCGGTTCGAACTCGTTGTCGGTGAAGATGTAGGGCCAGTCGTTCTCGATGCCCTCGCGCACCAATTCGCCGACATAGAGCGGATCGATGCCGCCCTCGATGCGCCCCGACACCATCTTGATCATGTCCATCGCGGCCTGCGTCGCCGGCGCCGCGCGCGGCGCTTCGGCAAAGCGCTCCGGCCTGTTGCGCTGCGAGGTCAGGATGTTGGTGCGGATGAAGCCGGGGCACAGCACCGACGCGCCGATCCCGCGCGGTCCCATCACGGGTCTGAGGCCCTCCATGATCGACACCACGCCGTACTTCGTCGCGTTGTAGGGATTGGCGCCGCCCACCAGCCCGGCGATCGACGCCGTCGACACGATGTGCCCGCCTTCGCTCGCCGCCTGTTTCTCGATCAGCGGCCCGAAGATCTCGATCCCCCACACCACGCTCATCAGGTTGACGCCCAGCGTCCAGTTCCACGACTTGTCGCTCCACGCGCCATAGCCGGCGCCGTCCGCGATGCCGGCGTTGTTGACCAGGATGTGCACCTTGCCGTGGCGCGCGATGGTCTCGTCCGCGGCCTTCTGCAATTCGGCCTTCAGCGACACGTCGGCGCGCACGCCCGACACGTCGGCATTGGTCTTGCGCTTCAGCGCCTCGACCGCCTTCTCGCGCACCGCGTCCTCGACATCGCACAGCACGACCTTCACGCCGGCCTGCGCCAGCGCCGTCGAAATCCCCAGCCCGATCCCCGAAGCCGCCCCGGTGACGAACGCCACCTTCCCCGCCAGATCCTTCATCGCCCACTCCTTCCGATTGTTCTTATGCGAAGTGTTCCGGGTTCAGTCAGACGTGGCAAGCACCACGGATGCCTTCCCGAACGTCACCCACCCCAATCACCATGGCCGGCTTGACCCGGCCACCCAGCGCGCGCGAAGCGGCGCGGAAGAGACTCCATGCCAAACTCTCACGACACGTCGCGCGCACACTTCGCGCATGCCAAGCGGGTTCGTCTACATCCTCGCAAGCAAGCGTAACGGCACGCTTTACACAGGTGTCGCGGGCGATCTGCCCGGCCGTGTCGCTGCGCACCGCGAGGGCCGCGGTTCGAAATTCGTCGAGAAGTACGGCGTCGACCGCCTCGTCTGGTACGAGCACTATCCGCTCTACACCGCCGCAATGCAGCGCGAGACGAGCATCAAACGCTGGAAGCGCGAATGGAAGCTCGCGTTGATCGAGAAGCACAATCCCAACTGGGACGATCTGCTCGAACGATGGAACGGTTAGTGCGTTCGCACAACCACTCACCATGGCCGGGTCAGGCCCGGCCATGGTGAAGATTTTTTAGTTCGTGTCCTGGCGCTCGCCGTCGTCGTTGCGCTCGCCGCGCACGCCGCTGTCGTTGCCGTCCTGCTGGCCTTCCGGCCGCCCCGCGCCGTCGCGCCCGCGGCGGTTGAACATCCAGTCCCAGAACGTGCGGTGATCCTCCGCGCCCGGCGGCGGTGTGTTGTCGGCATCGCTGTCGCCGCTGTCGCCGCCGGGGAAATACGCGCCGGTGCCGCCGCCGCTCTCGTCGTCGCCGGTCGAGGGCGTATAGACGTCGCCATTGTCGCCGAACATCGTCTCGTCGTTCGGCGGCTGCATGTCCGACTTGTCGAGCTTGGTCGCGGCCAGGCCCTTCTCGGCCACCGTCATCGTCGCCTTCCAGATCGCCGCCGGCAGCGAGCCGCCGGTCACGCTCTTCATCGGCGACGAGTCGTCGTTGCCGACCCACACCGCGCACACATAATCCGCCGTGTAGCCGACGAACCACGCATCGTGGAAATCCTGCGTCGTGCCGGTCTTGCCCGCCGTCTCATGGCCGGGCACCGCCGCCGCCATGCCGGTGCCGTGGCTGACCACACCCGCCATCATCGCCACCAGATCCTTGTTCACATGGCTGGCGACAATGCGCTCGCGCTCTTCCGGGCTCTGCATGTGGCGCTTGTACAGAACATTGCCCGCGTGATCGTCGACCTGCGTGACGAGATAGGGATAGACCTTGTAGCCGCCATTCGCGAACACCGCATAGGCGCGCGTGATCTCCATCGGCGACACCTCGGACGTGCCCAGCGCGATCGACGCGTTCTGCACCAGCGTGCTCTCGATGCCGACGCGCTGCGCCGCGGCGATCACGTTGTCGACGCCGACCTCCTGCGCCAGGTTCGCGGTGATGGTGTTGACCGAATGTGCCAGCGCATCGGCCAGCGTCATGGTCCCGAAGCTGCGTCCGCCGAAATTCGTCGGCGTCCAGCCGGCGATGTCCACCGGCTCGTCGGCGCGCTGGTCCCAGGGCTGCAAGCCGCTCTCCAGCGCCGCGAGATAGACGAACGGCTTGAACGAGGATCCCGGCTGGCGATGCGCCTGCGTCGCGCGGTTGAAGGTGCTCTCGTTGTAGTCGATGCCGCCCACCAGCGCGACGACCGCGCCGTCCGGCTTCATCACCACCACGGCGGACTGGCTGGCATGCACCTTGGGTCCGCTCTTGGCGATCACGCGCGCCGCGTTCAGCCGCGCCGCTTCCTGGATCTTCGGATTGAGCGTCGTGTGCACGATCAGGTCGACATTCGGCGGCACGCCGTCGCGCGTCGCCAGCTGCCGCGCCTGGTCGGCGGCGGTGTCGAAGTAATAGTTCTGCGCGTCTTCCTGCACCCGGTCGGTGATCTGCGCCGGGCTCGCCATCGCGGCGTCCGCCTGCTCCTGCGTGATCGCGCCGGTCTCCACCATGGCGCGCAGCACGATCTTGGCCCGCGCCTGCGCCTTGGGCAGGTCGCGCCTTGGCGAGAACACGCTCGGCGCGCGCGTCAGCGTCGCCAGCATCGCCGCTTCGGGCAGGGTCAATTCACTGGCGGACTTGTTGAAATAGACATGCGCCGCGCCGTCCACGCCATAGGCGCCCGAACCCAGATAGATGCGGTTGAGATACAGCTCCAGGATCTGCTTCTTGGTCAGCGTCTTTTCCAGGCGCGTCGCCATGAACAGCTCTTCCAGCTTGCGGTTCAGCGAGCGCTCCTGCGTCAGGAACACGATCTTCACCGTCTGCTGCGTGATGGTGCTGCCGCCCTGCACCGCGTGCCCCTTGCGGAAGTTCACATACAGCGCGCGCGCCAGGCCGCGCGGATCGAACCCGCCATGCTCGTAGAAATTGCGGTCCTCCATCGCCAGGAACGCGGCGGGCAGGTAGGCCGGCATCTGCTCCAGGCTCAGCCGCTGGCCGATGATCGCGCCGCGATGGCCGGCCTCGTGCCCTTCGGCATCCAGGAAGGTGAACGCGATCGGCCGGTTCACCGCGTACAGGTCCTTGGACATGTCCAGCGGCGGGGCGAACCATGACAGGATGGTCGGCGCCAGGAAGAACAGCGCCATCGGCACCGCGATCGCCGTGGTGACGATCGCGAACAGCGGCACGAAGAACCGGCGCCGCGTGACGAAGAAATGGCCGAGCGCGCGCAGCGCTGCGGCAAAGCCGTTTTCGGAACCGGACGTGCGAGCCATGGGCCGCGTTGCTCGCCCATATTTGCGGCACTTTCAAGACCTTAGCGCCTAACACCCCTGTAATGCACTTATATCTCCAGCCTTTGCGCGCCGGTTGCTCTGCCGGGCAGCGCACAGGGCAAAAACGCGCGGCCCCAAAAAGCTCCCCCACCCCGAGCCCCTTCAGCCGGAATCGGACATGCCCGAACCGGCGATTTGCGCATTACGTCTGGATGGACAGGAGGATCGGGCCAATCGGGCACCGAACAGTCACCGCAAGCCAGGCGGGGACCGGGTTCTCGCGCGCCGGCTGTCGTGTCGGTTCGGCCGCGCTCTTCGGTTTGCTGGTGGTGTTGGCATCGCCGGGACTGTTCGCCGTCAAAGCCTCGGCGGCCGAGCCCTGGAGCGTCACCCTCTACGGCGGCCCAGTCACCTACACGATCTTCACCCAGACGCTCGACGGCAAGGCACGCTTCAACAGCGGCATGGTTGCCGTCGCGCTCGACCGCCGGCTGGCCTATCTCGGTTGGGGCTGGAATCTGGTCGGCGAAGCGCAGTACCACCAATTCTTCGCACGCGACTCCAGGGACTTCTTGGAGGGCTCCGGCAATTACAGCGCCGTGTCTCTCGGCCTGGGCGTGGAATACCATCGCTTCCCGTGGGAACGGCGTCTGCCGACCTCGCTCTCCGTGTTCCTGGGCCCCACCTACGCGTTCAATCCGCCCCTGGCGTATCCCCGCGCGGCGTGGGGCAGCCGCAAGTCCCTGGAGAACTATCTCGGCATCGAGATCGCGGTGACGATCCCCGAGCAGCGCAATCTCGACGCGGTCTTCCGCCTCTACCACCGCTCAGGGGTCTGGGGCCTCTACACCAACGATGTGCAGGAGGCCTCCGTTCTTGGCCTCGGTCTGCGCTACCGTTTCTAGAAGCATGAGGTCTTGTGAAAGAAATCCCTCACCCTGAGCTTGTCGAAGGGCGAGGGGGAGAGAGGGCCATTGACCTCACATCCGCGCCGAAAAAATAAATCTCGTCCGCAATAAGATTTCAGGCTCATCGATAAGGTCGGCGGCTTATCGAATGCGCCGGAATCGACTCTCCATGCGCATCAACGGGTTGGCGCGCGCGCGCCGCGTCGCGCACGACAGAAATTTTTTTTCAAAAAAAATTATCTTCCCCCTTGTACCGCGCGGTGGTCGACCCCATCTGAGCTATATCCCCACAGGTGTAGGCAGACGGCAACGGGCTCCGCGACGCGGCGCCGGCGTCCGCGCACCTTGGGCTCCACACACACACACAGAGGGACACATGACAACGGACCCGCAGGACGGGGGCCGCGTGTACGCGCGCGAGCGCCCCGAACATTGGATTGGACTTACAGCAGAGGACATCCCGCACGGATGGATAGACGACATGGTCAAACGACTCTTTGAAGAACTGAACCGCCAGATGCTGCGCGCGCAGAACAGCAGCAAGAATGCGCTGATCGAGCGCAAGGACGGCACCTACGACGACAGCACTGACGCGCGGGATCAGGATTCCCTGATCTTGTCGCGCCTCCAGAATTCCATGAACCGCCTCAACAAGTTGGATACCGAACGTGCCACGTTGCGCCACACCAAAAACGCCAAAACCCGCCGTGAAATGCGTGCAGCCATACGATCGCGCGTTCTGGGAGCAATTGAGCGATCACGAGCTGGAAATCGGGACGGAGAATCTTGATGAAGAGTTCAAGGATTTCCTCCATCGCGACTGGGCCGAACTGCACGCCCGTCCTGAGCAGCTCCCGCCGCCCGGCGACTGGCGGATCTGGCTCTTCATGGGCGGGCGCGGCGCCGGAAAAACGCGTAGCGGCGCCGAATGGATCGCGGAAGGCGTGGACGAAGGCACCATGCTCCACATCGGCCTCATCGGCGCCACGCACAACGACGCGAGGGCGGTCATGATCGAAGGCGTCTCCGGTCTCCTCCACGCCGCGCCCGGCGCGCGTTACGAGCCCACCAACCGCCGCGTCCTGTTCGCCAACGGCGCCGTGGCCACCGTGCTCAGCGCCGACGAACCCGACACGATTCGTGGTCATCAATTCGATACGATCTGGGCCGACGAGTTCGCCAAGTGGCAGGATCCGCAATCCGCGCTCGACATGGCGCTGATGGCGCTGCGCCTCGGCGACGACCCGCGCATGCTGGTCACCACCACGCCGCGCGCCATCGAGCCGATGCTGAACCTGCGCACCATGCCCGACGTCGCCGTCACCGTCAGCCGCACCGCCGACAACGCGGACAACCTCGCCCCCGGCTTCCTCGCGACGATGGAAAAGCGCTACGCCGGCAGCCGCCTCGGCCGCCAGGAACTCGACGCCGAGATCATCGAAGACAACGACCGGGCGCTGTGGCACCGCGACTGGATCGAATCCGCGCGCCTCAAGACCGCGCCGCCGCTCCAGCAGGTCGTCATTGCGATCGACCCCGCCGTCAGCATCGGCGGAGACGAAACCGGCATCATCGTCGCCGGCAAGGACGCGGAGGGGCAGGGTTACATCCTCGCCGATCTCAGCATCGGCGGCGCCACGCCCGCCCAATGGGCCGCCCGCGCCGCTGGCGCCTTCGCCGATTACAAGGCCGACCACCTCATCGCCGAAGCCAACAACGGCGGCGATCTGATCAAGTCGGTGCTCCGAAACGCCGACAAGAACCTGCCGGTTCAGACCGTCCACGCCACAAGAGACAAGCGCACCAGAGCCCAACCCATCGCGACCTTGTACGAGCAACGCCGTATCCACCACATCGGCGTCCACCCCGACCTCGAAGACCAGCTCTGCAACTACGACGGCGAAGGCGCCTCACCAGACCGCCTCGACGCCCTGGTGTGGGCGCTGACCTACCTGTTCCCCATCACGAGAACCGCCGAACCCAAAATCCACACGTTCTAACTTCAACAAAACAAAGCGTCATCGCCCGCTTCATGCGGGCGACCCAATTTTGATGCGCTGCCAAATTGGGTCACCCGGATCGCGACAAGCGCGACCGGGTGATGACGGCATTTGCATGATCGCCAATCCTACTCCCTCGCCCCCACGCAGTGGGGGAGAGGGCAGGGGTGGGGGGGCGCTGATGCAAGGCGCGACACAACAAACAAACTGTCATCCCCGCGCAGGCGGGGACCCAGCGCGCCCGCGTCTGCGGGCGGAGAGATTCGCGCGCAGCGCAATCACTTCTCACGCGGAGACGCGGAGTCGCGGAGCAGTACGAACCTCCGCGTCTCCGCGCCTCCGCGTGAATTCTCTGGCGCGCAGACGCGCGCCTGCCGGGTCCCCGCCTGCGCGGGCCAAGACACATCTTTAGGAGAACCCACAATGTCCGACGTCTCACCCGTGGCCGTCCCGGCATGCCGCCGGGATGAAGCGCGCAAACTCCTTCAACTTGCGCGCACGCCACTTTCGATATTCCTCGGGCGGACCGAAAAATTCAGGAATACCGCCGTGGTCGACCTGTCCCACCGGCTCGAATCCCCTGTAGCCGCACGCCATCATGCAGATGTGGAAAGCATAGAGCGGGTGTTCCCGCTCCTCCGCCGTCACGCGGCATTCGACGGTTGCTCCGGTTCGTGGATTGCGCATCGTCGCCGCGTAGGTCGAAACGATCAAAGGGCTCATCACCATCCACGCGGCCAGCCCGGCCACGAGTAATCCGATCACCAAACCAGCCAACAACGTCCCGCGATGCATACACACAGCTTACTTCCTCTCCCCCTTTAAGGGGGAGAGGGCAGGGGTGAGGGGGCGCTGATGCAAAGCGCGGCGTTCGCCTGATGGCATCTCCCCTCCACGCCATCACGAACGGTTCGCCAAGCTGCACCGCCCCCTCACCCAACCCTCTCCCCCGCCAAAGCGGGGGCGAGGGCAAACTGTTTTTGGAGACCCAACAATGCTCAACTTCCTCAACCGCCGCCCCGGCGCGTCCGCAAGAGCGGGAGCGCCCAACAACAATGCGCCGGAGCGCAAATCCACGTCCGCGCCGCTCATCGCCCTCTCCCTCACCGCCCGCACCCGCTGGGGCGCGCGCGACTACGCCGGCCTGGCGCGCGAGGGCGTGATGAAGAACGCCGTCGTCTATCGCTGCGTGCGCATGATCGCCGAGGCCGCGGCGTCCGTCCCGTTCCTCCTCTACGACGGCGCGAACGAGCTCGACACCCATCCACTGCTGACGCTTCTCACGCATCCGAACAGCGAAGAAGACGGCGCCCAGTTCTTCGCCCGCTGGTACGCGTTCCTGCAATGCGCCGGCAACGCCTACATGGAGGCCGCCACCGCTGCGGGCGAACCGCGCGCCCTCTACACGCTGCGCCCCGACCGCGTTGCCGTCGTGCCCGGCCCGCGCGGCTGGCCGATCGCCTACGACTACACCGTCGACGGCCGGACCACGCGCATCGCGCGCGACGCAACGACCGGTTTCCTGCCCGTGCTGCACGCCACGCTGTTCCACCCGCTCGACGACCACTACGGCCTCAGCCCCGCGCAGGCCGCCGCCAACGCGATCGAGGTCCACAACGCCGGCGCATCCTGGGTGAAAGCCCTGCTCGACAACGCCGCGCGCCCCAGCGGCGCGCTCGTCTACCGCGGCCCCGACGGCGCCCCCGCGCTGACCGACGACCAGCACGCGCGCCTCAAGCGCGAACTCGAAGACGCCTACAGCGGAGCCACCAACGCCGGCCGCCCGATGGTGCTGGAAGGCGGCCTCGACTGGAAAACCATGAGCCACAGCCCCGCCGACCTCGACTTCGCCACCACACGCGACGTCGCCGCGCGCGAAATCGCGCTCGCCTTCGGCGTCCCGCCCATGCTCTTGGGAATCCCCGGCGACAACACCTATTCGAACTACCGCGAAGCCAACCTCAGCTTCTGGCGCCAGACAGTCCTGCCGCTCGTCGCAAGAACCAGCAGCGGCCTCACCAGATGGCTGGCCCCCAGGTTCGGAGAAACCCTCCGCCTCAGCTACGACGCCGACGCCGTAGACGCCCTCGCCATCGAACGCGAATCCATCTGGGACCGCCTGAACCAGGCCAGCTTCCTGACCACCAACGAAAAACGCGCCGCCGCCGGCTATGGAGCTACCAATGATCCCCTGTAACTCCCTCGCCCCCGCTTTAGCGGGGGAGAGGGCAGGGGTGAGGGGGCGGCAAAGCCAAACACTGTCGTCTCGTATCTGCATCGCCGTTGATGCCAAGGACCGACCGGAACACACTGCATCAGCACCCCCTCACCCTGACCCTCTCCCCCACATGCGTGGAGGCGAGGGAAGTCGCTGGGAAAACGCCATGGTCACCGAAGACCGAAAATCCAAACGAAAGTCCCGAGCCCTCAACCGCTCGCGCGCCCGCGAAATGCGCCACAACCCCGTCTCGATGGAAGACGCCTTCTGGGAAGAGGTCCGCAACCGAAAACTCGGCGGCTTCAAGTTCAAGCGCCAATACCTGCTCGATCCCTATATCGCGGACTTCGTCTGCCTCGAACGCGGTCTCATCATCGAACTCGACGGCAAGCTGCATGAGGATCGCAAAGCCTACGACGCCGCGCGCGACCGCTACATCCGCGAACAGGGCTTCGACATCTACCGCATCAAGAACGAAGACCTGGCGCACAACTTCGCTGCCGTGATGAGCAGCGTCTTGCATGAACTGACCACCCCCTCACCCCAACCCTCTCCCCCGCTCCGCGAGGGAGAGGGGGAATCCCGGCATTTACCCTCGCCCCCACGCAGTGGGGGAGAGGGCAGGGTGAGGGGGCGCTGATGACAAACAAGGCATCGCAAAAAGGAAAGCGAACATGACCCTCACCGACACGCTCCAGCCCGTGCTGGAGAAGACGTTTTCGGCCGCCCTCGTGGCGGCCTTTTTGTTGCAGAGCGCCGAACCCCCTATGATCCCCCTCTCCCCCTTTGAGGGGCAGAGGGCCGGGGTGAGGGGGCGCTGATGAAAAGGACTACGCTCGCGATTCTTGCGATGGCACTCGCAACGCCGGTGCTTGCAGCGCCGCGCGACCCGCTCGCCCCCGTGCCTGCAGGTCCACCAGCGCCTGCCGTCGTCGCGCCCGCACCAACTGCGACCGCCATCGACACCGAGCACCTGCAACCTGATGACCGGACAACGATCCCCGATTACCGCCGCGCGGAAGAACACGTGTTCAAGGCCATCTTTGCGACAAACGTAGTTGCATGGGTTCTTGCCGAACCATCATTCGAACGCGAATACGGCATCGGTCTTGTCGAGAAAAACGGCAGCTATCGTGCTTTCATGCTCGAACCAAGCGAGCAGGTCTGGGAATTCACGGTCCTCGGCATGATAAAGAACGGAGAGATGACCAGCACAGACAATCAGGGTCGCTCCACGACAGCCGATCAGATCAAAGCCATGGAAGCGCGCTTGCCGCCGCGTCCGGAGGATTTGGAGATTTCGCGCTGCGAGATACCGATATCGAAGCCTCTCGCCGAACGCGTTCTGCAATCATGGCGACTGATGCTCGCGCGCACCGCGCCGAATGGCAGAGAGGGCTTTGACGGAGAGATTTATCACTTCGGCCTGCGGGAGGGCGGCACACTTCGCACCGGCCAGACCTGGTCTCCCGACGAAGACACCAACCCCTATCGGCTAGTCCTCATAGCCGACGCCCTGCGCAAGGCGTGCAAGACCATGACCGCCGCGCATCTCTCCGCCATTCCCGCGCTGGCCGACGCCATCGCCGCCAACCAGAAATGAGAACACCATGACCCTCACCGACACACTCCAGCCCGTGCTGGAGAAGAAGTTTCCGGCCGCCCTCGTGGCGGCTTTTTTGTTGCAGAGCGCCGGCGCCATCTACTGGGCCGGCTCCGCCTCCAACCGCATCGCGGTGCTGGAGCAGACGCAGCTCCGCAACCAGACCACCATCGACCGCGTCGCCGTGATGCAGGAACAGATCACGGAGATGAAGCAGCAACTGACGCGCATCGAAACCAAGCTCGACCGCGACGCTCCGGCGTCACCCACCGCACACTGACGTCATGGCCGGGCTTGACCCGGCCACCCATCCGGCGCGCAGCGCCGATAACTCACGCGGAGGCGCGGAGCCGCGGAGTTTTGCACCGCTCCGCGCCTCCGCGTCTCCGCGTGAACCAACACTACGCTCGCCGACGCGAGCGCGATGGATGGGCGGGTCAAGCCCGCCCATGACGACCTAGAGGATTTGAAGAATGACCATCATCCAACACGCGAGGCATCGCCTCGCGCGCACCCTTACGCCTGCGCGCATCGCCGCGCTCGGCCGCGATGAGTTCGAAGGCTATGCCTCGCTCTTCCACGTGGCCGACGGTGCGGGCGACATCGTCGTCCCCGGGGCGTTCCAATCCTCGCTCCGCCGCCGCCCGCCGGCGCGCGTGCGCATGCTCTATCAGCACTTCGCGCACGAACCGATCGGCACCTGGGAGGAGATCCGCGAGGACCAACGCGGCCTCACTGTCCGCGGCCGCCTTGCCACGGACTCCGATCGCGCCCGCGACGTCGCCGCGCTGATCCGCGCCGGCGCGCTCGACGGCCTGTCGATCGGCTTCAAAACCATCCGCGCCCGCCGCGACGCCGCGCTTGGCACACGCACACTTTTGGAAATCGAGCTCTGGGAAATTTCGGTCGTGACCTTCCCCTTGCTCGCCGGAAGCGAGGTCACGGCCATCGGTGAGAAGTCCGCCCTGGCGCAACAGCTACGCACCGCCAGCGCAAAGCTTCGCACCTAAACCCCAACTGTCATCCCCGGCGAGCAGCACGCGACAGCGTGCTGCGAGGGAAGGGGACCCAGGCGCTGCTCACCTGCACAGGGTGGAAAAGCCTGGGTCCCCTTCCCCTCACGCCGCTGCGCTGCGTTCGGCCGGGGATGACAGCGTTTTTTGTTCAAACAGGAGAAAGTAAAAATGGAATACGAAACCAAAGCCGCCACCCCCGAGATCAAGTCGGCCTTCGACGACTTCCTCAGCGCCTTCGAACAGTTCAAGCAGGCGAATGACGACCGCCTGGCACAGCTTGAACGCCGCAGCGCCGATGTCGTCACCGAGGAGAAGGTCGACCGCATCAACAAGGCGCTCGACGATCAGAAGCGCGCCCTCGACACGCTGCTGCTGGACGCCGCGCGCCCCAGCCTCAGCACCGAGCGCAAAGAAACCGGCCTCGACGCCCGCGAACGCAAATCCGCCTTCGACCGCTACGTCCGCAAGGGCGACGCCGCCGCGCTCGACGCGCTCGAACTGAAGACCACGTCGTTCTCCGCCGGCTCCAACGCCGACGGCGGCTACACCGTCCCGCTCGAGATCGAAAGCACCATCGACCGCGTGCTGGCGAAGGCCTCGCCGATCCGCGCCATCGCCACGGTGCGCCAGATCGGCGGCAACGTGTACCGCAAGCCCATCGCGACGTCGGGCGCCGCCACCGGCTGGGTCGCCGAGACCGACGCACGGCCGCAGACCAGCACGCCGACGCTCGCCGTGATCGACTTCCCGGCGATGGAGCTCTACGCCATGCCCGCCGCGACGCCGACCCTGCTCGACGACAGCGCCGTCGACATCGAACGCTGGCTGGCGGACGAGGTGCAGACCGTGTTCGCCGAACAGGAAGGCGCCGCCTTCGTCTCCGGCAACGGCACGTCCGCGCCGAAGGGCTTCCTCAGCGAGACCATCGTCGCCGACGCGAGCTGGGCGTGGACCAAGATCGGCTACATCGCGTCCGGCGCCGACGGCGCGTTCGCGTCGTCCAACCCGGCCGACACGCTGGTCAACCTCGCTTATGCGCCCAAGCAGGCCTATCGCGCCAACGGCACCTGGGTGATGAACCGCAAGACCGAAAGCGCGATCCGCAAGTTCAAGGA
>Ga0070666_10001507_pt1 | contig 14139 bp, 29 predicted proteins | sample KBSS23metaG_FD_64677 | JGI IMG/M metagenome (GOLD analysis project Ga0070666, IMG submission 64677) | Switchgrass rhizosphere microbial communities from Kellogg Biological Station, Michigan, USA - KBS S2-3 metaG | ecosystem: Host-associated > Plants > Roots > Rhizosphere > Soil ... | reverse complement strand
CGCGGTGAGCGACTCGGGCTCGAAATCCAACCTCTTCGGCTTCTGAAAACCCTTCCACAACGTCATGACTTTTTCTCCTCCGTTCGCGCTACTTGGAATACAGCTCGACGATCAGCTGCTCCTGGATGGGCAGCTTGATGTCTTCGCGCCGGGGCAGATTCGTCACCTGGCCCTTGAAATTGTCGGGATCGAGCTCGAGCCACGCCGGAACCCCGCGGGCCTTCGCCGTCTCGACCGAGGACTTGATCAGCTCGTTGGCGCGGCTCTTGTCCTTCACCGCGATCGACTGTCCCTTGGCGACCAGGAACGAGGGGATGTTGACCTTCCGGGCGTTGACGGTGATGTGGCCGTGGCGGATGAGCTGCCGGGCCTGGGCCCGCGAGGCCGCGAAGCCGAGCGAGAAGACCACGTTGTCGAGGCGCCGCTCGAGCTGCTGCAGCAGGTTCTCGCCCGTGATCCCCTTCATCGAGTTCGCGCGCTTGAACGCGAGCTGGAACTGGGACTCGAGCAGCCCGTAGATCCGCTTGACCTTCTGCTTCTCGCGGAGCTGGATGCCGTAGCCGAGCAGCTTGCTGCGCCTCTTGCCGTGCTGTCCCGGGGGGAAGTTGCGGCGTTCGACGGCGCACTTGTCCTTGAAACAGCGGTCGCCCTTCAGAAAGAGCTTCATCCCTTCCCGCCGGCAGAGCCGGCAGACCGATTCACGATATCGAGCCAATGGAAAACCTCCGCTATCGAACCGCCGCGTTTCTTTTGCGTCCTTCCTCCCGATCGGCGGTCCCGAATCGGTTTACGGACGAGGAGATGCTAGACGCGTCTCCGTTTGCGCGGACGGCACCCGTTGTGCGGAATGGGTGTCACGTCCTTGATCGATTTGATGTCGATTCCGCTCGCCTGGATCGCGCGAATCGCGGACTCGCGGCCGGCGCCGGGGCCGGTCACCCGCACGTCCACCGTGCGCACGCCGTTCTCGCGGGCGATCGTCGCGGCGTTGGTGGCCGCCAGCTGCGCCGCGAAGGGCGTGCCCTTGCGCGAGCCCTTGAAGCCGATCCGGCCGGCGGAGGACCAGGAGAGAACGCCCCCCTCGTGATCCGCGATCGTGATGATCGTGTTGTTGAACGAAGCCTGCACGAGCGCGGTGCCGTGCGGAACGTTCTTCTTCTCTTTTTTTCCGCCCTTGAACTTCTTGCCGCCGGGCTTCTTGGCGGTGGTGGTTTCGGCCATCGTGCGTCCTTACTTCTTCGTCGCTTTTTTCTTGCCGGCGATCGTCTGCTTGCGGGGCCCTTTCCGGGTCCGCGCGTTCGTGTGCGTTCTCTGCCCCCGGACCGGCAGGTTGCGGCGGTGCCGCATCCCCCGGTAGGACCCGATGTCCATCAGGCGTTTGATGTCCATCGAGGTCTCCTTGCGGAGGTCGCCTTCCACCTTGTGGGTGTCCTGGATCACCTTGCGGATCCGGGAGACTTCCTCTTCCGAGAGATCCTTGATGCGCGTGTTGGGATTGACGTCGGCCTCCCCGAGGATCGAGTTCGACTTCGAACGGCCGATCCCGAAGATGTACGTCAACCCGATTTCCGCCCGCTTGTTCAGCGGGAGATCGACTCCGGCGATTCGTGCCATGTCAGCCCTGCCTCTGCTTGTGCTTGGGGTTTTCGCAGATCACCCGCAGCACCCCGCGCCGCCGGATCATCTTGCATTTCGCGCAAATTTTCTTGACCGAAGCCCGAACTTTCATCGATGTCTCACTTATAGCGATAAATGATGCGTCCCCTCGTCAGATCGTAGGGGGACAGCTCCACGAGGACCTTGTCGCCCGGCAGGATCCGAATGAAGTTCTTCCGCATCTTACCCGAAATGTGCGCGAGAACCTGGTGCTGGTTCTCGAGCTCGACCCGGAACATGGCGTTGGGCAGCGGTTCGAGAACCGTCGCCATCACCTCGATCGCCTCTTCTTTGGTCACGCCGGCACCGCCCAGGCGCGCTCGAGCGCCCCCATTCCCAGGACCACCGGGCCCTCCCGGCCGATCGCGATGGTGTCCTCGAAGTGCGCCGACCACTTGCCATCCTGCGTTTTGACCGTCCAGCCGTCCCGCTGGATCGATACCCGGGACGTGCCGAGATTCAACATCGGTTCGATGGCAATGACCATTCCTTCCTTCAAGATCGGTCCCCGGCCGCCGGGACCGTAATTGGGGACCTGCGGCTCCTCGTGGAGCGCGGTTCCCACGCCATGACCGACGAACTCCCGAACAATGCCATAACCGCGCGGAGCCGCGAATTCTTCCACGGCCGCGCCGATGTCGGAAACCCGCCGCCCGGGCCGGGCCGCGTCGATCCCCCGCGCGAGGGCTTCCTGCGTATCCTTCAGGAGCTTCGAGACTTCGGGCTTGACCTTCCCGACTGCGAAGGACCGGGCCGCGTCGCCGAAATATCCGTCCACGACCGCTCCGCAGTCGATCCCCACGATGTCTCCGGCGGCGAGCTTACGCTTGCCCGGGATGCCGTGCACGACCTCGTCGTTGACCGAAACGCACAGCGTCTTGGGATACCCGCGGTAGCCGATGAAAGCGGGTTTGGCGCCCGCGCCGCGAATCGTCTCCTCGGCGATGCGATCGAGCTCCTCGGTCAGGACGCCGGGAGTGATCGCCCGCGAAACGGCGTCGATCGCCTCGTGGACAATCGCGCAGGCGCGGTCCATGCGCCTCAACTCGTCGATCCCCCGGAGCGTGATCACGCCCGCCCCCCCGCCGTTCGGCCCGCGGCATGCTCTCCGGCGTGGGCGATGGCGTCGTCGATCCGGCCGGAGACTTCCTCGATCTCGCCGAGGCCGTCCACGTTCACGAGCGTTCCCTCGCGTTCGAACCAGGCAACGAGCGGGGCCGTCTTCTCGCGATACACGCGCAGCCGCTCGCGGATCGTCTCGGGGTTGTCGTCGCTCCGCCCCTCGACGCGGCCCCGGTGGGCCATGCGCTCGATGAGGCGCCCCTCGTCCACGAGGAGGTTGACGGCCGCGTCGACCTTCAGCCCCGCTTCCGAGAGCATCTTCTGGAACGCCTCCGCCTGACCGCTCGTGCGCGGGAACCCGTCGAGGAGAAACCCCTTCGCGGCGTCCGGCCGGGCGATGCGCTCGCGGATCAGGGCGACGATGACGCCGTCCGGGAGCAGCTCTCCCGCGTCCATGATTCCCTTCGCCCTGAGGCCGAGAGGCGTCCCCTCCGCGGCGGCCTGGCGCAGCATCTCTCCCGTCGAGATGGCCGGGATCCCGGAACGCGCGGCGAGGCGCGCGGCCTGGGTTCCCTTTCCCGATCCGGGAGGACCGAGGAAGACGATGATCACGAGCGCCGACCCCGGAGACGGGTCTTCTTCAGGAAACCGTCGTAGTGCCGCATCACGAGCTGCGATTCGATCTGGTTGACCGTGTCCATCGCCACGCCGACGACGATCAGGAGCGACGTGCCCCCGAAGTAGAAATTGAACCCGAAACCTTCCGTGAACCACTTCGGAAGGGCCGACTCGAGCGCCGGGCCGATCCCGGGGATGCCGCCCACCTTGAAACCCTGGTTCAGGAAGTCGGGCAGGATCGCGATCACGATCAGGTAGCACACCGCAATCGCGGTGATGCGCGTGAGCGAATTGTCGATGTATTCGGCGGTCTTCTTCCCCGGCCGGATGCCCGGGATGAAGCCGCCGTATTTCCGGATGTTGTCGGCGGTGTCGTCCGGGTTGAAAACGATCGAGATGTAGAAGTAGGTGAAGAACACGATCGCGACCGCGTAGAACAGCACGTAGAGGGGATGGCCGGATGCCAGCGACCCGGCGAGCTTGTTCGACCAGTCGGTGTTGATGAGGCGCCCGATGTACTGCGGGAACTGGATAATCGAGATCGCGAAGATGATCGCCATCACGCCGCCCGTGTTGACTCGGAGCGGCAGGTAGGTGTTCTGGCCGCCGTACACCTTCCGGCCCACGACGCGCTTGGCGTACTGGACGGGGATCCGGCGCTGGCCGCTTTCGACGAAGACGATCAGGGCGATCACGAGGAACATGAAGGCCAGGATCGCGAGCACCGTGAAGAGGGAGATCGTGCCGAGCGAGATCTGCCGGTAGAGGCCGCCGATCGCGCGGGGAAGGCCGACGACGATGCCGGCATAGATGATCAAGGAAATCCCGTTCCCGACGCCGCGCTCCGAGATCTGCTCGCCGAGCCACATGATGAAGGCGCTGCCGGTCGTGAGCGAAAGGATCGTCAGGAAGATGAAACCGCTCCCCTGCATCTCCGGACGGACCAGGTACTGGCCCGAGGGGAGCTGTTGCTTCTGCAGGAAGAGCGCGATGCCCGTTGCCTGGATGACCGAGAGCAGGATCGTGCCGTAACGCGTGTACTGCGTGATCTTCTTGCGCCCGACCTCGCCTTCCTTCGAGAGCTTCTCGAGGTAGGGCCACACCACGGTCAGGAGCTGCAGGATGATCGACGCCGAGATGTACGGCATGATGCCGAGCGCGAAGACCGAGAATCGGCGCAGCGCCCCTCCCGAGAAGATGTCGAGGAAGCCGAGCGCGCCGCCCGCCTGGGACGTGAAGAACTCGGCCATCGCCTTCGGATTGACGCCGGGCGTCGGGATGTGCGCGCCGAGGCGGTACACCGCGAGCAGGGCGAACGTGAAGAAGATCCGCTTCCGGAGGTCGGGGATCGAGAAGATGTTTCGGAAGGATTCGAACATTACTTGGCGACCTTCTCCGTTTCGATGACTTCACACCGGCCGCCCGCCTTTTCGATCTTCTCCCGGGCGGACGCCGAGAACTTGTGCGCGCGGACCGTGTACGCGCGGTTGAGCTCCCCCTCGCCGAGGATCTTCACCATGGCGTTCTTGCCGGTGAGCCCGCGGGCGTGGAGGGACTGGGGATTGACCTCCTGGCCCGCCTCGAACTTCTCGAGGAGCGTCAGGTTCACGGGGTCGTAGACCTTGCGAAAGATGTTCGTGAATCCGCGCTTCGGGAGGCGCCGGTGGAGCGGCATCTGGCCGCCCTCGAAGCCGCGCATGTGCTTGTAGCCGGAGCGCGACTTCTGGCCCTTGTGCCCGCGTCCCGCCGTCTTGCCGTGGCCCGATCCCGGCCCGCGTCCGACCCGCTTCTTTGCGTGCGTCGCGCCCTTGCTGGGCGAGAGGTGATGCACGCCGGTCGCGGGGCCGGAGGGCGAGACGATCGGGGCCGAGGAGGCGCTCTTGCGAGCCCGTGCGGGCGCGGCCGGCGCGGCCTTCTTCGCCGGAGATTTCTTCTTCGGTTTCGGTTCGGTCATCGGAATGTCCTATTTCGCGGCGGTGACTTCCACGAGGTGGCGCACCTTGTGGAGCATTCCGCGCATCGACGGGGTGTCCAACCGAACGACTTCCTGGTTGATCCGGCGCAGGCCGATTCCCAGGAGCGTCGCCTTCTGGTCCTTCGGGGTGCAGATCCCGCTCTTGACGAGGCGCACCGTGACGTTCTTCGCTTCCGGCTGGGGCTTCGTCTTCGCCTTCGGGGCGGGAGCCGCGGCCGGGGCCGCCTCCCGGCGGGCGGGAGCGGGCGCGGCGGGCTCGGCCGCCTTCGTCTTCTTCGGGCGCATCGCGACGGTCTTCTCGAGCTCCTCGAGCGACGCGACCGGGTCTTTCTTTCCGTCTTCCTTCTTCGGGCTCATGGCTTTCCTACTCCGCGACCCGGCCCTGCGGGCGGATGATCTTCTTCAACTGGGTGAGGGCGTCGAAGGTCGCCTTGACGACGTTGCCGGGATTGGTCGTTCCGAGCGACTTCGTGAGGATGTTCGTCACCCCGACGGACTCGAGCACCGCGCGGACGGGCCCGCCCGCGATCACGCCCGTGCCTTCGGCGGCCGGCTTCAGCAGCACGCGGCCGGCGCCGAAACGCCCGAGGACCGGATGCGGAATGGTCGTGCCGTTCAGCGAGATCGACACCATGTTCTTCTTGGCGAGCTCGATCCCCTTGCGGATCGCCTGGGGAACCTCCTTGGCCTTTCCCGAGCCGTATCCGACGCGCCCCTTGCCGTCGCCGACGACGACGAGCGCGGAGAAGGAGAAGTTCTTGCCGCCCTTGACCACCTTGGTCACGCGATTGATGTGGACCACGCGGTCGACGAACTCGGACGACTCGCCCGAATCGCGGCGATCGCGGCGGTCGCGATTTCCCGGCTGATTGGCCATCTAAAACTCCAAACCGTTCTCGCGGGCGGACTCCGCCAGCGCTTTGACTTTCCCGTGGTACGGGTAGCCGCCCCGGTCGAACACGACCCGGGTGACGCCCTTCTCTTTCGCGCGCCGCGCGACGAGCTCGCCGACCTTCTTCGCGGCCGCGACGTTCTTGCCCGGTTTCATCTCGCCGGTGAAGCCCTCGTCGAGCGACGAAGCGGCGACGAGCGTGATCCCCTTGCGGTCGTCGATGACCTGCGCGTAGACGTGGTTCAGGCTCTTGAAGATCGAGAGTCTCGGTCTCTCCGCCGTTCCCTGCACGCGCGAACGAATCCGGCGCCGGACCTTGTCGCGGGCGGAGCCGCGTGATTTCGCCTGGCCCATTACTTCCCTCCGGCCTTTCCGACCTTGCGGCGGATGACTTCGTCGGAATACTTGATGCCCTTCGCCTTGTACGGGTCGGGAACGCGCAGGCTCCGGATCTCGGCCGCGGTCTGCCCGACGCGCTGCTTGTCGATCCCGGTGATCGTGATGCGGTTGGCCTTCGGCTCGATCGCCACCGTGATCCCTTCCGGAATCGGGAAGATCACCGGATGGGAGTAGCCGAGCGCGAACTGGATCGCCTTCCCCTTGACCTCCGCCTTGAAGCCGACCCCGACGATGTCGAGCTCGCGGACGAAGCCCTTCGTGACGCCGGCGACCGCGTTGGCCGCGAGCGCGCGGGTCAGGCCGTGGAGCGCGCGGCTCGTCTGCTCCTCGTTCTCGCGGGCGAACTCGAGCCGCCCGTCGAGCACTTTCGCCGACACGACCGACGGAATCGGGCTGTCGATCTGCCCCTTCGGCCCCTTGACGCGCAAGCGGCCGCTTTCGACTTTCACTTCGACCCCCGCGGGAATCGGGATGGGATTCTTGCCAATTCGCGACACGATTGCTCCTACCAGACGTTGAAAAGGATTTCGCCGCCGATTTTCTGCTCGCGCGCCTGCCGGTCGGTCATCAGCCCGCGGGAAGTGGACACCACCGCGATCCCCATGCCCCCGAGGACCGGCTCGATCTCCGCCGCGCCCTTGTAGACGCGCCGGCCGGGCTTCGAGACCCGCTGCAGGCCGCCGATCACCGGCTCGCCCTGCCCGTCGTACTTCAGGCGCACCTGGAGCTGCTTCTGCGGCTCCGCCTCGACGACCTTGTAGCCGGCCACGTAGCCTTCCTCGGCGAGGAGCTTGACGACGGCCTCGCGCTGCTTCGACGCGTCGAGCTCCGCCTTTTCGTGGCCCGCCCGCATGGCGTTCCGGATGTGGGTCAGGAGATCCGAGATCGAATCACTGCTCTTCATGCTTCACCACGTCGCTTTGATGACGCCCGGGATGTACCCCGCGAGCGCCCGGTCGCGGAAACAGATCCGGCAGAGCGCGAACTTGCGCAGCACGCTCCGCGGACGACCGCACACCTTGCATCGGCGGACCTTGCGTGTCGAGAATTTCGGCACGCGCTCCGCTTTGATTCTCATGGCTCGTGTTGCCATCTCTTCAGCCTTCCTTATTTGGCGAACGGCATGCCGAACTCGCGCAGAAGAGCCTGCGCCGTGTCGTCACGCCCCGCCGTCGTCACGATCGTGACGTTCAAACCCTTCGACTTGTCGACCTTCGAATAATCGATCTCCTGGAAGATCAGGTGATCCTTTACTCCCAGCGTGTAGTTCCCCCGCCCGTCGAACGACTTCGCGGGCACGCCCCGGAAATCGCGCACGCGCGGCAGCGCGATCGAGATCAGCCGGTCGAGGAACTCGTACATGCGGTCGCCGCGCAGCGTCACGCGGCAGCCGATCGGCATGCCTTCCCGCAGCTTGAAGGTCGCGATCGACTTCTTCGCCCGCGTCACCACGGCCCGCTGGCCGGCGATCGCCGAAAGCTCCTCGACGGCCGTGTCGAGGATCTTCACGTTGGCGGTCGCTTCGCCCATGCCCATGTTCAGGACGATGCGGTCGAGCTTCGGCACCGCCATCGTGTTCTCGATGCCGAACTCCTTCGTGAGCTTCGGCACGATTTCCTTCTGGTACTTTTCCCTGAGTCGCGCTGTCATCGCCGTCCTCACCCGATCACCGCGCCGCTCTTTTTCGCGACGCGTTCCGCCCGCCCGTCCGCCGTCCGTTGCCGGCCCACGCGGGTCGGCACGTTCTTCTCCGGATCGAGGAGCATCACGTTGGAGATGTGGATCGTCGCCTCGCGCTCCGAGACTCCGCCCGCGATGTTCTTCGCCGGGTTGGGGCGCAGGTGCTTCTTGACCTGGTTCACCCGCTCGACGAGAACGCGCTGGGTCGCCGGATAGACGCGCAGGACCTTCCCCTGCTTGCCCCGGTCCTTCCCGGCGATCACGACAACGACGTCGTTCTTCTTGAGCTTGACCTTGTTCATCAGAGAACCTCTTGACCGTTTCTCATGCTCAGAGCACTTCGGGGGCCAGTGAAATGATCTTCATGAACTTCTTCTCGCGGAGCTCGCGGGCCACCGGCCCGAAGACGCGGGTGCCGACCGGCTCGTTCTCGGCGTTGACGAGCACCGCCGCGTTGTCGTCGAACCGGATGTAGGAGCCGTCCTTGCGCCGCTGCTGGCGGCGGGTCCGGACGATCACGGCCTTGACGACGCGCTTGCCGTGCTTCTCGACGAACGGCGAATCGGGCGCGGCCTCCTTGACGGACGCGGTGATCACGTCACCCAGGTAGGCGTAGCGCGAGTTCGAGCCGCCCTTCTTCTTGATGCAGGCGATCTTCCGGGCCCCGGAGTTGTCGGCGACTTCGAGCACCGTTCCCATCTGGATCATGGCTTACGCCTCCGCCTTCCGGAGAACTTCCCGGATCGCCCAGCGCTTGCGCTTGGACGTCGGACGCGTCTCCTCGATCGAGACGCGGTCGCCGATCGAAGCCGTTTCCTTCTCGTCGTGCGCCATGAAACGCGACCGGCGCTTGATGTAGCGCTGGTAGCGGGGGTGGAGCACCGTCCGTTCCACTTCGACGACGATCGTCTTGTCCATCTTGTCGGACACGACGCGCCCGATCTTCACCTGGCGCCCCTTTTTGCCGGCCTCAACCGGCGCTGCCGTCTCGCTCACGCTTTCTCCCCGTTGGCCCGCGCGAACGTCTTCACCCGCGCGATGTCCCGGCGCACCGTGCGCAGGCGGGACGGATTTTCCAGTTGGCCGGTCGTCTTCTGGAGCCGGAGCTTCCAGAGCGCGTCCCGCAGCTCCTTCTCCTTGGCGCCCAGGGCGTCGGCCCCTCCTCCGCGAAGCTCTTCGAGCTCCTTCTTCTTCATGACGCCACCACCTTCACTTCGTGCCGCGCGACGAAGCGCGTCCGGATGCCGATCTTGTCGCGCGCGAGCTTCATCGCGGCGCGCGCCGTGGCGTCGTCGACGCCTTCCATCTCGAACATCATGCGTCCGGGCCTGACCACGGCGACCCACCCTTCGGGCGCGCCCTTCCCCTTGCCCATGCGGGTTTCCGCGGGCTTCTTGGTGTAGGGCTTGTCCGGGAAGATCCGGATCCAGATCTTGCCGCCGCGCTTGATGTGGCGCGTCATCGCGATGCGGGCGGCCTCGATCTGCCGCGCCGTCACCCAGCCGGGATCGAGCGCCTGCAGGCCGAAATCGCCGAAGGAGAGCTCGGCGCCGCGCGTCGCCTTGCCGCGCATCCTTCCCCGCTGCTGTTTGCGGTACTTGACCTTGCTGGGCATCAACATTGGCGTGTTCCTCTAGGCCGTCTTCTTGGTTTCGCGGCGCCGGTTCTTGATCTTGTGCTGCTCGCCGCGGTAGATCCACGCCTTGACGCCGATCTTCCCGTACGTCGTGTGCGCCTCGGCGAAGCCGTAGTCGATGTCGGCCTTCAACGTGTGGAGCGGAAGCCGCCCCTCCTGGTACCACTCGGACCGGGCGATCTCGGCGCCGTTCAGCCGTCCGGCGCAGCGGAGCTTGATCCCCTGCGCGCCGAACCGCTGGGCGGATTCGATCGCCTTCTTCATCGCGCGGCGGAAGGCCACGCGCCGCTCGAGCTGCATCGCGATCGACTCGGCCACGAGCTGGGCGTCGGTCTCCGGGCGCTGGATCTCGATGATGTTGATGTGGACTTCGTTCTTGGTCTTCCGCTGCAGGTCGTCGCGGAGCTTGTCGACTTCCGCGCCGCGCTTGCCGATGATCACGCCCGGACGCGAGGTCTGGACGTTCACCTTGAGCTTGTTCGCGTAGCGCTCGATGTCGATCTCGGAGACGCCGGCGTGCGCGAGGCGGGACTTGAGCTCCCGCCGGAGCTTCATGTCGTCGTGCAGGTACTGGAGGTACTGGCCGCGCTCGGCGTACCAGCGCGAGTGCCAGGTCCGGTTGAACCCGAGCCGGAAACCGTACGGATGGACTTTCTGACCCATGCTGTCCCTACCCTCTCGCTTCGTCCGACACTTCGAGTGTCACGTGACTCTTCCGCTTCTGGATGCGATACGCGCGGCCCATCGGAGCCGGCCGGATGCGTTTCTCCCGCGGTCCGCCGTCGACCTGGATCGCCCGGACGACGAGCGCATCGACGTCGACTCCCGCCTCCTTCTGCTCGGCGTTGGCGATGGCCGACTTCAAGAGCTTCAGCAGGTCGCGGCAGGCGTATTTCGGGGTCGACCGCAGGATCGCGGCGGCGTCGTTGACCTTCTTCCCGCGGATCAGGTCGGCGACGAGCCGGACCTTCTGGGCCGAACCCTTCATGTAACGGAGACGAGCGACGGCGTTCATGATTGCTCCTTTACGCCTTGGCCGCCGGGGCCGGGGCGCCCGCGCCCGGGGCTCCGCCGGGCTTGGCGCCCGCCGCATCGGCCTTCTTGCCGCTGTGCCCCTTGAAAATCCGGGTCGGCGCGAACTCTCCGAGCTTGTGGCCGACCATGTTCTCCGCGACGTACACCGGGATGAACTTCCGCCCGTTGTGCACCGCGATCGTGTGCCCGACCATGTCGGGGATGATCGTCGAGCGCCGCGACCAGGTCTTCACGACCTTCTTCTCCCGGGACTCGTTCAGGACGTCGATCTTCTTCTTCAGGTGATCGTCGATGAACGGGCCTTTTTTGATGGAACGCGTCATGGCCGTTTACTTCCTTCGCCGGACGATCATCGCGTCCGTGCGCTTGTTGTTGCGGGTCTTGAAGCCCTTGGTCTTCCATCCCCACGGCGACACCGGATGGCGGCCGCCCGAAGTCTTTCCTTCGCCGCCGCCCATCGGGTGATCGACCGGGTTCATCGCGACGCCGCGGTTGTGCGGCTTCCAGCCGAGCCAGCGCGAGCGCCCCGCCTTGCCGATCGAAATGTTCTCGTGCTCGATGTTGCCGACCTGGCCGATCGTCGCGTAGCAGTCGATGAAGACCTTGCGGGTTTCGCCGGAAGGAAGGCGCACCTGCGCGTAGTCCCCTTCCTTGGCCATCAACTGCGCCGCGGCGCCGGCGGAACGGACCATCTGGCCGCCTTTGCCGCGCTTCAGCTCGATGTTGTGGATCGTCGTGCCGACCGGGATCCCCCGGAGCGGCAGGGCGTTGCCGGGCAGGATGTCCGCCTTCGGCCCCGAGACGATGCGCGCGCCCACCTGGAGGCCGACGGGCGCCAGGATGTAGCGCTTCTCGCCGTCGTCGTAGTGGAGCAACGCGATGTTCGCGGTGCGGTTCGGGTCGTACTCGATCGAGGCGACGCGCGCGGGAACGTCCATCTTCTCCCGGCGGAAGTCGATGATCCGGTACTGCCGCTTGTGTCCGCCGCCCATGAAGCGCGACGTGATCTGGCCGCTGCTGTTGCGGCCCCCCGTGCGGGGCCTCGGGACGGTGAGGCTCTTCTCCGGACGGTTCGTCGTGAGCTCCGAGAACGTCATCGACGTCTGGAACCGGCGACCGGCGGACGTGGGCTTGAACGACTTTACGGGCATCGAATCACCTACACGCCTTCGAAGAATTCAATGGGTTTTTCGCCCGCGGCGAGGCGCACGTACGCCTTCTTCCAGTCGCGGCGCTGTCCGGCGAACTTGCCCATCCGCTTCCACTTGCCGACCCGGTTGGCGACGCGGACGGAGTCCACCTTGACGTTGAAGAGCATTTCGACGGCGGCCTTCACTTCGATTTTGTTGGCGCCCGGATCGATCTCGAAACAGACCGTGTTGGCGGCGTCTTTCAACCGCGTGGACTGTTCCGTGATGAGCGGGCGGCGGATGACCTGATGGAGGTTCATGACTTTCCCTCGAGGGTCTTGGCGACCCGGGCGAGCGCCGAGCGCGTCGCCACGACGAACCCGTGGTTCAGCACGTCGTAGGCGTTGACGCCGAGCGGATCGACATGCTTCAGGCCCTTGACGTTCGCGAGCGCGCGGGAGAGGTTCTCGTTGTCGCGCGAATCGACGAAGAGCGTCTTCCCCGAGATGCCGAGGCCCGAAAGATTCCCGAGCAGCTCGCGCGTCTTGTGGGAGTCGAGTCCCAGGTCGTCCATCACGACGAGCCGGGATTCCTTGACCTTGCGGGACAGCACGGCGCGAAGCGCGTTCTTCTTCTCGTTGACCGAGATGCCCTGCTCGTACGAGCGCGGCACCGGGCCGAACACGGTTCCGCCGTGGCGATGGATCGGCGGGCGTCCGCCGCCCTGCCGCGCGCGGCCGGTCCCCTTCTGCTTGAAGGGCTTCTTCCCCGAGCCCGACACTTCCGCGCGGGTCTTCGTCTTGTGCGTCCCGCGGCGGAGCGCCGCCAGGTGCGCGCGGACGACCGCCCACACGAGGTGGCGGCGGTACGGGTAGTCGAACACCCCGGGCGCGAGCTCGAGAGCCCCCACCTTTTCCTTCTTCCAGTTCCAGACGTCTACGCTCGCCATTTCCGTCACTCCGATTTCCTCGCGAACGAGGAACGGACGATCTTCACGTACGAATTGCGCGCGCCCGGCACGGGCCCGCACAGATAGATCAGATGGTTCTCGATGTCGATCTTCGCCACGACCACGTTTTTCGTCGTCGCGTGGCGTCCGCCGAGGCGGCCCGAGGACCGGGTTCCGGGGTACACGCGCGACGGGAACGCCGACGGTCCGATCGAGCCGGGCGCGCGGTGGAACATCGATCCGTGGGTCGCGCGGCCTCCGGCGAAGTGGTGCCGACGCACGACGCCCGCGAAGCCCTTCCCTTTGGAGTAGCCCTCGACGTCCACGTGCTCGTTCTCCGAGAACGTGTCGGCGAGGACCTTGTCCCCCGGCTTCAGGTCGTCCCCTTCGGCGACCGAGAACTCGGCGAGCTCGCGCATCGGCGCGACGGACGCCTTTTCGAAGTGCCCCTTGAGCGGCCGGGCGACGTTGCGCGGCGCGCGGTCCTCGACGAGGCCGAGCTGGATCGCGTCATAGCCGTCCTTGGCCGCGGTCTTCTTCTGGACGACGAGGCACGGACCCGCCTTGACGACGGTGCACGGCACGACTGTTCCGTCCTCGCGGAAGATCTGGGTCATCCCCACTTTTTTCCCGATCAGGCCCTGAATCATGGCGTCACTTCCCGAAAGCTTTGATCTCGACGTCGACGCCGGCCGGGAGCTCCAACTTCATCAGAGCGTCCACGGTCTGCGACGACGGCTCGAGGATGTCGAGCAGGCGCTTGTGCGTCCGCATTTCGAACTGCTCGCGCGATTTCTTGTCGACGTGCGGCGACCGGTTCACCGTGTAACGGGCGATCGTCGTCGGCAGAGGAATCGGCCCCGCGATCCGGGCCCCCGTGCGGCGCGCGGTATCCACGATCTCCGCCGCGGACTGATCGAGGATGCGGTAATCGAACGCCTTCAACCGGATGCGGATTTTGTCGTTCATCGTTTCTTCTCGATTCTCACTGGATGACTTCGGTGATCGTGCCGGCGCCGACGGTGCGGCCGCCTTCGCGGATGGCGAAGCGCAGACCCTTCTCCATCGCGATCGGCGTGATCAGCTCGATTTCCATCGCCACGTTGT
>Ga0070666_10001504_pt1 | contig 14157 bp, 9 predicted proteins | sample KBSS23metaG_FD_64677 | JGI IMG/M metagenome (GOLD analysis project Ga0070666, IMG submission 64677) | Switchgrass rhizosphere microbial communities from Kellogg Biological Station, Michigan, USA - KBS S2-3 metaG | ecosystem: Host-associated > Plants > Roots > Rhizosphere > Soil ... | reverse complement strand
CGACGACAAGCGGGCGTTCTACGAATATCACGCGTCGCTGATGGAGCCGTGGGATGGTCCTGCGGCGGTGGCGTTTACGGATGGCAAATGGCTGGGGGCGACGCTTGATCGCAATGGGCTGCGTCCGGCGCGGTACATGGTGACCACCAGCAACGAATTGATTCTGGCGTCGGAAACCGGCGTGCTGCCGATTAAGCCGGAGGAAGTCCAATACAAGGGACGGCTGCAGCCGGGGCGCATGCTGCTGGTGAATCTGGAAGAGCATCGCATCGTTCCCGACGAAGAGATCAAACACATGCTGGCTTCGCGGCAGCCTTACGGCGAGTGGTTGAAGGAAAAACAACTCACGCTCGAACAATTGCCGCAGCCGCCGCGGGTTTACGGATTCGATCCGGAGACGGTGCTGACCAGGCAGCGGGCGTTCGGGTATAGCGACGAAGACTTGAAGATGATTCTGGCGCCGATGGCGACCAACGGTGAGGAGCCCGTCGGATCGATGGGCGTCGATACGCCGCTGGCGTGCCTGTCGGACCGGCCGCAATCGCTGTTCCACTATTTCAAGCAACTGTTCGCGCAGGTCACCAATCCTGCGATCGATCCCATTCGCGAAGAACTGGTGATGTCATTGACCAGCTACATCGGCACGGAGCGCAACATTCTGGAAGAGACGCCGATGCATTGCCACACGCTGAAGCTGCCGCATCCGATCCTGACGAATCTGGATCTGGAAAAGCTGCGGCGCGTGAGCTGGGGCGATTTTCTGGCGACTACCATCCAGACTCTTTATCGGGTCGCTGACGGTGAGGGCGGGCTGGAACGCGCGCTGGATGGAATTTGCCGGCGCGCGGATCAGGCGATTCGCGATGGCTATCGTATTTTGATTTTGAGCGACCGCGGCGTAGATAAAGATTTCGCTCCGGTGCCTTCGCTGCTGGCGTTGACGGCTCTGCACAATCATTTGGTGCGGGAGCGGACGCGGACGCAGGTGGCGCTTATTATTGAATCGGGCGAGCCGCGCGAGGTGATGCATTTCGCGCTGCTGATCGGCTATGGCGCGAGCGCGGTGAATCCGTACCTGGCGATCGAGACGCTGGAAGACATGGTGCAGCGCGGGCGGCTTGCCAAAGTCACGTTTGAGACGGCGCTGAAGAACTTTAAGAAGTCGATTAACAAGGGACTGCTGAAAGTCTTTTCGAAGATGGGGATCTCGACGCTGCAAAGTTATCGCGGCGCTCAGGTGTTTGAGGCGATCGGGCTGAATCAGAGTCTGATCGACAAATACTTCACGGGGACTTCCTCGCGCATTGAAGGCGTGGGCCTCGAAGTACTGGCGCGCGAGGCGCAGATGAAGCATGCGCACGCTTATAAGCCGTTCACGCAGTCGGAGACGGAACTCGATCCGGGCGGTGCTTATCAATACCGGGTGCGCGGCGAGTTTCATTTGTTGAATCCACTGTCGGTGTCGAAGCTGCAGCACGCGGTGCGCAATCAGAGCTTCGAGACGTTCCAGGAATACACGGATTTGATCGATAAACAGAATCGCGATCTGTGCACGCTGCGCGGGTTGATGGAGTTGAAGACGGCGAAAAAATCTGTGCCCATCGAGCAGGTGGAGCCGGCCACGGAAATCGTCAAGCGCTTTGCGACGGGTGCGATGTCGTTCGGGTCTATCAGCAAAGAGGCGCACGAGACGCTGGCGATTGCGATGAACCGCATGGGCGGGCGCTCGAATACGGGCGAGGGCGGCGAGGATGAGGCGCGGTTTGAGCGGCGCCCTAACGGAGATTGGGCGCGCAGTGCCGTGAAACAAGTGGCGTCGGGGCGGTTTGGCGTCACCACCAATTACATGGTGAACGCGGACGAGTTGCAGATCAAAATCGCACAAGGTGCGAAGCCAGGCGAGGGCGGGCAGTTGCCGGGGCACAAGGTGGATGAGGTGATTGCGCGCGTGCGGCATTCGATCGCGGGCGTGCCGCTGATTTCACCGCCGCCGCATCATGACATTTATTCGATCGAAGATCTGGCGCAGTTGATTTACGATTTGAAGAATGTGAATCCGAAGGCTCGCATTTCGGTGAAGCTGGTCGCTGAAGTGGGCGTGGGAACGGTGGCTGCGGGTGTGGCCAAGGCTCACGCGGATGTCGTACTGATTAGTGGATACGACGGCGGGACTGGGGCTTCGCCGCTGACTTCGCTGCGGCATGCGGGGATTCCTTGGGAACTGGGGCTGGCGGAAACGCAGCAGGTGCTCGTCATGAACGACCTGCGCAGCCGCATCATTGTGCAGACCGACGGCAAGCTGCAAACGGGGCGCGATGTGGTGATCGCGGCGCTGCTGGGGGCGGAGGAATTTGGTTTCTCGACGGCTCCGCTAGTGTCGATGGGCTGCATCATGATGCGCAAGTGCCATCTGAACACTTGCCCTGTGGGCATCGCCACGCAGGATCCGGCGCTGCGCAAGAAGTTTACGGGGACTCCGGAGAACGTAATCAATTATTTCTTCTTCGTGGCCGAACAGATTCGCCAGTGGATGGCGAAGATGGGCTTTAAGAAGATGAGCGACATGATCGGGCACACGGAATTGATTGAGATGCGTCCGGCGCTCGATCACTGGAAGGCGAAGGGGCTGGATTATTCGCAACTGCTGTTTACGCCTCCGGTACCGGGGCGTGTGAGCCGGCGCTGCACCATTAAGCAAGATCACGGTCTGGTGGCGGCGCTCGATAACCGGCTGATTGAGCTGGCGAAGCCGGCGCTGGAGAACGGCACGGCGGTGGATTTCAAGCTGCCGATTCGCAATGTGGATCGCACGGTGGGCGCGATGCTCTCGGGCGAGATCGCGCGTAAGTACGGCGGCGCGGGGCTGCCGGCGGAGACGATTCACTTCACGTTCTCGGGCTCGGCGGGGCAGAGTTTTGGGGCGTTTCTGGCGCACGGCGTCACGCTGGAGCTGGAGGGCGACAGCAACGATTACGCGGGCAAGGGGCTTTCGGGCGGCAAGCTGATTGTGTATCCGCCGCGGAATTCTACGTTCCCTCCGGAGAAGAACATATTGATTGGGAATACGGTGCTGTATGGCGCTACGTCCGGTGAAGCGTTCTTCAATGGTGTTGCGGGCGAGCGGTATGCGGTGCGTAATTCGGGCGCGACTTCGGTGGTCGAGGGCGTAGGCGATCACGGCTGCGAGTACATGACCAAAGGGCTGGTGATGGTGCTGGGCGAGACGGGCAAGAACTTCGCCGCCGGCATGACGGGCGGGATCGCGTTTGTGCTGGATGAATCGGGCGAGTTTACGAAGACTCGCTGCAATCCGAACAGCGTGGATCTGGAGCCTGTGGAAGAGGCCAAGGACATCGAAGAGCTGCGCTACTGGATTGCGCGGCATGCGGAAGAGACGGGGAGTCCGCGGGCGAATTGGATTCTGGAGAACTTTGATTCGCTGCTGCCGAAGTTCGTCAAAGTGTTTCCGCACGAATATAAACGAGTGCTGGGTGTTCCGCGCAGGGCGGTGGCGGCGCATGGGTAAAGTCACCGGTTTTATGGAGTATGCGCGCGAGCTGCCTACGCGGCGGCCCGTCGCCGAGCGTGTCAACGACTGGTTTGAAATCTACCAGGACTTTCCCGTCGAGAAAATTCAGCAGCAAGGGGCGCGCTGCATGGATTGTGGGATTCCGTTTTGCCACACGGGGTGTCCGCTCACCAACATTATTCCGGACTGGAACGATCTGGTGTACCAGGGGCGTTGGCAAGAGGCGGTGCGAGTGCTGCACTCGACCAATAATTTCCCGGAGTTCACGGGGCGCATTTGTCCGGCTCCTTGCGAGGCGGCTTGCGTGTTGGGGATCAATGAGCCTGCCGTCGCGATCAAGGTGATTGAGCGCTCGATCATCGACTACGCTTACGAACACGGGTGGATCGTGCCGGAAGTTCCGGAGACGCGCAGCGGCAAGAAAGTGGCAGTGATTGGCAGTGGTCCGGCGGGGCTGGCGGCGGCGCAGCAATTGGCGCGTGCGGGGCATTCGGTTACGGTGTTTGAGAAAGCCGATCGCATCGGCGGGCTGCTGCGCTACGGCATCCCGGATTTCAAGATGGAGAAGCATTGGATCGACCGGCGCTTAGAGCAGATGTCGGCGGAAGGCGTCGAGTTCGTGACCAATGCGCATATCGGCGTGAACGGATCGCTCGATAAACTGCGCAAGGATTTCAATGCGGTTGTGCTGGCAATGGGTGCGGAGCATCCGCGTGATCTGAACGTGCCGGGGCGGGAGTTGAAGGGCATTCATTTCGCGATGGATTTTCTGCCGCAGCAGAATAAGCGCGGGTACGGGGACGAGGTTCCCGATCAGATACTGGCAACGGGCAAGCGGGTGGTGATTATCGGCGGTGGGGATACGGGGGCGGATTGTTTAGGAACGTCGCACCGGCAGAAGGCGGCTTCGGTGCATCAATTTGAGATCATGCCGATGCCTCCGGCGGAGCGGGCGCCTTCGACGCCGTGGCCGCTGTGGCCACTGCAATTGCGCATGGAGAGTTCGCATGAAGAGGGCGGGCAACGAGAGTGGGCTGTCGCTACTACGCATTTCACAGGTGACGCTGCGGGGAATGTGAAACAACTGCATGGCATTCGGGTTACGCCGGCTCCTAAGTTCGATCCGATCCCGGGGACGGAATTCACGATGGACGTAGATTTGGTGCTGCTGGCGATGGGGTTTACGGGGCCTGTTAAGCAAGGCCTGGTGGAGCAATTGGGCGTGAAGCTCGACGCGCGCGGGAACGTGGCGGCCAATGAGCAGGACTGGGAGACTTCGCTACCGGGTGTGTTTGCGGCGGGCGATGCGCGGCGCGGGCAGTCGCTGGTGGTGTGGGCGATCGCCGAGGGGCGGAAGGCGGCGGCGGCCGTCGATCAATACCTCAAGGGATAAAGCGCTAGACTGTAACTATGAACGCCCTGAAGCGCTTTGTTCTGTGGGAATATCCGCGGGCGAGCTGGCAGTACGACGTGATTGTCGGGGCCATTCTGCTTTTCATCTTCGTCACGCCGAACTATATTTCCTTCCGGGATCGTCCCAAGCCGGCCAGCGTCGCCATCGTGCGCGGCGGGTATTGGATTGAACCCCAGCAGTTGGCAGGCGTGCCCGATGATCTGCTGGCGGCGCGCGCGGCTGCGGTGGTGAATGCCAAGTATAAGGCCCACGCGGTGATCGCCACGGTGGAGCCGATCTACGACGATGCTGAACAGGAGCTGAAGGGCTACCTGGCATTCCCGCAGCAATAGTGAAGACTGCATTCTCCATTTTGATGTTGGCGGCGTCGCTCGTCCGGGCGGAACCGCTGGCGGATATTCTGGCGCGTATGGATCAGGCGGCGAGGGAGTTCCGCTCGCTTTCGGCACAGATGAAACGCGTGCAGTTTACGGCGGTGCTGAGTGAGTCGTCTGAAATGGACGGCGAACTGCGGCTGCGGCGGGCGAAGAGCGGCACCGAGGGCGTGATCGAGTTTCAGCAGCCGGAACGGCGGACCGTGGTGATCAAGGGTAAGTCGGTGCAGATCTACTATCCCAAGGCGAACACCGTGGAGATTTACGACGCTAGCAAATACTCGTCGAACATGGACCAAATTTTGCTGTTGGGGTTTGGGACTTCGTCGGCGGAGTTGAAGAAGAGTTATGACTTCAAGGACGGCGGGGTGCAGAAGATCGGCAGCGTCAACACTACGCGGCTGGAGCTGACGCCTAAGTCCGGGGAACTGCAGAAGCTGATTACAAAGATCGAGCTGTGGATTCCAGAGGGGCAAAGTAATCCGATTCGGGCGAAGTTTAGTGAGCCGTCGAAGAACTATGAGCTGGTGGATTACTCGGATATCAAGGTGAATCCGCCGTTGCCTGAATCGGCATTCGCGGTGAAGCTGCCGGATAAGGTCAAGAAGATTTATCCGCAGAAGTGAGTGAAGAGGGACAGTATCCTCTGTCCCCACAAAACGGGGACAGAGGATACTGTCCCTCTTAGAAGGCTTCTACTTCTTGCTGGCTGCCGATTACCAGCGGGGTGCGTTGGTGGATGGAGTCGGGTTGGATTTCTAGAATGCGTTTCTCGCCGTCGGTGGCCAGGCCTCCGGCTTGTTCGGTGATGAACGCCAGGGGATTGGCCTCGTACATCAAGCGCAGTTTGCCGGTGGGGTGGCTTTTGGTGGGCGGATAGAGGAACACGCCGCCTTTTAACAGAGTCCGGTGGAAGTCGGCTACCAGCGATCCTGCGTAGCGCGAGCTGTATTCGCGGCCTAACGCTCCGCTGCGCAGGCGCGCTAGATAATTCTGGTAATTTGGCGGGAAAGCTTCGGCGTTGGCTTCGTTCACGGAATAGTATTGGCCGCACTTGGGCATTTGCATGTTGTCATTGCACAGCACGTAGGCGCCGATGCCGGGATCGAGCGTAAAGCCGAAGACGCCGCGGCCGGCGGTATAGACGAAGATCGTTGAAGAGCCGTAGACCACGTATCCGGCGGCTACCTGCTTGTAACCGGGCTGGAGGGCGGCGCCGGCATGATCTTCTTCGAAACCATCGGGGCGGCGGAGTATCGAGAAGATGGTGCCGACGCTCATGTTCACGTCGATGTTCGAGGAACCATCGAGCGGATCGAACACCACGATGTAGCGGCCGGTCCCGGGGGCACAATCGAATACGACCGGCTCTTCGTTTTCTTCGGAGACCAGCATGGCTACGCCGTCACGTCCGGCTAACGATTCCAACAACGCCTGGTTGGCGTAGACATCCAGCTTCTGCTGCACTTCGCCTTGCACGTTGACGTCGCCTGCGGAGCCGAGCGCGTCCATCAACGCCGCACGGCGAATGCGCGACTGAATCATCTTAGTGGCCAGCGTCATGCCGGACAGCAGCCAGGAGAACGTCCCTTTTCCGCCGAAGGCCTGCTGCTGTTGCTGGATGTGTTGCTGAACGGTGGTGATCATGCAGTCACCAGATTAGCGAATGTGGAACCCGGAGGAGTCCGATACTTCCACTTCGAGCACCGTCACGGAACGCACTTCGCCCCAGCGCGGGCCTTGGCGGAGGCGCGCCTCGAAGTCGTCGAGATGCTGCGGGGTGCCGTTGGCGTGCACTTCGACATCGCCATTGTCCAGGTTTTGCGCCCAGCCGGTGACGCCCAGCGCGCGCGCGGTATATTGCGCGAAAGCGCGGAAGCCCACGCCTTGCACTCGGCCGGAGATTACAAAACGCCGGGCTGTCTTCGGCTCCATGCCCGCTGATTCTACCGCATGTTATGATGCGGCCAGAATGTCTAAAACGGCCGCTCCGGCGGAGGTGCGCGTGGCGGCGGGGCTCGCGTTGATTTTCGATCTGGACGGGGTAATTGTCGATTCCATGCCGGTGCACGAATTGGCGTGGCGGCGGTACCTGGAATCGTTGGGATTCGATGGCAGCGATATTTCGTCGCGTATGCATGGGCGGCGGAACGACGAAATTGTACGTGACTTTCTGGGCGAGACGATGGATCAACACGCCGTGCTCGCGCATGGCGCCGCGAAGGAGCGGGTGTTTCGCGATCTGCTGCGCGAGCGGCTGCGCGAGAGCCTGGTGGTGGGAATCGCGGAGTGGCTGGATCACGTCGAGGGCGCGCCGATTGCGCTGGCGACCAATGCCGAGCGGGCTAACATCGACTTCACGTTGGACGGAACCGGACTACGCCGCTACTTTGACGTGATTGTGGATGGCTCCGAAGTGTCGCGGCCAAAGCCTGCTCCTGACGTGTATTTACGCGCCGCTGAGCTTCTCGGAATTTCTCCGCGCGATTGTATCGTATTCGAAGATTCGCCGGTCGGCGTAGCCGCGGCCGTCGCGGCAGGGATGCGGGTGGTGGGGGTGCGGACGCACCCGAGTCCGCTCGACGGTATCCTATTTTCCGTTGCGAATTTTCTGGATCCGCAATTGAATGCTTGGCTCTCCGCGCAGAGGGCCGTCTAGAACATGGCGCTGCCGCCGTATTTCTGGCTGGTTCTGGTGGTGTTGGTCGCGCTGGGCGTGGGGATCTGGTGGGCGCGCACGCAGCAGTTGGACGCGCAGCGGCGGTCCATGCGCGCGTTCTACAGTTTGAACGAGCAGATTTTCGCTGCGCCTTCGCCGGCCGAAATCGCGGAGAGGCTAGCGGAGACGCTGCCGTCTATTTTGCAGGCCAGCACAGTCCGCTTGTACTTGTGGGACCGGCGCAGTGCATCGCTCGAATCGGTTCCCACGGCGGCCGATCCGGCTCCCGTAGCGTTTCCGCTGGAGGGCTCCCCAGAAGGCTTGGCTGCGGGAGCGGTGAAGTGCTTCCAGACGCGGGCGCTGATCAACATCCCCGACGTGCGCCGCAATCCGTTGGTGAATGCGGGGTGGAAATCCGGGATGTCGCGCTCTGCCATTTTCGCTCCACTGCTGGCGCAACAGGATGTGCTGGGGGTCATCGAGGTGGGCAGCACACGGCGGCTGGGTTATTTCACGCCGGAGGAACAGGCGACGCTGCATCATCTGGCGAATCAGGTGGCAGCGTCTTTAAAACTGGAAGAACAGCAGGCGGTGCGCGAGCAGTTGTTTCGCAGCGAGAAACTGGCGGCTACGGGGCAGTTGATTTCGGGGGTTGCCAGCGACCTGCGCGCACCGTTGGAACGGATTCAGGAGGTGGCTTCTTCGCTAATCGGGGCGGACGGGAGTTCGCAAATCGAGCGCGGGTTGAAGCAGCTGACCGCAGAGGCGCAGCGCGCGGCGGAAATTGTGTCGCGGTTGGTATCGTTCGCGCGGCCTGCTGAAACGGGCGCGCGGCTGGTGGATGTGAACGCGCTGGGCAGCGGGCTGCTGCAATTTCGCGAGCCTGAATGGAAGACGCTGGGCCTGCGGGTGCAGAATCATTTGTCGCCCGAACCCGCGCTGGTGTTAGGTGTGCAGGGGCAGATCGAGGAGGTGTTCTTGAATCTGTTGGTTTCCGCGGAACAATCGGCGGCGCGCTCGGCGGCGAAAACACTGGAGGTCTCGAGCAGCCTGATTGCGGGGCGTGTGGTGGTTGAAATTCATTGCACGGAGGATGCGGCGGAGCCGGCAGCGGCCGAGTCAAATCTGGAGGTGTGCCGCGCGATCGTGCAGAATCACGGGGGCGAATTGCGGGTGCGGAGCCAGAACGGCGGCATGAGTTTCGATGTCGATCTGCCGCTGGCGCCGGGCATCGATCCACGGCCGGTACGCAGCGCGCCTGCGGCCGGACGCCGCGCCCTCACGCTGCTGCTGGTGGATGCGGATCTGGGAGCGCAGCGCCAGCTTTTGGGATTGCTTTCCGCTCGCGGGCATCGCGTGGTACCGGCGCGGCCGGAGGAAGCGGCCGATCTGGCGCACCGGCTGCGCTTTGATGGTGTGGTGTGGGCGCTACGGCCGGGCGGCGCAAAGTGGAGTGACTTTCAAGAGCGCCTGCGCGAGTTGATCCCAACATTCGTTCTAGTGAGCGACGGGTACGATGCGGATCTGGCGGCGAGTCTGCAGGAAAGCGGCGGCTTTTTGCTGGGGCGGCCGCTGGAAGAACCGGAGTTGGAACGCGTGCTGGGAGCCGTTGAAGCGCGCACGGCGGCGCGCAGTTAGACGGTGGCGGGGCGTCCGGCCAACTGACGCAGTACGTAGGGCAGAATTCCACCGCTGCGGTAGTATTCGGCTTCCTGCGGGGTGTCGATGCGGACGATGGCTGCGAAGGTCTTCGTGGAGCCGTTTAGCGTCGCTGTGATCTTGGCGCGGGATTTGCCGGCGGAGTCGACGGCGGCGGGGATGCCTTCGATCGCGAACGATTCCTGGCCGGTTAGGCCTAGCGATTCGCGGGTGTCGCCTTCGGCGAATTGCAGGGGGAGGACGCCCATACCCACTAAGTTCGAGCGATGGATGCGTTCGAAGCTTTCGGCTATGACGGCTTTCACGCCTAGCAACAGCGTGCCTTTCGCGGCCCAATCACGCGAGGAACCGGTGCCGTATTCTTTGCCGGCGATTACGAAGAGCGGGGTGCCTTCTTTTTGGTAGCGCACGGAGGCGTCGTAGATCGACATCTGTTCGCCGGAGGGGACGTGGCGGGTCCAGCCGCCTTCGGTGCCGGGGGCCATTTGGTTGCGCAGGCGGATGTTGGCGAAAGTTCCGCGCACCATGACTTCGTGATTGCCGCGGCGGGCTCCATAGGAGTTGAAGTCGCCGGGTTTGACGCCTAATGACATCAGGTATTGGGCGGCGGGGCCGTCCTTGGCGATGTTGCCGGCGGGGGAAATGTGATCGGTGGTGACGGAATCGCCCAGCATCGCCAGCACGCGCAAACCTTGCATGTCTTTCACGAAGGTCTTGGGGTCGACCATGGCGTCGAAGTAGGGGGCGCGTTTGATGTAGGTCGAGGCCTCGTCCCAGATGTAGAGATCGCCTTGCGGTACTTTCATGCCGCGCCAGCTGGCGTCGCCTTCGAACACTTCGGCGTATTGTTTCGCGAACATTTCGCGGTGGACGCTTTTCTTGACGGCGGCTTGGACTTCCTGATTCGTCGGCCAGATGTCGCGCAGGAAGACGTCTTTGCCGGAGGGGTCCTGGCCTAGCGGCTCATGGGTGAGATCCATGTCGACGCGGCCGGCGATGGCATAGGCGACTACCAACGGCGGCGACGCGAGGTAGTTGGCTTTCACTAACGGATTCACGCGGCCTTCGAAGTTGCGATTGCCGGAGAGGACGGCGGCTACTGTGAGTTTTCCGGAGTTCACACCGGCGGCGACTTCTTCGGGAAGCGGGCCGCTGTTGCCGATGCAGGTGGTGCAGCCGTAGCCGACCAGGTTGAATTTCAAGGCTTCTAACGCGGGGAGCAGGCCGGCTTCGCTTAGGTAATCCATGACAACTTTGGAGCCGGGAGCCAGGCTCGTCTTCACCCACGGTTTGGAGGTGAGGCCGCGTTCAACGGCTTTTTTTGCGACCAGGCCGGCGGCTACTAGCACGGATGGGTTCGAGGTATTGGTGCAACTGGTGATGGCGGCGATGACTACGCTGCCGTCCTGGATGGTCGCGCCTTTGCCGTTCATTTTGATGTCGGCTGTCTTGGGAGTCGCGCCTAGGCCGTCAAGGAAATTCTTTTTTACATCGGGCAGGTTGATGCGGTCTTGCGGGCGCTTCGGTCCGGCTAGAGACGGGACTACGGCGGCTAGATCGAGTGAAAGCGTGTCGGTGAAGACGGGGTCGGGCGCGCCGGCTATGCGGAACAACCCCTGCTCTTTCGCGTAGGCTTCTACTAGCGCGACTTGCTCGGGCGGGCGGTTGGTGAGACGCAGATATTCGAGAGACGCTTCGTCGATGGGGAAGACTCCGATGGTGGCGCCGTACTCGGGAGCCATGTTGGAGATGGTGGCGCGGTCGGCTAGGCTCAGGGCGTTGAGGCCGTCGCCATAGAATTCGACGAACTTGCCGACGACGCCTTTTTTACGCAACATCTGGGTCACGGTGAGGACGAGGTCGGTTGCGGTTGCACCTTCGGGGAGTTTGCCGGTCATCTTGAAACCGACTACTTGCGGAAGCAGCATCGTCGCGGGCTGGCCTAGCATGCAGGCTTCGGCTTCGATGCCGCCGACGCCCCAGCCTACTACTCCTAGGCCGTTGATCATGGTCGTGTGGGAATCGGTGCCGACTACTGTGTCGGGGTAGGCCGCGCCGTCCATGGTCATCACGACAGACGCTAGGTATTCCAGATTTACTTGGTGGACGATGCCGGTGTCGGGCGGGACGGCGCGGAAATTCTGGAACGCGGACTGACCCCAACGGAGGAACGAATAGCGCTCTTGATTGCGCTGGAATTCAAGCAGCGCGTTCAACTGGAAGGCGTCGTTGGTGCCATAGTGATCGACTTGCACAGAGTGATCGATAACCAGATCTACCGGGACTAATGGGTTGGCTTTCTTGGGATCGGCTCCCATTTTCTTGAGAGCGTCGCGCATGGCGGCTAGGTCGACTACGCAGGGGACGCCGGTGAAATCCTGCAGGACTACGCGCGCGGGGCGGAAGTTGATTTCGCGGGCGTCGGCTTTGGTGTCCCACTTGGCGACGTATTCGATGTCGGAGCGTTTGACGGTGGTGCCGTCTTCGAAGCGCAGCAGGTTTTCGAGGAGAATCTTGATGGAATACGGGATGCGCGAGAGGTTGACTCCGGCTTTTTCGAGTGCGGCGAGGCGGAAAATCTCATAGCTGCGGCCGCCGACTTGAAGCTGGCCCGCGGCGCCAAAGGAGTTCTGACTTGTCATGGGATCGATTTCATTTTAACTCATTGAAGCGTGGGCGGCCCTTGATTCAGGAGGTCGATTTTTCTCCACTTTCTGTGTCCTTGAACCGTCGCATACGGGCTGACTTGGACGTTGAAGCCACTGCTGTTCCACATAGCCGCAATCTGTTCGATTAGCTGTCGATCACTGCTTACGAAATGAAGATCTGATTCGTGGCATAGCGTAAAGCTCCAGCGCCCATCCAGATCACTCACGTGTAGATCGCTGGCGCCAAGCTTGAATATGCCGCTCTTCCGGGCGCTTTCGATGAAGTTTTGCAAATCCGAGAAATCGATTAGAGTTGTTTGCCAAAGTTGATCAGTCGGCAAATTACATCCCCAGCCGTACTCCACATTGACTGGCGTCCCTAAAGCGACTTTTAGGTTCGTGATTTCAGGGATGTTTTTCTCAAGCTGGTCGAGGCTGAGCGGATTGGTTACGATCTCTTCTTCCATTTGGTCCTACATATACTCGGGAACTTCAATTCCGAGCACGGCCAGCGTGCGTTCTAGCTGGGTGCGGAAATATTCGGTCATCCATAGAAGGAAGGTTTTCTTTTCGGGGTCGGGCTCGTCCAGGACGTGGAATTTTTGATAGAAGCTGCTGAAGGCTTGCGCCAGGTCGAAGGCGAAGCGGGCTACGTGGGCGGGTTCGCCACTCGCGACGGCCCGCTCGACGGCGAAATCCGCTTTGGATGCTGCTAGCAGTAGCTGCCAGCAATCTTCGTCGGCTAGTTGGCGGGACATCACCTCACGAGTGAGTGCGCTGTGGAAGTCCGGTAGGATTTCATTGCGGGCTTCTAACTTTAGTAAGATCCGGCGTGCTCTCAGGGTGGCGTATTGCAGGTAGGGGCCGGTTTCGCCTGTGAAGCTGAGGGCTTCGCCGAAATCGAAGGCGATTACGGAATTGCGGGTGTACTTCAGCATGAAGTAACGCAGGGCTCCTATGGCGATTTGGGTGGCGGCGCGGCGGCGGGATTCTTCTGGTTCGTCGGGCTGGCGCGAGGTTACTTCGTCTAGCGCTTTTTCGATTAGTTTGTCGATTAGGTCGTCGGCTTTCACGCCTAGGCCTTTGCGGCCGGAGACTTCTACGTAGGGTTTGCGTTTGTCTTCGTCGGAGAGTTCTATGCCCATTTCGATGCAGGTGCGGGGGGAGAGGGCTACCATTTCGTAGGAGAAATGAATGCTGTTGTCGGCTTGCTTCGGGAAGTCGAGGGCGCGGAGGCCGGCTACTACTACGTCTTGTAAATAAGATTGGCGGGAGTCAATTACGTTGTAGACTCGGGAGCCGGCGCCGAAGTGAGGGGAGTTGGTTGCCTGCGGGTCGACCGTCGACGACCAGACTTCGTGGCCGTTCGGATAGGTGTGCCATTTGAAGTAATGGAAGTCTTTGCCTAGCAGTCCGAATTTCCATAGTTGATAGGCGATGTCTTTGCCTACGTAGGTCACGGTGCCGTTGGAGCGGACGATTACTTTGCTGTCATCGTCACCTTCTACCGAGCCCTCGCGGAAGGCGGAGCCGGGCATTACCCAGCAGCCGTTGTTCTTGCCTTCGGTCTCGAAGTAGATGGCTTTGCGGGCTTTCAGGAGTTCAAATGCGGTCGCCCAGAATTGGAGGTGCAGGATTTCGCTTTCGCGCGGGAGGACGTCGTAAACAATGTTGAGCCGCCACATGGTGGCGAGGTGCGTTTTCACGATGGCATCGGCTACGAGGTGGCCAAGTTCGGCGTCTTCGCTCGAGCCTTGCTCGATTTGATGGAGCATGTCGCGGCGCCATTGAAGGGCGTCGGGGTGATCGGCGTAATACGTGGAGATACGCGCGTATAGATCCCAGCAGAGGTAGTCGAAGCGGGTGGTGGCGAT
>Ga0070666_10001502_pt1 | contig 14163 bp, 11 predicted proteins | sample KBSS23metaG_FD_64677 | JGI IMG/M metagenome (GOLD analysis project Ga0070666, IMG submission 64677) | Switchgrass rhizosphere microbial communities from Kellogg Biological Station, Michigan, USA - KBS S2-3 metaG | ecosystem: Host-associated > Plants > Roots > Rhizosphere > Soil ... | reverse complement strand
GCTGGATCACGCGCTTCAGTGGCCGCGCGCCGTAGACCGGGTCGTAGCCGGCATTGGCGAGCCATTCCGTCGCCTTCTTGTCGAGGCTGATCTCGATCTTGCGATCGGCGAGCAGCCTGGTCAGGCGTCCGATCTGGATCTCGACGATCTTGTCCATGTTCGCGCGGGTGAGGCGGTGGAACAGGATGATCTCGTCCAGGCGGTTGATGAACTCCGGGCGGAAATGGGCGCGGACGGCCTGAAGCACGGCGGCCTTGGCCTCGCGGGTTTCCTCGCCGGTCGAGAGCAGTTCGGTGCCGAGGTTGGACGTCAGGATGATCACGGTGTTCTTGAAGTCCACGGTGCGGCCCTGACCGTCCGTCAGGCGGCCGTCGTCGAGAACTTGCAGCAGGACGTTGAACACGTCGCTGTGCGCCTTCTCGACCTCGTCGAACAGGATCACCTGGTAGGGACGCCGGCGCACCGCTTCGGTGAGCACGCCGCCCTCCTCATAACCGACGTAGCCCGGCGGCGCGCCGATCAGGCGAGCCACCGCGTGCTTCTCCATGAACTCGCTCATGTCGATGCGCACCAGCGCGGTGTCGTCATCGAACAGGAACGCGGCGAGTGCCTTGGTCAGCTCGGTCTTGCCGACGCCGGTGGGGCCGAGGAACAGGAACGAGCCGATGGGACGGTTCGGGTCCTGCAAACCGGCGCGGGCGCGGCGCACCGCGTTGGCGATGGCGCGGACGGCTTCGTCCTGACCGACGACGCGGTTCTCCAGCGACTGCTCCATATGCAGCAGCTTCTCGCGCTCGCCTTCCAGCATCTTGTCGACCGGAATGCCGGTCCAGCGGGAGACGACGGCGGCGATCTGTTCGGGTGTCACGGCCTCGTTGGCGAGGTTCGCGGATTCCTTGTCCTCGATGGCCTTGAGTTGCTTCTCGAGGCTGGGGATGACGCCGTAGGAGAGTTCACCGGCCTTGGCGAAGTCGCCCTTGCGCTGCGCGACCTCGACTTCGGCGCGGGCCTTGTCGAGCTGCTCCTTGATGCTCTGCACGTCGGAGACGGACTTCTTCTCTTCCTGCCACCTGGCGGTCAGGACGCCGGCCTTCTCTTCGAGCTCGGCGAGGTCGTGCTCCAGCGTTTTCAGCCGGTCGCGAGACGCGGCGTCGGGTTCCTTCTTCAGCGCCTCGCGCTCGATCTTCAGCTGCATAATGCGGCGGTCGAGTTCGTCGAGGGCTTCGGGTTTGGAGTCGATCTGCATGCGCAGGCGCGACGATGCCTCGTCCATCAGGTCGATGGCCTTGTCGGGCAGGAAGCGGTCGGTGATGTAGCGATTGGAAAGCTGCGCCGCGGCCACGATCGCGCTGTCCGTGATGCGGACACCGTGATGGACCTCGTACTTCTCCTTGATGCCGCGCAGGATGGAGATGGTGTCCTCCACCGTCGGCTCGCCGACAAAGACGGGCTGGAAGCGGCGCGCCAGCGCCGCGTCCTTCTCCACGTACTTGCGATATTCGTTGAGCGTCGTGGCGCCAACGCAATGCAGCTCGCCGCGGGCGAGCGCGGGCTTGAGCAGGTTGGACGCGTCCATCGAACCCTCGGACGCGCCGGCACCGACCAGCGTATGCAACTCGTCGATGAAGAGGATGATGTTGCCTTCGGCGGCGGTGACTTCGGAGAGGACGGACTTCAGCCGCTCCTCGAACTCGCCGCGGAACTTGGCGCCGGCGATCAGCGAGCCCATGTCGAGCGCCATCAGCTTCTTGTTGCGAAGACTCTCCGGCACGTCGCCGTTGACGATGCGCAGCGCAAGGCCCTCGGCAATGGCGGTCTTGCCGACGCCGGGTTCGCCGATCAGCACGGGGTTGTTCTTGGTGCGGCGCGCCAGCACCTGGATGGTGCGGCGGATTTCCTCGTCGCGGCCGATGACAGGATCGAGCTTGCCGCTGCGGGCCGCGTCTGTGAGATCACGGGCGTATTTCTTGAGCGCGTCATAGGCGTTCTCGGCCGTCGCGCTGTCGGCGGTGCGGCCCTGACGCAGATCGGCGATGGCCTTGTTCAGGCCCGGCGCGGTCACGCCGGCGTCCTTGAGAATTTTCGCGCTCCCGGTACCCGGCGCCAGCGTCAGGGCGAGCAAGAGGTATTCGGCGGTGACGAAGCTGTCGCCGGCCTTCTTGGCGATGGCCTCGGCGTTGTCGAACATCTTCGCGGCGTCCTGGTTCAGGTACACCTGGCTGGACTGGCCCTGTACCTTCGGCAGCTTCGCGAGCGCCTTTTCGACGCCGTCGCGGACCTGTTCCGGCCGGCCACCGGCTGCCGCGATCAGACGCGTGGCGAGGCCCTCCTCATCGTCGATGAGAACCTTCAGAAGATGTTCGGGGGTGAAGAACTGGTGGTGTTCGCGCTGCGCCAACCCCTGGGCGGATTGCATGAATCCGCGCGCACGCTCGGTGAATTTCTCGACGTCCATTGTGCCTCTCTAGCCCTAATCCGAGCCCCCGTATCGGGCCGCCCGGACAAGTCCCGTGGATTTAGAATACGGCCCCTGACGAGCACCGTTCCACGGGACTTATCTGGTTCCGCTTTCGTGCTTTTCAAGGGGTTTCGGGCACTTCGGGCACGCCGGGAGGCATATCACCCTCCCGGAAGGCCGCCGGCATCCGCGGCGCATCGGGTTCCGCCGCCGGGATGTCCGTCAGTCCTGGCAGGGGCGAGAACACGCCCAGCAAGGCCGTCAGGACGATTCCGGACGCTGCCATCAGGAGCGCCAAACGCGGGCTCAAAAAGCTCCCGGCCAGACCGCCCAACAGCGCACCCACCACCGCTGGCGCGCCCCCGGCAACCGACATCGCCGCCCCCGCCCTGCCCAGCAGGCGCCGTGGGATGATGCTTTGCTGGAGGCTGGCGGACGGGATCATCCCGGCCACCGCGAACGAGTCTCCGAACAGCTGGGCCGTCGTCAACATCGCGACGGCAAACCAGGTCGGCGACGCCGCGAGCGGCACGCAGATCGCCGAGGCGCCGGCAATCAGGTAGCCGTAGACAATGGTGCGCCCGATGCCAAAGCGGCGGACCAGCAATGGCGACATCCAAGTGCCGACCAACGATGCCACGCCGCCGACGCCAATGACCAAGCCGAGCAGCCAGGGATGCAACCCCAGCGTCCTGATCGCGAAGACGATGTAGAGCGCGCTGAATACGCCGCCGAACAGCGGGTTCAGCCCCGCCATGAGCATCAGCGGCCGGATCAGCGGGTTGCCGAGATAGACCGCGAACCCGGCGCGCAAGTCGCTGAGCATCGTTGCGCGCGTCTTGTGCTCCTCCGTGAGATCCTCACGTTCCCGGATCAGGAACAGAAAGACGGCTGAGAACAGGTAGGTCCCTGCATTCACTGCGATGGCGAAGGGCGCGGTCAACGCCTGCACCAGCGCACCGGCCAAGGCCGGACCGCCGATCTCCGCCAGCGAGTCCGTGGTGGAAAGCCTGGTGTTACCCTCCATCAGGTGCTCGCGTGCGATGAGATGCGGCAGGTAGGCGCGATCGGCGATGTTGAACAACACGCTGAGCGCGCCCATCGCAAGCGCGACGACGTAGAGCTGGTTCATCGACAGCACATGCAGCCACGCGGCAATCGGCACCGTGGCAAGCACGGCGGTGCGCGCGAGGTCGGAGCCGATCATGATGCCGCGCTTGCGCGAGCGGTCGACGAAGCCGCCCGCTACGAGACCGACCAGAAGACCCGGCCCGAGAGCCAATGCTGCCAGGATGCCGAGTTGCCACGGCTTGGCGTCGATGGTGAGCACCGATGCCAGGGCAAGGCCTTCGCGCGTGATCCGCGCGCCGAAGGATGAAACGGTCTGGGCAGCCCAGAGCCGCATGAAGCCGGCGTGCCTCCACAGCGCACCGGAAGGAAATGAAATCCGCACGGATTCCCCCATATGAAAATGAACATAGCCAGTCGCGCCCGCAGGCGAAGCGGGAGCGGGGTCCTTCAACCGTCCATCAGGACGGGAAGACCTAGGCGGTAGCGAGCACCTTCATGGCACTGCCTGTTCTGCCGGACGATCCCGGCTTCGAGGGATGGGGCGCGGAAGCTATGCCGGAACCCAGCAACGCGCAACTCAGCGGCGACGGGCGAACCAGATCATGCCGCTCGCGATCACCAGCAGGCCAAGGCCATACCAGGTGAAGGCCATGTTGTAGTCCATGACCGTGCCCGCCGGCCAAGGCAGCCAGCCGGTGCCCTGCCCGATCCAATGCAAGCCGTAGACGAAGATCAGAATCCCGAAAATCAGCAACGCAGTCTTCATCGTGCCCCTCGCGAACCGGTTCCCTGGACCAGTTCGCGCGGCTCGATGGGCCGGTTACAGGAGGCGGGGATTATTCCGCCGCTTCCTCTTCGCTCTCTTCCTCGTTCTCGGTCAGCGAGAAGGAGGGAGAGCTCTGATTGCCGCCCTGCTGTTGCGGGTTGGGCTGGTCACCCCCACCCTGCGCGGCACGTTGTGCCTGCTGGGCGGCCTGCTGCTGCGCGAGCTGCGCCTGCTGCGCGGCCATGATGCGATAGTAGTGCTCGGCGTGCTGGAGGTAGTTCTCGGCCATCACGCGATCACCCGACGAGTTCGCGTCGCGGGCGAGCTGAAGATACTTCTCGTAGATGTTGGTGGCCGAACCGCGGACCTTCACCTCCGGCCCGTTCGAGTCGAACGTCCGGTTCGGGTTAAAGCCGCCGCCATTGTTGTTGTGGCCGCCGCCGTGATTGCCACCACCGCCGCCGCCACTGTGTTGCGGCCTGCGGCCGCCTCTGCGTGAACGCTTCACTTCTGCCCCTATCTAGGTCGAGCTTTGCCTTTGCATGCGCATCGGGTGCGACACGTCTCCATGGACGCGCGAGTCCGGCTGGCGCAGCAAACGCAGGGCTCGTCTTTCGCTATAAGAACCGCGGCCTTGCCGCTCCGGCTCCCCCCGATCCCCCGTTGGATCGATTGCCGGCAGGGTCCTTTGTCCCCACGGGCCGGAAGCTATAACCTCACATGTAGGTTTCCAACTGTTTTTTACAAGGATTCGGGCGGGTTCCTCCGCGCGACGATTGCGCGCGGGATTTGCGCCAAGTCCTTGACCGTCCGAAGCACTTGCAGGTTCCCGCCTTCAAGCAGGCCGCAGACGGCCTCGGCCTGGCCGATGCCGATTTCCAGAATGGCGTGTCCGCCGGGACGCAGCAGGCGGGTGATTCGGGTGCTTAACGCGCGGTAGGCGTCGAGCCCGTCCGGCCCACCGTCGAGCGCGGCGCGGGGCTCATGGTCCCGAACCTCGGGCTCGAGCGCAGCAATGTCGGCGGACGGGATATAGGGCGGGTTGGAGAGCACGACGTCGAAGCCCGGGCTCGCCTCTTCCAGCCAGCCGCCTTCGATCAGGGCAGCGCGGTCTTGAAGCTTGTGCGTGGCGACGTTGCGGATGGCCCAGGCGAGGGCTTCGGCCGATGAGTCGATGCCGACGCCATGCGCGTTTGGAAATTCGGTGCATGCCGCGATCAGGATGCAGCCGGAGCCGGTGCCAAGATCCAGAACGGAAAGCGGTGCGGTCTTGTCCGGAACGACGCGCTTTAGTTCTTCGATCAGCGTCTCGGTGTCGGGGCGCGGGATCAGGCAGCCAGGGCCGACGGCAAAGTCGAGACTCCAGAATTCCTTGTGGCCGGTGAGGTAGGCGAGCGGCTCGCGTGCCGCGCGGCGCGCGACGAGCTTGTCGAAGATATGGGCCCGGCGATCGTAGGCGACGAGCGCGGATTGCTGGAGGCGGCCGGCATGATCCCACAGCAGGCGCGCGTCGAGACGCGGATTGTCGACGCCGGCCTCGCGCAGGCGTTGGACGCCGGCCGCGACCGGATCACTCACCCTTCGGATTCCATCGCGGCGAGGCGGTCGGCCTGGTCCTGTGACACCAGCGCGTCGATGATCTCGCCCAGGTCGTCGCCGGCGATGATGCGGTCGAGCTTGTAGAGCGTCAGGTTGATGCGGTGATCGGTGACGCGCCCCTGCGGGAAGTTGTAGGTGCGGATGCGTTCGGAGCGATCGCCGGAGCCGACCATGGACTTGCGGTCGCTGGCGCGGGCTGAGTCGATGCGCTCGCGCTCCATCTCAAACAGTTTGGCACGCAGCATCTTCATCGCCGCAGCCTTGTTCTTGTGCTGCGATTTCTCGGTCTGCTGCGCGATGGCGATGCCGGTGGGCAGGTGGGTGACGCGAACGGCGGACTCCGTCTTGTTGACGTGCTGGCCGCCGGCGCCCTGGGCACGGTAGACGTCGATGCGCAGATCCTTGTCGTCGATATGGATGTCGACGTCCTCAGCTTCCGGCAGAACCGCGACGGTCGCGGCGCTGGTGTGGATGCGGCCCTGGGCCTCGGTCACCGGCACGCGCTGGACGCGATGCACACCGGACTCGAATTTGAGCTTCGCGAAGGCGCCCTGCCCCGTCACGTCAAGGACCGCGTCCTTGATGCCGCCGAGGTCGCTGTCGGTGCGAGACATCAGCTCCGTGCGCCAGCCCTGGAGCGAACAGTAGCGCGTGTACATCTCCAGCAAATCGGCCGCGAACAGCGCCGCCTCGTCGCCGCCGGTGCCGGCGCGGATTTCTATGATCGCGTTGGACGAGTCGGCCGCGTCCTTGGGCAGGAGCTGGATCTGAAGATCGTGTTCGAGCGTGCCGAACTGGCCCTTCAGCTCGGCCCGTTCTTCTTCCGCCAGCGACCGCATGTCGGAATCGGTCTTGGGATCCGCGATCAGGGTTTCGGTTTGCGCCAGCTGGTCCTGGACCTTGCGGTATTCGCGAACCACTTCGACGATCGGCGACAGTTCTGCGTGTTCCTTTGACAGCTTCACGAAGCCGGCACCGCCCGCGCCCGAGGCGAGCTCCGCTTCCACCGCATGGAAGCGGTCGAGAAGGCGTTCGAGCTTGGCGGCAGGGATCACGGCGTTTCCTGGAACTGTGCTATGGCTGCGGCGGGTTTCGAGGGGAACGGCAGACGATGTTTCGCGCATCCGGCTATCACGCGGGCTTCACATTCCTCAAGGGGCTGGTGGCGGCGGCGGTCCTGGCAGTGGGGGCGCAGGCAGCCTACGTACCCAAGACCGATGCCCAGATATTCGCAGGCTTCGTCAAATCGCCGCGGCACCAGGCGTTCCTGCTCGGCTCCTTCAACAAGTTCGAGCCGCTGCCGCTGAAGGCGAAATGCGCCAAGCTCGACGCGCCGGCGTACGATCCGCCGCTGGTGCTGGCGCCCGCGACCTTCGCGCAGATCGGCAATGAATTCATTCCGAGCACGGGGCGCTGGGTGCAGCGGGCGACGCTGAACGCCTGCGGCACCAAAGTCATGCGCCGCCTCTACCTCGAGGCCGATCCGCGCGACGGGTCGCTGCACGCACTGCCGATGCTGCCGGGGCAGTTCGCGGGAAATGTGAATCTCGAGAACGATTCGACCCGCATCGTCCTGCCGGGAATGATGGGCCTCGCACAGTGCAAGGACTTCAAGAAACTCTACGTGCTCGACACGAAGCTCACGGCGAAGCCGAGCCCGCGCGGCTGGTCGGAAACGTGGACGGCGCAGGCGTGTGGGCGGATCGTAACGGCGGACGTCGTCTTCACTGCGGACGCCACGGGCATGAACATCAGCGCGAAGAACTTCAAACTGCACTGAGCGGGCGTAGCGGATCTACTGCGCGGGTTCGAGTGCGGCCTTCGGCTCGACGTTGCCGCGCGCGGCCTCGATCTCGGCCGCCTTCTTCTCGCAAAGCTCGACGACGTGCTCGAGCAGCTTTTCGTTGTCGAGACGGTAGGCGGGCTTGCCGTTGAGATAGATCTGGCCGTGACCCTTGCCGGCGCCGCCGCCGGTGAAGGCGAGATCGGTTTCCCGCGCCTCGCCGGGGCCATTCACGACGCAGCCGATGATGCTGAGCGACATCGGCGTCGAGATATGCTTGAGGCGGTCTTCGAGCTGTTTGACGGTCTCGATGACGTTGAAGCCCTGCCGCGCACAGCTTGGGCACGAGATGATGTTCACGCCGCGGTGGCGCAGGTTGAGCGACTTCAGGATGTCGAAGCCGACGCGCACTTCTTCCACCGGATCGGCCGAGAGCGAAACGCGGATGGTGTCGCCGATGCCGCTCCACAGCAGCATGCCCATGCCAATGGACGACTTCACGGTGCCGGAGATCATGCCGCCGGCCTCGGTGATCCCGACATGGATCGGGCAATCGACGGCGTCGGCAAGCTGCTGATAGGCGGCGACCGCGAGGAACGCGTCGGATGCCTTCACGCTGATCTTGTACTCGCGGAAGTCGAGGTCATCGAGAATCTTGGCGTGGTTGAGTGCGCTCTCGACCATCGCTTCGGGACACGGCTCGCCGTATTTCTCGAGCAGTTCCTTTTCGAGCGAGCCGGCGTTGACGCCGATACGCATGGAGCAGCCGTGATCCTTGGCGGCCTGGACGACTTCCTTCACGCGCTGGGACGAACCGATATTGCCCGGATTGATGCGCAGGCAGGCGGCGCCGTTCACGGCAGCCTCGATGGCGCGCTTGTAGTGGAAGTGGATATCCGCGACGACCGGAATGGTCGCGGCGCGGGTGATCGCCTTCATCGCCTTGGTCGCATCCTCGTCGGGGCAGCTCACGCGCACGATGTCGGCGCCGGCTTCCTCGATGCCGCGGATCTGGTCGATGGTGGCGCGGGCGTCGCCCGTCACCGTGTTGGTCATGGTCTGGACGCTGATCGGGGCATCGCCGCCGACCGGCACCTTGCCGACCATGATCTGCCGCGACTTGCGGCGGTGGATATCGCGATAGGCGCGGACGCTCATCAGCCGCCTCCTCTCTGGCGGTCGGCAATCTGCTGCGGATCGAGCGAAACGCCAACCGCTTCACCCGATTCCTTGCCGGCAAAGCCCATCGACGAACCGTCGAGATCAATCTCCACGGCGTTGGCGCTCGCGGTCGTCAGCGTCAGGCCAACCAGGTTAGGCACCTGGTAGGTGTCGCCCGGATTGAGCATGCGATTGATATAGACCGTTCCATCTTCGCCCTGGACCACGATGCGGGCCGGCTGGTGCACCCGCAGGACAACGCGCGCGTTGGCGTTCTGCTTCCCATAAACCTGGCCGGCTGGAAGATTGGCCGGCATTGCGGGAGTTGCGGTTCCGGCGGCTGGCGGCGCCGCGGCGCCCGGCGGTGTTCCGGTGAGCGTGGCCGTCGCGTTCGGGCCGGATGTCGCCGGTGTTGGTGTCGTGGAAGGCGGCGTCGCAACCGGGGCCGGCGCGGGTGTCGTCGATGCGGCACGCGGGTCCATCGACGACGGCGGCGGAGGCGTTAGCGGCTGGTTCGAGCCGGTCGAACTGATGACGTAGTACACGCCATACAGCATCGCGAGCACGACGACGCCGGCGATGATCTTCCAACCCTGCGGCAGGCGCCGTTCCTCTTCGTCTATGACCTGGACCTGCTGCTGCGCGTCGGCATGCTCGCGGCCGGCAATCTCCGCCTTGAAACGCTCGACGCACTGGCCGGAATCGAGACCGAGATAGTCCGCATACGAACGAACGAAACCGACGGCGTAGGTACGGCCCGGAAGGGACTCGATGCGATCTTCCTCGATCGACTCGAGATGGTCCTTGCGGATCTTCAGCGCCTTGGAGACCGTGGCGAGATCGTCGCCACGGCGCAGGCGTGCCGCGCGCAGATCCTGGCCGACGGTTTCGAGCGGCGCATCGCTATCACCGGATATCTCGCGCAAATGGATGCGCCGGCTCTTCATGGTGCCGTCGTCATCAAGGGTGAGGCGCGTAACCTTTGTCATGCGGCAACCAATATCTGTTGCGCTGCACACCTGCTAGCCAAATCTTGAAAACGCACGGGAAACCAGCCTTTTCCCACGCCGAAGTCGCGGTGCAGCGCCAAACCCGACTATAACATTTCCGATTCGCCGTGGCCTACGGCATTTCGTCTGGAGGCCCAAAAACACCCCGGCGCGCTCAAAAAGCAACGACCGGCCGCAGACCGCTCGTTCCTTGCCGAAATATGGGCTGTCCTAGCTGTGCTCGCCGGCCTGGTGGGCGCCCAAATGCTGGAAGTCGAAGAATTCGCGCGAGTCCGCCTGCATCTGCTTCCAGGCCCGCAGCGTCCGGCAGACCCGGGTGACGAGCAGAGAGCCCGTTTCGTGCTGGTAGTTGCAGACGATGGTATCATCACCGTTCGGCGCGTTCGTTACTTCTGCGGGCCCGGCGATATTACTCATGATCACTTCGTTCGGGCGTGCAGACGGCACACCCTGAGCGAAAACAGCGCCCGAAAACGACAGAGTCGCAGCAAAGGCGATAAAGCCTACGACGCGCATGGACACCTCCCTGAAAGGATGGAGACGCTAGTTGCCGCCCGGGATGCCGCTGCCCATGCGGTTGTGGTCGTCGAGACGATCCATCAGATCGCGCGAGTCGGTGGTCATCTGCTTCCACTCCCGCTGGGTGTGGCAGACGCGCTTCTTGAAGTTCGAGCCGGTCGTGGCCTCGTAGCGGCACGTGACGGCATCGTCCTCGTTCGTTGTGGGGGCGGCCGCAGGCGCGGCTTGCGTAGTGGGCGTGGCGGTCGGCGCAGGCGCCGGAGCCGCATCGTCGGCAAACGCGCTCGTGGAAAGCAGCAAAGTCGAGGCAAAAACAACCGTGATAGCGCTGAGGCGCATTTCCGAACCCTTATCTTCAACAGCCCGTGAAGTGGTGACACCCAAGTGACAATAAATCAAGCGGTCCACTGCACCGCACCATGTTCACGAAGTCGGGAACAGACGCTTTATTTCAAAGCGATGCCCCGCTCCGCAGCAAAAGCTGTGAGGCGGGTGCGAAGGCTATGGTCGGTGCGGCCGCAGAGCTTGTGCACGAAGGGCGAGACCTCGCTGAGATCCATGCTGCGGATCATCAGCTTGATCGGTCCGATGTTGGCAGGGTGCATCGACAGTGTTCGTAGCCCGATACCCAAAAGGGCCATGGCATCCAACGGACGGCCGGCCATTTCGCCGCAGAGCGACAACTCGCCATGCGCCTCGGCGGAACTGTTCACCACCAGCCGCATCAGGGTCAGGAATGCCGGGTTCAGCGTATCGTAGCGCCGCGACACACGTGGATTGGTCCGGTCCACGGCAAAGACAAAGGCGTGCAAGTCGTTCGATCCGATCGAGACAAAATCGGCTGAGCGCATGAGCTGCGGCAGCATGAAGGCAAGTGACGGAACCTCCAGCATCGCGCCGACGAGTATCTGACGTGGCCGCTCCTGGTTGAGTAGGCGAAACCGCTCCGTCTCCCGGTCGATCAGCGCACGGGCGCTGTTGAACTCGTCGACGTTGGAGACCATCGGCAGCAGGATGCGCAGGGGGCGTCCAGCGGCCGCCATCAGCAGCGCCCGAACCTGGTAGCGCAGCAGCGCGGGCCGGTCGAGGGCGATGCGGATGGCGCGCCAGCCCAGCGCCGGGTTCGCCTCACGCTCCCAGCGTGCGTAGGGCAGAACCTTGTCGCCGCCAAGATCGAGTGTGCGGAACACGACCGGCTTGTCGCCCGCCGCGTCGAGGATCGTGCGATAGAACTGCACCTGGTCCTGGAGGCGCGGCATCGTCTCGCCGATCATGAACTGAAGTTCGGTGCGAAAGAGGCCAATGCCGTCCGCACCGCTCTCGGCCAGATGGGGCATGTCGAGCGCCAAGCCCGCATTCATCATCAACTTGATGTGCACGCCGTCTTTCGTGACGGCAGGGAGGTCGCGGAGCGCGGCGAAGCGCGCCTGGGTCTGCTCGCGCAACGTGCGCTTGGCCTCGAAGGCCTGGACGATCTCGGTCTGTGGCCGCAGGTGGACTTCGCCGATTTCGCCGTCGAGGACGATCTGGTCGCCGGCGCGGGCGGAATCGCTGATGCCCTCGACCGAGCCGACGAGCGGCAGGCCCATCGAACGCGCAACGATGGCGACGTGCGAGGTTGAAGCCGCATCTTCGAGGATGAGACCGGCGAGACGCTCGCGTCCGTAATCGAGCAACTCGGCCGGGCCCATGGCGCGCGCGACGACGACTGCGTTGAGCGGCAATTCCTGGATGCCGCTTTCGCCTGTGAGATGGCGGAGCAGGCGGCGCGCGAGATCGTCGAGGTCGTGCAGGCGTTCGCGCAGAACGGGATCGTCGAGGCGCTGTACGCGCACGCGCATCTCGTCCTGCACGCGTTCGACCGCCGCTTCGGCGGTGAGACCGGTGCGGATCGCGTCGCGCATGCGGGTGCGCCAGCCCTGATCGTGGGCGAAGAGGCGGTAGGCCTCGATGACCTCCCTGCCCTCGCCGGTGAGATCGAGTTCGCTGGACTCCAGCATCTCGTCGACGGAGTCGCGGAGCGAGCCAATGGCCTCTTCGAGACGCACCAACTCCTCCTGCGGATTGTCGGCGATCATGCGCTCGACCTTCACGCGCGGCTCGTGCAGCACGACCCGGCCAACGCCGACACCTTCGGAGAGCCCCTCGCCTGTGAAGGTGCGCGGACGGTCAGCCCGCAGTTCCGGCTCGTCCAGTTCGGCGACTTTGAAAAATGCGCCCTGGGCCACGACCTCGGCGAGCACCATCGCAACGGTTTGCAGAGCCTCGACTTCCTCTTCCGCGTAAAGCACGGCAGCGCGGTTCTGCACCGTCAGCACGCCGAACACCTGACCGCCGCGCACGATCGGCACACCGAGGAAGGATTTGTATGGATCTTCGCCGACTTCGGGGCGATACGCGAAATGCGGATCGGACGGCGCGTCGGAAAGGTTCACGGGCTCGGCGGTTTCGGCGACGAGACCGACGAGACCCTCGCCTTCCTTGAGTTGGGTCTTATGTACGGCCGCCTTGTTGAGGCCTTCGGTCGCGAACAGTTCCAACGCCTTTCCGGCCCGGCGCAGGTAGATGGAGCAAACTTCCGCGACCATGTTGGTCGCGATCACGGTCACAAGCTTGTCGAGACGCGACTGCGCGCTCGTCTGCTCAGCCATGATCTCGCGCAGCTTGCGCAGGAGCAGACGTGGTCCGCCCGCGCCGACTGCCATCAGGCCGCATCCAGCTCGTAGGCCGAGTGCAGCGCGCGCACGGCGAGTTCCACATACTCCTCGGCGATCAGGACGGAAACCTTGATCTCGGACGTCGAGATCACCTGGATGTTGATGCCCTTCTGGCTGAGGGTGCTGAACATGGTCTGCGCCACGCCGGGATGCGTGCGCATGCCGATGCCGATGATCGAGACCTTGGCGACATTCGCGTCCTGGAGCAGCTCGCGATAGCCGATGTGCTCGGAGTTCTTCTCGATGGCGGCCATGGCCCGCGTCAGCTCGCCACGCGTGACGGTAAACGTCAGGTCGGTGCGCTTACCGTCTTCCGACACGTTCTGGACAATCATGTCGACGTTCACGCCGGCGTCGGCAAGCGGGCCGAAGATCGCGGCCGCGACACCGGGGCGGTCCGGAACCTTGAGCAGCGTGATCTTTGCCTCGTCACGCGAATAGGCGATGCCGGTGACCGGTTTCTTTTCCACGATTTCATCCTCGTCACAGAGAAGCGTACCGCCCTTGTCCGGATCGAAAGTCGACAGGACGCGGGTGGGTACGCGGTAAAGCATGGCGATCTCGACGGCGCGGGTCTGGAGAACCTTCGAGCCCAACGAGGCCATTTCGAGCATTTCCTCGAAACTGACTTTTTCCAGCCGCCGTGCCTTCGCAACAATGCGCGGGTCGGTGGTGTAGACGCCGTCGACGTCGGTGTAGATGTCGCAGCGATCCGCCGTCAGCCCGACCGCAATGGCAACAGCCGACGTGTCCGAGCCGCCGCGGCCCAGCGTCGAGATGCGGTCGTGGGGACCGACGCCCTGATAGCCGGCCACGACAGCGACCTCGCCGCGCGCGAGGCTCTCGTTCACCAGGTCGCCGTCGACGCCCTCGATACGGGCCGAGCCGTGCACGGCGGACGTGCGCATCGGGATCTGCCAGCCGAGCCATGATCGCGCCGGCACGCCGATGGCGCCCAAAGCCACCGCAAGAAGACCGGCGGTGATCTGCTCGCCCGACGCGACGATGACATCGTGCTCGCGCATGTCGCCGAGGCCGGGCGCGTTGGAACCGGGCGGCCTGGCGATCTCGTTGAACCA
>Ga0070666_10001494_pt1 | contig 14210 bp, 14 predicted proteins | sample KBSS23metaG_FD_64677 | JGI IMG/M metagenome (GOLD analysis project Ga0070666, IMG submission 64677) | Switchgrass rhizosphere microbial communities from Kellogg Biological Station, Michigan, USA - KBS S2-3 metaG | ecosystem: Host-associated > Plants > Roots > Rhizosphere > Soil ... | reverse complement strand
ACCCAAATGCGTACAAAGTTGAAGCAGGAGAAGGAACAGCAGAGATTGCTTCCTTCAATGCGAATGTCCCTTCTTCTAAAATAAAGGTTACCGCTGTTAATAAAGCTAGCGGTGAAGTTCCACTTACCGAAGCCGAAATTGTGGTGAGTGGGGGACGTGGATTGAAAGGGCCCGAAAACTGGGGTATAGTCGAAGACCTTGCGCATACTCTTCATGCAGCACTTGCTTGCAGTCGTCCTGTTGCCGATGCTCACTGGCGGCCGCACAATGAGCATGTAGGCCAGACGGGGATTGCTATCGCCCCAAATCTTTATATCGCGATCGGCATCTCCGGAGCAATTCAACACCTGGCCGGCGTGAACAGAAGCAAAACAATTGTCGTCATTAATAAAGATCCGGAAGCTCCGTTTTTTAAGGCCGCTGACTATGGAATTGTTGGCGATGCATTTGACGTTGTACCGAAGTTCACCGAGGCAATAAAAACATTAAAGAACTGATGAGACTCATCTAAAGTATAACAGGTATGGTTGATTTTCCAGCCATATTTTTTTAGGTAAAATTGCCTTAGTTTCGCATGATATTTTATGAAGAAGATAGAACTGGAAATAGTTGCGCTTTCGCATAGCATTACTCAAACTCATTCATATGCCGTTGTACTTGGAGAAGTGAACGGTCTTCGTCGTCTTCCTATTGTGATCGGTGGTTTTGAAGCGCAGGCCATCGCAGTGGCATTAGAAAAAATGCAACCCAGCCGCCCCCTCACCCACGACCTGATGAAAAATTTTATGAATGCGTTTGGTGTCGAGTTAAATGAGATCATCATTAACGATCTGCAAGAAGGGATCTTCTTTTCTAAACTGGTCTGTTCTACCGAAAATGATACAGTGGAGATCGACTCAAGAACATCGGATGCATTGGCGCTGGCTGTCCGCTTCGGATGTCCCATCTACACATATGAAAATATACTGGAAAGCGCCGGTATCATGATGGAAGAAACTTCGGGCAAAAAGAAGAAGAAGGAGGGTGAAGTGGTGGAAGATGTAAGAACGGGAAGTGAAGATCTGAAGGCAATGAGCATCGAAGAATTAAATAGCTTACTAAACGAAGTATTGGAAAGTGAAGATTATATCCGCGCCATTGCTATCAGGGACGAGATCAACAGCCGGAAAAAAAACCGTTGATTACTCTGATTTCACCGCTGATTGCTCTGATTTAATGATTTTTGATAATTATTGCGCCAGCGTTTTATCGTTTCTCGGCTTTGGTTGTGTCACTCACTTCAGCACCTGGTAATTCTATTCAACATTCTTGTAAAATCCATTGCTCATCTTAATCAGTGTAATCAGTGATCCTTTTCCCCAACGCTAAAATCAATCTTGGACTTAATATCATTCGCAAACGACCGGATGGCTATCATGACCTCGAAACGGTTTATTATCCTCTTGCTATCCGGGATGCATTGGAGGTCATTAAAAATGAAAACACAAAAGAAGACATTCAAATTTCTTTCAGCGGAATTCCAATAAATGGAAAAACTGAGGAGAACTTATGTTTCAAAGCCTATTGGCTTTTGAAAAAGGATCTTCCTCAATTACCCCCTATCATGATCCATTTACATAAAACCATTCCTGCTGGCAGCGGCTTGGGGGGCGGTTCTGCTGATGGCGCATTTATGTTGAAGTTATTAAATCAAAAATTCGGTCTTGGTTTGTCAACTGAACAGTTGCTTGATCATGCTTTGCAATTGGGAAGCGATTGCCCCTTTTTTATCATCAATAAACCTTGTCTTGCAACCGGCCGGGGAGAATTTTTGGAGCCTATATCGGTTGATCTTTCGGGACATAAGTTTGTCATTGCCAATCCCGGCATTCATGTGAACACAGCCGAAGCTTTTTCTTTACTAAACCCCTCACCTAATTCAAAATCAATAAATGAGATCATTCAACAACCGATTGAAACCTGGAAAACAGAATTAAAAAATGACTTTGAAGGATCGGTCTTTAAAAAGTACCCTGCGATAGAAACCATCAAAGCGAAAATGTATGGGTCAGGTGCTGTTTATGCTTCTATGACCGGCAGCGGTAGTACGGTATATGGAATATTCAGAAAAGAATTGGAGGTAATCCTCGACATTCCTCCAAATTATTTTGTAACAGAGTTAATCAGCTAGTTTTAATAGACCTTTCAGATCCAAAGGGTCGGTAACCATCAAAAGACCTCCTTTTTCATCAAGTGGCCATTCCTCTTTCGGCCTGTCCCAATAAAGTTCTACTCCATTGCCATCCGGGTCATCCAAATAAATGGCCTCGGATACACCATGATCAGACGCTCCTGTCAAAGGATATTTTGCATCTATCAATCGCTTTAGCGCGACCGCCAGGTCTTTTCTAGTGGGATAAAGTATGGCGGTATGAAACAAACCTGTTGATTGTGGCGGTGGCGGGGAACCATTCTTGCTGTACCATGTATTCAATCCAATATGGTGGTGATAACCGCCTGCCGAAATAAACACAGCACTATCTCCATAATACTGCATTGCCTCAAAGCCAAGGATATCGCGATAGAACGCTAATGCCCTTTCCAGGTCGGCAACCTTTAAATGAACATGGCCAATTCTCGTCTGTGCAGGTATTTTGTAATTCATACTCCTGATTTGACAACAAAATTAAGCGTCTTCATCACTTGAGTAATTAATTGTATCTTGCAGAAAATGGATCAAAAGATTTACATACAGGATTTTCTCGCTTTCAACCTGGATTTTCTCAATCATCGAGGATAATTCTCACTTCTATCTGCTGACCCCGATAAGTCGGGACTATCTTCTTATTTGTTAATCATTTTTTATGCAAACAACTCTGTCTATGTCCTCAATGACGCAATACTATCTTGAGCTCGAAGAAAAAAACAGCGCTCACAACTATCATCCGATTCCTGTTGTGCTCAATCGCGGCGAAGGTGTTTATGTCTGGGATGTGGAGGGCAACCGTTACTATGATTTTTTAAGTGGCTATTCTGCCCTGAATCATGGTCATTGCCACCCGGAGATCGTCAGGGTCTTCACTGAGCAGGCACAGACACTAACACTGACAAGCCGGGCCTTTCATAATGATCGGTTTGGCGAATATGCAAAGTTTATCACCCATTTTTTTGGTTATGATAAAGTGCTGCCGATGAATACCGGCGTGGAAGCGGTTGAGACCGCCATCAAGCTTTGTCGTAAATGGGCTTACGAGGTAAAGGGAATTGAAAAAGAGAAAGCCGTCATTGTTGTATGTGAAGAAAATTTCCATGGAAGAACAAGCGGGGTGATCTCGTTCAGCAGTGACCCGGATGCAAAAAATAATTTCGGTCCATTTATGCCCGGGTTCACAGTCATTCCATACAATGATGCTGATGCGCTGGAAAAAGTTCTTCAAAATAAAAATGTTGCGGGATTTTTAGTTGAACCCATCCAGGGAGAGGCAGGCGTTGTGGTACCGGGTGATGGTTACCTGGCAAAGACAAAAAGATTATGTGAAGATGCAAATGTCCTTTTTATTGCCGATGAGATCCAAACTGGTTTGTCGAGAACAGGAAAAATGCTGGCCTGCGATCATGAAAATGTGAGGCCGGATATTTTAATTCTTGGAAAAGCGCTGGGTGGAGGCATGATGCCGGTGAGTGCTGTGTTAGCTGATGATGAAATTATGTTGACATTAAAACCCGGAGAACACGGTTCAACGTATGGCGGCAATCCTTTGGCAAGCAGAGTTGCTATTACAGCTTTAAAAATTCTACAGGAAGAAAATTTATCAGGCAATGCACTGGTGATGGGACAACTCCTGCGTGACGAGTTAAACGCTCTCCGTTCTAAGCACATCAGTATTGTTCGTGGGAAAGGTTTACTGAATGCAATTGTTATCGGCCATGCCGATAATAACGCTGCATGGAACCTTTGTTTAGAGTTAAAGAAAAATGGTTTGCTGGCAAAACCAACGCATGGAGATAAGATCAGATTTGCTCCTCCCCTTGTAATTACTGAAGATCAAATACTGGAATGTGTGGCCATCATAAAAAAATCTCTATCTTGTTTGGATTAAGGAATACGATTCAGGACACAAGATTCAAGGAACAAGCAACCAGCAACTAACATGGACACACATTTGCACCATGAAGAGCAGCATCTAAAAAACAGTGATCTTATCACTGACATTGTTATTGGAATGAGCGACGGTTTGACTGTTCCTTTTGCATTGGCTGCAGGTTTGAGCGGTGCCGTATCATCAACAAGTATTATAGTGATCGCCGGCATTGCAGAGATCTGCGCAGGTTCCATTGCAATGGGATTGGGCGGTTATCTCGCCGGTAAAACGGAACAGGATCATTATTCTTCTGAGGTCAAAAGGGAATATTACGAGGTGGATAATTTGCGTGACAGGGAAATAGCCGAGACAAAAGAATTTTTTGCAAGCATTGGATTAAGCGAAGAATTGCAGGAAAAGGCTACGCAGGAAATTGCAAAGGATAAAAAACATTGGGTCGACTTTATGATGAAGTATGAATTAGGTCTTGATAAACCTGATCCGAAACGGGCCACGAAATCTGCACTGAACATTGGCATTTCATATATAGTGGGCGGCCTTGTGCCTTTGAGTCCTTATTTTTTTGTTGATCAGCCTGTAACCGGCTTAAAGATTTCAGCAGCGCTTACTCTTCTTTGCCTTTTCATTTTTGGTTGGTTCAAAAGTAAGGTAACTGGCGTCAGTCCCTGGGGTGGCGCGTTAAGGGTAATGCTCATTGGAGCAGTGGCTGCTGCTGCTGCATTTGGAGTGGCAAAGTTATTTGAGAGGTAAAGTTTCACGCAATGCCGCAAGGATGAGACAAAACCCGCCACACTGGCGATGTCTCTTTGCGAAACTTTGCGCCTCCCGCAAATGGCGGGACAGGTTTGTGTGAAAAAAATATTAAGTACTTGCATTACCAGAGGATAGTTCCATCTTAGGAAACAAGGCGGCCACCAGCATAAGCAACGAAGAAATCAGTACAATATATAATCCTGCTTTTTTCTCAGGACATTCGCCACCTGAACATGCAGATATAATAAAATAATTTCTCGCTGCCCAGCCAATATTCAGCGCAACGATCAACAAATTCCACCGCTTGGCCCATACTCTTGGAATAAAAGTGAATAACAGGTACATCGCTGCAAGAAAAAAGTGAAAATAACCGGGCTTACCAAAATTTGTTTCCCCCGATTCTACTCCTGTGACCGTAATATTTTTTGATTCAATAAAAACCCAGGGGAAAAAACAGGCAATGATCAATGCGAGGGCTGCCACTATTCCAATCCATTTCATCAGGCGAAGATAGTTTAATCAGTAATGAATAATGAGTAATGAGTAATGAGTTGGACCCACCCATCGCTGATCAATTGTTTAATGAATCATAAGTTCAGGCACTCATCACTGATCACTCATTACTCATTATGTCATGCATTATTATAAACCTTAAGCACAGTTTCCCTTAATACAGATGCTTCAGTAGTCGAATAGAAATAAATGATGTCAGCAATGTCTTCCGCCTTTACCCAATCGGAAGGATTGGCCTTTGGCATTGACTGCCGGTTTTGTGGCGTGTCAATTATACTTGGAGCAATAACCGAAGTAAGAACATTCTTTCCCTTTGCTTCTTCATTCATCAACTCGGCGAGGCGAAAAATAAGAGATTTCGAAAGTCCATAGGCAGTAGTCCCTTTGCTGAATTTCATATCAATGCCTGTTCTTGCCCCGGCCAGAAAGATCCTTCCACTGCCCTGCTTTAGCATTTGAACAAATACAGGTCGAGCAACATGATAGGTTGTCTGGAAATTCAGCTTATGCTGTTTTAAGATATCGGCCATTTTCGTTTCTGCAATTGATCCCATGGCAAAACCTCCTACCGTCAACACAGCCACGTCAATCGTTTTATTTTTTTCTGTTACTGATTGAACAAATTTTTCAGACTCATCTTCATTCATCAGGTCAACAATTATAGTTTCAAAATTTGGGTTATTAATATCTAATTGAACCGGGTCATTGGGAATAACCGTTCCAATAACTTTAAAGTTTTCAGCAAGAAACTTTTTGGCTACGGCTTGCCCGAGATTTCCCGATACCCCGGTAATAATGACTGTCTGCATAGATCATAATTGAAATTTGAAGTTAAGACGTTTAGGCCTAACCCATTTGAGAAATGATTCTCTGTGATTCCCTGTAATTTTTCTTCGTGCTCTCCGTAGTTATTTTTTACCACAGAGACACAGAGTTAAATGCAGAGAGGAAAACAGAGTTAAGCTGTCCCGATATATGGTTACATTGTAAAAAAAGGATCAGCTAAGAATAGCTGATCCGGTTTTAATACCTACTTATGGTAATTCTAAATTATGCAGTTCCAATTGTAAATGTCCCCTGCTCTTCCCGTCCGTATGTGTTCAAGCTTCTGTTTCAATTTAGCTGATAAATTTTCATGGCTATACTCGGGCAAATGAAGATCAACACCACGAATATTAATGGTTTTTACTGGCGCGATGACCGCTGCGGTACCAGCGCCAAAAGCTTCTGAAATAGTATTCTGGTGAAAGGCCTTTTCTAATTCATCAAGACTCACCGGTCGTTCTTCTGTTTCATATCCTATAGTTTTCGCAAGCGTCAGCAAACTATCTCTTGTTACACCATCTAAAATAGTGTCCGATAACGAAGGTGTGATCAACTTACCGTCGATGGCGAACATGATGTTCATCATTCCTGACTCTTCGATAAATTTATTTTCCCTGGCATCGGTCCATAGCACCTGGTCGTATCCCTGTTGCCTTGCCAACTGTGTTGGATAAAAAGCACCGCCATAGTTTCCCCCGCATTTTGCAAAACCGGTGCCACCCGGCGCCGCCCGGATATATTCTGTTTCCACCTTCAGTTTAATAGGCTTCGCAAAAGTGGAAGGCACGGGTGAAGTAATAACAATAAACCTGTAATCACTGGAAACCCGTACTCCCAGGAATTTCTCTGTCGCAATCACAAATGGGCGGATGTATAGAGCACAGTTTTCCTGTGTTGGTATCCAATTCTTATCAACGTTAATTAACTGTTTCAAACCTTCCATAAAAATTTCCTTAGGCGGAACAGCCATGCACATTCTTTCCAATGATCTTACAAAACGCTCATAGTGCTTGTCAATTCTGAAAATATTAGCGTTGCCATCCTGCGTGCGAAATGCTTTCATGCCTTCAAATACTGTTTGTCCATAATGAAAAGCCAACGTAGCGGGGCTGAGCGAGAGATTGGCAAAAGGAACGATCTGCGCCTCATGCCATTGCTCATTGAAGTAATCACAGACCAGCATGTGATCTGAGATCTGCTTACCAAATTCAAGATGTTCAAAATCTACTTCATGGATCCTCGAGTGGGAAACTTTCCTGATCCTGATCTCTGTTGTTAATTCCATATGACTATTATTATTTAATTATTGATAGCGATCTCAAAAAAGCAGCAATTTGGTTCTCTCTGGTAATGGGCTGCTAAATTTCGAGTGTTCGTTAATTTGAAAATACCAAGGAAATCAAATCCCGCCGATGTGTAATATTCTATCAACCTGGTATTGTTTCCCAAGGTATCAAGCCTTACATATCTTCTTCCTTTTGATAAAGCATAAGCTTTTGCCCATGGCACGATCACATCAATAAACCTGTTTCCCCTGAAAGCAGGATTGGCCGCGAGGCGATGAATGTAGATCGAATTGTTATCATCCTTTTCTCCCCAGATCTCTTTGTCATCAAATGTAATGGACCAGTTACAGGCAATTTCACTACCGATCATTATCTTCCATTGTCTTTTGTCCCTTATCTCCTTCTCAATAAAAGCCCTCTCAAACTTTGGCCATACAACCATATTTTTTTGTGTCTGCAATTCAATGGCTGCATCATACAATGTCAAAATCGTATTTACATCGTCTAATGAAGAGTTCTTTATATCCAATTTTCTATTTATCCCTGTTGTTAACTCCATGGTTTCAATTCTTATATCAACAAATGATCAGGCACAACATGTTTCTTCTTCCACCGCTACAGGCAGGCACATCACATAATACTCGAAAGTTTGAGCACCAATTGTAAAATAGCTTTTGCCTGCTCTTATAAATCCATTTTTTTCATAGAACCGGATAGCCTTCGTATTGCTGATGTGTGTATCAAGCCAGAGATAATCAGGGTGGACCTGGTTGGCCAACTCAAGAACAGCCTGCATCAGCGCTGCGCCGGCACCGCTTCCATGATAATACGAGAGAACATATATTTTCTGGAGTTCCATTTGTGCTATTGATTCGATCTGTTCATTCAATGAATATTTTTTCACTTTGGCAAAACCAACGGGCACATTTTCTACAAAAGCTATGAAGAAAACATTGTTCTCTTTGTGGATGCTTTTTGCGATCTTATCAATGCTGTAGGTGTATTCAAGATATTCGGACAGCGCGATCTTATCGCTAAAAAAATGTCCGAACGCGTCCCGAAAAGACAGTTTGCCGATCGATGAAATTGTTTCTGCATGTGATGAATTGGCCTGGATGACTTTTATATTCATAACACAAGGTTTAAGGTTTTACATCATTGAGTTTTCAATTTTTTTGATTCACGGTTGACCAGCCACACTCCACCCAACGTGATCACTGTTCCCAATAACATATTTGCATTCATCTTTTCCTGTAGCAAGAGCCAGCCCAACCCGACAGCAACGATCGGGTTGATATAGGCATAAATGGAAACCTGCGCAGGCGGCAGTTTGCTGATGGCAAATGCATAAGCCGAATAGGCGAGGAGAGAACCAAAAAAAATAAGATAAAGTAAGGCAAACCAGGAAGCATGACCTGTATCAGCGAGGTTAACATATTTACCGGTCAACCCGCAGACAACAAGAATTACGACCCCGGCAAAGAGCATTTGCAATCCCACTCCAAATAAAATATCAACAGATAATTTTTGCTTTGAAGAGTACACCGTGCCAAATGACCAGCTCAGTGTCGAAAGGAGTGCAAGCACAACTCCAAAAATAAACGACCTGTTGTGTATTTGCCCAAGGTAATCGTAAAATATAGTGACAACACCTCCGAGACCAATGATCATCCCAAGGATCATCAGTCTTGAAATTTTTGTGCAGTGTGAAAGCCATATTGAAAAAACTGTAACAAACAGTGGAACGAGTGCCGCAATAATAGCCGCCAGCCCGCTGCTGATATATTCCAGTGACCATGTCAGCAACCCATTTGCAAAACAAAGGAGAAATATTCCCTGTATGGAGATCTTACGCATTATCTCTTTGCTCGGCAATGAATAACCTTTTGCCAGGAAGAAACCGACCAATATTATCCCGGATGAAAATTGGCGAATACCTGCCATGAAAAGTCCAGGCATGTGCTGCGCTCCTATTCTTGACGCGATATAAGTAGTGCCCCAAAAAAAACTTACAATGGCTAATGCTATGTATGCCCTGCTTATTTCTTTTTTCATTTGTTGGTCTCCTTTAACAACACTACACAAAAATCTTTCAAAATTTTAGTAAAAAACAGATTCAGTTTTTGTATTTTTGACTATATCAGATTTTTTAACAATTGGGAAAGCAAATCAAAGATTTCAGATTGCTATTTTATCGTCACCCAATTTCAAAAATTGAATTATGAAATCAACTACAGCAACTGATGATCATCTTTACCTGCAGGTAGCAGGAGGTATTGAAAAAATGATAGCAGACGAGATACTGAAGATCGGTGATAAACTTCCATCCGTAAGAATGTTAAGTGAAGAATATGGCATCAGCATGGGTACTGCTTTCCAGGCCTATTACCACCTGGAAGGGAAAGGCTTGATTGAATCACGCCCCAAGTCGGGATACTATGTCCGCTTTACTCACAAACGCTTCCCCGCCCTCCCAAAGCAAGTGCTTCCGGAACCAATTTCGCATGATGTGAGCGTTAACGAGATGATCAATTCAATTTTCTTTGACAATACTTCTGATGGTGTAATCAATTTTGCAATGGCGGTTCCGGATGCTTCTTTATTACCGGTAGCCAAGCTAAATAAATCGGTTATCCACTCATTGAGAAATGGAAAAGAAAGCTGCATCGGTTATGAACAAACACAGGGAAATATTGAACTGAGAGAACAAATAGCAAAACTTTCTTTTAACTGGGGCGGCAAAGTGAAGCCCGAGGAGGTAATCATTACAGGAGGTTGTCTTGAGGCCATTACGATTTGTTTGAAAGCCGTCACAAAACCCGGCGATACTGTGGCGGTTGAATGTCCTACTTATTTTGGGATTTACCAGGCCGTCGAAAATCTCGGATTAAAAGTAGTGGAGGTTACTACCTGCGGCACGGATGGTATCGATCTTGACTGCCTGGAGAAAGTAGTTAATACGTGTAATATTAAAGCCTGCATTGTGGTTCCCAATTTTAATAACCCCTTGGGCAGTTGCATGCCGGAAGAAAACAAAAAGAAATTGGTAGAGATCATTACCGAACATAACATTCCACTTATCGAAGATGATATCTATGGTGAATTATATTTTGGAAAAAGCAGGCCGAAGACATGTAAATATTTTGATAAGAAGGGGTTGGTGATGCATTGCTCCTCTCTTTCCAAATCATTATCTCCGGGGTACAGGATCGGTTGGGCAATTCCCGGAAAATTTAATCACCAGGTAAAGCAAGTAAAAAGAATGCTGAACATTTGCAGTCCGACGTTAACACAGGTAGCCACTGCTCATTTTTTGAAAACCGGTCGTTATGAATATCATTTGAAAAATTTACGAAAAGCCTTGCATACTCAGTGTCTGCGATACATGCAGGCCATCATCGAATATTTTCCTGCCGATACAAAGATCTCAAGACCTCATGGTGGTTTTGTATTGTGGCTTCAGTTGAATAAAAAAATAAATTCATTCAAGTTACGTACAGAAGCAATGAAGCATCAAATCTCGATAGTGCCAGGCAGCGTTTTTTCTGCAAACTGTAATTATTCTCATTTTATACGCATCAGTTTTGGAAAACCCTGGAGTGAAGATGTGGATTATGGATTGATGATGCTGGGAAGATTGATCAAGAAAATGATGTAGCTGCTCGTGAGACCTGAATCGTGAATTGATAGCCTCAACATTGTATCATAGCAATTTCGTTCATCAAATAAAAAAAACCCCGATACCCCGGGGTTTAATACATTAATCTGGGTGGCGTCAACCTGAATACTGATTACATCAGCATATGCTACAGCTTGGATACATGAGTCTTTCCCATAGCAATTAACAAGTGTAGTAGGAAGTGGATTTACGGCGAAATTTTCCGGTCGCTAAACTAGTAAAAAGAACCGTTCCCGTCAATAGGCGTGAATAAATAAATCCTGGTCAGGTCTTCCCATTTTTCCTTTTAAAATAATAATACAGCGGAATGCCAATGGCTGTCAGCAACATACCAAAAAAAGAATTGATGAATGGGACTTTTCCCTTCGCATAATTATCGATATCATTATACAAAGTAGTGGCTAAATAAAACCCTGTAAACAAAATAAAGACAGCAGGCAGGACCGGGTACCCCTTTACCCTGTATGGCCTTTCCATGTTTGCCAATTTTTTACGGAGAATAAAAACGCCGGCTACTACCAATCCATAAAACACCCAGGACATGAAAATGAACATATCGGCAAGAATATCGAACGAACCACTTAAAACAAAAAGGCAACTCCAAACTCCAAGGATCAAAACTGAATTACCCGGTGTTTTGAATTTCGAATGGACCTTACCTGCCCACGGGAAAAAACTTTTTGCCTCCGACATAGCAAAAACAACCCTTGCATTTGCCAACAGGTTCACACTCGTAGCCCCGAAAGTCGAAATAACAATTAAGATCGCAACAACTGTCCCTCCCGTCGCTCCCATAACCTTTCCTGTAGCATCGCTTGCAACCAACGGAGATGTTGCCATTTCATCGATCGGTAGAACATACATGTAAGCAAGAGTCACGAGAACATAAATAATGATGCACGCAGATAATCCCATCAACAAACCTTTTGTGATATTCCTGTTCGGGTCTTTGATCTCACCCGCCACCATGTTTAAATTGTTCCACCCATCATACGATGCAAATGCACCGGTAGTTGCAGCCATAAATGCGGCAACAAGAGACCATCCTTCAAAATGAAAATCTTTTCCGTTAGTAAAAAAGTTATGAGCCGAACCCTTACCTGAAAACAATATTCCGAATACGAGTATCACCAGAGCCGATGCTTTTACAACGGTTGAAACAAACTGGATCGCATTCCCGGATCTGACACTTATATAATTGGCTATTGTATTGATCAAAATGATCACAATCGCCAATGTCTTAACACCAAAATTTTGCAAAGGTAAAATATCACCGATCATCGGAATATGCAGGACTATTGAATGTTCAGTCGTCTCGTTGAAGTGAGGGAGATGAATAAAATTCCCTGCATAACTTGCGCACACAAATGAAATAGCTGCTATGGCAGCTGTATTGATAACCGCTATGCTTCCCCACCCATATAGATAGGCAATAAGATCACCGTAAGCCTTTCTCAAATAAACATACTGACCTCCGGTTTCAGGAAACATGGTTCCCAGTTCAGCGAATGCCATGGCGCCAAAAAGTGAAACAAACCCTGCAACGATCCAAACGGTAATTAATAAATACGGCGAACCCAGCTGACTTGCCATGGTAGCCGGTTTCATAAAAATACCGGAGCCAATAACGCCTCCTATTACGATGGTGGTAGCGGACCAAAGTCCGATGGTTTTTTGAAGTTGCGTCATTGTGAATTTAAAAATTCAGCAAGCAGCCGGTGAAAATGATGCGTTCCTCTTTCTTTTGTTACAGAATATCTTCCATGGTTGTAAAATCTTGATCGCACTCCACGTTGCACCTTTTGCACTATCTCCTCATCCTCCAGTTCCACTTTGTCAAGATCACCACCGGCACCCTTATCTCTTTTTTCTTCTTTCCATACATAGCTTAAAAAAGACACCTTCGTCCGGTCAACAGACAAAGGCTGCACGACATTAATGGATAGGCCCCAGGGATAAAAATTGAACATCATATTCGGAAATACCCAGAAATAATAAGCGGCGATCTTTTTTCCATGATCGGGCGATGAAAAAGGAAGTTCAAAACAATCTTCGCCGGTTTTACTGATACCGATCTGCAAGGCAGAATACGGAAAGAAAAGTTCTGTTTCGTAATCGCTATAATCGATCAGGGCATTGAGCCCGGCATGAACGAATGGAATATGGAAGCCTTCCAGGTAATTTTCACAATATAAAGCCCAGTTGGCATCAATAGAAAATTCTTTTGAAAGGTCAGGGCGGAAATGGAATTCATTCAATGGCATCCACTCCACTCTTTCCATCAAATCTTTTAAAAAATGTTGTGGCGGGAACTTTGCAGTAAATGTGGTAAATAAAAAATGATCCCAGTGAAATAAGGGCAGCGAGTGAAGATCATCGTCGGCTGCAGGAAAATTCTTCACCTCCCTGAACTCTGGCATCGATCTGAATTTGCCATCCAGCTGGAATGATCTTCCGTGATACTTACAACGCAGGTTATTTGATTTGCACGGTTCATAGATCAGCAGATTGCCGCGATGCGTACACACATTTGAAAGGCAATGGATCTTCCCTGTTTCATCTTTTGTTAGTAGCAAGGGCTCATTCAGATAGTTGGCAAGTAAAGTGAAAGGATAACAGTTATTGTTTTCATTCACTAACGTGGTATCACCAATAAAATGCCAGCATGAAGAAAAGACTTTCTCCTTCATTTCCTGAAATAATTGCGGCGAGGTGTAAATGCTGCTGTCAATCGTTTTTGCCCTGGAGATATCCGGATCAACGGAGAATCGGTTCATCATAAATGACAATTGAGCGTTGAGTGTGAACATTTATTGGAAAATGTTCAATATTTGATTTTCAACTTCAATATTCAATGAAAATAAGCAAGGAGGCTGAGACTAAAAAATAGTCCCGCCCTTACAGGTAAGAGCGGGACCATCAATAAAATTTTTACAAATCAGGCAGCAGCGACCGTTTTTTTGCTCATTCCCAAAACCCAGCCGACAACGGAGCCAATGATGGCAGTCATAACTGCGGCAGAGGCAACATCAGCAGCGATGCCCTTCAACGACATCCCCTTTCCAATTCCAT
>Ga0070666_10001474_pt1 | contig 14280 bp, 11 predicted proteins | sample KBSS23metaG_FD_64677 | JGI IMG/M metagenome (GOLD analysis project Ga0070666, IMG submission 64677) | Switchgrass rhizosphere microbial communities from Kellogg Biological Station, Michigan, USA - KBS S2-3 metaG | ecosystem: Host-associated > Plants > Roots > Rhizosphere > Soil ... | reverse complement strand
GGCGGATGTTCTCGGTCGTCGCCGCATCGGCGAGCTTCGGGCCGGTGCCGTCGAACTTCAGCTTCTCGCCCGCGTACGAGAAGAGCCGCGCCGGGAACTCGGGCGGGGCCGCGGCGGCGAGCCGGGCGTCGAGCGTCCAGTACTCGACGGGAACGAACGCCTCGATCTCCTTTTCCCGCTCGCAGATGATCCTCAGGGCGACGGTCTGCACCCGGCCGGCCGAGAGGCCGCGCCAGATCTTCTTCCAGAGGAGGTCGGAAACTTCGTAGCCGACCAGGCGGTCGATGATGCGCCGCGCCTGCTGGGCGTTGACGCGGTTGTCGTCGATCTCGCCGGCGTTCTCGACGGCGGCCTGGACCGCCTTCTTGGTGATCTCGTTGAACCGCGCCCGCTTGAAGACGACCTTCTTGTTTCCCGGCCGGAGCTCCTGCAGGAGATGCCAGGAGATCGCCTCCCCCTCCCGGTCGGGATCGGCGGCGAGATAGACGCGCTCGACTCCCTTGGTGGCTTTCTTCAGGTCGCCGAGGGTTTTTTCCTTCCCCTTCAGGACTTCATAGGTCGGGGCGTAGGAATTCTCGCGGTCGACGCCGAGGCCCTTGCGCGGGAGATCCCGCACGTGTCCGTACGACGCCAGGACCTTGAAGTCCTTCCCCAGGAACTTTTCGAGAGTCTTCGCCTTGGCCGGAGACTCCACGATCACGAGCGATTTCACCAAGAATGTTCAACCTTTCCGCACGAGCACGATTCATTCGCCGCGGCGGGCGGCGTAAAGGCGGATCATACGGCCCCTGTCAAGCGACGACCGAATAGAGGCCCCCCGGCAGGCACCGCAGGACACCCCGCGCCTCGAGATCGAAGAGCACCGCGAGCAGGGCCCCGATCGGGATTCGCGTCGCCTCGGCGAGATCGTCGGCGTCCCACGCTTCGTCCCCCGCCATCGCCGCGACGATCCGCGCCGCCTCTCCTTCGAGCGCGGGACCGCCGGAGACCCGCGAAGAAACTCCGCCGACCGATGGGAAGAGCTCCGTCAGGACGTCCTCGGCGCCGCGGCAGAGGATCGCCCCGTCGCGGAGCAGCGCGTGGCACCCCTTCGAGGCCTCCGAGCGGACGGATCCCGGGACCGCGAACACGTCGCGCCCGAGGTCGTTGGCCAGGCGCGCCGTGATGAGGGAGCCGCTCCGCTCCGCCGCCTCGACCACGACGACGCCCGCGGCCATCCCCGCGATCACCCGATTTCGAACGGGGAAGTGCGAGGCGACGGGCGGCGTGCCCGGAGGATGCTCCGAGAGCAACAGCCCGTCCTCGCCGATCCTCTTCCAGAGGTCGGCGTTCTCCTTCGGATAGGGAACGTCGACGCCGGAGCCGAGAACCGCGATCGTCCCTCCCGGGTTTCCGACGGAAGCGGTGTGCGCCGCGGCGTCGATCCCGCGCGCCATCCCCGAAACGACGCAGACCCCCGAAAGCGAGAGGTCTCCCGCCAGCTCCGTGCAGACTTCCCGGCCGTATCGCGTCGCCGCCCGGGCGCCGACGATCCCGACGGCGGGAAGCGACAGCCGCTCGACGTCTCCCCGGGAGTACAGCACGAGGGGAGCATCCGGCGTCTCCCGGAGGAGGGCCGGGTAGGGCCCGTCGAACGGCTGGAGGAGGGCGACGCCGGCCCGCTCGACCGCCGCCAGCTCCTCCGAGATGTCGATCTCGAAAGGACGCGCGAGGCTCCGGGCAGCGGAAAGAGAGCGGGTGGAATCCACCAGGCGCGCGGGGTCCGCCCCGATCAGGGCGCGCCAGCCGCCGACGGATTCATGGGCCTTCCAGAACCGGCGCAGCGACAGCCCGGGAACTTTCGACCACGCGAGCGCGACGCGCGCTTCCTCGGAGATCGGCATCCCCCATTCTAAAAACATCCTGAGAATGGCGCGAACTGGGTAGAATACCGGCGGGTCGGCAGGGGGAATCCGCCAACGCCCCCTGACGCCGGGGAGGCCTGTGGCCCGAGGGTTGACGACATGGCTCCGGATCGCGTTCGTCGCGACGCTCGCGGCGACGGCCGCCTGCGCCTCCCGCGCGAGCGAACCGTCCGTCTCCCGCGAGATGAGATTCGGCGCGCGCATGGGACGCCTGGGGTACTGGAGAGAGGCCCGCTTCCGCTTCGCCCGGGTCGTCGCCCGCGATCCGAACAACGCCCGCGCCCACAACAATCTCGCGGTGGCCCTGGAAGCCGACGGCGATTTCTCCGGGGCCTTCGACGAGTACAAGAAGGCGGTGACGCTCGACGCCGCCGACAAGAGCATCCACCAGAATTACACGCGGTTTGCGGAGTTCTACACCGCCTACACCAAGAAGGTGGGGAAGGTCAGTCCTGCGCGCTAGGAGGACGGCCCTCTTTTTTCTCCTCCTTTCCGCGCTCTCCGCGGCGTGCGGCGGCGTCCATCAGGTCAAGATGAAGCTCCCCTTGAAGCCCCGCATCCCGCTGAAAGGAAACGAGCGGGTCGCGATCGCGCCCTTCCTGATCGTCGCGTCCGCGGACAAGCCCAAGGACAAGGCGGATCTGGCCAACCTCGACCTCCAGGCCGAGTTCCACCGTTATCTCATCCAGCGGCTCCAGAAGAAGACCAAGCTCCAGCTGATCGATCTCGGGACCGAGGTGCAGCTTCCTTCGCGCGAGCTCGTGGCGCTGTCGCGCTCGACCGATTTCTGGCGGACGATCGCCCAGAAGAACGGCGCGGACATCGTCGTTTCGGGCTCGCTCGAGTTCAAGGTGGAGGACTCGGCCGGCTACAAGACGGAGGAGTACGTCTCCCCCGTCACGGGCCAGACGTCCTTCCGGCAGATCTACGTCGAGCGCACGGGGTTCCTCTTCGACATCGTGTTCCTGGTTTTCGACGGCAAGACGGGCGACAAGATCCTCCAGGACGAATTCAAGGACTTCCGGGAGCGGAACCGCCGCCGCGCGGACGAGATGCTGGGCCTCTTCTCGAACCTCTTCTCGCTCGAGGACCAGGTCCTGAACATGTTCGTGCCGCGGGAACGCGCGGTCCAACGCTACCTCTTCACGCGGTGAGGCCATGAAAAAGCGATTACCGGTATTCGCGAGGGCGGCGCTGGCCGCCACGCTCTTCGCCACGCTGTTCTCCGCGGCGGCCTCCCCGGCCTTCGCCCAGTTCGGCCAGAACAAGATCGCCTACGACAAGTTCAACTGGTCGATCTACCGCTCGACGCACTTCCAGATCTACTTCTACCCGAAGGAGAAGGATTCCCTGGCGAAGGTCGCCTCCTACGCCGAGAGCGCCTACGACGAGCTCTCCCGCTCGCTCAACTACCAGATCCCGCACCCCATCCCGCTCATCTATTACTCGAGCCACTCGGAGTTCGAGCAGACGAACACCGATCTCGACTTCATCGACGAGGGCACCGGCGCCTTCGCGCTCCCGTCGCGCGACCGGATGGTGCTGCCGATCGACGTGCCCGACGCCTACCTCCAGACGGTCATCCAGCACGAGCTCACCCACGTTTTCGAGTTCGAGGTCCTCTTCCAGGGAAATTTCCTTCGCGCCGTGACTTCGCCGATCCCCCAGTGGTTCATGGAGGGGCTCGCTTCGTACTACGGCCACGACGAGACCAACCGCTCGCGCATGTACCTGCGCGATGCGGTCCTGAACGACCGGGTCCCCGCGATCGCCCGCGGCCAGCAGATCAATCCCTACTTCGCGTACCGCTTCGGCCACGCCGTCTTCGACTTCATCGAGCACGAGTGGGGGAAGGACGCCGTCCGGGACTTCGTTTACGAGTGGCGAACGAGTCTCGGCGGGGGGGCGGCGCGCGTCGTCAAACGCGCGTTCGACCTGAGCGCGGAGGACTTCGACATCCGCTTCCGCCGTTATCTCCGCCAGCGGTATCTCCCGACGCTGACATCGAAGGGCGAACCGGTCGACTACGGCGAGGAGTTCCGCATCCGGGAGAACGAGCCGGCCCTCTCCTGGGACATTTCCGCCGTACCGTTCCCGTCGGGCGATTTCGTCGCCGCGATTTCCACCTACGACCTCACCGTCCCCACGTCCGTTGCCAGCCCGGACGTCGTCGTCTTCTCCGTTCGCGACCGGAAGCTCTTCCGGAACCTCTCGAAGGGCTACACGACCCGCTACGAGTACGTGATCGCGCAGGCGGTGACGCTCAGTCTCGATTCGCCGGGAAGGGCCCTCGCGGTATCTCCCGACGGTAACCACGTCGCGGTTTTCGTGCGGCGCGAGCGGGGCCGCGTGCTCGCCTTCTTCAACGTCCTTTCCGGGAAACTCGAGCGCGAGGTGCCGTTCGCCGAGATCGACCAGGAGCTCGCCCCGAGCTACTCTCCCGATGGAAAGAAGATCGTCTTCTGCGGCGTGTCGAAGGGGGCCTTCGACATCTACACCTACGACCTGGAAACGGGCCAGGTCGCCAACGCGACTCGCGACGCGGCTTACGACGCCGCCCCCGCGTACTCCCCGGATGGCAAGTGGATCTACTACTCCTCGACCGCGGGCACTTACGCGAAGATCTTTCGCGTCGACTCCTCGAACCCTTCGCGCAAGGAGCAGGTGACCTTCGGCGACTGGAACGACGAAGACGTCGTCGTGTCCCCGGACAATGGCCGCATCTTCTTCACGTCCGATCGCGATGCCGGCATTCTCAACATCTTTTCGATCGACCTCTCGACGGGCGAGACGCTGCAGCACACCAACGTCCTCGGCGGCGCGTTCCAGCCGAGCGTCTTCGTCGGAAAGGACGGCGTCGAGAAGCTCTCCTATTGCTCGTTCTACCGGCAGCGATACGGGCTCTACGTCGCCGACACCCGGAAGACGGTCGAAAGGTTCGCCGCGTTGAACCCGGCTCCCGTGGCCGTGGACGAGCACGCGACCTCGCATTTCACGCCGGCGATCGAAGTCGCGATCGATCCGGACAAGCTCCAGGCGAAGCCTTCCCGCAAGCTCTACATCGAGAACGCGTCGCTCGCGGCGGGCATCAATTCCGACAGCACGATCTTTTCGGACACGACGCTCATCTTCTCGGACAACCTCGGCGACCGGCGCGCGATCATCAATTTCCAGTCGCTCTCCTCCTACACCGACATCCACCTCACGTATCTCAACCTCAAGCACCGGCTCCAGCTCGGCTTCACGCTCTTCGACGACCGCCAGTACTTCATCGGCCTCTCGACGGATCGGTCGACGGGATTCGTCAGCCGCGGACGCCGCTTCTACCGGGAGACTGGCGCGCTCGGCCTGGCCACCTATCCACTCGATCGCTACCACCGGTTCGAGGGAACGCTCGGATACCTCTCGCGATCGATCGATTTCCCGTTCGTCGTGAACAACCAGACCCAGGGAGGCGACGTCACCCAGATCGTCGTGTTCGGAAACCGGCAGGACAACAATCCGACCGCGTCCATTTCCTTCACGGGAGACACGACGCTCTACAGCGCGGTCGGCCCCCTCGCGGGGCACCGCTACAGCATCGGGTATTCGTACACTCCCGACCTCAAGAGCGGAACCGAGAGCGTTCCCGCCACCGGGGGCGTCGTGGTGCTGTCCAAGCACGGCGGAACGCTCACGCAATCGGTGTCGGTCGATCTCCGGCAGTATTTCCGGATCACGAAGCGCTCCGCGATCGCGCTCCGGGCCTTCGGCGTGCGATCGACCGGCAACGTCCCCGACATCTCGTACTTCGGCGGCATCGATACGCTCCGCGCCTTCGACTTCCGTTCCGAGATCGGCAACGAGGTGGCGTTCGCGAACATCGAATACCGGTTCCCGCTGATCGACCAGATCCTCCTCTTCGGCGGAGTCGGCCTCGGGAACATCCGCGGAAAGTTCTTCGTCGACGTGGGCGCGGCGCATCTTTCCTACGGCAGCCCCGCGCCGAAGTTCCGGTTCTGGAACGCGTCCGGCCACGACCTGGTCTATGACGACGGGACGGGCGCCGGCCCGAAGACTTATTCGTCCTACGAGCTCATCAACGGACGGGCGGACTACGGATACGGCCTGACGATGAATCTCCTGGGCCTCGACCTCCACTGGGATTTCGCGAAGCAGTGGGATTTTCACAAGACGCTGTCCGGCTTCCGAACGTCGTTCTACATCGGCACCGAGTTCTGATTTCCGGCCGCCGGAATCTCCGGCGGCCCGGGCCTGCTACAATTCTCCGCGCTTGAACAATCCCAACAGGGCGCGGACACCCCTCCGGGTCCGGGTGCTCGGCCCCTACGGCGGGTCGGCCCCGAGTTGTCGGATGACCACGTTCCTCCTCAACGAGACGACCGCGCTCGACGCCGGCGCGCTCACTTCGACCCTGGAGCTCCCGGAACAGCTCCGCATCGATCGGGTGGTCGTCTCGCACGCCCATTTCGACCACGTCGCCACCCTCCCCTTCCTCTTCGAGAACGTCTTCGGCAGGCCCCGGCCGATCGAAGTCCTCGCTCCCGAGGTCGTGCTCGCCCCGCTCCGAAGGCACCTCTTCAACGACGAGCTCTGGCCGGATTTCACCCGCCTCCCCTCCCGGCGGCGGCCGACCGTGCGGCTCCGCGCGATCGGAGAGGGGAAGACCCATCGCGCGGGAGAGATCGCGATCCGGCCGGTTCGCGTCTCGCACATCGTGCCGACGTTCGGGTATCTCGTGTCGACCGCCTCGGCGTCGATTCTCTTCTCGGGGGACACCGGCCCCACGCGGGCCCTCTGGCGGCTCGCGGAGGAGACCGAAAATCTGAAGGCGATCTTCCTCGAGGTTTCGTTTGCGAACGCGCAGGAATCGATTGCCCGCGTCTCGAAGCACCTGATTCCGCGGCAGCTTCCCGGCGAGCTCGCGAAGACGAGCCGGACCGTGCCGGTCTTCCTGTACCACATGAAACCGCCCTCGGCCGACAGGATCCGCCGCGAGGTGAAGGCGCTGAAGATGCCCCGCCTGAAGTTCCTGGAGCAGGGGCAGATCCTCACGTTCTGAGCGCCGCGCCACACCGCGCAGCGGCGAGTTGCGGGTCAGCGGGTCAACAGGTTGCTTCGCTTCGCGCTCAATAACGGGGAGTGCGCGGGCCGTCCGCGACGTCCCGAGGCGCACTTCGGCAAGTACGTCGCAGGGCGGCGCGGGTGGCCCGCGCCGATCGCTCGATGCATGATCCGCGCTTGCGCCAGAGATTGCTTCGCTTCGCTCGCGATGACGGAGCAGCCGGAAATACACGATTCCAGGAAGCAGCGTCGTTTTGGTAGTCCCGCTCTGATTCTGCAGGGGAACCACGATGAGGCGCGGTCAGGCGCGAGCGCCAGAGATTGCTTCGCTTCGCTCGCAATGACGGAGAGCGCCGAAATACACGGATACCTGAACCACAACGAGGCGCGGCCAGACGTGCTGGAAGACGGATTCGGGCGGCTCGCCGGCGGGCGAAGTCGTACTCGTGACGTACGTCGAGCCCGCCGGCGAGCCGCCCGGACCCGTATAACGGCGCGTATGGTCCGCGCCTGACCCTATCCGCGGGACAACGCTAAGAGATCCATGGCGAGCAGCCCCGCGATCCTCCCCCGCCCCATGTCGCTCCGCAGGAATTCCTCCCGGGCGTCGGGGAGCTCCGCGTAGCGAACGAGCCTCGGCTCCCCGGTCTCCCGGTCGAGCGCGAAACCCGAATCGGTCAGCCCTCCGGAGCGGCGGACGCGGAGGTTTTCCCGGTCCCGTTCGGCTTCGATCTCCTCCACGACCTGGCCTCCCGAGGGATTCCGCAGGACCACGCGAAAGCGGCCGGGCCCCGTCGTTTCGATCTCCGCGTCGCCGATTCCCGAGACAAACCGCCGATAACCCTCGGCGCTCGCGAGCTCCGAGAAAAGGCGCGCGGCCTCCGGGGTTTCGCGGTACGCCTCGACGCGCGCCGTGCGCCGCGGAGGGTCGGCGTCTCCGATCGCCGCCAGAGCGCGGCCGAGGAGCTCCTCGTCCATGGAGAAAATCTCCGAAAGCCGCGCCGCCCGTCCCGAGAGGAGGGGAACGAAAGTCCTCGTGTGCGCGTCGGAGATCTGTACCTCGCCGCGGAAATACCGGAGAAGCCGATAGTCGTCGCGACGCCGGAGGACGACGTCCCGGAGAAAGAGCGAACGGGCGGAAAAGGTCGCCTCCCAGGCGCTTCGGAATTCGTCGCCGCCCGCCGGGGAGAGCGCGTAGTCGATGACCCGCCCGCGCTCGGGACCGGAAACGTAACGGAGCACCGCGCGATCTTCGCCCGCGTCCAGCACGCACGAGCCGAAAGCGGTGTCGAAGGGTCCGGATTCGAGAGGCCGGATCTCCGGCAGGGGAAACCCGGGATCGACCAGCCAGGTCTTTCCGCCCACGGCGAAGAGGAGGGCGGCATGGCTCCTCGGGCCCGAGATCGACGCGAGGATCCGGACCGGCGAGAAACCGAGCTCCTCGGAAAGCGCCGCGAAGGCGGCCGTTCGGGAAAAGCACGTCCCTCCGGCGCCGCGCTCCGCGTGCTCGCGAAAGAGGATTTCCGGCGTCCTCGGCTTCTCGGAGATCGCCCCGATCTCCGCGTCGCGCACGATCTTCGAGGCGGACTCGAAGGGGACCTTCGCGTTGAACTTCTCGTAGAGCTCGAGCAGAAGAGGGAAATCGGCGCGCTTCGGCGTCACGCCGAGCTCCTCGAGAAACTCCTCGGGCGTCATCCCGCGAAGACGCGGCGATGGAGCGAGGAGTCCTCCGACAACTCGGGATGGAACGTCGCGCCGAAAACGTTTCCTTCGCGGACGAGCACCGGATCACCGCGGTCGGATGCGACGACCTCGACGCCGGCCCCCACCCGGGCGATCTTCGGGGCGCGAATGAAGACCGCTTCGATCGAGCCGCCCGAAGCGTCGGTCGCCGTCCCCACGAAGGAATCGACCTGGCGGCCGTAAGCGTTCCGCACGACGTCGACGTCGAGCACGCCGAGCGAAGGCTGCGGAGGATTCTCGACCTTCGCCGCGAGGAGGATCAACCCGGCGCACGTCGCGAGCACCGGCCTGCCGCTCCGCGCGAACCGGACGACCGCGTCTCTCCACCCCTCCTCCCGCTCGAAGAACTTGAGAAAGGTCGTGGATTCGCCCCCGGGGAGCACGAGCCCGGAGATCGCCTCGAGCTCTTCGGGGCGCCGAATCTCCCGGCTCTCGAGCCCCGCACGCGCGATCGCCCCGGCATGACTCGCGAAGTCGCCCTGGAGGGCCAGGATGCCGACGGGCGCCACCAACGGCAGGCGCGGACGATCCATCGAGCCATGCGGGCGCGCGGCGCCCGCGCCGCCCTGCGACGTACTTGCCGAAGTACGCCTCGGGACGTCGCGGGCGCCCCGCATCCCACCTGGCTCGCGGCTCGCCACGCTTCGATGTCCGTCCGGAGTTTGCCCCGGCTCATCGGTTCGCCGCAGATGTGTTTCCCCCGCCCCTCTCCCGGGCGAGGAGCTCGGAGACGGCGGCCCAGGGGAAACCCCCTCTCCCCGCGGGAGAGGGCCGGGGTGAGGGAGCCGAGCGCCGCCGGCGCTCATCCTCACCATCCTCGCGTCTGCAGCCGCTCCGATTCCGGAAGAGAAGCCGCGTCCAGGCCCTTCATCGCGTCACCGAGATCGGCCGAGGCTTCGATCAGGGCGTCGGCGTTTCGCCAGTGGGTCGTCGCCTTCACGATGGCGGCCGCCCGCACGGCGGGATCAGACGACTTGAAGATCCCCGATCCCACGAAGACCGCCTCGGCGCCGAGCATCATGCAGAGCGCCGCGTCGGCCGGGGTCGCGATTCCCCCGGCGGCGAAGTTCGGCACCGGGAGCTTTCCCTTCTGGGCGACTTCCCACACGAGCTCGAACGGCGCGCCGAGACGCTTGGCTTCCGACATCAGCTCGTCGCGGGTCATGATCGTCAGGGTCTTGATGTCGCGATGGACCTGCCGCAGGTGCTTGACCGCGTGCACGATGTCGCCCGTGCCCGCCTCCCCTTTCGTGCGGATCATCGCCGCGCCCTCGCCGATCCGCCGGAGGGCCTCGCCGAGATTCCGGCAACCGCAGACGAACGGCACGCGAAAGTCGTGCTTGTAGACGTGATTCTCCTCGTCGGCCGGCGTCAGCACTTCGGACTCGTCGATGAAGTCGACCTTCAGGGCTTCGAGGATCCGGGCCTCGGCGAGGTGGCCGATGCGGCATTTCGCCATGACCGGGATGGAGACCGCTTTCTGGATCTCGCGCACCTTCGAGACCGGCGACATGCGCGCGACCCCGCCTTCCTTCCGGATGTCGGCCGGCACGCGCTCGAGCGCCATCACGGCGACGGCGCCCGCGTCTTCGGCGATCTTCGCCTGGTCGGCGTTGACGACGTCCATGATCACGCCGCCCTTCAACATCTCGGCCAGACCCGTCTTCAATCGAAAGTCGTCCTTGGGCTCCATCGTCGTCCTCCTCAGATCGTCGGAATCGCGACCGCTTCCGCGCGCGGTTCCCGTTTCAGCAACGTCCGCGCGAGCCGCGCGACGCCTTCGAGAATGCAATCCACCGGCACCCGGGAGACCGAGAGGCGCACCGCCGCGATGTCCCGGCCGAGCGGGTCGAAGCTCGCCCCCGCGGAAACGGCGACGCCGTTCTCCCGCGCGCGCCGCGCGACGTCCCGGCCGCTCGTTCCGGCGGGCAAACGCAACCAGAAAAGGGACTCGCCGGGCGTGCCGCCGAGGTATCGGATCTCCGGGAGCACCCGGGCCAGCGCCGCGGCGAGCGCTCTCCGGCGGACGTCGACTTCCTCCGCGCGCCGCCGCCGCACCTCGACGTCTCCTCCCTCCGCGAGGAAGGCCCGCACGGCTGCCTGGATCGGCAGGGGGGTCTGCAGATCGGTCGCCTGCTTGGCGAGAGCCACCGCGCGCACGATCCGAGGATCGGCCGCCACCCACCCGAGCCGGAATCCCGGAACGAGCTCTTTCGAAAAAGATCCGAGAGTGGCCGCCCGCGCCGGGTCGAGGGCGGAGAGCGGCGCAAGATCGGACGCGGGCGGTTCGTAGCCGTCCTCGACGATCACCGCTCCGGTCGCGCCCAGCACGGAGAGAAATCGGCGCCGTTCCGCGGCGTCCATCGTGACACCCGTGGGGTTGTGCCTCTCCGGCATTACGTAGGCGAGCTTCACCGCGCGGCCGGCGACGGCGGAAAGATCTCGGCGGGCGCCTTCGACCGGCATTTCGACGACGCGCGCGCCGTAGAACCGCAGGAGGGGCACGATGCCGGGATAGGTCGGCGATTCGACCGCCACGAGGTCGCCCGGATCGACGAGCGCCTTGAACAGAAGATCCAGGCCCTGCTGCGCGCCCGACGTGACGAGCACGTTCGCCTCCGTCCACGGCGCGCCCGTCCGCGACAGGCGGGCGGCGATCTCCCGCCGGAGCTCGGGCAGGCCGTACGGATCGCCGTACTGCCATAGCTCGCGCTCGCGGCGCCCGGTTTCCGCCAGGAGATCGGCGAATCGCTCGTAGGGGAAGTACCGCTCGTCGGGCGCGAGGCGCGAGAAATCGGCGATCAGCGGTTCGGCCGACTCGCTCGCTTCCGCCTCGGACACACGCCGGATCGCGGAGGAGAAAACCGGCTCCCAGGTCGATGCCGGAGCGCGTTCCGGCGCGACGACCGTGATGCCGCTCCCGACGCGCGCGCGAAGAGTCCCCTCGCGCTCCAGCATTCGGACGGCTTTCAGCAGGACTCCCCGGTTCACTCCGAGCCGGGTAGCGAGATCACGCGTCGGGGGAAGCCGGTCCCCGTCCCGCAGAACTCCCTGCTCCACCAGAGAGCGCAGCCTTTCGGCGACCTCTTCCGCGAGAGGTCGTGCGTCACCGGACTGGATGGGCGCATAGAGTTCGTGAACCAATTGGCTCATCAGCGAACCAATCTAGGCTTCGTGGCGTCATAAGTCAAGATCCAATTGAAGCCTTGGGGTCGCTTGATTGGCTCACGCGGGGGGGATTTGCCTCCCAGTTCAGACGCTCAACCCCGCCAGGTCGCGAAGCGCGTACGCGCCGCAGGGACGACGGGTGTTCGGGGACATGGTGGACACCGTGAGGAAACGGAGCGGTCGAGGCAGACAAGGCCGCGAGCGAAGCGAACCGCCAAATAACCTATCCCGGCGGGAGTGGATGCCGCGTACTCGCGGCAGGTGAGGGAGCCCGAGCCGCGAAGGTTGTAACCAGCGCGCGACATCTGTCGCAGCCGCGAAGCGGCCGGCGTGAAGCGCCGAGCGCGCCGTTCGCCGCGCTCGAAAGAGCGCGAGCACAACGCGGAAAGTCTCGCCCGAATCGCTCAAAGGATCTGGGTCGCGATCCGAGCTCCGCGAGTGTCGCGACGCCCAGCCTTCGTCGGGCGCCGGAGCGGTCGAGCCCTTGTGGGCGAGCCGCGAAGGTCACGGCGCGATTAGTCTCCTCGCAGTAACCAAGAGGAGGAGGATCGCGCCGTGGGAGGCCGAGCGGTTCCAGCGCTCTGCGCGCGCCGCTCGGCCGACGTGGATCCGAGCTCCGCGAGTGTCGCGACGCCCAGCTTTCGTCGGGCGCCGGAGCGGTCGAGCCCTTATGGGCGAGCCGCGGAGGTCACAACGCGATTAGTCTCCGCGCAGTAATCAAGCGGAGGAGGATCGCGTTGTGGGAGCCGAAGCGACACGCGCCCATGCGCGTTTCGCGCGAGGCGACGGTAGTTACGCGCCGTGCTTCCTCAGGGCCTCGTCGAGATCCCGCGCGTAGAGGAGATCGAAGTCGCGGGTGGCGCCCTTGCGCTTCTCGAGCTTCGCGCGAACTTCGTCCTCGATCTGCTCGAGCTCCTTGGCCGTCTCCGTGACCTCGCGCACGATCGCGCGGCGGAGCGTCTCGACGTCCACTTGGGCGAGGAGCTTCGGGTGCGACGAAAGCGTTCGCTGGATGAGCCGGGAGATGTAGAGCGCGCGGTCGCCCGAAATCCTCACGACTGCTTGTGCGAGGCCGGCTCCCAGTCCCGCGCGAGCTGAGCGAGGCCAAGCTCCGTCAGGGGGTGCCGGAAGAGCTGATCGATGATCGGGAACGCGAGCGTCGCGACGTCGGCCCCCATCAAGGCCGCGTCGAGAACGTGGACGGGGTTCCGGACCGACTCGACGAGGACGAGAGTCTGGAAGCCGTAGTTGTCGTAGATGCGGATGATCTGCTCGATCACGTCCATGCCGATCGCGCCGATGTCGTCGAGGCGGCCGACGAAGGGAGAAACGTACGCCGCGCCGGCCTTGCCGACGATGAGCGCCTGGGCGGCCGAGAAGCAAAGCGAGACGTTGACGGCGATCTGGTCCTGGGACAGGAGCCGAACCACGCGCAAGCCGTCCGGCGTCATGGGGAGCTTGACGACGATGTCCTTGCCGAGCTTGTGGTATTCGCGCCCTTCCTTGTACATGCCCTTGGCGTCGGAGGAAGCGACCTCGGCGATGACCGGGCCATCGGTGATGGCGGCCATCTCGCGCACGATCTGGCGGTAGTCGCGGCTTTCCGCGGCCGCAAGCGCGGGGGTGACGGAGATGCCGTCGAGGAGGCCCCACTCTTTGACCTTTTTGGCCTCGTCGGGGCGCGCGCTTTCCAGGAAAAATCTCATGGGAGACAGATCTTATAACGGCGTCGGAAGCGGGCGCGGACCATAGGCGCCGCTATACGGGACGCGGAGACCCGGCCGGCGGGCGCAACGTACGCCCCGGTACGCCTTGCCCGCCGGACCGGGTCTCCGCGCCCGTCTTTCGACACCTCTGGCCGCGCCTCTTCCTTTTCGTCGCGGATCTTCTGCGGTGCGGAACAGTTACACAGCGCGACCCGTCGCACTGGGGCACCGGCGATCCACAAAATCAGCTCAAGTTGCGGCCAACCTGAGCGCGGCGCGGGTTCTTCGCGCCCGTCCGGCTCGATGCATCGTCCGCGCCTGCGCTCCCTGTCCGCGAAGCGTCGATGTCAGTTACCGCCAACCTGAAAGCGCGGCCAGACGCGAGCGGGACGGGCGATCGTGACTCGCCGTTGGCCGAGGCGTACCGGTGGCGTACGTTGAGGTCAGCGGCGGGTCGGGATCGTCCCGTATCCGCTCGATGTATGGTCCGCGCCTGCGCTCCTGACCCTACTCGTCTTTGAGGAACGGCGTGGCACCCGGAAGAATGCCGTCGGCCGGCGTGACGTCGTCCTCCGGTTCATCCCGCTCCGCCAGCTTCGCCACCGCCACGACGCGATCTCCCTCGTCCAGGTCGATCAGATGCACGCCCATCGCGGCGCGGCCGGTCTCCCGCACGTCCTTGACCTTCAGGCGGA
>Ga0070666_10001473_pt1 | contig 14282 bp, 6 predicted proteins | sample KBSS23metaG_FD_64677 | JGI IMG/M metagenome (GOLD analysis project Ga0070666, IMG submission 64677) | Switchgrass rhizosphere microbial communities from Kellogg Biological Station, Michigan, USA - KBS S2-3 metaG | ecosystem: Host-associated > Plants > Roots > Rhizosphere > Soil ... | reverse complement strand
GTTTTCATAGGGGTCTCCAAAATTTCGATCAAAGGAAATGTAATTCGGACTAGGGCACGTCGTACAGGCGACCGCAAAGTCGCGCGTTCATTAACGTCTCAACAGTCAAGTTCTTATCGCGATTAACCGTAAGATGAACTTCAGTGCCTGCGTCATAGACCATGTCGCACATTTCAGAACATGTTTGTCGGTTTGCCAAAGTTGCTTCCGCGCCGAACCATCCCCCTGGCGGTAGTCCTTGTCCAGTGGTCGGATCTCCGGATGCAACACTTAGATAGCAGTTTTCACCCTGTTGCGGAAAAGCCAGAAAGCTAACAAAGTCGATAATCAATCGCTTGCCAGCAGGAACCGTGTACACGGTTTGGAAGTTTCCAAAAAACTGATTTGCGGGCACGGAGAGTAATTGATTAAAAGTTATTGGCTGCGGCGCCTGTTGCGAAACAGGAAAGTTCTGCACTGTTACAGGGATCGAATTTGCAGGGGCGTTCCCTATTTGCACTGCGGGTAAGGATGAGACGTTCACATTCGGCGTGTTCGAAATATTGACGTTGGGTGTATTCGCCACATTGACTGAATGCGTCCCGGTCATTGAAACTGGAACGGGATCAGTAGCCGCATTGACGACATGCACGTCCGCCGGCCCTTTCGGGCTCTGCGCAAAACTGGGTTTTGCTGTGATCGCGAAACCGCCTACGACAACCACGAGCAAAGCTCCGACAATAGATGCCAACTTAAACAATCGATTCATAACCATTTCTTGAGCGCGACTTCGGCAAGCCAGGCTCTCTCCTCGAAAGCCAGGCTAGGCTGCCACCGTACAGAGAACCGTACAAATTTCAGGCTAAAAAGCGTATATAATCTACTTTTGAGGATCGGGTGACGACTAGTTGCCCGCCTGGCGGACCCTCATGGCTTCGGATCACGGCGTTTCGCCGTTACTAGAACTTCGTCTTTTCGGTCAGCCGTCTGTGCACGTTCTCGGACATGACCTAACTGCAGATCTTCCCAAAAAAGCTGTTCTTTTGCTAGCGCTTCTCGCTATACGCGAGGGTAAGCCGGTCGAGAGGAGTCACGTAGCTTCCGTTCTTTGGCCAGACGTCTCCGACGCGGTCGCGCTTCACAATCTTCGGCAATTGCTTGCAGGTTTGCGTCGATGCCTCGGTGATGCCCGTAATATTGTTCAATCACCTTCGCCGCGCACTCTTTCAATAGAAGTGTCACCAAACGTTTCCGTTGACGTTGCCGAATTTGATGAGGCCCGGATCTCAGGCGACACCAAGGAATTGGATCGTGCGCTTGCGTTGTATCGAGATGCTCTCCTGCCGGACTGCGATGAAACTTTTGCGGTCATCGCCCGAGATGTCCGGCAGCAACAGTTTCTTTGTACAGCCGACATACTCGCTGAAAAGTACATGTCCGCTCGCGATTACTCTTCGGCTATCAGCGTTTTGCGGCGCGCACTAAGTGAGGACCCCTATCGTGAAACAGCATGTCGTTCCCTCATGGTCGCACTTTCGGCGACGGGTCAATGGCCCGCTGCCTTAGAAGCTTATATCGATTTTCGTGCACGGCTCAGAAGGGAACTTCACGTTGATGTCAGCGCCGAAACGAAGGACTTGCATCGATCGATCAAGCGAAAGGTGGGCGGTGGCGTCCAAGAGAAAAGGCACAAGAGCGTCATGCCTAGGCCTCTCACAAATCTTGTGGGACGAGAAAGGGCGATTTCGGATGTCGTCGCCGTTTTGGAAGTGTGTCGGCTCGTAACGTTAACCGGGCCGGGTGGCGTCGGGAAAACACGTTTGTCTATTGCGGTAGCTAATGCTATTGCGGACAAGTACTTGGATGGGGCCTTTTTCATCGACCTTTCACCTGTACAAGATGAGCAGACAATTCCTGCCGCCATCGCCACCACGTTGAGCTTGCGTGAGGTCGCCGGAAGAACAACCGGTGAATCCATAACAGAGCACCTCAAAGACCGGGAGTTGCTGTTGGTGCTCGATAATTGCGAGCATTTAACGCGGCCGGTAGCGAAAATCGCCGAGCAACTGCTCTTGTCATCTACTGGGTTGCGCGTGCTCGCGACAAGTCGACAGGTTCTCGGCGTGCGCGGGGAACTGGTTTGGGGAGTGAGCGGCCTCGGCACCGGAGGTATTCAGGACAAGACGGAAGATCTTTTGCGCACCGACGCGGTGCAGCTATTCCTATATCGCTCACGCCGGACACTGGATCTGACTAAAGATCGGGAGATTCGAGCGGTTGCGTCAGTTTGCCGAAAGCTGGATGGAATGCCGCTTGCGATCGAGCTCGCCGCCGCGCGTACCAACTTGTTTCTACCGAGCGACATAGAACGTCGGTTAGACGATAATTTCGCGCTCTTGTCATCAGATGCTCCGTCGCTTCAGAGACACCAAACCCAAGATGCCTGCATCGAATGGAGTTGGAATCTCCTCTCCGACGACGAAAGGAATCTTCTTAAATTCTTTTCCATTTTTCGGGGCGGGTGCACGCTAAATACGCTGCAAACGGTGGCAGATGGCATTGCGGTAGTGCCCGATGTCCTTGCATCTCTAGTCGATAAGTCGTTGGTCGTCCTGGCGGATGATGAAGAGGGAACGCGTTACACCTTGCTGGCGACTGTGCGTGAATTCGCAAACCTGAAGCTCCGTGACAGCGAGAATTGGCAAGGCATATATGACCGCTTCCGCGATCACTATCTTGAATGGGCCGAGGATAACTACAGACAGAAAAGCAGTCTCGAAGACGCGAAGATGTTTGCGACGTATGAAAGAGAGCACGACAACTTCCGAGCTTGCATCGACTGGTGCCATCAACAGGGTCATCATTCGAATGCAATCAGGCTTTGCGTCGCCCTCTCTCGCTTTTGGGATACGCACGGACACCTCAATGAAGGTCGCTCACAATTGGAATTGGCTCTGAGTAAGGATGCTCCTGATCTATCACTGGAAATACGGGGACGCGCACTCTTGCACGTGGCATGGATGGCCACTGTTCAAGGAGAATGCGAGGCTGCAATAAAAAATTACAGCGATGCTTTGAAAATAGCGGAAACGCGAGAAGACGGCCCCGCTATGGGCATCATTTACAACTGCCTTGCCAATGCCTATATGGTTAAGGGTGATTTGGGCATGACCGAAATCTGCCTAGCCAAGGCGCTTGATATTCACCGAGCGACCGGCCAGCGCGGCGTCGCGATGATTTTATGCAACCTTGGAGAAGTGGCGATTCATCGAGAACAATACGAAACGGCAATAAAGTACATAGAAATGGCCATTGAGGAACTGGGCGGATTCAACCTGGACAACGCTAACTCAAGCGGCACGGCCCTCCGGCACAGCGCATTCATTAACTACCGCAAAGGTAATTATTCTGAAGCCAGCGATCTCGCGTTGCGTTCGTTAGATTTCTTTACCAAAGCAAATTCGCTTAACGAAGTGCCCTTTACGCTCTTAGTATTGGCGTTGGCTTTCAGCGGTTTGGAAGAGTGGAGCCGATCGGTAAGACTTATCGGGGCCTGCCTACGTGTGTTTGATACTGAGGGGACGACGCTCTACAAGTATTTCCAGGAAGGCAAGGAACGAGAGTTGTCAAGGGCAAGAGAACACCTATCTGCCGCAGAAGTAGATGCCCTCTTAACGAAAGGTAAGGCGATGGATCTTACTGCCGCAATAAAATTCGCGACACGCGGAAGTTGAATGGCTTTCTGACTTAAGCGATTGACACTGGAGCGATGTATTGTGGCGATCCGCCGGAGAGCAGACCGCCACAATTTGTATTGTCCGGACCCTTAGGCGGATAGTTGAGCGATCAGCGCGTTTGCGGCATCGATCAACGATTGCCCCTGCGTCTGCGTGAGCTTGCCCGTTTTCACGAACGTCATGACCTGATTGATGAATGCCTTCAGGTCGGTGATTGCGCCGGCTTTATTTCCTGCCGCGATCTTTGCCTTCGCTGAATCCAACTTGGCGTAGAGCGACTGTCCATTTGCGGGGAGAAGTGCGCCGATGTTGACAAGGTTCGTAACCAGTTGTCTGACATCCGTGACCTGCTGCGAAACCGGCTTCGGAGTGAGAAGGAACCCGTGCGATTCGCCCGCCACGGACATGACGCCAATGATTTGCCCCTTTTCGTTCGCGTCTATCGCTTGAGCAAGGCGATACGCCGGAGGGGTTGTGAACGTGGAGTTCAAGTCGATGACACGTCCGTTCCGAAACATAATCGCGAGGAATTGGGATCCTAACAGCGCGCCATAAGCGTTTCCGCTTTCGTCGACACCGTTTGCTACCAAATCGACCGTCGAGTCCGGTGCCAAGTTGGCCATTGTGCCAGTTGGTGCATTCTGCGACGATGGGTTCCAGATCATCGCGGCGACGGGAATTCCGAATCCATCTACGGCTCCGACAGCTTGACCCTTCGAATTGATGTCTCGAGTATCCGCAAAGACATACGAGCCGCCGAGCGTGCCCAACGGAGTAAGTGTGCCGCTTGTTGCGTTCGCCGAGTTCGGCGTCCATAGCATGGCGTTATAGCCAGGCCCATAGGTCCATCCGCAAATCTGGCCGTAATCGTTCATGCTCTCGGCGAAGAAATCGCCTATCGGAGTGCTTGAGCCGCTGGTTGCGTGCGGACTGGTGGGCGTCCATATATAAGTTGTGTAGGTCGAGGTCGACAAATCCAAAGTGGAATAAGCGACTTGGCCTAAAGATGTCAAGCAACTGACGTTGCGACTATGGCTCACGTTTGCGCCTAGATCGGTCATGGTTCCGGCGGTGCCGTTTTGACTGGAAGGGGTCCACAAGAAGGCAGTCCCTAACTCGGTTCCGTCCTCTCGCACGCCAACCATTTGCCCGTAGTCATTGATTTCTCCTATGTGTCGAGCGTTCAGCGTGGTCAGAGAGCCGGCAATCGCATTCGCGGAATTCGGCGTCCAGAATGCGGCAGTGAATTGGGCACTACCCCCGCTTCCGACTTGGATGTTGCCAGCCATTTGGCCATACGTATTGATGTCGAACGGAATGAATGTGCCGAGGTCAGTGAGAGAGTAGGCATCTGCATTTGCCTTTGCGGCAATTGCGCCGAAAGTTGCGATGCACGCCGAAATGAAAATGGATCTTATGGTGGGTGAACGTTTCATTGAAAACTCCTATTGATTTGCGATGTGAATGCGGTGGGTGCGAAGCTCCGGCAGAGCCATGCCGGAGACTTCGCGGATGGATGACTACTTCACCGGGCCAACGTTGATAAGGCTCGTCGTGGACGTGCTCGCACCGTCGCGATCGCGTACGGTCACGGTAGCCGTGAACTTGCCCTTCTTCGCGTAGGTGTGATTGCCCAGGACTCGGTAGCTGCCATTCGAGCCGGTTAGTGTCCCCGCCGATGACTTTCCGTCGCCCCAGAAAATGTTCACGGTGAAATCGCTCGGCATCGATAAGTGATTTCCATCGGAAATCGATGCGACCGAGTCGGTGAACTTTGTGGTCTTGCAGATAAGGCTGAAGCCCGTAGCAGTGAGCGGCGCATTCGCAATGGATGCCACGTTTGTGCCAGTTCCAGTGCCGCCGCCAAGGACCGAAACATTCACGCGGACCGTATATGAATTGGTGCGCGAGTACGTGTGGCTGCCGTTGACATTAAATCCTCCGGCTCCGTCGGAAAGAATCACGCCACTAGTCGTGAATCCGTCGCCCCAGTCGATGGAAGCAGAGAAACTTCCGATCGGAATGTTGGGATCCGGATTGGTAAAGTTTGCAACCTTGCCAGAGAAGAGAGTGCCCTCGACACCAGATATCGAGTTGACAGCGACGACCGGCGGTGCGGGGGAGATCACGGCCGTTCCAAACAAAGGACGACCTAAGCCCTGTTTGAAAATATTTACCATGAACTGATAGCTCTTTGAACTTGTGTAGGTATGGCCGGCACTTACGTCGAAACCGCCCTGGTTGTTAGCAGTGATCGTAGCGGGCAAAGAACCGGAGCCGTCGCCCCAGTCAACGGTTGCCGTCAAATTCTCGCCGGTCTCAAGCGGATTGTCATAAGTGAAGTGCGCGATTTTCTCGAAGAAGGGAACGTTGGAACTTCCGCTAAAATCAATCCCGTCGCCGTTGATATTGGCGAGAAAAGAAGTGATCTCACCGTAGAGAACGTTACTATCGCCGTCGGAATCGGTGATATAGATTTGCGTTTCGTGGGTGAAAGAGGATGTCGTAGTAAAAGTCGCTGTTACGACGAAGGAACCAGGCGTATCACCGGCCGAGACGACACCAACCGTGGCACCCCCGCCATATTGAATAGCGGCGGTGTAGTTGATGGGTGATTCGGATGATCCCAGGTCTTTGAATTTCGCAACGACTCCGGAGAACACGTGCCCCTCGGTCGTGGTAATAGGCGTACCGTTCCCGACCAACAATGACGGCTGATAGACTTCGACCGAATCGAGATTAGTCGATCCGTTGTTGCCGCCGATGGCATAGATTCTTCCCGAACCGTCTACGGCTGTGGCGTGATTGTAGCGTCCGGTATTGAGAAACGATGCAAACGTCCACTTAGCGGTCGCGGGATCGAAAGCTTCGACAAGTTGGATGGGATTGGTGCCGTCCGTGCCGCCAATTGCATAGAGCCTCCCGTCGACGGTAAACGTCGTCGTATGTTGCTTGCGGGCGATGGTCATCGGCCAATTGTTCAACCAGACATGCGTGTGGTCGTTGTATGTCACCTGTGTCTTGGTGATGGCGCCGTCGTTTCCGCCAGTTGCATAGACAATGCCGTTGGAATCGGTAGCCAATGAAGCCTCAGAAGGAACAAGAGCATTGTCAGCAAGCCGTTGCCAAGTGCCTCCCGTAATGTTGTAAGACCAAATTTGTGGTGCAAGATCCGCGGCAGCGATGACATTGCCATCGTTTCCGAGGGCAAGCTTCGGAGGCGGGGCAAGAAAGTTGCCCGGAATTGCGGGCGCATTTGAATAGGTGTCTGTCGCCGGATCGTACATCAAAGAGACGTTGTTTGCCGAGGTGGTCAGACCAGTGAAAAGAAAGCGCCCGTCGGGAAGGGCGACTGCTGCAATGCCCTCGATTTCGAAGGGCATCGACTTGATGGGGCTCCAACTGTCGGTGGAGGGGTCGTAAACCTCGGCAGTCTTTAGAAAGATGCCTGCATTACCACCGCCAAACACATAAATCTTGCCATCCTGGCCCGCGACGGCAGCCGCGCCGGTTCGAGGCACGGACATGTGTGCTTTGTAGACCCAATATCCGATTTGGGCGTGGGCCGTTACGACGACTAGTATCAATGAAAGAATTGCGAATAACTTTCGGGAAGACGAGTTCATTAGTTTCTCCTTGTTTCAAATTGGAGGCAAAAGAGTGCGAAGCCCCCGCGAGGTGATCACCGGGACTTCGCTGGATGACTATTTCACGGGTCCGACATTGACTTGCGTTGTCGCGCTTGCGGTTGCGCCGCCTTGGTCTTTGATAGAGACCGTGACGACGTACTTTCCTTTCTTTGCGTAGGCGTGACTACCAACGACTTTGAAACCACCACCTGCGGCGACGATGGTTCCTACAGAGGACTTGCCGTCTCCCCAGAAGATCGCGGCGCTGTAATCACCCGCAACCCCAAATGGGTTTCCGTCGGTGAATGAGGCGATGGTGTCCTTGAAGGATGTTGATTTGCTGGTGAGGTTGAAACCCGACGCGGTGATTGCAGCGTTCGAAATGTTTGCGTGATCACTGCTGGAGTGGCTCGCGCCGCCCTGTATGGTCACCGTGACTTTAAGTGTGTAAAGTCCGAACTTGACATAGGTGTGGCTGCCTTTGACGGTGAAGTCCGGTCCGACAATTCCCGCGGATGTTGATCCGTCGCCCCATTCGATGGCGGCAGTGAAATCAGTGTAGGGAACGTTGGGGTCGGCGTCGTTGAAGGTCGCAACTTTTCCTGTGAAGAGTGATCCTTCTACACCCGAGATGCCATTCGCAAGGACAACTGGTGCTGGCGGTGTGACAGTTGCAGTGCCGGAGAACGACTTTCCTGCCGTGTGAGCGACAAAGCTGTACGTACCTGCAGTTGCATACGTGTGATCGCCACGGACATCGAATCCTCCACTTGCATTTGCTGTAACTGATTCGGTTTCTGGTGCGGAGCCATCTCCCCAATCGACGATGGCGTCAAAATCCGCCGCAGTTTCGAAAGAATTGGCGTCATCGAAGTGAACAACGGCTCGGGTGAAGGCAACACCTGAAGATGCAGAGAAATCGATGGCGCTGCCATTGATTGGCGCGTCGGTCACGTGGACATTCTGCGAAATGGTCGTGTGATCTCCGTCCGAATCATCGATGTTGATAGACATGGAATAAAAGCCTTCCTTTGCGTAGGTGTGCGTCCCAGTGATCACGAACGATTTCGGAGTTGCACCGTCGGAGACAAAACCGACACTTGTGTTGCCATCGCCCCACGAAATGGAAGCGCTGTAGTTAATAGCTGGCTCTGTTTCAGCGAGGTCGTTGAATGTGCCGACCCCACCGCTGAAAGCGGCTCCTTCCACTGGCGAGATCACGGTTTTAGTGCCGCGCAAGAAGAAAGGTCGATAGCACTCGACGGTGTCTAAGGTTGGTCCAGGAGTATTTGACGCGGGGCTGAGTCCACCTATGGCATAGATTCGACCGTACTTGTCGGTTGCTCCCGCGTGTTCTCGCCGAGCAACTTGAAGTGGCGCGATGATTGACCGGAGCTGAATGGCCGGATCGTAGAATTCAGCGTGGGTAAAAGTTTCGTTATAGTTATTTGTGCCGCCGCCGAAGTCATAAATGCGGCCGTCTAGGCTTCCGGCTACAGATGCGTGCCAGGTGCGCGGCTTGAGCAATGGCAGGACTTGGTTCCATGCATGCGTGTGGTCATCATACGTCCACACTTGCCCCGAAAGAGCAAAGGTATCAAATGCAGACCCGCCCGAAAAATAGATGAGGCCATGGACATCTGCGGCTGCGGAGGCCCTCTTGGATCGGATCATGGGATTTGAAGTTTTGACCCATGCGTTACTTTGCAGGTCGTAGGACCACATCTCGTTGTCGTCAGCGCCGCTCGTGACAACGGTCTCCAGCGCAATGACGTTCCCATCACTGCCGAGTGCTCCTGCTACATAAGGAAAGCTGTCGACTGTTGGAGATGCGGCATCGGTATAGGTGTCCGTCTGGGGGGCATAGATCAGAGACTTTCGGTTGGTAGTGGATCCGTCACGGCCAGTCAGAAGAATTCGCCCGTCAGGCAGCTTGATGGCAGCAACTTCGTTCACTAGCGACGGCATCGAGGAGATGGGGCTCCAAGTATCGGTGTCCGGGTCGTAAGCTTCCGCCGTGATTGCGAAGGGACTTCCGAGGTCGTCACCAAAAACGTAGATTTTTCCGTCGTTGCCCGTCACGGCTGCGCAGTCCTTCCGTGGGTGAAGCATGTGTGCCTTGTAGACCCACTGCCCAACTTGAGCTTGAGCTGTCACGACGAGAATGAGAAGGCTGAGAATGGCGATGAGCCGTTTGCTTTGCATAGAGAATTCCTCGTTCCCAGGAAGAATGCAGAGCAACCGTCTATGAAACCGTATATGGTTTTGGCGGCAAGGCGTATATAATCGATTTTGGGGTGGCTTTTTGACTGAAGCTTGCCCGTTTTGATTCTCCACAGGTTCAATTCATGGCTCGCATTGACCCCGGCACTCCACAGGTCGAGATCAAGTTGTTTGGTACACCGAGCGTTCTCGTGGGGGGCGAAGACATCACTTCATCACTCAGTAAGCGGTCAATCTGGTTGATCGCGATGCTTAGCCTCAGCCAGAGCAAGTCGGTTAGTCGACATTACGCGGCAGGAGCCCTCTGGCCCGATAGCTCTGATAGCGCCGCACTTTACAACTTGCGCCAGACGTTAGCGTCGATCCGGCGTTCGTTCGGCGAAGCAAAGGATGTCGTCACTGGGACTTCGAAGACGGTTGACCTGCGCGTTGATCCAGATGTTTCGATCGACATTCTCGACTTTGATTTGGCGAGCAAGGGTGTAGATGGAGATGCATTGGAGCGCGCGTTATCGCTCTATCGCGGTGAGTTTCTACGAGGGTGCGACGAACCGTTTGCAATCGTCGCGCGTGAGCAAAAGGAACACGCTTTTCTCTTGGCGTCGGAAAACCTGGTTGCGCATTATCTCTCATCTGGAAACGCGCAATTAGCGATTCCTGTGTTGCGCCGAGTTCTGGTGGAAGATCCGTATCGCGAGACATCTTGCCGCTCCTTGATGTATGCGTTGGCAGAAGTTGGAGAGTGGCCGGCGGCACTCGATTTCTATCGGGAATTTCGCCGTCGACTAAGAAGAGAACTGAACACCGAAGTCAGCGCGGAAACCAAAGCTGCATATCGATCTGTTCGCATGCGCTCGCTCGATGGCAAGGAGGTTAAAGAGAGTAAGGATCATATTCCGATCCCGCTCACGGATCTCGTTGGGAGACTGACGGAAATCGATACAGTTGTCTCTTTGCTGGAGCGTTGCCGCTTGGTCACTCTTTGCGGCGCGGGCGGAGTAGGCAAGACAAGGCTCGCCATCGCGGTTGCGGATCGCATCTCCTCAAAATATCTGGATGGCGCTTATTTCATTGACCTCGCACCCATTCGTGATTCGCAAACGATCCTAGCGACCCTGGCAACGTCGCTACAAGTAAAGGAAGTGGCGGGCAAAACTCAGCTCGAATCAGTTAGCGACCACTTAGCAGAGCGCGATCTCCTTCTCGTGTTGGACAATTGCGAGCACCTAACCGACGAAGTCGCGCGCCTTTCGGAGAAGTTGCTTTCATCGGGGCATGGACTTCACCTTCTTGCAACTAGCCGTCAAACCGTGGGAGTGCGCGGCGAATTTGTTTGGAACGTCCCGGCTCTGTCCCTGCCAAAGGTCAGTGACTCTCCGGAAAAAATTGTTGCAACCGAATCGGCACGTTTATTCTTAGATCGATATCGACGAGATAGTAATGGCCTGGCAGAAGCTGAGATTCGTGCAATTGGATCGATTTGCCGCCGGCTGGACGGCTTGCCACTCGCGATAGAACTTGCAGCTGCAAGAACGAATGTCCTAACGGCAGTCGATCTCGAAAAACGCCTGGATCAAAAGTTCGCACTGTTGACGGGTGGTTCTCAGCAGTTGCAACGACACCAAACGTTGAAGGCGTGCATGGAATGGAGCTGGGATCTGCTCTCTGAAGAAGAGAGGGATCTGCTCAAGACCCTCTCCGTATTCCGAGGTGGCTGCAATCTCGAGGCAATTGAGGCAGTTTCAAGTGTCGCAGGGGACCAACTGGATCAGTTATCTTCATTGATCGATCGGTCACTCGTTAATTCCTACACGGAGGGCCATCAGACACGCTACTCGATGCTTGAGACGGTTCGTGAGTTTGCGGCGGAGATCCTGGAGAAAGACGGTAAGTCAGACCTTGCGCAAGAGCGTCATCGCAACTATTTCTTGAATCTCCTGGAGGAACACTACCCCCATCTACTTAAGAAAGACGAGGCAAAGAGATTCAAGGAATACGAAATCGATCACGACAATTTTAGGGCGGCGATTGACTACAGTCACCATCGCAAGCATTCCTCGGAGTGCATCAGACTGTGCTGTGCACTTGGTCGATTTTGGGACACCCACGGGCACCTTAACGAAGGTCGTGCTCAATTCGATCGGGCTCTGCCCCTTATGCCTGAAGACCTAGACTCGGTTTACCGTTCACGCGCGTACGTGCATGCGGGATGGATCGCGTACGTTCAACGTGATCATAGATATGCTATCGAGCTGTACGAGAAGGCGCTAGTGCTGAATCAAGAGCGCAACGACGTACATGCGACGGCGGTTGCTAATAGTTGCATTGGAAGTGCATACCGAGCTTTGCGAGAATTTGCAACCGCAGAGAAATATTTTATCGAAGCCATCGCCGTCAGAAGCAAGCTTGATTTTGTAGGTGAGAGTCCGATGTTGACGGCAAATCTCGCCGACATTGCGACAGCGCAAGGCGATTATAAGAAGGCGAGAACTTTGATTGAAGCAGCACTTACAGCCCTCGGGGGTCCTAAGGAAGACCGGACACAGGTTTCCGGCATGATTCTCTGCCATCTGGCCTTTATCGACTATGCCGATAAGCGTTATGACGATGCGCTCTCGAACGCGATGCGCGGCTTTGAGTTCTTGGATTCCGGCGGACAGATCGTCAATCAGCCATTTGCATTGGCGATCATTTCCTTAGCAGAGGGTGGTCTAGGTCGCTGGGAGAGTGCGGTGCGAACAATGGCTCTTAGCGAGAAGATGGATTCGAAGCAGGGAACGACTCCATTAGATTACATTGCGGCAGCGTTAGGGGATTTGAAAAAGAATTCTCGCGCCGTGCTTGGCGAACGGGCATTTGACATGGCCTGCGAGGAAGGGAAGTCGATGGAACCTAGCTCCTGTATCTCATTGATTTCGCGAGGAACGGTCCTAGTTTGAGAGGGGCCGCTTTCGCGGCCCCACTATCTTCTCTATTTAACCGGCCCTACATTGATGTGAGTTGTCGCACTTGCCGTGCTACCTCCCGTATCACCAATCGTTACCGTGACCGTGAACTTGGCCTTCTTCAGATAGGTGTGAGAGCCGACCACTTTGTATCCTGAACCCGCCTTGACGACTGTCCCTGTCGACGATTTGCCGTCGCCCCAGAAGATCGCGGCGGAAAACTCGCTGACGACGCTATATGGATTCGCATCCGTAAAGGTCGCAACCGTGTCTCCAAACTTCGTGCCCTTGCACGTCAAGTTGAAGCCAGTGGCGGAGAGAGGCGCGTCCGCAACCGTTGCGTCACCAATGGCCATCGAGTTAGCAGCGCCCGAGAGTGCCACGGTGATCGTGACCGAATATGATCCGGCATGCATATACGTGTGCGACCCGCTCACGTTGAATCCGGCACCGTTGGCGCTGATTGCGCCAACCGTTGCCGCCGATCCATCGCCCCAGTTAATAGAGCCAACGAAATTGGCAGCCGTCAAACTCGCGTTGGAATGAGTGAATGTTCCGACCACTCCGGTGAATTTCGTTCCCTCGGTAGCGGTGATGTCATTCGCCTGAACCTTAGCGGAAGCATTCGTAACACTTGCGAAGCCGTGCCACGAGACATCGTTCGTGCCTTCTGGTTCGGTGACCTGAACCGTTACCGGAAACACACCAGATGCCGCATAGGTTTTTTCGGAGTTAACGATGTACCCGCCGTTTCCGTCAGGGAAGACCTGCCCGCTAGACGTTGTGCCATCTCCCCAGGTCACGTTTGCATTGAAGTAAGTTGCATCCGACTGAGGATTCGCATCGGTGAACGCGGCGATCGAACCGATGAATTTAGAGCCGGCTTCTGCGGAGATGTCGATCACATCACCAGACAAGGGAGCATCCTTAACATCAACTGAATAACCTCCACCAACCTGGAAACTTCCTAGCTCCTTAATGCCGATTAGCACTATGTAATGACCGGCGTGTGCGTATGTGTGCGGCCCAATGACCGTCCATTTATCGCCAGCCAGTTTCGCAACAGTTCCGTCGAGAGTCCCTGTTCCATCGCCCCAGTCGACGGTCGCAGAGAGCTCGCTGGTAGGAACGGTAGGATCTCCTACTCGGATGTCCACGAGCGGGCCACTGAACGACTGCCCTTCGGTCGCTTCGAAGGCTGAGAAGATTGCCGCCTTGATGTTGGAGGTGAGCATTGCCTCCATCGAGTCAACAGAGGGTGAAACCGTGTCTGCTCCACCAAGAACGTACATGGTTCCGTCGATACCGCGGGCGGACGCAGCCAGGGCGCGCGCAATATTTAAGGAGGGACCAGTGAACCAGAAATCGGATCCAGAAAGATAATTTGATACATCTTTCACTGCGCCGGAGCCACCGAGTCCGCCAGCAGCGTAGATTCGAGCGTTTCGGCCTCGAAGGACTTGCGGACCCGAACGGAAGATAGGATTATCCTTTCGAGGAGTCCACACGCCGGTGTGGGGGTCGTATGAGAGGCACTTCACCGTATCGCTATAGCCGTTGATGCCGTTCCAGCCGAAACCGTTAACGAGGAGTATGTTTCCGTCTCCATCGGTAGCGATGCCCCGGGCGACGTATGGGTCAGTGGGAGCGGAGATCACCTGAGTCCAGGTGTCTGTTTGGGTGTCGTAGGCATAAACACACGACTGGATGCTTTGATTTTCCCCTTCGAATGCATATATCTTGCCGTCCGCTCCCAGCGTTGCTTCTGG
>Ga0070666_10001469_pt1 | contig 14310 bp, 10 predicted proteins | sample KBSS23metaG_FD_64677 | JGI IMG/M metagenome (GOLD analysis project Ga0070666, IMG submission 64677) | Switchgrass rhizosphere microbial communities from Kellogg Biological Station, Michigan, USA - KBS S2-3 metaG | ecosystem: Host-associated > Plants > Roots > Rhizosphere > Soil ... | reverse complement strand
GGACCCGGAGGTTCACTCGGCGACACGAAATGGATCGTCGATGCACGCGCCAGCGGCCGGCTCGGGCTGCTGATTGTCCAGGGCGTGCTCCTCACCGATCTGGCCCGCGCCGCCGATTTCGTGCTGCCCGGCGCATCCTACGTCGAGAAGGAAGCGTCTTACACCAACGAGCGCGGCCGGCTCCAGACGACCTCGCGCGCCATCCCGGCGCCGGGCGACGCCATGGAAGACTGGGAGATCGTCGTCAACGTCGGCCTGGCGCTCGGCGTGAAATTCGAGTACACAGCGGGAGCGCACGTGCGCGGCGATATCGCGGCGCGCTTTCCGAACGTGCCCGCGCTCGAAGGCTTGACGATGCTGGCGTTCAGCCGGCCGATGGAAGCGCGGCACTGGCTGCAGGCCTCGAACCCGTCGGAACGCTGGAAATGGGATTTCATGTACCAGGATCTGCCGCCGGTGAAAGGCGCCGTCGACCCGAACGCGCTGCCGCTGCCGCCCAACGCCATTCCCTTGCGTCCTGTGGAACCTGACGCCTGACAAGGCCACAGAGGGCAACAGAGGAAGGCAGAGAGAGGCAGCAGAGGAAGGTAGAGAGAGGGCAAGAGGTGAATAAGGTGAGTACTCCTGCGCGTCGCGTCCCCTCCCTCTTTTTCCTCTTCCTCTTTTTCCTCTGTTCTTTCCTCTGTGTCCTTGTCACCGGTCCGTCCGCGCAGATCCGCCGGCCGCGCGCGGACGTCACGCCACTGATCGAGAAAGAGGCGCACGCCGGCGCGTCGGTCCGTGTCGCGCTGAAAGTGTCGCTGCCTGAAGGGCTCCACACCCAGTCGAACAAACCGCGCGACGAGAACTTGATTCCGACGGAACTGAGCGTCACCGCGCCGCCCGGCGTCACCGTCAAAGAAATCGTCTGGCCGCCGGCAACCGACTTGAAGCAGAACGGCGCGCTGCTGGCGGTGTTCGAGCAGACATTTGCTGTCGGGGTCGAGCTCGCGATCGATTCGTCGGTTCGTCCCGGCGATCTCATCGTGCCCGCAGGCCTGCGCTACCAGGCGTGCGACGCAAATCTCTGCTACGCGCCAGCCAGCGCCGTCGTGCAGTGGACAATTCCGGTCCTGGCGCCGGGACAGACCAAGAACGCCGCCGCTGATCCGGTATTCGGCACCATCAAGTTCGGCACCGGCGAAAAACCCGCGGCATCGTCCACGCCGCCGCCCGTCGTCGGCGGCGCGAAGCCGACGGCCGCCGCGCCGTCCGGCAACGACGCCGCGAAGCTCGACGCCTTCAACGTGCTCGGCACGACCGGCGGCTACCAGGGCACCGCCGATTTCCTCAAGTTCATTCACGACGCCGAGAACGGCGTGAAGCAGCGCGGCCTGTTCGAGGGCCGCGGCCCGTTGATGATCCTGCTGATCGTGCTCGTCGGCGGCCTCGCGCTGAATCTCACCCCGTGCGTCCTGCCGATGATTCCGATCAACCTGGCGATCATCGGCGCCGGCGCGCAGGCGTCGTCGCGCACGCGGGGCTTCCTGCTCGGGTCGGCGTACGGCGGCGCGATGGCGATCGTCTACGGCGTGCTCGGCCTCGTCGTGATCCTCACCGCCGGCACGTTCGGCACGATCAACGCGTCGCCGTGGTTCAACCTCGGAATCGCGATCCTGTTCGTCGTCCTCGGGCTGGCGATGTTCGACGTGCTGCTGATCGACTTCTCGAAATACTCGAACAACATCGGCACCGGCGCCGGCCGCGGGACCTTCGCGCTCGCCTTCACGATGGGTGCGGTCGCGGCGCTGCTCGCCGGCGCATGCGTCGCGCCGGTGGTGATCCAGGTGGTGCTGTTCTCGAGCAATCTTTACGCGACCGGCACGAAGATCGCGCTCGCGCTGCCCTTCTGCCTCGGCCTCGGCATGGCCATTCCATGGCCAGTCGCCGGTGCCGGCCTTGCCGCGCTGCCCAGGCCAGGCATGTGGATGGTGCGCGTGAAGCAGGCGTTCGGCGTCTTCATCCTCGCCACCGCGGCGTACTACGGCTACGAGGCGTACTCGATCTTCTCGAACCGCTGGGTCGACCCGTCGCTGGTCGCGTCGAGCGTGCAGGAGCAGTTGAAGGCCGGCTGGCACGCGTCGCTCGCCGAGGGCCTGGAGACCGCCCAGCGCGAGAACAAGCCTGTGCTGATCGACATGTGGGCGACGTGGTGCAAGAACTGCCTGACGATGGACAAGACCACGTTGGCGGCGTCGGACGTGCAGCAGGCGCTGAACGGCTACGTGAAGATCAAGTACCAGGCGGAGGACCCCGACGCGGAACCGGCGAAGAGCGTCCTGCAGCGTCTCTCTTCGCCCGGCCTCCCCGCGTACGCGATCCTGAAGCCGAAGGGCTGACCCGCCGCGCCACGTAGCGCAGGCCTTCAGGCCTGCCCATCGCGGCCGGCAGCCCTGAAGGGCTGCGCTGCGGCGAGCGTTACATCATCCCCGCGAGTTCTACCGGCAGAATTCGATCGCATTCAGGACACGTCGCAACCCGTCCTTTGCGCGGCAACGTCGACGTGAACGCCACCTGCGAGCGCGTCAGACCGACGATGTGCAGGGTCTGGATGCGGTCGTCGCAGTACGGGCAGCGAACCGGCACGTCGAGCGTGTAGGTCGCGGTGCTGCGCCACTCCTCGAGCGAGTCGCCCAGCTCGGTCGGCGACAGCTCATACACGTCATCGTCTAGGGCAGTAGATTTGGATGACACGTTGCCACTCCTTCGGGGGTTACAACGGGACACATCGCAACCGCGGTGCCAGCACTTTCCCGAACGCGACGCACGTAATCGATGTGACAAGGACGATCATCATGTCGGCCGCGCATACGAAGCGGCGGGAAGTATGATGCGCTCTCGTGCAGCGTCATGCATCGTGTCCCTGAACGGCGCATTCGATCACAATTTGCCGTGACCGCGTCAGCCCTCCAGCGCGATCTCGAGCGCGAGATCGCCGGCGAAGTCCGCTTCGATGGCGTTTCCCGGGCGCTTTACTCGACCGACGCGAGCGTGTACCAGATCGAGCCACTCGGCGTCGTCGTGGTGCGATCCGCCGAGGATGTCATCACCGCCGTGCGGATCGCCGGCCGGCACGGCGTGTCGATCACGGCCCGCGGCGGCGGCACGTCGCAGGCGGGGCAGGCGATCGGCGCCGGCCTGCAGCTCGATACCTCGAAGTATCTCAATCGCGTCCTCGAGGTGAACGCCGCGGAACGCTGGGCGTGGATCGAACCGGGCGTGGTGCTCGACGAACTGAATGCGCAGCTCAAACCGCTCGGGCTGCGCTTTGCGCCAGACATTTCGACGGCGAGCCGCGCCACCGTCGGCGGCATGATCGCCAACAACTCGAGCGGCGCGCGCTCGGTGATGTACGGCAAGACCATCGATCACGTCCTCGAGCTGCGCGTCGTCCTCGCCGACGGATCGACGGCGCACTTCCGGCCGCTCACGGCCGCCGAGCTCGCCGCGGCGTGTGCCGGCGACAGCCTTGCCGCGAGCTGCTATCGGACGGTCCGCGACACGGCCGCGCGCTGCCGCGACGAGATCGACAGGCGGTTCCCGAAAGTGCTGCGGCGCGTCGGCGGCTACAACCTCGACGAGTTCGTCGACGAATCGAAGCCGGTCAACCTCGCGAAGATCCTCGTCGGCTCCGAAGGCACCCTGGCGCTGGTCACCGCAGCGAAAGTCAACCTGGTGGCGCTGCCGGCGGCGAAGGCGGTGCTGACGATTGAGTTCGACCAGCTGCTGGATGCGCTCGGCACGACGCCGCTCGTCCTTCGCCATTCGCCGTCCGCGGTCGAAGTGATGGACCGGTTCATCCTCGATCACGCCAAAGAAAGCCCGGCGCTCGACGCGCTCAGGCGGACCATCCTGCAGACCGACCCCGGCGCACTTCTGTGCGTGGAGATGTACGGCGATCGGCCGTCGGATCTGATGCCGAGGCTTGACGCGCTCGAGCGCGACCTCGCCGCGTCGGGCGTGCGCTGCCAATGGCGGCGGTTCGTGGAGCCGGCGGAGCAGGCGCGCGTCTGGAGCCTGCGCGAGGCGGCGCTCGGGCTGTCGATGGCGATGAAGGGGGACGACAAGTCGCTGTCGTTCGTCGAGGACACGGCGGTCGCGCCCGAAAAGCTGCGCGACTACATCGACCGTTTTCTCCAGCTGATTCGCCGCCACGGCACCTCGGCGGGCGTGTACGCGCATGCATCGGTCGGCTGCCTCCACGTGCGGCCGGTCGTCAACCTCAAGACGGCGGAAGGGGTTGCGCGATTCGAAGCGATCGCCAACGACGTCGCAGATCTCGTCCTCGAGTTCGGCGGCGCGCTGTCAGGCGAGCACGGCGACGGCATGGTGCGCGGTGCGTTCACCGAGAAGATGTTCGGCCCGGTGCTCTACGACGCGTTCCGCACCGTCAAGCGCGCCTTCGATCAACACGGCGTCTTCAATCCCGGCAAGATCGTCGACACGCCGCCGCTCACGGCCAACCTTCGCTACGGTGCGGCGTATCACACCGCCGATCCGCCGACCTGGTTCGACTACGGTGAGTACGGCGGCATGGGTCGGGCCGTCGAGATGTGCAGCGGCCTCGGCGTTTGCCGCAAGACGCTCGACGGAACGATGTGCCCGTCCTACATGGCGACGCGCGAGGAGAAACACTCGACGCGCGGCCGCGCCAACACACTCCGCCTGACGCTCGCCGGCCGCCTCGACGAAGCCGGGCTCGGCGACGAAGGCGTCTACGACGTGCTCGACCTCTGCCTCGAGTGCCGCGCCTGCAAAGCGGAGTGTCCGGTTGGCGTCGACGTCGCGCGGTTCAAGAGCGAGTTCCTCGCCGACTACTGGCGTCGCCACGGCACGCCGCTGCACGCCCGGGCGATGGCGCACATCCACCGCCTGTCGGTGCTCGCGAGCCCGTTCGCGCCGCTGGTCAACGCCGTCGCCGGCAGCGCCCCGGGCCGCTGGATCACCGAGCAGCTGCTCGGTATCGACCGCCGCCGCACGCCGCCGCCATTCGTGCGCGACACGTTCCGTCGCCAATTCGCTCGTCGACCAATCACCAACTCACCAGTCACCCCAATCCCCAATCCCCAGTCCCCACCCCCCGTTCTCTTCGTCGATACGTTCACCAACTTCAATCATCCGCACATCGGCGTGGCCGCCGTAGACGTACTCGGCGCGGCCGGCGTGCAGGTCCGACTGCTTCAGCACGGCTGCTGCGGACGGCCCATGATTTCGAAGGGCCTGCTCGACGACGCGCGAGGCGCGGCGTCCGCAAACGTCGACGCCCTCTTCGCCGCGGCGGCGCGCGGTGAACCGATCGTGTTCCTGGAACCGAGCTGCCTGTCGGCGGTGAAGGAAGACGCACCGGCGCTGCTGCGCGGCGAGGCGCAACGAAAGGCGCGGGTGGTTGCCGGCGCATGCCTGTTGTTCGAGGACTATCTCGAGCAGCAGTGGAAGGCCGGGCACGCGGCGCTCGATCTGAAGGGCGGCCCCGCTCGCGTGCTGCTCCACGGCCACTGCCATCAGAAGGCGATGGGCGTGTTGCCGCCGGCGCGCGCGCTGCTGTCGCGGATCCCCGGCGCGACCGTCATCGATCTCGACGCCGGCTGCTGCGGGATGGCCGGATCGTTCGGCTACGCGCGCGAGCACTATGACGTGTCGCGCGCGATCGGCGAGCGCAAGCTGCTGCCGGCGGCGCGCGCGATGACCGCCGACACCGTGCTGGTGGCGCCCGGCACCTCGTGCCGCGAGCAGGTGCGACACTTCACCGGCGCGCGCGCGCTGCACCCGGCGGAACTGCTGCGGTCGTCGTTGCCGCGAGCTTCCCGCCTCCCGTAGCGCGCGCGTCGCGCAGCCCTTCAGGGCTGCCGAGCGGCCGTCGGCGGGCCTGAAGGCCTGCGCTGCGGTAGGCCGCTCGTATTTTCGAGACGTGCGTTAGCCGGTTGCGCGCTTGGCGCGACCGAACCGCTTGACGAGCGCCGCCGTGGCCAGCGCCGACACATGCAGCCCCGGCAGCACGTTGCTGATCGCCACGTAGCGCGCTTCCACGATGCGGCCGCTCTTGCGGCGCAGGCGGTAGCGGCCGGCCATCCGCCCGCGCGACAGGAAGGCGCGCCACAGCGCCTCGCCCGTCCCCAGACGCGACGCCGGCGTCAGCTCCCACACCGAGCAGCGCAGCAGCTCGCGGCGCTGGTAGCCGGTGAGAACAACCGCCGCCGCGTTCGCGTCGACGTATCGCCCGTGGTTGTTGGCGACGAGCATCGCGACCGGGACGTCCGCGAGACGCTCCAGCAGCTCGTGAGCCCGTCTGCGGTTCTCCACATCGGGCGTCCCGCCGTTCGCCTGAATGCCGGCGATCGCCCTGCGCAGTGCACGAATGGCCACCGCCGCCGGATCCGGCGATCGTCGGAGCGCGCTGCGGCGTGGCGACCGTTTCATTGAGGTAGTCTATAGCCGCATTGCCCATGGCAGAGCGGCGGCTCCGGCCCACCAACATCGTCCTCGGGTTGCTCTGCCTGATGTACCTGATCACGTACGTCGATCGCGTCAACATCGCGACCGCGGCGGACGCGATCCGGCGCGAGCTGCAGCTCTCGAACACGCAGCTCGGCTTCCTGCAGTCGGCATTCGGCTACCCGTACCTGCTGTTTCAGATCTTCGGCGGCTGGGTTGGCGATCGCTTCGGTCCGCGACGCACCTTGTTTCTCTGCGGCGTCGTGTGGGCGGCGGCGACGATTCTCACCGGCCTGGCCGGCGGCCTGACCACGTTGTTCCTGTGCCGGCTCCTCGTCGGCGTCGGCGAAGGCGCGACGTTCCCGGTCGCGACGCGCGCGATGCAGAACTGGACGCCGCTCGGCCGGCGCGGCTTCGCCCAGGGGCTGACCCACGCCTTCGCGCGGCTCGGCAACGCGGTCACGCCGCCGATCGTCGCCTGGCTCATCGCCGCGGTGGCGTGGCGCGGCTCGTTCGTCACGCTCGGGTGCGTGTCGCTCGTGTGGGTGGTCGCATGGGTCACCTACTTCCGCGACAATCCCGGCGAGCACCGCTCGATCTCGCGCGAGGAGCTCGACGCGCTGCCCAATCACGGCGTGCCCGAACGGAAGGAGCGGCCGCGCGTGCCGTGGCTGCCGCTGACGCGGCGCATCGCGCCGGTGACGATCGTGTACTTCTGCTACGGCTGGACGCTGTGGCTGTATCTCACCTGGCTGCCGTCGTACTTCCTGCACGAGTACAAGTACGACCTCAAGAAGTCGGCGCTGTTCACGTCGGCGGTGTTTTTCGCCGGCGTCGTCGGCGACTACCTCGGCGGCGTGATCAGCGATCGCATCCTGCATCGCACCGGCGATCTCCAGCGCGCGCGGCGCAACGTCGTCATGGCCGGCTTCCTCGGCTCGTTCGCGTGCATGGTGCCGGTGTTCCTCACCCACGATCTCGTGCTGATCATCGTCTCGCTGGGCGCGGCGTTCTTCTGCGCCGAGATCGTCATCGGACCGATGTGGTCGATCCCGATGGACATCGCCGGGAAATTCTCCGGCACCGCCGCGGGGATGATGAACACCGGCTCGGCCCTCGCCGCGATCCTGTCGCCGATCGCGTTCGGCTACATCATCGACGCGACCGGCAACTGGCAGCTCCCCTTCGCCGGCTCGCTCGGGTTCCTCCTGCTCGGCGCGCTGCTCGCCCCGACGATGCACCCGGAGCGGGCGTTCGAATCCGAACCCCGAGTGGTCGCCTAACCGCGGAGACCGCAAAGGCCGCAGAGCTGAGGCGTGCGACGGCCGGCCGGCTTCGTGGCTTCGTGGCTCCGGCGCGCAGCCACGAGTCCGGCTGAAGCCGGACACGACCGGGATGGCCCGCAGGCCACGACCAATTTACTGCGGCGTCGTCGCGCCTCTCGCCGGTTGCGCGCCGGGGAGCGCCTTGCGCGGCAGCTTCTCGTCGCGCATCGCCGCGTCGTAGGCGAAAACCGCAATCACCGTCGCCTGCTGGACCATGTCGTCGCGCTGGACGCGATCGTAGGTGTCCATGTTCGAGTGGTGGGTCCGCGAGTTGTATTCCAGCCGATCGACGACGAACTGGAACGCCGGCAGGCCGGCGTTGTCGAACGACACGTGATCGGTCTGCGACACCGACCGCGGTCCGAGGATCGTGACGCCGAGGTCGTGCAGCGGCGCCATCCACGCCTCGAAGATCGGCCGCACCGCCATGTTGCCCTGCAGCCAGATGCCGCGCACCTTGCCAGTGCCGTTGTCGGAGTTGAAGTAGGCGGCGAGCTTCGCATGCTCCGGCTTCAGCGTCATCGTGACGACGTCGGCGAAGTGATCGCGGACGTACGCGCGCGAGCCGAGCAATCCCTGCTCTTCGCCGCCCCACAGGCCGATGCGGATCGTCCGCCGCGGCGTGGCGCCGACGGCTTTGAGGATGCGCATCGCTTCCATCATCGCGGCGCTGCCGGTCGCGTTGTCGGTGGCGCCGGTCGCGTAGGGATGCGAATCGAAGTGGGCACCCAGCATCACCACCTCGGAGGCGAGATCGGTGCCAGGGATCTCGGCAATCGTGTTGAACCCGTTCGGCGTCGTCTCGTCGTAGAACTTCGCGTCGACGTTGAGCTCCACCTTGACCGGGATGCCCTTGTCGAGGAGCCGGATCATCCGGTTGTAGTGCTCGACCGCAAGCGTGACTTCAGGCGGGTTCTTGCCGGCGTTCGCGTCGCGCGGGCCGCTACCGGCCGGGAAGATCGTCCCGCCATCGGGATGCTGCTGTTGCCACGTCAGGTCGCTGCCGCCGGCGGCCATGTCGCTGTCGCTGCCGCGATCGAGCACGGCGACGACGCCTTCTGCGGTGTAGAACTCCGCGAGCTTCTGCCGGAACGCCGCCGCGTTGTTGCCGCGCCCGCCGGCCTGCGGCTCGGGCACTGGCGTCGTCTCCGCTTCGGCCGTCCAGCGATCGTCCATGCGCAGGATGATCGGCCCCTCGAGCATGCGGACGCGGCGTGCCGGCTGCGTCAAGACGATCTTGCCGGCGAGCTTTCCACGGTAGGTCGCGAAATCGGCCTCGCTGGCGATCCGCACCCGGACGACATCGGCGGTTACCGTGCCCTTAGTGCTCGACGACCACTCGTGCGGAAACGCGATGATCGGCTGGATCTGCGGCTCGACGAGGTGCGCGCTGAAGCGGACCAGGGACCACCCCTTGCCGAACGCCCACCGCTCCTGGTGGACGTTCGCCAGCCCCCATCCGTTGAAGGTCTTCATCGCCCACTCGCTCGCCTGCTGGATCGCCGGCGAGCCGGTGAGGCGCGGGCCGTAGACGTCGCTCAGCCAGGAGATGTGGTCCATCACCTGCGAACGCGACAGCCCTTCGTCGCGAATCCGGCCGAGCATCGCGAAATCGAGCTTCTCGCTCTGCGCGACGATCGGCAGCGCGGCGGCAGCGAGTAGAAGTACGAGAAGTGCGCGTTTCATGAATTCACCCAAGCCCCAAGCCTCAAGCTTCAAGCCAGCCCCCTAGCCCCCAGCCCCGACTCCGGCAGCGTCACCGTCCCGTCCACTGAGGCTTCCGCTTCGCGAGGAACGCGGCGACGCCCTCGTGAAAATCGTTGCTCGTGTAGCACAGCTCCACGAGATCGGCATCGTCGCCGGCGGCGAGACGACGTTTCGCGAGCACACGACGGATCATTTCCTTGGTCGCGCGGAGCGTCAACGGGGCGTTCGCGGCAATCTCGCCCGCGAGGCGCTCGACCGCCGCGCCGATCTCGTCCGCCGCGACAATCCGGTTGACGAGCCCGATCGTCTGCGCCTCGGCAGCGTCGATCAGCCGGCCGGTGAACATCAGATCCTTCACAACCGCCGGCCCGGCGAGATCGACGAGCCGGCTGTAGCTCGCGCCCGACAGGCAATTGCCGAGCGTCCGCGCGATCGGAATGCCGAAACTCGACTGCGGCGTCACGATGCGGAGGTCGCAGACGAGCGCGATCGCGCAGCCGCCGCCGACCGCGACCCCTTCGACCTGCGCGATCGTCGGCTTCGTCACGCGCTCGATCCGATCGAGCACGTGATCGAGCCGCTCCTCGTACTTCAGCCCGTCCTGGCGATCGGTGAAGGTCTGGAACTGCGAAATGTCGGTGCCGGCGACGAACGCCTTGCCGCCGGCACCGCGCAGGACGAGCACGCGGATCGTCTCGTCGGCGTCGACGCGCTCGCAGGCCTCGACGAGCGCTTCGTACATCGCCCAGGTCATCGCGTTGCGCGCTTCCGGGCGGTTGAAGGTGAGCGTCGCGATCGGGCCGGCGGTCTCGAAGATCGTGTGCATTAGAATTCAGTCGTCCCGATGCCGGCGCGCGCCCTCGACGGCCTTCGCGTTCTCGACGTCACGCAGGTGATGGCGGGCCCCTACTGCGCGATGGTGCTCGCCGACCTCGGCGCCGACGTGATCAAGGTCGAACCGCCGGCCGGCGATTCGACGCGCGTGATGCCCGGCGCGTCCGGACGCGACAGCCCGAGCTTCAACGCGGTGAATCGCGGCAAGCGCGGGATCGTGCTGAACCTGAAAACACCGGCGGGACGCGACGTCCTGCTGCGGCTCGCACGCGCGACAGACATCCTAATCGAGAACTATCGTCCGGGGGTGATGGCGGCGCTCGGCGCCGGGTACGAGGCGCTTGCCGCCGTCAACCCGCGGATCATCTACGCCTCGATTTCAGGATACGGACAGACCGGTCCGCACCGGAACAAGGGCGGCTTCGACCTGGTCGCACAGGGCGTGTCGGGGATCATGTCGATCACCGGCGAGCCCGGCGGTGCGCCGGCGAAGGCCGGCGTGCCGCTGACCGATCTCGGCGCCGGCCTGTTCGCGCTCGTCGGAATTCTCGCGGCGCTCGAGCATCGCCACCGCACCGGCTTGGGCCAGCACGTCGATACGGCGCTCGTCGACGCCGGCGTGGCGCTGTCGGTGTGGGAGGCGACCGAATATTTCTCGGGCGCGGGTGTGCCGAAAGCGCTGGGCTCGGCGCATCGGATGAACGCGCCGTACCAGGCGATCCGCTGCGCCGACGGCTACGTCACGCTCGGCGCCGCCAACGACCGGATCTTCGCGCGGTTGTGCGATCTGCTCGGCCATCCCGAGTGGCTGCAGCGCGCCGAGTTCGCGACCAACGCCGGCCGCGTCGCCAACCGCGGTCTGCTCGCCGACGCCATCGAAGCGATCACGATGCAGCACCCGCGCGCGCACTGGCTCGCCGTGTTCGACGCCAACGACATCCCGTGCGGCCCGATCAACGACTATGCCCAGGTATTCGCCGACCCGCAGGTGCAGGCGCGCCAGATGATGGTCGAAACCGACCACCCGACGCTCGGCCGCACCCGCATGCTCGGCTCGCCGATCAAGATGAGCGGCACGCCGCCCGACGTCACACGCCGCGCGCCGCTGCTCGGCGAGCACACCGACGAGGTGTTGCGCGACGCGGGCTACAGCGACGCGGAGATCGCGGCGCTGCGCGCCGCTCACGCCGTCGCGTGAACGCGGCGCTCGCCGGTAATTAAGAATTACGAATTAAGAATTAAGAATTCGTACACACGTGCGCGAGCGTCGAAGGCCACAAGCGTGGCTGATCGCTTGAATCCTGCTAACAGGGATACGAATTCTTAATTCTTAATTCTTAATTCTTAATTCCGAATTCTTAATTGCCCGCGCGCGACTTCGAACGCGTGCGCCATCTGCAGCAACGCCCAATCGTCCTGATGACGCCCGACGATCTGCAGGCCGACCGGCAGTCCGTCGTCGGTGAACCCACAGGGAACCGAAATCGCCGGGTTGCTGACGATCGAGATGAAGTAGCACGACTGCATCCAGTCGATGTAGGTGTGCATCTTCACGCCGTCGATCGCCGTGGGATACGGCTGCGTCACGTCGAACGGCGGCACCTGCGTCGTCGGCAGCACGAAGAACTCGTAACGCGTCATGAAGTCGCGCATCCGGTGGAAGAGTTCGGTGCGCTTGGTCAGCGCCCGGGCGATGTCGGCTGGCGTCAGGCGCTCTCCGCGGTCGATCTCCCAGCGAATCGTTTCTTTCACCTCGCCGCGCCGGGCGCCGAGGCGCGGCGCGACGCCGGTGAGGAACGCGAGGGCGCGGACCGTCTTGAAGACTGCGTCGAAGTCGGTGAAATCGGGCTCGGCATCCTCGACGCGGCAGCCGAGGGCATCGAACACGCGCCGCTGCTCGTTGACGACGCGCCGCACGCGAGGATCGACCGGGGCACCGCCGAGCGAGGTCCACCAGGCGATGCGTGCGCCGCGAACGTCGCGCTCGAGCGGCGTTCGGCCGAGCGTCGCCGTGCTGGAAATCGGCGAACGCGGATCGGGACCGGCAATCGCAGCGAGCATCAGCGCGACGTCGCCGACGGTCCGCGCCATCGGCCCGTCGACGCTCAGCGTCGACCATGCGTCGGCCACCGGCCACGACGGCACCACGCCCGGGGACGGCCGCATGCCGACGACGGAGCAGAAGCTCGCCGGGTTGCGGAGCGAACCGCCCATGTCGCTGCCGTCGGCGATCGGCAGCATCCCGGCGGCGAGCGCGACCGCGGCGCCGCCGCTGCTGCCGCCGCAGGTTTTTGCTTCGTCGTACGGGTTCAGCGTCGCGCCGAACACCGGGTTGAAGGTTTGCGAACCGGCGCCGAACTCCGGCGTGTTGGTCTTGCCGACGGCAATCGCGCCGGCGGCGCGCAGGCGTTCGACGATGAGCGAGTCGTCGTCCGGTACGAAGTCGCGGAACAGCGGCGACCCGAACGTCGTCCGCATGCCGCGGGTCAGCGCGAGATCCTTGTGCGCGACCGGCAGGCCATGCAGCGGGCCGACCGCCGCGCCGCGCGCCCGCGCTTCGTCGGCACGGGCCGCCGCCGTCATCGCGCGCTCACCGTCGAGCGTCACGATGGCGTTCAGCCGCGGGTTGCGGCCGGCGATGCGATCGAGGTGCGCCTGCATCACCTCGCGCGCGGAGAGATCGCCGGCGCGCAGGCGCCGGCTTATCTCGGCGGCGGTGAGATCGCAGAGGCTCACGGGCGAGCGAGGAAGTCGAGCGCCGCGGTCACGCCGCCGCGGGTGAACGGCACGCCGGCGGCGGCCAATCCCATCTCGACGCCGCTCAGCGTCCCCGCCAGCATCAGGTCGTTGAAGTCGCCGAGGTGACCGATGCGAAACACACGACCTTTCGATTTGCCGAGGCCGGCGCCAATCGAGATGTCGAAGCGGTCGAGCGCGATTTTCCTGAACGCGTCAGCATCGTGGCCGTCGGGCATGACGACTGCTGTCACGGTGCTGCTGTACTCGCAGGGATCGGCGCAGAGAATCTCGAGCCCCCACGCGCGCACCGCACAGCGGGTCGCTTCGCCGAAGCGCACGTGCCGCGCGAAGACGTGCGGGAGCCCTTCCTCCGACAGCATCCGCAGCGCCTCGCGCAGCCCGTACAAGAGATTCGTCGCCGGCGTGTACGGAAAGTAGCCGTTCGCGTTGTCGCGAATCATCGGCTGCCAGTCCCAGTACGAGCGCGGCAGCCGCGCGCTCTTCGCTGCGGCCAGCGCCTTCGCGCTGACCGCGTTGATGCCCAGGCCCGGAGGGAGCATCAGCCCTTTCTGCGATCCGGCGACGGCGACGTCGACCTGCCATTCGTCGTGGCGATAGTCGATCGAACCGACCGAGGAGACGGTGTCGACGAGCAGCAGGGCCGGGTGCGCGGCCTCGTCGATTGCCCGCCGAATTGCGCCGATCCGGCTGGTGGCACCCGACGAGGTCTCGTTGTGCACCACGGCGATCGCCTTGAACGCGTGCTCACGGTCGGCGCCCAGCTTGTCGCGGACCACTGCTGGATCGACGCCGTGGCGCCAGTCGCCGGGCACGAAGTCGACCTCGAGCCCGAGCCGCACGGCGACGTCGCGCCAGAGCGTCGCGAAATGCCCGGTCTCGAACATCAGCACGCGGTCGCCAGCCGACAGCGTGTTGACCAGGGCCGCTTCCCAGCCTCCGGTGCCCGACGAGGTGTAGATCACCACGTGGCCGGACGTCTGGAACACGCGCTTCAAGCCGTCGAGCACTTCACGACCCAGCGCACCGAACTCGGGCCCGCGGTGATCGATTGTCGGCTGCGCAATCGCGCGCAGCACGCGATCGGGCACGTTGGTGGGACCGGGAATCTGCAGGAAGTGGCGGCCGCTCTTCACGCATCAGAGTTAATCACACATCGCGCCGCACTGGCCGCAGTCGGGGCTTGAGGCTTGGGGCTTGGGGCTTGGGGCTTGGG
>Ga0070666_10001464_pt1 | contig 14328 bp, 16 predicted proteins | sample KBSS23metaG_FD_64677 | JGI IMG/M metagenome (GOLD analysis project Ga0070666, IMG submission 64677) | Switchgrass rhizosphere microbial communities from Kellogg Biological Station, Michigan, USA - KBS S2-3 metaG | ecosystem: Host-associated > Plants > Roots > Rhizosphere > Soil ... | reverse complement strand
TCGTTGAAGCCGATGGTGTCGATGACGAACCAGTCACCGGACCATTTGCCGACGGAGTAGCCAAGCCAGCTTGGTTGCGGGTCGGCGGGGAGTTTGCGGCCGTCGGTGTAGATCTGGCGGAAGAAGTTGGTGTCGCCTTCGTAGAGCATCATGAGCAGGCCGGGCGTGGGCACGAACTTGAACGGGCCTGGAACTAAGTCCATTGCAGGCAGATTGGGCGGCGCGCATAGAGTGGCCGGTTTCTGTCCGCTCTTCATACTCTCGCCGAAAGCTTTTCCGGCGGCGGGCTGGAAGGGCTCATGCAGGAACGGAAAATCGGAGAAGAAGTTCAGGAAATACTTGGAGGGGACGTCTTCGCCCAGACCGTTTTCGCCGCCGGGGAGGAGCATGTGCTCGACTTCTTTGCGGGGGGAGCTTTCTACTTGCCAGACTCCGGAGAGGTCGGGTTTGCCTTCGCGGCGAGGCGCGGGGGCGGTCAGAATCGGCTTGCCATCTTTGGTTCGCGGGGTTCCGGGAGTGGGTTGATTGATCCACTGGGCTGGTGCGGAGACTGACACTCCCAATAGTGTGATGGCGATTAGGACGTTACGAACTTGCATAGGGTCACCTTCCGTTACTTGAGGTACATTCTACTCCAGTTCCCAGACAACCGGCTTGACATGTGGTGCACATGCAAGTATGTTTAGCACATGCCAAAGATGATCCAGATCCGCCACGTTCCGGATGCGGTACATCGCAAGTTGAAGGCGCGCGCGGCAAAGCTGGGTTTGTCGCTTTCCGATTACCTGCTTCAGGAGATGACGCCTCTCGCGGAATTACCCACCATGGGCGAGTTTCTTGACCGTCTGCAACAGCGCGAGCCCGTGACTTTGCGCGAGCCCGCAGCCGTAACGGTCCGTAAAGGGCGCGAGGGCAGGTGATCGTACTGGACGCTTCGGCGGCATTCGAATTCCTGCTGCGGACCCGCACGGGAGAAGTGATTTCTACTGAACTCAGCCAGGTTACCGAAGTTCATGCACCGCACTTGTTAGATATCGAATTGGCGAGTTCGCTGCGCCGGGGCGTTGCATTAGGCACACTCGCCAGCGAGCGTGCGCGTCAGGCTTTGGACGATCTTCGCGCGATGCGGGTCCGTCGCTATTGGCACGTGCCTCTTCTCGCAAGGATCTGGGATTTTCGCAACAATTTTTCAGCTTATGACGCCTGTTATCTCGCGCTGGCGGAGACGCTGGACGCGACGCTACTCACGTGCGACAAGGCTATGGCGTCGGCCCGGCTGCGTCACGGACAGGCTAAGTTAGCCTAACTTACCGCGCGGCGAGGAGCGCGCGCAGGTGGCGGGCGCGTTCGGGGGAGCGGAGTTGGCGCAGGGCCTTGGCTTCGATTTGGCGGATGCGTTCGCGGGTTACGTCGAACTCCTGGCCGATTTCCTCGAGCGTGTGCTCACGCTCGCAGCCGATGCCGAAGCGCAGACGGATCACCTTCTCCTCCTTGGGAGACAGGGTCTTGAGGATGTTGGCGGTTTCGTCGCGGACGTTGGTGTCGATTACGGCGTCGACGGGGGAACCTACCCAGCGGTCTTCGATCAAGTCGCCTAGCGCGGATTCACCGTCGCGGCCGACGGGGGTTTCCAGAGACACGGGGTCGCGGGAGATGGTTTTGAGTTTTTGCACCTTCTCCACGGGGATATCCATGCGACGGCTGATTTCGTCGTTGGTGGGGGCGCGGCCGAGCTCTTTTTCGAGCTCGCGCGTGGCGCGCAGGAACTTGTTCATCGACTCGTTCATGTGAACAGGGATGCGGATAGTGCGCGACTGGTCGGCGATGGCGCGGGTGATGGCTTGGCGAATCCACCAGGTGGCGTAGGTCGAAAACTTGTAGCCGCGGCGGTATTCGAATTTGTCGGCGGCGCGCATCAGGCCGATGTTGCCTTCCTGGATGAGGTCCAGAAGATGCAGGCCGCGGTTGACGTACTTCTTGGCAACGGAAACGACCAGGCGGAGGTTGGCTTCGACCAGGTCTTTCTTGGCGCGTTCGGCTTCGATTTCACCATGGCGGATTACCGACATGGTGTGCTTCAGGTCGATCAGTGGGGCTCCGGCAACTTGTTCGCGCTTGCGGATCTCGCGTTTGATCTCTTTGGCTTTGGCTTGGGCGGTCTGGCTGCTGCGGCCTTCGAGCTTGCGCAGTTCGTGGTCCAGGTGCGATAGCTCTTCGACCACGCGCTCGATTTCCTTGGCGAACATCTTCCACTGGGAACTGTAGAAGGGCACGGCGCGGATGGCCTGCGAGACTTCGACCCAACAGCGGGCGACTTTGCCGGAGGCGCGGCGCTTCAGTTTTTTGTTGCTGGCGGGGACGGCGTCGAGTTTATCGGAAAGCTGCCCCAGTTTTTTGTGCAGAGAGACGATGTCGGCTAGCTGCTGTTTGACTTCGTTGCGCCGTTTGGCATAGGCGGCGCTTTCGACTTCCAGGTCGCCTAAGTCGACGAACGCGTCCAGGTCTTCGACTTCCTTGCGGATCTGCTCGCAGATCTCAACGGCATGGAGCTGGACCAAAGCCGAACGGCTAATGGCCTTCTGCATCCGCAGTTTGCCGCGTTCCATGCGGCGGGCAAGATTTACCTCACCCTCACGGGTGAGCAAGGGGACGGCTCCCATTTCGCGTAGATACACGCGTACCGGGTCATCGGTATAGATGGACTCTTCTACCGGATGGGCAGCCGCGAACTCTTCGGTATCATGAACTTCTTCCGGATGGAAAAAGCCCCCTTCTTCATCGAAGGGGAGCCCTAGCGGTTCCTGGCTGGGGCCCTCAAATTGATCTTCGAACTGATCCAATGCATCCACCTCCCCCAACCCCGGATAGGTTCCGGTCGGGGCATAAGTCGCCATGACTCATAAGCCGTTTTGTATCATACAGATGAGTCCGCACACTCCATCCGTAGGCCAGACGCATGCCGCATCCTAGTATATCAGCGTTCTGGCTTTCTGTTAAGTCCCTATTACAAAAGATGTTGTTGGGGGGCTTTGGTTTCACTAAAAGTCCGCTCCCTGCGGTCGCGGTCTGTGCGACGACTCCGGTATGCTGCTAGGCGACGGCAACAGGCTGCCCAGAACCGGCGCTACAGCAAGCGGCTGCTACCCGCGGCGCTGCAAAAGGTCCTTTAACTCAGTAACGAAGGCCTCCACGTCCTGAAAATCCCGGTAGACGGATGCAAAGCGCACGTAGGCAATTTTATCGAGCGTGCGCAGACGGTCCATGAGCAGTTCGCCGATGGCCGTGGTTGAAATCTCACGATCGGCGCTATCTGCAAGCATTGAATCGACTTCATCGACAACCTCGGCCAGCTTCGCCATGGCCACCGGACGCTTTTCACAGGCTTTGATCAAACCTTCCAGTACTTTTTGGCGGTCAAATTTCTCACGTCTTCCATCTCGTTTGACGACCATGTAGGGCACTTCGTCACTGCGTTCGTAGGTGGTAAAGCGGCGCTCGCATTTAAGGCACTCGCGGCGGCGGCGGATGACGTCGCCTTCTTTGCTCTCGCGGGAGTCGATTACGCGGTCCTGGCGGTGGGCGCAGAAGGGGCAGGTCATGTGGGTTAACGACGATCTCTAGGGGGACAGTGTCAGATTACGCCAAGAGGGGGACCAAAGGGAAGTAGAATGTAGAAACGAACTTCTGAAGCGCTACCTACGTTCTAGTAAACAGGACACGGAATGGAAGCGACAGCGGCAGTTCGGCAGATGATGGTGGGGATCAGCGGGGCCCCATCGAGCATCCGCGACGCGCGAAAGACTTCCTTGGACGCCGATAATCCCATCATCGAGCGGTGCCTGGCCGGCGAGGAAAGCGCCTGGGAGGAACTGGTCCGGGTGCACACGCGGCGGGTTTATGCGATTTGTTTCCGCTTCACGGGGTCGGACCACAAGGCGCAGGATTTGACGCAGGAAGTTTTTCTGCGGGTGTTCCGGTCGCTGAAGAATTTTCGGGCTGGTGAAGGGTCGTTCAGCGTCTGGCTGGGGCGGCTGGCGAGGAATCTGCTGATCGACGATTACCGCAAGAATAAGCTGGACCGGGCTTCGGATTCGCTCGAAGACCGGCTGCCGGTGATCGAGACCACGGCGTCGGCGGCACGGGCGGATGGCATGCTGGCGGGCCGCGAAGCCAGCGAGATGCTGCAGGCGGCGCTGCAGAAGCTTTCGCCGGAGTTGCGCGAGACGGTGATCCTGCGGGATCTGGAAGAACTGGACTATCGTGAGATTGCGCAGGTGCTTGAGATCCCCGAAGGCACCGTCAAATCGAGATTGAACCGCGGGCGCGCCGATCTGGCGCGTATTCTACGGCGGACGCAGCAGGTGGCGGTATGAGCAAGATCACTTGCACGGAATTCGAAATCCTGCTGGCGGATTATCTGGACGGCACGCTCGGGAGCGAAGCGAAGGCTCACGTCGAGGGGCACCAAAGTGAATGCGTATCCTGCGCGGAACTGGCCGCTGATGCGGCGGGGGCGATGGGCTTCATTGAACGGGCGGCGATTGTGGATCCGCCTCCGGCACTGGTGAACCGGATTCTGTTTGAAGTCACCAACGGCAACAGCCGCGGGGTGATCAAGCCTTCGTGGATGGAGCGGCTGCTGGGGCGGCGGGCCGGGTTCCTGCTGCAGCCAAGATTTGCGATGGGGATGGCGATGGCGGTGCTTTCGCTGGCCATGGTGGGGCGGTTCTGGTCGGCTGCCGAGAGTACGGTGGAGCGGTCGTGGGATCGCGCGGTGAAGGGTTATCAGAGCCTGCAACTGGTATACGATGTGCAGTCGCAACTGGAAGAGTGGACCAAGCAGGGCGGGTCGGGTAATGGCGCGGGTAATGGGGTAGACAACGGGGCGCGTCCCGCGCAGAATCCCAAGGGAGCGGAGAAAAAATGAGCTCGGAAGCGAATATTGTCGGCTATTGCCGGATGTGCGGGAAGGCGCTCGACGAGACCAACGCCACGGCAGCGGAGGGGACGCTGTATTGCACTGAGCATGCTCCGCAGGCGCAGGCTTCGGCTCCGCCACCGTTGCCTAGCGAGCCGCCTTCACCTTATACGGCGCCGGCTTATCATGCTGCGCCTCCCCCTTTGCCGAAAGCGGATGCGCGGGTGTCGCCGGGGCTGGCCTTTATTCTGGGATTCATTCCAGGCGTGGGCGCGGTTTATAACGGGCAGTATGCCAAGGGGCTGGTGCACGTGGTGATCTTCGGATCGATCATCAGCATTCTGAGCTCGGGTGCGGCGCGGGGTTTTGAGCCGCTGTTCGGGCTGATGATTCCGACCTTCGTCTTCTACATGTGTTTTGAGGCGTATCACACGGCCAAGAAGCGGCGGGATGGGGAAATGGTGGACGAATTTTCGGGACTGGTGCGCAGGGACAGCGCGGCGCCGTCGCGTTTTCCGCTGGCTCCGGCGCTGCTGATCGCGTTTGGGGTTCTGTTTCTACTGGACAACCTGGAAGTTTTGAAGATCGGCAGACTGCTGCGCTACTGGCCAGCGGCGCTGATTGTGCTGGGACTGTACCTGCTTTACGAGCGCATCACGGAGGCGAAAAATGAACACCAATAACGTAACCCTATGGCGATCGATCCGGGGCCCAGTGATGCTGGTGACTTTGGGCACGCTGTTTCTGATCGATCATTCCGGAGGCATGGGCTTCGGGAGGACTTGGCCGGTGCTGTTGATTGTCTTGGGTGTCATGTGGCTGGGCGATTATCTGGGGCATCGCCAGGCTTGAGGCACGTATGCGTAGAACTTCGTTTGTCGCTCCGATTCTTCTGATCGCGCTGGGCGCGCTGCTGCTGGCGCGGACTCTTTATCCCGGGCTGCCGTTGATGGATTACGTGGCGCGGTACTGGCCGGTGATCCTGATTGGCTGGGGACTGCTGCGCATCGTTGAGATTCTGACGTGGTCAGCGGCGGCGAAGCCGTTGCCTATGCGCGGGCTCTCGGGCGGCGAGTGGGTGTTGATTGTATTCCTGTGCCTTTTTGGATTGAGCCTGCATACGGTGCGGGGAGTCGCCAACTGGTTCCCGGAGCACCTCCAAGTGGATGGACTCGATCTCTTCGACGGCGGGGAACGCTATGAGTATCCGGTGAGCGGGGAGAAAGCATCTTCGCACGCGCCGCATGTGCTGCTGGAAGATTTTCGGGGGGATGTGAAAATCAGCGGCGGGGATGTGGATTCGGTCAAGGTCACGGGGCACAAGACCATTCGCGGGCTGGGGCAGAAGGAAGCGGACCAGCGCAATGATGCGTCTCCGTTCGAGATTGCGGGAGACGCGAACAACCCTGTCATTCGCGTGCAGACGGAGCAGACGGGACGGCCGGGACGGGTTTCGGCGACGCTGGAAATCAGCGTGCCCAGGGGGGCTAGTGTGGAGGTTCATGGGCGCAATGGCGACGTGGACATCAGCGAGATTACGGGATCGGTCGCGATTACTTCGGATAACGCTGGGGTGCGCTTGAAGAACATTGGCGGGGATGCGCGGGTAGATCTGCGGCGCAGCGACGTGATTCACATGTCGGCGGTGAAGGGCACGGTGCAGATCCAGGGGCGCGGTTCTGATATTGAACTGGAAGACGTCGGCGGAGAAGTCAACATCAACGGCGCCTACACAGGAACTACAGAGCTGCGAAAGCTAGCCAAGCGCGTGCACTTTACCGGCACGCAAACCGAGTTCAACATTGAGAGCGTGCCGGGGCAAGTGAGCATGACGCTCGGGGACTTCACGGGTTCAAAGCTCAGTGGTCCTACGCATCTGACGGGGCGGTCGCGCGATGTGCAGATCAGCGACTTCACGGGGCCGCTGGATATTACGCTGGATCGCGGGGATCTGAATCTGACTCCGGCGTTGCCGCTGGGACGCATTCAGGCGCATTTACGGTCGGGTGACATCCGCTTGGCGCTGCCGGCGGGGGCGCAGTTTACGCTGAATGCTTCGACCGAGAACGGCGACATTTCGAATCCCTTCGGGGGTGGGCTGACGCTCGAAACGAAGGGCCGGCAGAGGACACTGCGGGGCGCGGTGGGCGGCGGCGCGGCGATCAACCTCGAAACGCGGCGCGGCGATATTGCGGTGCAGCAGGCGGTGGTCGCGGGTGCGAATGCGCCGCTGCAGAAGTTAGACCAATAGGATTCTTACATCCATCACATTGGTGCCCGTGGGGCCGGTCTTGACCAAGCCGCCGGCTTTCTCAAAGAAATGATAGGAGTCGTTGTTCGCTAGGAACCGCGCGGCGTCGAGGCGGGGAGTGGTGGCATCGGCAATGGCTCCGGCGGCGTCGGTGGGGCCGTCGATACCGTCGGTGCCTGCGCTGAAAATCGTGACTTGCGGAGTGTCGGCGAGAGCGATGGCCGCGGTTAACACGAATTCCTGATTGCGTCCGCCGAGTCCTTTGCCGCGGAGGGTGACGGTGGTTTCACCGCCGGAGAGGAAGCAGACGCGGCTTCCGTCACGGGCGATCGTTTCGCGGGCGATGGCGGCGTGCATGCGCGCGATGTCGCGGGTTTCGCCGTCTATCGTAGTGGAGAGGACTATGGTGCGATAGCCTAGGTCGCGCGCTTTGTTCGCTGCTGCTTCGATGGACTGGCGGTTGCTGCCTACGATCACGTTCTGCGCAGCGACTCGCGTCTTCGGCGTTTCCGTGAGTGGGGGCGCTGGAATGCGGTAACGCTTCAGCACCGCGGCAGCATCGGAGACAGTAGTGGCGTCGAGAACGGTGGGTCCGGAGCCGATCACGCTGAGATCGTCGCCAATGACGTCGGAAAGAATCAGCGCGGCCACGGTTGCGGGTGCGGCCAACGCTGCCAGGTGTCCGCCTTTGATTGCGGACAGGTGCTTGCGTACCGTGTTCATCTCATGGATGGTGGCGCCGGAGGCTAACAGACGCTTGGTGATCGACTTCTTCTTGGCTAGCGTGATGCCGGGAGCGGGCAGCGGCATCAGTGCTGACGCGCCGCCGGAAATTACACAGATGACTAAATCGCGCGGGCCGCTCTCGCTGGCAATTTGTGCGATGTGACGGGCGCCTGCGACGCCGCGTTCGTCGGGGACTGGATGGCCGGATTCGTATAAGCGTACTCTGCGGAGGCGGGATTTGGTGCCGTCGGGGACGTTGATCCAGCCGCCGGTGACGCGCTGGCCGAGCAGGCGTTCGATGGCTTGTGCCATGCGGGCGCTGGCCTTCCCTGCTCCGATGATCTGGATGTGATCGAAGTCGGCTAGGCGGTAGCGGCGTTGGTCTACACGTAACGTCTTGCCGTCGGTTGCGACGTGGGCTCGCACGGCTTTGTCGGGGTCCGCTGCACTGAGGGCGGCGCGGAAAATCGCGAGGGCGTGGGGGCGGCTCACGGGGTGAAGAGGGGCAGAGCTAAGATGCTCGCTACGATGGCGGCGGGGTCGTGATCTTCGGTGGCGATGCGGTAATCGGCGCGAGTGTAGGCGTCGCGGCGTTCGGCGTAGAGGGCTTGCAGGCGCACGGGGTCGCGCGCGAGCGGGCGGTGGGTTTCGGAGGCAATGCGGCGCTCGATCACTTCTAACGGTGCATCCAGCCAGATGGTGACGCCGTGGTTCGAGGCTAGCTCGAAATTTTCCTGGATGGTGAAGGTACCGCCGCCGAGGGCGATTACTTGCGGGCGGCCGGTGCGGACGTTATAGACTCGCTTTTTTAGCGCTTCGGTCTCCAGCGTTCGAAAGGCGGCTTCGCCTTGCCGGTCGAAGAGTTCGGAGATGGAAGTGCCGGCGGCCTTCTCGATTTCCTCGTCGAGATCGTAGAAACTCCAGCCGAGTTCGTCGGCCAGCACGCTTCCCACCTTGGATTTACCGCACCCCATGAATCCGACCAGGTAGATGCCGGGGGTCTGCTTGAGCTTGAGAATCATGTGCCCGCGAAAGTGATAATAGTAGCATGCAGGGATGGCTTCCGTTGTTTCCGCTCCAGGTAGTGTTGTTGCCCGACGCCGAACTTCCGCTGCATATTTTCGAAGACCGCTACAAGGAAATGATCGCCGAAGTGCTGCGCGACAAGATCGAGTTCGGCGTGGTGCTGGCCAATGAGAAAGGCATCGTGAATACTGGCTGCACTGCCGTGATCGAGCGCGTGCTGCGGGAATATCCGGATGGTCGGCTGGACATTCTGGCGGTGGGACGGCGGCGCTTTGAGATCGAGCGTATTAACGACGAGCGGGCGTTCCTCCGCGGTGAGGTGGATTACTTCGACGATGAGGATGAGAAGTTGCCGGAAGATGAATTCCGCGCGCGGGCGATTTCGGGTTACAACGAATTGCGGGCTCTGACGGCGGAGGCTCCGCTGCCGGCGGCGAACACGGACGATCCGCAATTGAGTTTCCGGCTGGCGCGGCCGATTCAGGATTTGGGGTTGCGGCAGGCGCTTCTTTCGGCGCGCAGTGAGGCGGAGCGGTTGCGACAACTGGCTGAATTTCTGCCGGCATTTCTGATTCGCCAGCGGCGGGTGGAGCATGTGAAGCAAGTGGCTCCGCTCAACGGGCATGGCGGGAAGCTTCCGGGGGCGCATTGAAGCGGCTCTCTTTTCTGATTGACGCCGACGATACGCTCTGGGAAAACAACATCTATTTCGAGCGGGCGTTCGATGCTTTTTGCGATTTCCTGGACCATTCGGCGCTGACACCACCGCAAGTGCGGGATGTTCTGAATGAGATCGAGCTGGTGAATGCGAAAATTCACGGCTACGGGTCCATGAACTTCGGGCGGAATTTGCAGCAGGCTTATCAGCATCTGGCGGAGCGTGAGATTAACGATGACGACTTGCGGCACGTGCTGGCGTTGGCGCAACGGATTCTGGAGCAGCCAATCGAGTTGATCGAGGGCGTGGAGGAGACGCTGGGTTATTTGAGCGAGCGTCACGAGCTGACGCTGTTTACTAAAGGGAATCCAGATGAACAGCGCATGAAGGTGGACCGCTCGGAACTGGGGCGGTATTTCGCGCACACCGCCATCGTCAAGGAGAAGGACGCGGCGGCGTACTCACGGCTGGTGACGGAGCGAGAGCTGGCGCGCGATTCCACGTGGATGATTGGGAATTCGCCGAAGTCCGACATCAATCCGGCGCTGGAGGCGGGGTTGAATGCGGTGCTGGTGCCGCATCCGCACACTTGGGTGCTGGAGCATCAGGATTTGCGGGAATCGGGTGATGGGAAGTTTCTACGCGTCGAACGGTTCGCGGATTTGTGTCTGCACTTTTAAGCGCGGTGGGCGACATAGACCAGGTGCGGTAATCCGACGAATTCGGTTTCCTTTTCGACCGCCATTCCATTGCGCTCGGCGACGCGGCGCGAGGGGGTATTTTCCGGACGGATCAGTGAGATGACGCGGTCTTCGCCAAGAGTTGTGAAAGCGTAGTTCATACAGGCGCGGGCGGCTTCGGTGGCGATGCCTTGGCCTTGGGCGTGGCGGGCGAGGGCGTAGCCGACTTCGATCTCGCGCACGCCCTCTATTTCCTGGCGCACGAGTCCGCAGTAGCCGGCGAATGTATTTTCGGGCCTTAGGAGCAGCGCCCATTGACCGATGCCATCCTCGGCGTAACGGCGTAAATTTTTTTGGATGCGGTCTTCGGCGTCCTTGCGCTCAAAGCGATTGGGGAAGAAGCGCATGTTGTCGTGGTCGCACAGCACTTCGGCCAGCGCGTCTATGTCGTCGAGAGTGTAGCGGCGCAGGAAAAGTCGCGGGGTCTCGATGACGATCACGGCCTACTTGAGTGCGGCGCGGGTGGCGATGTCGAGGACCCAGCCGGGGAAGATGCCGAGAAGCAGAGTGCCCAATGCGGACGCGTAGACGGCGATCTTGAGACCGATGCCGGGGGCGTCGAGGGTATCGAGCGAGTCACCCGGATCCTTGAAATACATCACGACCAAGATGCGCAGATAGTAATACGCGGCGATGGCGCTGTTGAGGAGGCCGAGGACGGTTAGCCAGAAAAGGTTGGCGTCGAGCGCGGCTTTGAAGATGTAGAACTTGCCGAAGAAGCCGGCGGTGAGCGGGACGCCGACTAAACTCAACAGGAAAATAGTCAGCATGGCAGCCATGGCGGGCTGGCGTTGGGAGAGTCCGGCGAAGTCTTCGATGGCCACGTAGCGTTCGCCGCGGCGGGATAGATAGGTCACTACGGCGAAGGCTCCGAGGTTCGTGAAGGCGTAGGCCGCCAGATAGAACATGGCGGCGGCGGAGCCGATGCTCGAGTGGGCGGTCACGGCTACCAGCACGTAGCCGGCGTGCGCGATGGAGCTATAGGCCAACATGCGCTTGATGTTCGATTGCTGGAGCGCGGCGAAGTTGCCGACGATCATGGTGGCGAGCGCGCAGGCCCAGACGATGGGCTCCCAACGGGCGGCGATGGGGCCGAAGGCGGTCATAAAGACGCGCAGGAGAATCGCGAAGGCTGCGGCTTTGGGGCCTACGGAGAGGAATCCGGAGACAGGGGCGGGGGCGCCTTGGTAGACGTCGGGGGCCCAGATTTGAAAGGGTGCGGCGGAAATTTTGAAGCCGAATCCGACAAACATCAGGGCGGCCGCGGCGCCGGCTAGGGCTAATGGCGGCGTGGAGGTTTGGAGCGCGCTGCGGATGTGGTCGAGGTTGGTGGAACCGGTGAGGCCGTAGATCCACGCGACGCCGTAGAGCAGGAAGGCGGTGGCGAAGGAGCCAAGCAGGAAATATTTTAGGGCGGATTCGTTGTTGCGGGGGTCATCGCGCAGGTAGCCGGCTAGCACGTAGGAGGCGATAGAGGAAATTTCCAGGCCGATGAAGATCATGATCAGCTCGTTCGCGGTGACCATTACGCATTGGCCGACGATGCTGAATATGATCAGGGCATAGTATTCGCCGCCGAAGGATTTTTCACGGCGCAGGTACTCGGTGGAGCTTAAGATCGCGATTACGCCGATGCCGATCACGAGCACCCGGAAGAAAGATGCGAAGCCGTCGATGATCAGCATGTTGCTGAAGGCCGCGCCGGGGTCGCCGGCGGCGGAGATCGAGGCTACCAGGGCGGCTAAGAGGGCGACAATGGAGAAGGGTCCGAAGATCTTGCGTTGGTCGTCGTTGGTGAAGACGGCTTCCATGAACATGACCAGCACGCCGGCGATGGTCAGGATCATTTCCGGCAGGATGCGGAAGTATTCGACGCCGGTGGGGAAGAGGTTAGCGGGCATTGGCCACCTCGCTTCCGGCAGGCCGCTGTTTGCTCATGTCCAGGATTCGTGTGTTTTCGGCGCTGATCGAGGGCAGGAAGGTTTGGGTGTAGGTGCCCATCCACAGCATCAGGAGCAGCAGCGGGAGGATGGCGGCCCACTCGCGTCCGGATAGGTCCGGCATGTGGTGGCTTAGAGACTCGGATGGTTTTCCGTAGAAGGTCCGCTGATACAGCCACAGCATGTAGCAGGCGGAGAGAATGACGCCGACGGCGGCGAACACGGTGGCGGTGAAACTGGAGAACGATGCCCCTTGCAGCACCAGGTACTCGCCGACGAAATTGTTCAGCATCGGCAGGCCGACGGAGGCTAGGGTGGCGATCAGAAATACAATCGCGAGGTTAGGCGCGGGAGTGGCTACTCCGCCGTAGGCTGAAATTTCCAGCGAATGGCGGCGCTCGTAGAGATAGCCGACTAGCAGGAACAGCGCGCCGGTGGAGATGCCGTGATTTAGCATTTGGTACACGGCTCCGTCGAGACCTTGCTGGGTGAACGAAAATATGCCGAGGACTACGAAACCCAAGTGGCTGACCGAGGAGTACGCCACCAGCTTTTTCATGTTGGGTTGCACTAGCGCTACCAGGGCGCCATAGATGATGCCGATTACGGCTAGCGCGATGACCCAAGGGGCTGACTTGTGCGCGGCGTTGGGGAATAGCGGGAGGCAGAAGCGGACGAGTCCGTAGGTACCCATTTTCAGCATGACGCTGGCCAGCATGATGGACCCGGCGGTCGGCGCTTCGACGTGGGCGTCGGGCAGCCAAGTGTGGAGCGGGAACAGCGGGACTTTGATGGCGAAAGCGATGAAGAATGCCAAGAACAGAATCATTTCGACCTGGCTGCTGAAGGCCAGGCGGCCGCTTTGTAACTGGGCGACGATCTGCGTATAGTCGAACGTTCCGGCGCGGGTGTAGAGGAAGATGATGGCGGCCAGCATCAGGACCGATCCGGTGAAGGTGTAAATGAAGAACTTCACGGCGGCGTAGATACGGCGGTCATGGCCCCAGATTCCGATCAGGAAATACATGGGCACCAGGCCGACTTCCCAGAAGACGTAGAAGAGGAAGAGGTCGAGCGAGACGAAGACTCCGATTAAGCCGAACTCGAGAAGGATCAGGAACGCGAAGAATTCTTTTACGCGGTGATCGATGTGTTTCCACGAGGCGAGTACGGAGATCGGGGTGAGTAACGTCGTCAGGATCACTAGCCAAAGACTCAAGCCATCTAAGCCGACGTGATAGCGGATGGGCGGCGAGGTGATCCATTCGGAATCGTGCACGAAAGCGTAGCCGTCGGGGGAAAGGCCACTAGCGAGTCCTAGCGAGATCACGAAGATCACCAGCGAGATCACCAACGCTGCCATGCGGGAGAGGCCGGGGTTGCTTTTGGGGATCAGCAGTAGAAGCAAGAAACCGATTAGCGGCAGGAAGAGAACGGCGTCGAGGAGTGTCATCGCGCGCCTCCCGCCATGGTGATGGCGACGATCACTACGATCGAGCCCAGCACCACCCACGCGGCGTAGCTACGTATGGAACCTGACTGCATTCGTTTGAGAATGCCGCCTACGTTGCGCACGGTCTTGCCGGCGCCGTTCACGATGCCGTCGATGCCGCCGGCGTCAACTACGCGCCAGAGGAGCGAGCGCGAGCCGTCCACCGTGGGGTTAACTACCAGCGAGTCATAGAATTCGTCGACGAAGTACTTGTTGTAGATCCAGCGATAGGGTGTGCTGAAGGTGCGCGCTAAGCCTTCGGGGATCGCGGGCGCGATCAGGTAGAACCAGGCGGCTAGAGCAACGCCGGTTAGGCCCGCGGCGACGGACACCATGGCTGTCCAGGGAATTCCGGACTCTTCTGGCGCCACTTTGAACATGGGCTCGAGCCACTTCGGAATGTTGATGTAGCCGCCGACAAGGCTCAGCACGGCGAGAACTGCCAGGGGAATCCACATTGAAGGAGGTGACTCGTGGGGAGCGCCGTGTCCGTGGCCGTGAGCGTCATGGCCGTGGGCGTCATGTGCGTCGGCTTTCCAGCGAGGCTCGCCGAAGAAGGCTAGGAAGAAGGCGCGGA
>Ga0070666_10001460_pt1 | contig 14346 bp, 13 predicted proteins | sample KBSS23metaG_FD_64677 | JGI IMG/M metagenome (GOLD analysis project Ga0070666, IMG submission 64677) | Switchgrass rhizosphere microbial communities from Kellogg Biological Station, Michigan, USA - KBS S2-3 metaG | ecosystem: Host-associated > Plants > Roots > Rhizosphere > Soil ... | reverse complement strand
GTAGCCATCGGCGGCATACAGTCGATCGAACATCGAAGCAGCGGCCTTCTCGCTCGCGGCCACCACGGGCGGCGCGATCAAGGCAATCAAGGCGACCCCGCTGATGACCATCCAGGAAGGGATTACGGCGATGAAGAAGGCTGCGGCGGCCGGCTGCGAGCCGTCGGCAGCGACGGCGGGTGTATAGCGTCCGACAGAGTGAAGTCCGCGATCGAGTGTCGCGGGCTTCATGCGACTTCTGTCTGGTGACGCCGTAACGCACAGAATATGCGTTAGTACTGGCGGACGCCTCCGAGTAGATGCGTGTACAGCGAGTAGGATCCCGATCCAAATTTTGCGAGTAGCCGTCACAAAGCGCGCAGATTTTTGCGGGAACTTACACTTTCGCGGCGTGCGGCTGAACTAGCCTACCGGACCTGATCAGTCGGCGCGAATGCGCCAACAACAAGGGGGAAGGTATGAAGCGTCGCGACTTTGTGACTTCAGTCGTTACCGCGGGGCTGGCCGCGCCGATCGTTAGCGGATTCACCGACAAGGACGCGGAGCAAGACCAGAGCGGCCACGGTGGAGGCCATGGTGACGAACACGGGCGCCAGGGCAGACAAGTGCATGTCAGCTTTGGACACTGGGACGCCCGCGTCGCCGTGCCGTTCGACCGTTTCGGCACCACGGCGCAGCAGAACCCGCCGGGGCGCAACGTTCACCAGATTCTTCCGAATGTGATCAAGGCCAAGGTCGGCGACACGCTCATATTCCATATCAGCGGTCTCCACAATCCGCAGATATTCGGGCCGGGGACGCAGCCGGCGGACATCGACACCACCACCGCCACAGGCGCTCCAGCCATCATCAACGACGACCGAACCAGGGTGTTCCGAGGGCTCGATCCCCGAGTGCTGAATGCTGCGACGACGGCGGGGATCCAAGATCGCGTCGAGAGCGTCGCCGCGCCGGACGTCCCCGGCCGTTACCTGGTGATTTGCGGCGTCAGGGTCCACTTCGTCGACGCTGCCGGCAACTTCATCATGTTCGGGTTCATCGACGTCGAGCCCGCCGACGACTAGAAGCCCGAGGAAAGGCAGGGGCTCGTGCCCCTGCCTTCCGGTTTGCTTCGCAGCTCTCGCGTCGAAACGAGACAGTGGAGCTCACCCGACACTCACCGCGCGCGCTGCGCGCAAGCAACGAATCAGGGAGGGTCCATGAAGAAACGATACTTGCCCGTCGCGGGGATGATTGTGTTCGTTGCGGCAGCGGTTGGTACGACCGCCCGCGCGAAGGATGGCGACAACAAAGACAAGCCCGCGCCTCAGGAAGTCACCGTTGACTTCGGCGTGGCCGGTCAGGCGGGCGCGAACAACCACTTTCTCGTTCCAGACGAAGCGATGGTGAGCAAGGGTGGATCGGTCGTCTTCCGCGTCAACGGAGGCGGCCACGGTGTCTCGATCTACAAGGTCAGCAAGGACACGACGCGCGAGGACATCATCAACGCCGCTGGCTCGCCGCAGGGCCTTTGCCCGATACGGGCGAACTGCCCCGCAGATTTCATCGATGCCGCCCACCAGGTTCATGACGGCCACGATCGCCTCGTCGTCGACATCGGAACGAACCCGCCGGCTCAACGGGTCGACGATGCGGCGCGTATTCTCGTGGGCACCGCAGCGCAGATCGCCGGCGAAGACCCCGGAAGATTTCAGAACGGCGCGCCGACGGCGGCAACACCGACCACAACCGCGCAGGCCAGCGAGCGAATCGCAGTCAGGTTTACCAAGAACGGACGTTACCTGGTGATTTGCATGAACCGAGCCCATGCGATTAACGATTGGATGTTCGGGTTCGTCAACGTCGTCGGCGACGGCGACGACGATCAGTAGCCCTGAGAGCGCAACAAAAAAGGCGGCCAGGCTTCAGTAGCCTGGCCGCCTTCGTCGAGTGGACGCAATCGAAAATTACGAGGCCTGTGCGACGAGCGGCGCTGCGCGACGGCCGCGGGGAAACTCGATCCCGAGCGTCTTGATCTTGTAGTTCATGACGCGCGGGCTGATCGAGAGCAGTTCGGCCGCGTCCTTCTGCACCCAGTTCGACATCTTCAGCGCTTCGACCAGCGCGTGCCGCTCGATGTCCTCGAGCGGGATGCCAGTAGGCGGGATCTTGACGACCGGCGCGTGTTCGCGCGTGCCGCCTGCCGTCGCCACCTCGCCGAGGCGCAGATCGCCTGACGCAATCGCCCGCCCCTCGGCGAGCAGGATGGCGCGCTCGATCGTGTTCTCGAGCTCGCGGATGTTGCCCGGCCAGTTGTAGCGCATCAGCAGCTTCTGCGCGTCCGGCTCGAGCCCCTCGACCTTCTTCTTCAGCTCGCCGGCGAACTTGCGGATGAACGACTGCGCCAGCGGAACGATGTCGTCCTTGCGCTCGCGCAGCGGCGGCATCTCGATCGAGACGACGTTCAGCCGGTAGTAGAGGTCTTCACGGAACTGGCCGGCCTGAACCATCGCCGGCAGATCGCGATTGGTCGCGGCGATGAGCCGCACGTCGACGCGCAGCGTACGCGTGCCGCCGAGCCGCTCGAACTCGTGTTCCTGGAGGACGCGGAGAATCTTGGCCTGCGTGCTCGGGCTCATGTCGCCGATTTCGTCGAGGAACAACGTCCCGCCGTCGGCCTGCTCGAAGCGGCCGATGCGCTGCTTGTCGGCGCCGGTGAACGCCCCCTTTTCGTGGCCGAAGAGTTCCGACTCGAGCAGGTTCTCCTGCAGCGCCGCGCAATTCACCTTGACGAAGTTCCGCGAGTTGCGGAGCGAGTTGTGGTGCGTCGCGCCGGCAATCAGCTCCTTGCCGGTGCCCGTTTCGCCGCGGATCAGCACCGTGGTATTGCTCTTCGCCACCTTCTTGACGATGTCGAGAACGTGCTGCAGCGCCGGGCTCGAGCCGACGATCTTGTCGAACTCGTAGATGTCCTGCTGCGTGCCGCGGAGGTAGTCGAGCTCGTTCTTGAGGCGTTTCACTTCCAGCGCCTTCTCGATCTTGACCTCCATCTCCTCGATCTCGAACGGCTTCTGGACGTAGTCGAAGGCGCCGATCTTCATCGCCTCGACGGCGGTGTTCACCGAACCAAAGGCAGTCATCAGGATGACGGCGGTGGTCGGATGCATGGCCCGCGTGGTGCGCAGCACGTCCATGCCGTCACTGCCGCCCATCTTCAGGTCGCTCAGCACCACGTCGAAATAGCTATCGTGCAGGCGCTCGATCGCCGCGTTGCCGTTCGAAGCCTCTTCCACTTCGTGGCCCGCCTCTGCCAGCCCCCGCGCGAGTCCGCGCCGCAGCGCATCATGATCGTCGGCAACGAGTATGCGTCCCATCGTCAATCTCCTACTTGAACCACCCTGAGGCGCTCGCCACCGGCAGCGTTACGCGAAACCGCGTGCCGGTGTCAGGAGCGCTGCTGACGTCGATGCGGCCATCGTGCGCATCGACGATCTTCCGAACGATTGCCAGCCCGAGTCCGGTCCCGGTCACCTTGGTGGTGAAGAACGGGTTGAAAATCTTGTCGGTGACATCGGCCGGCACGCCCGGGCCGTCGTCGGCGACATCGACCATCACCGCCGGCGTCGGCGGCAGCACGCCGACAAACGCCGGGTCGGCCTCGATCGTGCCGGTCGATGCCGAAATCGTGATGTGGCCCTTGCCGTCGAGCGCCTCGAACGCGTTGGCCACCAGGTTGGTGAACACCTGCGACAGCTGGTGATGATCGCCCTCGATCATCGGCAGCGCCCGCTCGACGTGCATCGCGACTTTCACTTCGCCGCGCCGCGCTTTCGATTCCGCCATCGTCACCGACTGCTGCAGGACGTCGGCGAGGTCGGTGCGTTCCATCTGCAGGCGCACCGGGCGAACGAACTCGAGCATCTCGACGACGATCGCGTTGGCGAGCTTGGCTTCGCTGAGAATGTCGGCGAGCAGCGACTGCGCGTCCTTCGAATCGGGGACCTGGCGGCGGAGCAGTCCGGCCATCACCTCGATCCCGGCGAGCGGGTTCTTCAACTCGTGAGCGATGCCGGCCGCCATCTCGCCGAGCGACGCCAGCCGATCGCGCAGGCGTTCCTGTTCCTCGATCTGCTCGACGCGGGTCAAATCCTTGAAGAACACCACGGCGCCGATCGACTCGCCGGCGTCGTTCTTCACCTGCGACAGCGTGTAGCCGATGACCCGGTTCAGATCCTTCAGCCGCAGCTCGGCCCGGCTCGGCAGATGGCTCAGCTCGAAGGCCGACGACAGCACCCGGATGATCTCCGGCCGATCGCGCAGGACGTCAGCGAACGGGCGGCCGAGGTCGTCCGGCGACTTCGGCAGCCCGAAGGTCCGGTAGGCCTCGTCGTTCATCAAGGCCAGCGTGCCGTCGCGGCGGAAGGCGATCACGCCGTTCCGCATGCTGCTGACGATGTGGCGGAAGAAGCGGTCGTCGGCGGAAATCGCGCGAACCGCGGCCCGCCGTTCCGGACGGGTGGTTGCGGGGACAGACCGCCGCGCGGGTCGTCCGTCGGGTCGCTGGGGCATTTGAGGCATCGACGCGCGCACAAAGACTCAACGCGTCACGGGCAAAGGATATGCCTGAGGCGCGTGTTCGACGACACGCGAAAAGCCGAGCCAAATCAACCGGTTAGGTCGAAGAGCGGCCTAGCGCACCGTAACAATATCGTAATGCAATGACGATTCCGTCAGGACTGCTGAGGCTGACTAACCAAAGACTGGAGCTCTTCCCATTGCTGCATGAGGTCGCCGACCTGCCACATCAGGGCCTGATGACGGTCGACGACCGGCTGCGCCGCAGCACGGTCTTCGTAGAAGCCCGGGGCAGACATCTGCTGTTCCAGCTCACGAATCGCCGCTTCGGTCTCGGCGATTCGCGCCTCCAGGGAGTCGATCCGCTGCTGCCGCGCCTGGAGCTCGCGCGACTTCTTCCGCGCCTCGGCATCAGCCCGTTTCTTCTCGTCGTGGGACTGCTTCGACGTGGTTGCGCTGTGACCGTTACTCGATCCGGTGACTCTATTTGCGTCGCGGCCGGGCTGGCCGACTGGCTTCGCCGCTTTGCCGACGGCTCGCGACGCCTGGACCTTCGGGTCCTGAGTGGGCTTCGCTTCGGGCTTCTCGGGCTTACGGCCGTCGGCGCGGACCGGCGCGTCTCCCGCGTGCGCCTTGTGGTAGAGGAACTCCTTGTACGTGCCGGGGAACATCACCGCGGTGCCGTTGCCGACCTCGATGATTTTGGTCGCCAGCCGCTCGACGAAGTAGCGATCGTGCGAGACGAAGATCAGCGTGCCGCCGTAGTCGACCAGCGCGTCGAGCAACACTTCCTTCGAGTCGAGATCGAGATGGTTGGTCGGCTCGTCGAGCAGCAGCGTGTTCGACGGCCGCAGCAGCATCCGCGCGACCGCGAGCCGCGTCCGCTCGCCGCCCGACAGCACCCGCACGTGCTTGTAGACGTCGTCGCCAGAGAAGAGGAACCCGCCGAGGATGTTGCGGATCATCGGCACCATCTGCAACGGCGATCCGGAGGCGAGCGTCTCGTACACCGTCGGCGCCGGATCCATCCGCGTCGCCTCGTCCTGCGCGAAGTACTGCATGACGACGTTGTGACCGGGCGTCCGCTCGCCGCCGTCGGGCGCTTCTTCGCCTGAGAGCATCCGCATCAGCGTCGACTTGCCGACGCCGTTGGGGCCGACGAGCGCGATCCGATCGCCGCGCTCGACGTGCAGCGTCAGATCCTTGAAGACGACGAGATCGCCGTAGCGCTTGCCAACGCGTTTCAGCTCGAGGACCATCCGGCCGCTCTTCGCGCACGCCGGAAAGTCGAAGTGGATCTTCTTCCGCTCCGGCGGCACCTCGATCGGCACCACTTTCTCGAGCATCTTGATCCGGCTCTGCACCTGCGAGGCTTTCGTCGCCTGGTAGCGGAACCGATCGATGAACATCTTGACGCGCGCGACCTCTTCGTCCTGCTCGCGCTTGGCCTTGCGCATCGCCTCGATGCGCTCGTGGTGCTCGGCGAGGTAGCCGCTGTAGTTGGTGTGATAGTCGGTCAGCGTGCGCAAGGTCAGATCGGCGATCCGGGTGACGACCGCATCGAGGAAGAATCGATCGTGCGAGACGAGGATCACCGCGTGCGGATAGGCGTTCAGGTACTCCTCGAGCCAGTTGCGCGCTTCGAGATCGAGATGGTTGGTGGGCTCGTCGAGGAGCAGCAGGCCGGGCTCGCCGAGCAGCAGCTTGGCGAGCGCGATGCGCATCTGCCAGCCGCCGGAAAAGGTCTCGGTCGGCCGATCGAAGTCCGCGGTCTTGAAGCCAAGGCCCTGGAGGACGGTCGCCGCCTTCAACTCGATGCTGTAGCCGCCGCGCAGCCGGAAGTGATCCTGCAGATCGCTGTAGCGGTGCAGCATCGCGTCGTGCTCGGCTTCGGGGATCGCCGGGTCGCCGAGGCGCTCCTCGAGCGCGTGCATCTCGGCCTTCATCGCGATCAACTCGCCGAACGCGCTGGCCGCTTCCTCGAACACCGTGCGCCCGGCATGGCTCAGGCCGTCCTGCGGCAGGTAGCCGACGGTGAGCGCCGCCGGCTTCAGCACGCCGCCGGAATCGGGCTCGTCGAGCCCGGCCATCATCCGCAGGAGCGTCGTCTTGCCGGCGCCGTTCGGCCCGCACAATCCGACGCGTTCGCGATCGGTGATCTGCCACGTCACGTGGTCGAAGAGCACACGGTCGCCGAAGCTCTTGGTGAGGTCGGAGAGCTGGATCATGTCAATGGCTGATGGCGAATGGCTGATGGCGATGGACGATGGCTGATTCCTCAGCCATATGCCATGCCATCAGCAATCAGCCCTCAGCCATGATACGGCGAGGCGCTATTCGCCGAGCGCTTTAGCCGCCGCCGCCAGCACCTGCGGCACACGGAACGGCTTCGTCAGATAGCCCGCGACGCCGAGATTCACCGCTTCGATGGCGCTCGATTCGGTCGAGAAGCCGGTGATGATGATCACCGGCAGGTCGGCTTTGTATCGCTTCGCCTCGCGGATCACCGTCAGCCCGTCCATGCCGGGCATCTTCAAGTCGGCGATCAGCAGGTCGTAGGGATACAACCGCATCCGCTCGAGGGCGGAGCGTCCGTCGGGCGCGACGTCGACGTCGTACTCGGCGAGCGCGAGCGTCTTCGCGAGCAGATCGCGAATGCTCGCTTCGTCGTCGACGACCAGCACGCGCGGCCGCGCCGTGCCCGTCGCCGGCCGCGACGGCGCCGGCGTCGGCGGGCGCGCGCCGCCTCCCCCGCGGGGCCGCTGGCTGTCCAGCCAGGCGTCGATGTCGCGCTTGCGGAAACGCCACTGGCGTCCGACGCGCACCGCAGGAATCTTGCCGGCCTTGATCAGCCGGTACACCGTCCGGAGATTGACCTGGAGGTATTCCAGGACTTCTTCGGTCGTCAGAAACGTTTCGTCGATCATGCGTCAGCGTCCTGGTGACGGCGTGGTGACGGGGCGGTGGGGAGCTCCACCGTGAACACTGCGCCGCCCTCGGGGTGATTCGCGGCGAGGATCTGCCCGCCGTGCTCCTGGACGATGCCGTAGGTGATCGCCAGGCCGAGACCGGTGCCTTTGCCGACTTCCTTGGTTGTGTAGAACGGCTCGAAAATTCGCGACAGCGTGTCCTCGGGAATGCCCGTGCCCGTGTCGCGCACCGTGGTGATGATCCGGTCGCGCGCCGGCGACACGGACGTCCGGATCTCGATCCGGCCGCCGTGCCCTGTCGCCGCGATCGCGTGCTCGGCGTTCATCACCATGTTGAGGAACACCTGGTGGAGCAGCAGCGGATCGCTCGGGACGCGAGGCAATTTATCGTCATAGTGTCGCACGACTTCGATGCCAATCGCGCGGTGCGCCGCCGCTCGCAGTGAAAGTACCTTCTGCAGGACGACGTTCAGGCTCACCGAACGACGGACCAGACGCCGCGATCCGGCAAAGACGAGCAGGTTCCGGACGATTTTCGCGGCCCGGTCGGCCTCACGATAGATCGTCTGGACTTCGCGGCGCAGCTGCTTCGGGAACGCGCCGGTCACCCGCAGCAGCTCGAGATGGCCGAGAACGCCCTGGAGCGGGTTGTTCAACTCGTGGGCGATGCCGGCCACGAACTGGCCGAGCGCCGCCAGCTTTTCGCTCTGCGTCAACCGCTTCCGGAGTTCCTCGCGCTCGCTCTCCAGACGCGTCTGCGTGGTCAGGTCGCGGGCGACGACAACGCTGCCGACCGGCTCGCGTTCGTGGTTCAGAAGGTCGGTCACCGTGACCATGAAGGGGCCGTTCCAGGTCGAATCGACCACTTCGCGGGTCACCGCCGGCTCGGCGTTCTTGGTCGCCTTCTGGGTCTCCCGCCGCTCGGACAGCCAGCCGGCCAGCTGCGGCCCGATGTGGCCGGCGATCGGCTGATCGAGCAGTTCCTCGCGCGTGCGGCCGACGCGCGACGCGAACGCCTGGTTCACGTGGACGATGTGGCCGCGCATGTCGGCGACGGCGATCAGGTGCGTGATCGAGTCGAACGTGTTCTCGAGCTCCCGCCTCGCCCGCATCACGTCGTCGAGCAGCTGCAGGTTCTCGATCGCGCTCGATAGCTGGCGTCCGAGCTCGTCGGCCCGGTCGAGCAGATCGATGTCGCCGCCGGTCTCGACCCGCACCCCTTCGAAGACGACGCTGCCGAGCGCGCGCCGCGTTCCCCGCAGCGGCACCGTGACGAGCGGCGTGATCGCATCTTCGGACGGCGGCACGATCTCGGAGCGGATTCGCCGCATCGCCACCGCGGCCGGAGCGGACGGGTCGTCGGTGCTGAGGCGAACGCCGCGCGAGACATCGGCAGTGTCAGACGACGCCTGCAGCACCAGCTGGCGGGCGCGGCGGTCGTGAATCCACACCGACGTGCGGTCGGCGCCAAACAGGCGGTTCGCGCCGACGCAGAAGATGTCCAGACCGGCGGCGAGGTTCAGCGTCGCGGCGAGGCTGGCGGTGAACTCGTCGAGCAGTTCCCGGACGTCGCGCTGCAGTTGATCGGCCTGACGCAGGTGCAGCAGTTCCAGCGCGGTGATGAACGCATCGGCGATTTCGAGGCCGGCGTCCTCGACCGAACCGGCCGACGGCGGAGTATGGAAGCCAATCGTGAGGAGCCCGACGCGATCGGATCCGCGCACCAGCGGCAGGAGCAGCGCCGATCGTGTGCCCAGGCGATCGGCAAGGTCGGGGATGTGCGCCGCGGCGTCGCTGACGAGCGCCGGCGCGCGCCGCGTGAACACGTCGGACACGACGGAGGATTCTTCCGGCGCCGGCAGCCACGGATCCGTTCGCAACGCGTCGAGCCCGAATGCGGATGTCGCTTGCAGCGTGCCGGTTCTCGGGTTGTGCTGCAGCAGCAGCGAGCAGGAGCCGCCGGTGACGTCGAGTGCATGCTGGTGCAGCAGCGGGAACAGGTCGTTGGCCGTAAGGCTGTGGGCCAGCAGAGATGCCAACGGTCGTTGGGCGGTGTTTCTGGGCATCGCGTCGAAGCGGTCGAGGTGGTCGCGCGGGATTGTACTGGAATGCCTAATGTAAGGCCAATACAATCAGGCTGTTAGGTCTCCAGACTACGAAGCCGGTTCCACCGTCTTATTTCCTGAAAAAGAGAGGGCCTTCCGCGCTCCGCATGACGTGGACGGACGAAGAGCTCGTCGCCCGATCAATTGGCGGCGACTCGGAGAGTTTCAACGAGCTGGTGCTTCGATGGGAGCGTCCCATCTATGCCCTCGCGTACCGGACGATCGGGCGCGAAGAGGACGCGCGGGACGTGTGCCAGGAGACGTTTCTCCGCGCCTTTCGCGCCCTGCCGGGATTCCGCGGACAGGCGAAGTTCTCGTCGTGGCTGTACCGGATTGCGTTGAATCTCTGCCGCGATTGGATCCGCCGTGAACGGCGCGCGCCAATCGTGCAGCCGCCCGAGGACGTCGACGTCATGGAGCTTGCCGCCGCGTCCGAACCCTCGGAGTCCATCGAAGATCTCGTTGCACGCAAAGATCTGTCGCGAGCGGTCGAGCGTGCAATGGCGTTGCTCCCGGACGAGCAGCGTACCGCTATTGTGTTGAAGGAATATCACGGGCTGACGTTTCAGGAGATCGCGGAGCTGCTCGGCTGCCCGTTGAGCACGGTAAAAACACGCTTGTACCAGGGGCTGACGGTTCTCCGGCGCGAGCTCGCGAAAGGCGAGCAGCAGCGTGCGAAAAAAGCGACCTTATGACTGAATCTCTGTGCACCTACTCCGGCAATCGTGACGAGGCGCTCGTCACGTTTCTCTATGACGACGCGTGGTCCGGCAGCGAGCGCACCAGCTTCGGCGCGCATCTGGCAACGTGCGCGGCCTGCCGGGAGGAGCTCGACGGAATGCGCGGCGTGCGGGCCGAGCTCGGACGCTGGAACCCGCCGGAGCCGAATTTCGCGATTACCTTCAGCAATACCCCTCCCGGCCACTCTGCAATCAATCAGCAATCAGCAACCGGCAATCAGCATTGGTGGAGGTCGGTCCCGGCCTGGGCGCAGGTCGCGGCGGCGCTGCTCGTCCTCGGCGTCTCCGCCGGCATCGCGAACCTGGACGTGCGCTACGACAGCCAGGGTCTTAGCATCCGCACCGGCTGGTCGCAACCGCGCAGCGCAGCGGCACCGCCAGCCGCTTCGGGGGTGAACGTCGCAGCGTCGTCCACCGGCGCCAAGGCGCCGTGGAAGGCCGATCTCGACGCGCTCCAGCAGCAGTTGACCGCCGAGATGCGGACCCGCACGGCCGCAGCGTCGGCGCAATCGACGGCCGTCCGTCCCGCCGACGCCGATCTGGTGCGCCGGGTCCGCGCGCTGATCGACGAGAGCGAGAAGCGGCAGCAGCGCGAGCTCGCGCTCCGCGTCGCCGAAGTGTTGCGCGACGTCAACGTGCAGCGTCAGGCCGATCTGGCGAAAGTGAACCGCGCGCTCGGCGCCGTCGAAAACAACCTTGGTGTGGAAGTCCTGAAAACGCGGCAGCAGGTGAACCTGATGTATCGCGCATCCCAGGTGGTCAGGTAGGCAGGGGGATTGCTGTGAAACGGCTTGCATCGATTCTTACCGTGGGCACTGTGGCGGCGGCCTTCGTCGCGCCGGCCGCCGCACAGACGGCGCCTGCCGGACGCGCCGCGGCCGAACAGCGTTACCAGATCGGCCAGATGGAACGCGTCCTCGAGGGGGCGGTCGAGCACGGCCTCACCAACACGCGCGACCGTCTGCAGGCGCTCGCGCAAGTGCCGGCCGACACGCTGGTCAGCGACAACGCCCACGCGCGCGGCTTCCGTCTCGACGGCTACGGCGTCTTCTTCGACGTCGTCGTGCCGCCGTTCGAGACGACCCTCACGTGGAGCCTGCGCACGCTCGATCAAAACGACCTCGGGCTCGACAGCGCGCTGCGCACGCTGCAGTCGTACATCCAGCGCGCCGGCGATCCGAACCTCGAGCAGGCGCTCAAGCGCCTCGAGCTGCAGGTCAACCCGGCGGTGCTCACCCGCACGTCGCTGCCCGAGGTCGCCGGCGCGCGCAACGCCACCGGCTCGGCAGCGTCGGTGGACGACCGGACGCCTGCGCCGGCGGACCCGATCCTTGCTGATCCGAACGAGGCGTATCGCACCGAAGTGCTCCAGGCGCTCAAGGACGCGATGCTCGCGCACAGCAGCGGCCTGAACATCGGTCCGACCGAGTGGCTGACGATTGCGGCCAAGGGCAACGACGATCGGCCGCGGCTGGCGCCGGCCGACACGGCGTCGGGCACGCGGATCATCCGGCTGAAGGGATCCGATCTCGCTGACTTCCTCGCCGGGAAGATCACGCGCGACGAGGCACTGAACCGTATCGAGGTTCGGGTGTTCTAAAATAGCGCGCTATGCGCGCGCTCGTCCGGCTGCTGCTCTGTGGCGCGGTGGTGTGTTCCGCCGCGTGCCGACCCACCGTCGATCTCACCAAAGGCCTTCAGGTCACCGTCGTCAACACCGGCTGGTTTGACGTCGGCATCGTCAACGGGCAGAACAAGCTCGTGCCGACCGTGTCGTTCACCCTCAAGAACGCCTCGGAGCAAAAGCTCGTGTCGCTCCAGGTCAACGCATTGTTCCGCCGGGTTACGGAGAACGATGAGTGGGGCAGCGAGCTCGTGATCGCTGCGGGCTCATCCGGATTGCCGGCGGGACAGAGCACCGCGGTGCTGACGGCGAAGTCGCCGCGCGGCTATACCGGCAGCGATCAGTCGCGCCAGGAGATGCTCCAGAACACCCACTTCGTCGACGCGAAGGTCGACCTGTTCGCGAAGTACGGCTCGACGCAGTGGACGCGCCTGGGGACCTATCCGATCGCGCGTCAGTTGTTGGCGAAATGATCTATCAGTGTCCGCCTTCAGGCGGACCGTGATGGATCGCGCGACGGATCGACGGTCCGGCTAAAGCCGGACCCGACGGGAACGGTTCCCTTTATCGATGCATCCGTCTTCAGCGCCCACAGCGTCAGCAACGCCATCGCGCCGTCGGTGACGGCGAACAGCAGGAACGACGGCGGCGAGTGCCGAAACAGGTAGTCGGCGACGAACGCGAGCGCGCCGAGCCCTTTCAGCAGCGGACCCATCACCCACAAGTACGTGCGCCCGCCGAAGGAATCAGGTTCGCGGTACGGAATCACGTAGCCGACCGCGACGGCGCACAAAAACAGACCGTTGAGATCGGCGTGGATGGGTGGTTGCGGCAGGGGAACGTTGAAGATCTGCGCCATCAGCGGCCGCCCCGCCACCATCATGACGGCAACGAGGCCGTCATAAATGGCGGACGCGACTGCGATGCTGCTGCGCCGGTTCACTGAAGTTTCTTCAGCTCACCCTGATACGTCGTCGTGTGGTCCGGTGAAATGCGGACCTCGAAGGACAGCGATTCGTAGCCGGGCGCGCGGACTTCGATCCGATGCGCGCCGGAGTCGAGATGCAGCCGCTGGAAGATGCCGTCGAAGTCGTCGACCTGGCCGACGTAGTAGCCGTCGACGTAGACCTCCGCCTCACGCGGTTTGATCTTCAGCCGCAGTTTGCCTTCGTCATTCGACGGCATATACGTGCCGGCCTGCGGGTCGGCCGGATAGCCGCCGTACCACGGATCGTAGTAGCCGCCGTAGAAACCGTAACCGGCCGCGCCGTAGGCCCACGGATCGTAGTAGCCGTATCCGTAGCCGTACGGACCATAGTACCCGCCCGGGACGAAGATACCGATGCCGCCTGACGGCGGTTGCGGTGTGGTACCGCGCGGCACCGCTCTCCCAACCGGCTCGTTGCCGTCAGCGGGTCGCGCGTACCTCGGAACACCCGATCCGCCACTCCCCGTGTTCTCAACTTTGCCGGCCGCTTCGCCAGCGCCCGTGCGCCGGCCGCGCTCGCCGCTCGGGGCGGCGCTGTTCACATGGCCGTCGCCGCCGCTGGCGGTACCGGCTGACGAGCCGCGCGGCGCAGCCGCGCCGGCGTTGCCGCCGCTGTTCGCCGTCCGTCCTCCGCGCGGCGCCGCGTAGCCGCCGCTGCCGGTCGCACCGCCGCTGCGGCGGCCGCCGCCGTCTTCGCCGCGCGTGAACCCGCCGCCTCCGGTGGAACCGCCACCGCCATTCGAACCGCCGCCAGATGGCGAAGCCGTCGCACCGCCACCGCCGCCGCCGCTGGGCGCTGACGGTGCCGGCGCGGAGCGCGCGCCACCACGATCACCGCCGCCGCCGGGATTCGCGGTTTTCTGTTGAGCCGTAGCAGTGCTCGCGGCGAGCCACACGGGGACAGCAAGGACGAGCGCCAGCCGCGTTGCCGTCGAAAATGCACCTGTCATGGCGGAAACCCTCTGCTATTGGAAGCAGCAACCCACTTGCCAGCCGGCAGCGTGAAGATTGCCTAAGTATCGGCCTAAAGCGATCGATTTGCACGTACATCTGTCGACGGTGTGTCCCTTTGCGGGTTTCGAACGTCCCGTTTTCTTGACACCCCGATCGACGGGCCCGTACAGTCAGAAAATCGATGTTTCACAGCACGACGATTCTGGCCGTCCGCCACCGCGACCACGCGGTGCTCGCCGGCGACGGGCAAGTGACTTTCGGGCAAACCGTCGTCAAGCAACGCGCGAAGAAGATTCGCCGTTTGTATAACGACCGCATCCTGGCCGGCTTTGCCGGTTCAGCCGCCGATTCCTTCGCGTTGTTCGCGCGTTTCGAATCGAAGCTCGAGCAGTTCCGCGGCAACCTCGAACGCTCAGCCGTGGAGCTCGCCAAGGACTGGCGCAGCGATCGC
>Ga0070666_10001440_pt1 | contig 14420 bp, 13 predicted proteins | sample KBSS23metaG_FD_64677 | JGI IMG/M metagenome (GOLD analysis project Ga0070666, IMG submission 64677) | Switchgrass rhizosphere microbial communities from Kellogg Biological Station, Michigan, USA - KBS S2-3 metaG | ecosystem: Host-associated > Plants > Roots > Rhizosphere > Soil ... | reverse complement strand
ATACTCACGGCAGCGTAGAAACCACCAGAGCCTCGGGGCCGGCCCCCGGCCGGACTCTCCATACGAAGAGCGGTAGCACGGGAGCAGAAGGTCAACTCGCCAAAAACCTTTACGAGGATAACACATTAGGGCGGAGGGGTGTCAAATGGGGGCTAGCGGGGGTAGTGGCTCAATTTGAGCATGGACGAAAAAAGAGGGGGTTCCCGCCCCCTCTAAAGAGTATTGCCTGGGGGGTTTGTGCTGTGTAAACATTTCTTCGGGACGCGTGATGAGAGCTTCTTCCTCCGAGAGCTTTTAGCACCCGTTATGCTGGGGATTAGAGGGGAACCCAATCCCCAGCGCCCAATTGATGAGATCCGCCCATAATTATGAGCGCCCGGACGATCTGAAGCGGAGCGGATGAGGGTCAGTGATAGTTTCACCCCACAAAAACGTTCTGATCGTACCCGCCTTACCCCTATTACTGCCCCAAGTAGGTCCCTTTGGGCAAGGTAGAATTGACCGTTAGATAGCCTTCGGATTCGGCATGGGGGACTTATAATCCAAGCCTGAGTCGGCGTTTCACTGACCTGGGGTACCTCCAATGTATATGAAAATTGTCACCGAGGGCGTAGCGCGTCATCTTTGCTTGATAGACGAATCCTCGCATGAACCCACGACCCTCTGCGGGCGCACGGTGACGCGGGCGCACAGTTGGAAACGGATAAATAGCCTGGAAGGCGACGAATGTCCGCATTGTGCGGAACTCGCATTTGGTGGTGACGCCAGAGCGTCCGCGGCACCATAAACACACGCGCTAGGGCAAAAAAAGCGGATGCCTTGGCATCCGCATACACCGGGATATCAACCGGCGAATACCTCTGACGAAGTCGAACCCTCCGATTGGTTTCGGCCTCGCTCGATAGGAGAGGGTGGCTAACGTCCCTGGGGAACGGACCCTCCAGCGGGAAAGACTTCGGAGGAAGAAACCCGCTGTCCTAGACAGTATAACCTTGGGCCATGAGGCCGTAACTGTATCTTTCGATATGGCAAATCGGGCCGGACGATCTCAGCGTGGGGCGAATTCCTTAAAAAAATAGATCCGCTACACTTTGGCACGCATCCGGCCTAGCAGACCACACGGCTGGACTCACCTAGTGTCTTTCCCAGCCGAGCGGGCATCCCCTCCGAAGCCCGCATACCTGCACGGGGAGTGCCTGTCCTCAAAACAGGCGCTCCCGCTTTTTTAACGATTCGGGGCTGATCCACTCCCAAGCGTCCGTCATATATTCAGGAGACGGCTACCCAGAGACGAGGCCGTCAATACAGTACGCAAGGTATCGGAGTCTATCTTTCGGCTAAAGTGTTGCCTGGGACGCGGCGTCGTGCGAATATGTGCAGGGCAAAAAGAGTTTCTTCCTCCGAGAACTCTTGAGCCATCGTGACGCTGGGGATCGGAGACCGCAACATTTCCTTCCCCCGCGGCACGGATAGTGCAGTCCGCCTCGCCCGTCTTCAGGAAACCTTCAGTTTTCCTTGTTAGGATCACACTGACGAGTAGACTCTCCAAGTTGTGCTCGCCATTCGACGGGAGCGCTGTTCCCCAGAGCGGCCGCTCCCGCTCGCTCCAGCTGATTGAATCGATCGATTTTGAATCGGCAAATTTGCATTCAATATCCTTGGACAGTAATTGACGAATACATGGCACCGTCAATACTGTGAGGAATCGGTACTCGAATGGCATACTGCGCTTACTGCGCTGCGGAAACCGAGGCGTACCACGGTGAGGTGCCCATCTGCCTCGAGTGTTCGGAGCGGCGGGATGTGGAGAAGAGGCCGCCGGCAGTCGAATCGCAGCTCCGTACGCGGCTGCTGCAGGATCTCAAGCAGACCTCGGCGCGGGCGCGAACTGCCTCGGAAGCTTTTCTACTCTTAGTGAAAGAAACGCCCAGCGGGCTGCCGCATCCGGATGGCGCGCAACGCATCCACAACGCGCCCCGCGAGCTCGCCAACGCTCGCACGGAAATGGAGAAAGCTCATTCGCGGCTCACCCTTTATCTAAGCCGCGGCATACTACTCGACGCTGGAAATACCGTGGTCGAAGAATAAGTTGCACGCCCTTTTCATTCTCAGCATATCTTTCGGCCAATTCGACCCGAGAGTGTTTGCGCCTTGCGACTGCACTGTTAAAATTGCTGCGGGTAGGTGGAGTTTCTCCGAACACTTGCCCAGGGATCGGAGCGTCTGTTCCTCCAAACAGGCGCTCCCCTCTCCCCTAGATCCGCTATTCCCGCAGGCCGTACACGAACAGTGAATTGCCCGCTGAAATAGCGAAATACTGTTTGCCGTTTACCGCATAGCTCATGGGGCCGGAAGCCACCGCGCCGCCCACATTCGCCTTCCATAGCAACTCCCCGTTGCGCGCGTTGAGTGCGTAGAAATATCCTTCGCGGCCGCCCGAGAACAGCAGGTCCGACCCGGTGGTCAGGATCCCGGCGTCGGTCACATCGTTCATCTTGAATTCCCATTTTCGGTCGCCGGTCATGGGATCGATGGCGCGCACCGCGCCATAGCCTTCGTCTTCTTTGCGAGTGTTGATCTTCGCGCCCTGCAGTCCGCCGATCAACGACCGCGGCGAGGTGCCTACGAAGCGCTTCCCTTCCTCGTATTCGGCATTGGCCTTGATGTACACCGACGAATAGTTCACCCACGATGGGATATAGAACAACCCGGTACGTGGACTGAACGACGGCGAATACCAATTGGTGCCGCCCTGGTTACCAGGGAAAATCACGGTCCCTTCGGGCGTAGGCAATTTGCCGGCCACGCGCATGGGACGCCCGGCTTCATCGAATCCGCTGGCCCAGTTCACTTCCACAAACGGTTTGCCCAGCAGGAATTTGCCGGTAGCGCGGTCGAGCACATAGAAGAACCCGTTGCGATTCGCCCACAGCATTACCTTGCGCAGACTCCCCTGCCAGTTGATATCGGCCAGCACCGGGACCTGCACGGCATCGTAATCGAATTCATCGTGCGGCGAAAACTGATAATGCCATTTGATCTTGCCGGTATCGGCGTCGAGCGCCACCACCGCGCTGCTATACAAGTTGTCGCCCAGGCGCAGATCGCCGTTGTAATCCGGACCCGCGTTGCCGATGCCCCAATACGTCAAGTTCAACGCCGCATCGTAGGAGCCGGTCATCCACACCGAGGCGCCGCCGGTTTTCCAGGAATCGCCCGCCCAGGTTTCGTGGCCCGGCTCGCCGGGTCCGGGAACCGTGTAGAAGCGCCAGACTTCCTTGCCGGTTTTCACGTCATAAGCCGCGATGAAGCCGCGAATGCCGAACTCGCCGCCCGCCACGCCGACGATCACTTTATCTTTGATCACCAGGGGCGCGTGCGTGATGGCGTAGCCGGCCTCGGGCTTCGCCACCGTTGCGTTCCACAACGGCTTCCCGTTCTTGGCGTCGATCGCCAGTAAGTGCGCGTCGATGGTCCCCATGAACAGCGTGTCACCGACCACCGCGACGCCGCGGTTCACACGCCCGCAGCAGGGCCGCGATAACGGCGACGGCGCATACGCATAAGTCCAGAACACGCGGCCGGTGACCGGGTCGAGCGCAACCACATCGTTGGGCGCCTGCACGGTGTACATGATGCCGTCGACTACCAATGGCGTGGCCTCGAATTTTTCCAGCGAGCGCGCCTGGAATACCCACTTCAACTCCAGATTCTTCACGTTCTGCGGCGTGATCTGATCGAGAGGGCTGTAGCGCTGGCTCATCATATTGCCCGAGTAAGTGAGCCAGTTCTGCGGCTCCTTCGCGGCGTTCACCAGGCGGTCGAAAGTCACCTGCGCCGAAAGCGCGCCGGCAAGCGAAAACAATAAAACAAATGAACGTCGCATCATGATCAAATCCCCTTCAGAGACAGCAAATACGCCACAACGTCCGCCAACTCCTGCGTGCTGAGTTTACCGCGATAGGAAGGCATGGGCGATTCGTTCACGAATCCCGACTCCCGCAGATCCGGGCGCTGGAACGACAACAAACGCTCCTTCGCGTCCAGGATCTGCACCGTGAACGTGTCCACGTTAAGCAGCCGCCCGCTGATGGTTTCCCCCTGTTTCGTGACTACTTTATATGTTCGGTTCTGCGGCAATACTTCCTCATTCGGCTCCAGCAGCGAGCGCTCAATCTCGACGTTGCGCCGCAGCGCCGCAATATCACTCAGATCCGGACCGACGCGCGATCCCACGCCATTCACGCGATGGCAACTGGCGCAGTTTCCGGTGCCCTCGAAGATCGTCTTGCCGCGCGCCGCATCGCCGTTGCCGCTCACCGTGCGCCCACTGGTGGCGATGGAGCGCAGATAAGCCAGCACGATTTCAGCCTGAAAATCCTGCAAATTATTCGATGGCATGCCCGTGCCCGGAATGCCGTTCTGAATGATTTTAATCAGCGCATTTTCAGAATACGTTTGGCGGAAACGCCCATGCCCGAGGTCGATGCCCTGGACCTGATCGCCATCCGGCCCGTGGCATAAAACGCAATTCGCGCGGAACAGCCGGCCGCCTTCCTGAATGTCCGCGGGCGTGTAAGTGTGCTGCGCGAACAAGGCCGCAGGCAGGGCCGCGAGGAGCGCGAGAGGAAACAGTCGCATAGACATCGCCTTTCGATCGTAAACGCGCTCTATGTTATCGCGCCGGAAGGCGTAGGTCAACGTGGGACCTTCAATGCGGGAACTTCTTTATTGAACCCTGAAAAAGATTTCGCGCTGCACCACGGATTTCTCGGCGCGATAGGTTGAATTCTTCACCAGGTTGACGGCCGCCTGGCTACGTGCGGGATCGGACGTCTGCAACGCTTCCGCTTCCGCCACGTGTCCATCCTGCATGACCGTCGCGTGGACCACCACCGGGTGAATCCCGCCCTGCGCCGGCGTGTTCAATTGGCCCATGCTAGCCGGTTGAAACATATTCGTGGGGGGCACCAGAGTCAAGCCCGGGGCAAGCATTTGAGGCGTCGGCGGGATGAAAGCCGGCTCATCGGCAGCCGGATCCTGAATGCTCACCGTCGCCTGTAGCACCACGCTGCCTGCTTCGGAGATCGTGAACTGGCCCGGCAAGACCCGGCCATGGAATTGCGTCGCGTTGCCGTAGTCGTAGACCGTATAAATGCCGGGGGCTTCCGAATAAGTCTGCAGCAGTCCGCTTTGCGGATCGATGCAATACTCGGTTTCGCGCCAATCCCTGCCCGGCACAGTGGTGGCTCCGCCAAACAGCAGGAGGCAAGTGACGCTCTTACCGTTCCAGGTAGCGTTGGTGGTCCGCATCGCCGCTGCCGCCGTCGCGTTATGAACCGGCCAGATGATGGCGGACCGCACCATTTGCAAACGAATCGGAATGGGCCCGCCCGATCCCGTGTCAAAGGCGGGTCCGGCGAAGACCCGCGTCAGCGAATACGTGCCCAGATGAGCCGACCAGCGGGTCTGCGTTCGCAGCCTGGTTTCGACCATATCTCCCGCTCCCGTGAACTGCACCGGGCCGGCGGCGGTGAGTGAAACCTTCAGCGTGTACGGAGGGCTGACGTTCGGATTGACAATGAAGTTCTGCCGCGCGCGTTCCAGCAGAGCGAGCAGGGCGGCGCGGGCGTCGGGAGTGTTCACCGTCTGCGGCGCGCTGGTGGCTAGTTCCAACGGATCGCTGGGAACGGGCGCAACCTGCGGAGCCGTTTGCGACCAGCCGGCCACGCTCAGCAGCGCGGCCGATCTTAAAACCTGCCAAGAGCGCAAGGCGGACATGCCTCCTCCTGTGAGTTCCGCCATATTCTATCGCCGGGAAAGGCGGAGATCAATACAAACTGGACAGTAGCGCACGGCGGGGTGTGTCATTAGTATGGAGCGATGATGCATCGGCGGTCCTTTCTGGCGTGGAGCGGAGCGGCGTTGACGGCGAGCGCCGTGCGGGCGGTAGCTACCAGCCCGATAGTCGAAACCAGCAGCGGCAAGTTGCGCGGCGCGTTGCTCGATGGCAATGTCGCGGCGTTCAAGGGCGTCGCTTACGGCGCGCCGACAGGAGGCGCACGGCGCTTTCTGCCTCCCGTGAAAGCGGAGCCGTGGGCCGGCGTTCGCGATGCCGTCGAACTCGGTCCGCGCGCGCCGCAGCCGGTGCGGCTGATGGTTCCTGAGATGGGAGACGCGCTCACCGGCAGCGGCCCCATGAGCGAAGATTGCTTGCGCCTCAACGTGTGGACGCCCGCCGTGGGCCGCGCGAAGCAACGGCCGGTGATGGTGTATTTTCACGGCGGCGGATTCCGCACCGGCTCGGGCGGCGCCGCGCTGTACGATGGCCGCGAGCTGGCGCGTAAGCATGACGTGGTGGTGGTGACGGTGAACCATCGCCTAAACGTTTTCGGCTATTTGTACCTCGATGGCGCGAGCAACGCGGGCCTGCTCGATCTGGTGCTGGCGCTCGAATGGGTGCGCGACAACATCGCGGCGTTCGGTGGCGATCCTAAAAGCGTCACCATCTTCGGCCAGTCCGGCGGCGGCGGAAAGACAGCGATGTTGACGGCCATGCCCGCGGCTAAGGGACTTTTTCATCGCGCCATCGTTCACAGCACGCTTGCCGATACGGCGGTGCGCGCACTATCGCAAGAAGAGGCGTCGAAGGCGGCGGAGATGTTTCTGGCGCGTGTCGGGCGCGACAACCTTCGAACGTTGCCAATGGAACGCGTGCTCGCCGCATTGACTGACGCCCCGGATCTGTCACTGCGCTTCACGCCGGTAGTGGACGGGCGCACGCTGCCGCAGCATCCTTACGATCCCTCGGCGCCGCTGGTTTCCGCCGACATCCCCATCATGCTGGGCTCGGTCGAGACCGAAGCGGTTCCCTATCAGTTCACAGCGAAGGGTCAGCCGGACGCGTATTGGTCGACGGACGACCTCGACAACGCCGAGTTGCGCACGCGCGTGAAAGAGGCTTTGAAGGTTGATGACGCCGCCGCGGATCACGTCGTCGCGATCTACCGAAAAGGCCGCCCCAAGGCGTCGAACATGGACTTGTGGATGATCCTCGCATCCGACCTGTCGCCGCTGCGTACTTCTGAATACACCATCGCCGAACGCAAGCTGGCTGCGGCGAAAGCGCCGGTATACATGTACTACGTCGATTGGTATTCACCAGTGCATCAAGGCAAAGTGCGCGCGATGCACGGCGTGGAACTGCCCTTCGTGTTCGATCACGTGAACGAGGCCGCGCACATGATCGGCAACGGGCCGGATCGCCAGGCGCTCGCGGATAAGATGAGCGCCGCGTGGGTGGCGTTCGCGCGCAGCGGCAATCCCAATCACAAAGGGCTGACGCACTGGCCGGTATTCTCGAGCAAAGACCGCGCCACTATGATCTTCGGACGCGAGTGCCGCGCCGTCAACGATCCTTATCGCGAAGAGCGGCTGGCGCTTGCGTGATCAGTGTTCGTCCTCACACACGTCATCCTGAATTTCGGTTTTCAGTTTTTCGTAATAGCGCGTGTAGGTGTAAGGCTTCGCCAATGTCTTGGGATCTTCCGCCGTCACTTTGTATTCCAGATATTTGCCGTCGAGAAGCGGGCGAATGCGTTCCACCAAATGCAGCGCATCGCTATGCTGCGCGCCCGCGTCGTTGAGCCAGGTACGGTCGTTGAAACCAACGGTGTCGACCACCAGCGTGCCGCCGTCCCAGCGCCCGATGGAATCGCCCATCCACAGCAACTCGCGCTTTTCCGGATGCCCGCGGTTCAAGTAAATGGTGCGCATGACGCCGCGCGAGAGATCCTCAAACAGCATCACGATCTTGCCCTTCACCGGCACCAGCTCGATTTTGTTTTCCGCGCGTGCCATCATGCGGAAGGGGCCGACCGGCACGCACATCTTCGCCGGGTCCTGTTTGAGGTCCGCGCTCTTCATCTGCGCCGCAGCCGCCGGCAGCAGCGGCAGTTCGGCAGGCGACCCGGCGTTCTTCAACCCGCCGGGAACCCCACCCACCACGGCCTGATACACGCCAGCGAGATCGGGTGGAGCAGCTTGCGCGTTGGCAAATAACGCGGTCAGCACAACGCCGCAGAGGATGCGCATAGGTATCCTTTAGACCACACCCCGCCGCCCCGTGCAAGCCCGTTAAAGATGCAGCTCGACCGCACCGACTGGGCCGAAGTCCGCGATCAGGTGATCGCCCGCTTGCGCGTCGTAAATGTCGATGGTCACTCCAGTGGTCACGTATTCGCCAGCTTTGAGTCCGATCCCTTGCGCGTGCAGCCGGTGCACCAGCCATTCGAGAGCATTCAAGGGATGCCCCAGCACCGCGCGCCCGGAACCGCGTTGCACTACGCTTCCGTTGACGCGCAGCTCGACGGCCTGCGCAGCGAGATCGAGATGACGCCAATCGGTGACTAGCGCGCCCTTTACCCAAGCTCCGTGACACGCGTTATCGGCGATCAGCGATGGAGCGCCCACCGTGGTCCAACTGGTGAAGCGGCTGTCCACAATTTCGATCCCCGGCAGCACGCCGGCGAGTGCGTCCGCAATTTGCTCGCGATCGAGAGGGCGCGCCGCGGGCGGCAGATCCCGCGCAAACTGAAACGCGAACTCTGATTCGATGATGCGCATGAAGAAGTCACCGGCCGCAAGGCGCGCGGGGCTTTCGAACGTCGACGCCGCGAGCAGACGTCCGTAGAACGGTTCGGGCATGCTGAGGAAGCGCTGCGCGATGGCGTTGGTGCAGGCGATTTTGTAGCCGATAGTCCGGCCGAGGCGCTCGACGAAGCGCCCCTGGCACTGATATGCTTCTTGCGGCGTAGCGGGCCGCGCGCCGGCGGGGAGTTCGACGAGGCGTACGCGCTGGACGTAGGCGTTAAGTAGGTCTTGGGAGCACACCATTACAGGTATAAACTATTGCTACCGGGAAACTCAAAAATGAAAAACTACTTGCCCTTGCTTTCGATGCTCGCGTTGCTGATGCCGCATGCTGAAGCCGCCGCCAATTGCGATCGCGCCTGCCTTAAGAAAACGCTGGATACGTATTTGGACGCAGTGCTGAAACACGATCCCTCGAAGGCTCCGCTCGATCCCGCGTTTCGCTACACCGAAAACTCGACCGTAGTCGCGCCCGGCGAAGGCTTGTGGAAGACCGCAACGGCGCTCGGCAAAGTGCAGCGGCGTTACATCGACGCGGTCAACGGCCAAGCGGTTTACTTCGGGCACATCGAACAGGGCGACGCCGCCGGCATCGCCACGCTGCGCATCCGCGTGGTCAACAAAAAGATCACCGAAGGGGAATTGGTGATCGGGCAAAAAGTAGATGGAATGTTCAACGCCGAAGCGCTGGTGACCAACGCTCCGCCCGACGCGCCGATTGCGAAGGCGGCGCGTTCCTCGCGCGAAGCCATGGTAGCCGCCGCGCAGAGTTACTTCAACGGGATCGAGCATCATGACAGTTCCCTCGTGCTTGGGCATAAAGGTTGCGTACGCATTGAAAATGGCGTCATGACAGGCGGACCCATTGCAGAATCCGCCGCTTTCCCAGTGAAAGGCGATTGCGGAGAGCGTATGGAAAATTTCAAGGCCACCATTGCGGGCGTGGATCACCGGCGCTTTCCGGTGGTCGACGAAGAAGCCGGCGTGGTGCTGGGCATGGTGGTGTTCAACCGTCCGCCGGGAGCGAAACGCGCCGATGGCACGCCCTTCCCGCGCAATTTGCTGACGGAGTTATTTGTGGTGGAGAACGGACGCATTCGCGGCATCTACGCCGCCATGCACTATCTGTCCCCGGAAAATCCGGACGCTCCGGGATGGCCGGTGACGGTGAATCCGACCGAGAGATAATCGGTGAAATGTAACGCTCTGGGCAGAAGGCGCAATGCTAGGCCCGATTGAGATTAATCCCGATGTGATGCAGGGGAAGCCGGTGATCCGGAACACCCGGATTCCTGTTGAACTACTTCTGCGTAAGCTCGCCGAGGGCGCCTCGTTTGACGATCTCCTTGATGCCTATCCGCGGCTCAGCGTCAGTGAAATTCGGGCCTGTCTGGCATACGCGGCCGACGCGATCTCGCACGAAGTTGTGCTCAGCCTGGGTACCGAGTAGGTTCATCCTTGAGATTTCTGGCCGACGAGAGCTGCGACTTCGCCGCGGTTCGAGCCTTGCGCACGGCGGGTCACGACGTGCTCGCCGTAAGCGAGTTTCAGCAACGCTCCGTGGATGAAGAATTGATGGCGCTGGCGTTGCGCGAAGAACGCGCCTTGATCACCGAAGACAAGGATTTTGGAACCCTCACCTTCGCGTCGCGGCGCGAATCGCATGGCGTGAGTCTACTTAGGATCCCCGCGTCGGCGCGCACTACTCGGATCGTCCATCGTACGCCTTGTAGCCGAATATGGCGAACGACTGCGGGGCGCGTTCACCGTTCTACAACCCGGCGTGGTGCGCATTTCCAAGCTGTGAGCAGCCTTCAGAGCCGAGGCGCAACGAGCAGCCAGGCAAAATAGAGGGCTATGACGACCATCGGCACTCCCATGATTCGAAGGGCAGTCTCCATCGCTGGTCGTTGGGATCTTGACTCCGGATTCCCCGGCGTAACGTATTTTTCGTACCACCATTTGGGTTTGAAAAACATCATCAAGCCCGACCAGATCCCGCCGAGACACGCTACCAAACCGAGTACAAGTCCTATGACTGGACTAAACTCGAGCGTATTGCGGGTCTGAGAGGGGATTTGGAAACCGAGGGCACCCGCGATCATTGCGATCGCGGCTCCTGCGAACACGAAACCCACAGTACGAACCTGGAGTCGCCCCCAGGTGGTTCTCAAGAGATCCGGCCGCATACTTCCGTGGACCGCAATGTACGAAGGCAACGCAAACCATTTCGCGGGCGAAAACAACATTACCAGACCATTGAATAAGAACAGCCCCAGTATTAGCGTTGCGAAAGCTAGTCCGATTACCTGCGAGGCGGTCGGATGAGCCACGCCTACACCGATAGATAGTCCGGCTGAATCAATCCGCTGCTGTCGCCTAATTTTTGGACTGGCGCGCCGACTTTATCGAGCACCGTTAGCAGCAGGTTCGCCATGGGCGTGTTCTCCGGGTAATTCAGGTATTGCCCGGTCTTTAGTTTTCCGCCGAGTTTGCCGGCCATCAGCACGGGCAGCTTAGTGTGCTCGTGCAGATTGCCATTGCCGAGGCCGCCGCCGTACATGATCATGCTTTGGTCGAGCAGCGTGCCATCGCCATCTTTGGTCGAATGCAGTTTCTCCAAGAAATAGCCCAGCAGGCTCGCATGATACACGTCGATCTTGGCTTTCTTCGCGATTAATTCCGGATCGTTGCGGTGATGCGAAACCGCGTGATGCTGCTCGGGGACGCCGATGTTCGCATAAGTGCGGCCACTCAGCTCGCGCGCGAAGATTACGCTGAAGACGCGCGTGATGTCGGCGCGATAGGCCAGCGTCACTAAGTCGAACATCAACTTGCAGTGCTCGTCAAAAGTGGGCGGCACGTCGGTGGGGCGCGTGGGCAGTTCCATCGCGGTATGGCCCTGCGCTTCCGTGTGCTGAATACGCTTTTCTATCTCTCGAACGGAATCCATGTATTCGTTCAGCTTCTCGTGATCGCCGGCGCCCAGGGTTTTATCCAGGCGCGCGGTTTCCTGCATCACGGAATCGAGAATGCTGCCGGAGGTTTTGTTCTGCGCCAGGCGCTGCGCGCTGCTGCCGCCGTCGCCGAACAGGCGCTCAAACACGATGCGCGGATGGGCTTCGGTGGGGTTCGGTGTAGTCTCGTTGCGCCAGGAAATGGTGTTGACAAAAAAACAATCACTGGTATCGCAGGCGATCTGCGTGGGATTCTCGAGCACCAGTTCGAGCGAAGGCAGCGCGGTATCCTTGCCGATTTCGCGCGCGGCGATCTGGTCGGCGGTGACGCCCAGACGCACTTCCATGCCGGGACGTGTACGGTCCCAGGCGTGGACTCCAGAGAGCCACACGGCCGAGGCGCGCGGATGGTCGCCGACGCCATCGCCAAAGGTGTTGGCTTGCAGATGGGCCAGATTGCCCATCACGTTGATCTGGTCGCGAAAGGCGGCTAGCGGCTTCAGAATCGCCGGGAGATCGGCGGGCAAGGCGCCGGGAGTCTTCGGGAACCATTGCTCTTGAATAATGCCGTTGGGGACGTAGACGAATCCCAGGCGCGGCGTCGATTTGGGGGCGGCGGAGAGCGCCGGGACCATGGAATCGAGCAGCGGAAGGGCCAGCGTGGCTCCGATGCCGCGCAGAAACGTGCGGCGGGCCAAGGCTTTTTTCGTAATGAACATAACCTACCTTATGTTACCAACCGGCGCGACCGGGAGGTCCCGCGCGGACGTGGACGTCCGCCCTACTTGGGCCGGCGGGGATTTGCGCATTTGGAATTGCGGGGACTTCACTACGTCTAGAACTAAAGACTCAAATGTGTAATTGCTTTTGGCGGCGTCGCGCACGATGGCGCGGACGGCGGGGGCGTCGTAATACTGGACGTTGCGGCTGACGGCGTACATTAGCAACTTTTCAGCTACGGTGTTTACGAACTGTTCGGGGTGCGCCAGCAGCGCTTTTTTCAGCCCGGCCATGCCCTTAAATTTCGTACCGTCGGGGAACACGCCGGAGGTGTCGATGGCCGCGCCGTTATCCAGATCGCGCCAGCGGCCGACGGCGTCGAAGTTTTCCATGGAGAAGCCGATGGGGTCCATGCGCGCGTGGCAACTGGCGCACACCGGACTCGCCCGATGCAGGATCATCGCGTCGCGCATGGTCAGCGGCTTGTTGTCCTTGTTCTCGGTCTTGAGCGGCGGAATATTCGGCGGAGGCGGAGGCGGCGCTGCAGCCAACAAGTTTTCCAATACCCATTTGCCGCGCAGCACCGGCGAGGTGCGATTCGCATAGGCGGTTAGCGTCAAAATACTACCCTGCCCCAGCAATCCACCGCGCGGGTTGTCCGCGGGTAACGTGATTTTGCGGAAGTAGCTGCCCTTCACATTCGGAATCCCGTAGTGCTTCGCCAGACGCTCGTTTAGAAACGTGTAATTGGCCGTGAGCAGTTCCAGCAGGCTCTTGTTCTCACGCAGAACACTGTCGAGGAACAGGCTGGTCTCGCGACGAAACGCCATGCGCAGATTTTCGTCGAAGTCAGGGAAAAGCAATTCATCGGGTTTCTTCGAATCTACGTCGCGCAAGTACAACCACTGTTCGGCGAAGTTCGTCACCATGGTTTCCGAGCGCGGGTCGGCCAGCATGCGGCGGACTTGCTGTTCGAGAACAGCGGGATCTTTCAGCTTGCCCTTCGCCGCGACATCGATCAACTCGTCGTCGGGAATGCTGGACCACAGGAAGAACGAAAGCCGCGAGGCGAGTTCGAGATCGCTCACGCGGTACGCGGTGTTGGGCGGCTCATTCGCGGGAGTGCGCTCGATGCGGAACAGGAATTGCGGGCTGACGAGCAGACGCTCCAGGGCGCGCTGGATGCCCAGGTCGAAATCGCGCTCGGCGCGGCCAGCGGTGTAGAACGGCAGTAAATCTTGCAAATCCGCATCGGTCACCGGTCTCCGATAGGCGCGCCGCTCGAGGGACGCCAATACTCGCTTGGCGCACGGCAGTTCGTCGGCCGCATTCACGGGACGGCACGCGAAGATATCGCGGCGGGAGGGTGTGTCGCCGCCGCCGGTGCCTTCATAAGGTCCGCCGATCGTCACCTGCGCGAGCGCCGGCAGCGGACCGCGGCCACGTCCGCGCGGGCGCACCGTTTCTTCGTCGCGCGCTTCGTCATGCGCCACGAAAGTGACGCCGATATCGTGCGGCCCGGCCTTCAGCGGCAAGCGCACTTCCAAGTTTTCCTGGCGGCGGAATCCGGGGCGGCGGCCTCCGGTAGCCTCTGGGGATTCCGCGCCGATGGTGGTGATCCAGGCGCGCTCGCCATCGACCATGATCTCGATCTGATGCGGCTCGCGCGCCGCGCCGGCGAATTCCATCTTGAAGTTGTACTGGCCGTCGAGCGGCACATCCATGCGCACCAGCAAGCCGCCGCGCGTGCCGTAAGGCAACCCGTCGACGCGCACGTCCTGCGGCCGGTCGTAGGGCAGCGGGAAGATGTTCACCATTTCCGGAATTTTGGGATCGCCCACGGCCAGGCGGCTGATCTTGCGCGCGGCGCCGAGGTAACGCTCCATGCTGGTGGGCGAAACGAACAGCAAGTCGGCCAGACTGTCGAAGCCACTCGAGGCGTTGTCGGGCGGCAGCAGCATGGCGTAATCCATTTCTTTGGGAAGCGCGTCAACGCCCAGCAGATCGCGAACGGCGTTTTGATATTCGGTGCGGCTCAGGCGGTGCAGCAGCGGCAGCTTGCCGGGCTCGGGGTTGGCGACGGAGGCGTGG
>Ga0070666_10001435_pt1 | contig 14439 bp, 15 predicted proteins | sample KBSS23metaG_FD_64677 | JGI IMG/M metagenome (GOLD analysis project Ga0070666, IMG submission 64677) | Switchgrass rhizosphere microbial communities from Kellogg Biological Station, Michigan, USA - KBS S2-3 metaG | ecosystem: Host-associated > Plants > Roots > Rhizosphere > Soil ... | reverse complement strand
CTGGAACGCCTGCGGATCTGGCCCTGGATTCCGTGGACGCCGTGGTTCGACTGCACCCCGGACATCATCTTCCGCGCCACCCAGAGCTGCGGCGGCGCCCAGCCTAAAGTGATCGTTTCCGAGACGATCTTCCAGACCCGCTGGGACATCCCCACCCATCTCAACGTCACCCTGGTGGCCAACCAGGATGCCTGCTGCCTCCCTTCCAACCCCCAGGATCCTCCGGGAGACTGCTTCCTCTTCACCGGCGTCTGCGGCGATCCCGGCATTCCGGTGACCAGCATCGGCCGGACCGGCGCCACCGCCGGCTACGCCGATCCCGGGGGCAGGGACCGGCCGTTCTCCGAGTCGATCTACCTGGGCGGCCAGTTCGGAAGCTCGGCCCAGGCCGACTACTACGAGATCGAGTACACCCCGCACGGCGCCAATGCCTGGGCCCCGCTGCCGGCGGCGGCCCTGCTGGACATGACGCGCGGGTACTTCGATTCCACCCAGCCCTGGCCGAACCAGTGGTTCTACCCGGGCTTCCCGGTCAAGACTTTCGGCGCCAGGAACGTCTACGAAAGCCGCCACCACTATGAGGCCACGCACCCTCCGGCGAACTGGGGCTCGGCGTTGACCGGCCGCTCCTGGTTCTACAACGTGAACCAGGTCGCCTCCATCCAGACGGCCGGCGTGCTCGCGGACGGCGCCTACGACTTCCGGGTGATCGGCTACAGGGCGCTCCCCAACGGCGATCTGGACCCGGCCACGAGGAAGGTGATGGACGGCTGCGGCGGCCACCAGGACAACAATCTCCTGGTCCTGTTCATCGACAACCGCGTCGTCGGCCCGCAGACGCCCGGGACGGTGCACGTCAACACCAACGAGCCGGATTGCGGTATCGACTCGGTCCGGATCGGCGGCACCCTGGTGGCCGCGTGCGGCTCGCACCAGCTCCAGCCCGGCACGCACCTGGAGGTCGACTTCTTCGTCACCGACCCCGACGGCCATCTCGATCATTACGAGCTGGTGGTGAAGTACGACCTGGGCTCCTTCAAGAACCTGCTGGACTCCACCCAGGTCGGCACCTTCACTCTGGTCCCGCCGCCGGGAGGCTCGGCCGGGCCGGATTACGCCAACGCCGTTCCGCCCCTGCCGCGGCCGACCTGGCAGGGGGGAGCCATGAAGCTGATCATCGATGACGCCGCCAAGGTCTTCCCCAAGACCTGCTGCTACCTCATCGAGCTGACCGCCTGGAAGCGCAACATCGCCAACTGCGACGGCCATCTCTCCTATTACAACCAGATGCACTACTCGTTCACGGTCGTGGTCTGAGCTCTACCGCCGGGGCGGCTTCTCGGAGCCGTCCCGGCGGGTTCGCCGTATAGACTTTCCCCGTGCCCTCCCTCCGCCTCTCCCACCGCCTCCCCTGGGAGCACGCCAGAAACCGCCTCACCCTCGCGGTGGAGGAGCGCCGGGCCCGCGGGCTCTCCCTGATCGACCTCACGGAAACCAACCCGACCCGCGTGGGGCTCGCCTACCCTGAGGAGGAGCTGGCGGAGTTGCTCGGGCGGAGCGCGGGGGTGGAGTACCGGCCGCATCCGTTGGGAATTCCGGAGACCCGGGAGGCCCTGGCGGCGGCTCTCTCTTCGCCGGGGGACCCGGTGTCTCCGGAGGATCTCGTCCTCACCGCTTCGACCAGCGAGTCCTACTCCCTCCTGTTCAAGCTGTTCGCCGATCCCGGCGAGGAGGTGCTGACGGCGGCTCCTTCCTATCCGCTGCTCGACAGCCTTGCCGCTCTGGAGTCGCTGGAATTGAAACATTTTTATTGGACCCCTGGACGGCGGCTCGATCCGGAGAGAGTGGAGATGGCCCTGTCTCCGGAGACCCGGCTGGTGGCCCTGGTCCATCCCGGAAATCCGACCGGCCGCTATCTTTCGGAAGCGGAGCAGCGGGAGGTGGCCTCCCTGTGCGCGTCCCGGGGGATTCCGTTGATCTCGGACGAGGTGTTCTTCGATTTTCCCTTGCGCGAGGATCTCCATCCCGCGGGGCCGGCGGCGGCTCTGGGGGAGGGGCTGGCGTTCTCGCTCGGTGGCCTCTCCAAGAGCGCCGGTCTGCCCTCCTGGAAGCTGGGGTGGATTCGCGTCGGCGGTCCCGAGGACCTCCGCCGCCGCGCCCTGGCCGCTCTGGAGATGGTGGCGGACACCTATCTCTCGGTGGCCTCACCAGTCCAGCGGGCTCTGCCGGGAATCCTGGCGGTCGCGCCGCGCATCCGGGCCGCGATCCTGGAGCGGGTGCGGGGGAACCTCGCCACGCTCCGCGCCGCCTTTCCCGACGGGTTGCTGGAGCCGGAGGGCGGGTGGGCGGCGGTAGTCCGCGTCTCCCGTCCCATCGAGGATGAGGAGATGGCTCTGGACCTTCTCGACAGGGAGGGCGTGCTGGTTCACCCCGGCTACTTCTTCGATTTCAGCACGGGGGACTACCTCGTGATCTCGCTGCTGCCCGAGCCCGGAACCTTCGCGGAGGGGGTACGGCGGCTGGCGGGATTCCTGAGCTCCTAGCCCGCCCGCTTGCGTGCTTCCAGCTCCTCCAGCGTCTTCGGCCAGTCCTTCTTCAGGAGCTGGGAGAGCACCCGGTCGGCGAGCAGGCGGCCGCCGGTCTGGCAGGTGGGGCAGTAGTTGGCCTCGCTATCCGCGTAGAGGATCCGCTGCACGGCCGAGCCGCAGACCGGGCAGGGCTGGCCGTAGCGTCCATGGACCGCCATCGCCGGGTGGAAGGCGGTCACCTTCTCGGGAAAGCCGCCGGCGGCCTCGGCGCGGAGACGCTCGATCCATTCCGTCAGCACCTCACGGCAGGCTCGATACAGGGTCTCCATCTCCTCGGGGGAGAGGTTGCGGGTGAGCTGGAAGGGGGAGAGCCGGGCCCGGTGCAGGATCTCGTCCGAGTAGGAGTTGCCGATGCCGCTCAGGATGTGGGGATCGGTCAGCGCCCGCTTCAGAGTGTGGCTCTCGGCGGTGAGCGCCTGCCGGAAGGCTTCGAGGTCCGCCTCCAGCACCTCCAGACCGCCGGGGTCCAGGGCCGCCAGCGCCGCCTCCCCCTGGAGGAGATGCAGGGAGGCCCGCTTCTTGGCCCCGGCCTCGTTGAGCAGCAGGGCGCCGTCGGGGAAGTCGAAGGCGGCCAGGCCGATCTTCCCCTGGATCTTGGCCCCGGGCGGCCGCCAGTGCAGGCGTCCCGCGATCATCAGGTGGAGCACGGCGAAAAATTCCCCCTCGAAGCCGATCACGATGCGCTTGCCGAGACGGCGGAGCCCCTCCGCCTCCCGGCCCGCGAAGCTCGCCGGGGGCGGGTCCACGGTGCGGAGCAGGAAGGGGCTGGCCAGCCGGAGCCCCTCCAGCTCCTCGCCGACGATCCGCGGCCGCAGCGCCTCCAGATAGACCTCCAGGTCGGGGAGCTCGGGCATGCCGGGAAGGGTGACCCGGGGACGGCGGGGGCGTCAAGTCGGCACAGCCCTTGCTCCTCCTCTTCGCGAACGCCTCGCCGGAGCGGGGCTTTTTTCGGAAGGAGTTGCAGCATGAAGGAAATCAGACTTGCGAGAGGGCTCGGATGGTTCAGCGTCGGGCTGGGCCTTACCCAGTTGCTGGCCCCCCGGTGGCTGGAACGGCAGATCGGCATCCAGTCGGATCGCACCGGCTTGATGCGCGCCCTGGGAGCCCGCGAAGCGGCGACCGGCCTGCTGGCGCTCACCCAGGACAAGCCGACCCCCTCGATCTGGGGCCGCGTGGCGGGCGACGCCATGGACCTGGCCCTGCTCGGGGCCGCTCTCAAGTCCGAAGAGAACCAGAAGAACCGCCTGGCCGTGGCGATCGCCATGGTCCTGGGGGTGACCGCGCTGGACTTCGCCTGTGCCCGGATGCTAGAGAGCTAGAGTGGTCCAGCCGACGAGACGGCCCCAAGCGGCGGGAGAGAGCGGCGAGCGGGCCTCCCCGCAACCCACCGGGTTGCGCAAGTGGGGGAGCCTGCTCGTGCTCTCGCTCGCCCTCGCCATCATCATCATCGACACCACGCTGCTCAACGTCTCCCTCGAGACGCTGATCCGCGAGCTGCACACCACCCTGCAGAGCCTGCAGTGGGTGATCTCCGCCTACTCGCTGACCCTCGCCGCGCTGACGGTCACCGGCGGCCGGCTGGGCGATCTCTTCGGCCGCAAGCGGATGTTCATGCTCGGCGCCTTCCTGTTCGCCGTGGGCTCGTTCATCGCCTCGATCAGCCGCTCGGTGCCGACCCTGATCGTCGGCGAATCGATCGTCGAGGGGATCGGCGCCGCCCTGATGATGCCCGCCACCGCCTCGCTGCTGGTCACCAAGTACCGCGGTCACGACCGCGCCCTGGCCTTCGGCATCTGGGGGGGCGTCGCCGCCGCGGCCTCGGCGATCGGGCCGATCCTCGGCGGCTATCTCACCACCCACTTCAGCTGGCGCTGGGGATTCCGGATCAACGTCGGCGTGGTCGCCCTGCTGCTGCTCGGCTCGGTGGTGATCGACGACGAGCCGGTCGAGGGGCGCAAGACGATCGATTTCTTCGGGGTCTTCCTCTCCGCGCTGGGGCTGTTCGCGATCGTCTTCGGGATCATCGAGGCCTCGTCCTACGGCTGGTTCCGGGCGCTCCGGCCGTTCGCGGTCGCCGGCCGGGAGCTGGCGCTGGGAGGGCTTTCGATCACGCCCTTCGCGATCCTGCTCGGCCTGCTGATCCTCACCGGCTTCGCCCTCTGGGAGCGGCGGGTGGAGCGCTCGGGGGGCACGCCGATCGTCTCCCTGCACATCTTCCGGAACCGCGGCTTCGTGGCCGGGGCCTCGGTGGTGGGGGTGATGATGCTCGGCCAGAACGGCATCATCTTCTCGCTGCCCGTCTTCCTGCAGTCGGTGCGCAACCTGGACGCCTTCCACACCGGGCTGACGCTGCTGCCGATGTCGATCATGCTGCTGGTGATCTCCCCCACGGCGGCGGCGCTGACCAAGAAGTTCGATCACAAGCGGCTGGTGCAGGTGGGCCTGGTGATCAATATCGCGGCGCTGCTCGCCATGCGCTGGGCGCTCGGGGTGGAGACGCCGCTGATCGCCCTCGTCCCGGGGCTCGCGCTCTACGGGATCGGCATGGGGATGGTGCAGTCGCAGATCAACAACCTGACGCTCTCCTCGGTGCCGGTGCGGGAGGCGGGGGAGGCCTCGGGGGTGACCAACACCTTCCGCCAGATCGGCTCCTCGCTGGGCGCGGCGATCATCGGCTCGGTGCTCCTGACCTCCATCGTCACCGATCTCCAGGGGGCGGTGGACCGGAGCGCGAGCATCCCCGGCGCGGCCAAGCCGGCGGTCGACCAGCGGCTGCGCCGGCAGGCCTCGGGCCTGGCCTTCGGCACCGCCGGGGTGTTCGACGCCCTGACGCCCCGGGCCCGGGAGGAGATGAGCGCCGCCCGCCGCGTGGCCACCACGGACGGCAACCGCAAGGCGCTCCTCTACGGCGCCGGTTTCGCCCTCGTCGGCCTGCTGGTCTCGACCCGGCTCCCCTTGCGGGCGCCGGAGCAGGGGAGGGGAGGGGTGGAGGAGGCGGTCGGGAGGCGCTGAGCGCCTTCAGCGAGAGGCCGGGGACCGCGCCGCGAAAGCGCCCGGCGGCGCCACCCCGGCGGCGCGCAGCTCCCGCTCGACCGTGAGGGCCGAGCGGACGACCTCCGCGAGATGCACGGGACTGGCGGCTTCCCGGGGGAGGGTGACGTCGATGGCTCCGGCGAGGATGCCATGGGCGTCGTGGAGCGGGGCCGCCATGCAGGCCGCGTCGTGCCAGGCGGCGCAGTAGTGATCGCAGCCGATGATGGCGACGGGCTGGCCGGTCGCCAGCGCGGTCCCCGCGCCGTTGGTCCCCATGGTCTTCTCCGACCAGTCGAAACCGGGCGCGAGCCCGTAGAGGTCGATGATCTCCGGCGAGGTGCTCACCGAATACAGGACCGTTCCCTCGGGATCGGCGAAGTAGGCCGCGTTGGGCCAGGGCAACAGGGCGGAGAGCCGCCGCAGCTCCGGCGCGACCCGTGCGATGAGATCCCCGAAGTCCTGGAGGCGGGCCGCGAGCTCCTCGGGGCCGATCCGGTGGAACCTGGGGATCTCGGCATGGACGCCCGCCTGCCTGGAGCGCTGCCAGGAGCCGAAGATGACCTGGGGGATCGAACCCGGCGGAAGCCCGCCGACGAATTTCTCCCAGACCTCCCTGTCGATGCCGGTGCTCATTTCAATCCATTCTTAAACATCGTCGCGGCTCATTCTGGAGGGCGTCTCCCGGGCTGTCAAGGGCGTCCTGCCGGCGAGAGTGAGCCAGGGCCGTCTCACCACTGCCGGTGCGTCGCGTGCGAATGGGACTGGATGTTCAGGTGCTCCCCTTCGAGACGCTCGAAAACCGACTGCACGGCGACCCTCCCTGGACCCCTCAGGGTCAGCCAGAGATAGCGCTCCCCCCAGGCGCCCCAGGATCTCCAGCTCACCTGCGGGCGCTCGAAGTGGAGGTGCATCTGCACGCTCGGGTCCTTGAACAGGAAGGAGGTCGGCTTGACCAGGATCGTCTGGCCGGGCGCCAGCTCGCGCACGAAGACGTTGCCGGCGGCGTGCAGGAGGAGCAGCCCATGGTCCTGCGGCGCCGTGAAGCGGTCCAGGAACATGCCCAGCGGGTAGTGGGTCTCGGTCTCGTCCCCGCTCTTGGTCTGGAACCAGATGCCGGTGTCGATCCAGTCGTAGGCCACCTGGTGGGTCCCCACCAGGAACAGGTGCTCGCGCACGTCGACCGACTGGCCGCGGCTCAAGGGGAGGGCGATCATCTCCCCCGGCGCGTCGCGCGAGAAGGCGATGTGTCCCGGGCCGTGGGCCTGGGTCATGATCAGCGGCATGCCGGCGAGGAGCCGCTTCCAGGCCCCCTTCAGCGGCATGGTGGTGACCTGGACCGGCGGATCCTTCCAGAGCAGGACGTGATGGGCGAAGTAGACCCCGTCGCCGGCGGCCAGGCTCATGTCCGCCACCGGCACGTAGGTCCCCTCGATCTGGCAGTAGGAGTTGCCGAACTGGAGCTTCGCCATGTCCCGGCGGCCCGGGAGCTGGGTCCAGCCGGAGTTCGTGACCACGGCCCGGACGTCGGTCTTCACCCCGCAGCCGGGGCAGGAGAGGGGGGAGCCGTCGGTCCGGGTGCCGCACCAGGGGCAGGTGTATTCGCGGTCAGCGCGGTCGGCCATGGTCTACTCCGCGGCGTGGTGGACGTACATGGATTGGATGCCGACCCGGCCGGGGCCGGTCATCTTCGCGAGGTTCATGCTGGTGCCGCCGAAGAAGCCGGTGGAGAGCTTCTGGGTCTCCACCTCCATGGTCACCGAGGAGTCCTTGTAGAGGAAGGCGCCGGGCTCGAGCAGGATGCTCTCGCCGGCCTTCAGCGTCCGCTCGAAGACGTTGCCGTAGCCGTGCAGCAGCAGCACCCCGGGCTCGCCGCCGGTGACGAAGCGGTCCATGAACATCCCCTGGCCGCCGAAGAGGATGTTGCGCAGCCCCTTGATGCGGATGAAAGAGTAGGCGATCTGGTGGGAGGCCACCAGCATGGCGTGCTCGCGCACGTCGAGCTCCATGCCGGGGTGGAGGGGGAGCACCACCAGCTCGCCGGTGGCGTCCCGCGAGAAGGCGATCCGCCCCGGTCCGTGGGCGACGCTGATCAGGAACGGCATGCCGGCGAAGGCCCGCTTGACCCCGCCGGTGAGGGGGAGCAGGGTCATCGGCACCGCCTCGTCCTTCCACAGCATGACGTGGTGCTCGAAGTAGACCGAGTCCCCCGGCGCCAGGTTGATCTCGGCCACCGGCACGATCTCCCCCTCGACCTGGCAGGTGCTGCCGCCGAAGTGGATCTCGGTCATGTCCTTGATCCGCGGCGCCTCGCGCCATCCCGAATCGCTCACCAGGTTCTTGACGTCGAGGGGGGCGCCGCAGGAGCGGCAGGAGACGGCGGTCGGCTCGTTCTGGCCCTGGCACCATTCGCAACGGATGCGCTGGAGGGGGTCCAACCTCGGCTCGGTCATGCGGATCTCCTTGGAAGGAAGGGCGACCGGAATGCAGTCTACCCCCGAACAGGCGCGGGCGGGCGGGTTTCCGTTACAGTTTGTTTACAGAAGGCCAGGGACAGCAGGGACAGCAGAGACAGCAGGGACGAAAGCCTGAAGTCCCTGTCGTCTCTGCTGTCCTTGCTGTCTCTGCTGTCCCTGAAGTCTCTGCGGGCGCTACCGCACCAGGAACCGGGCGGTGATCACCTTCCCCTCCTCGAGCTCGCGGTACTCGACCTTGTCGGCCAGGCGGCCGATGGCGCCGAGCCCGGTGCCGAGGCCGCCGCGGCGGAGGATGAGGGCGGGGTCGATGGGACCCCGGTCGTCGTAGCCGTCGGTCATGGCCATCTTGAGGTCGTAGATGGGGGGGCCGACGTCGTGGGCCTCGACGATCAGCTCGCCGTGGGGAGGGGTGTCGGGCTCCCAGGTGACCCGGATCTCCCCCTGCACGCCGTGCTTGACGATGTTGGACGCCAGCTCGGAGACGGCGATCGCGAGCTCCATGGCCCGCCGGGCGGGGAGCCCGGCGGTCACGGCGAGCCGGCGCGACTGGCTCGCCGCCACCACCACGTTGCTCCGTTCCCGGATGGGGAAGGAACGGGTCTCGGCGGGCACTCCGGGGCCAACTACCCTTCGGCGCTCAGCTTGCGGGCGAGCTGCGACTGCTGGTGGACCACGAGCTGCTCGGTCTCCCGGAGGTAGAGCTGCAGGGCGTCGCGCAGGCTGCGCAGCGTCCGGATCCCGGTGAGGTCGACGCCGATGTGGGTCAGCGTCTGGGCGATGCCGGGGTTGATGCCGGAGATGATGCACTCGGCGCCGAGCAGCCGCACGGCGCGGGCCATCTTGATGAAATGGTCGGCGGTCTTGGTGTCCATCACGTCGATGCCGGTGATGTCCACGATCGCCATGCGCGCCTGCTTGGCGACGATCGTCTCGAGCAGCGTCTCGGTCATCTCGGCGCTGCGCTGGCTGTCGACGATGCCCACCACGGGCAGGCAGAGGACGCCGGCCCAGACCTCGATGATCGGCGTCGACAGCTCGCGGATGGCCGCCTGCTGCATCTCGATCGTCTCGAGCTTCCCCTCCAGCTCGCGGTTGATCGCCTCCTGCTGCGAGAGGGTCCGGTTGAGCTCCGACTTCGCCTCTCCCAGCTCGCGCACGAAGATCGAGAACGCCGTCTCCAGCTCCGAGAACTCGTCCCGGAGCTCGCCCGATCTCTGCAGCAGGGAGAGACAGGAGTCAAACTCGTCGACGCTCGCGTAGGAGAGCGCTTCGATCACCGACTGCAGGCGCTCCGACGTGACGACAACGTTGGGCTCTTCATTCTCAGACATGCTTTTCTTCCTTGCCATACGCTTGTTGAAGCGAGGTTAGCGAGCGAACTTCTCACGCCGCTCGGCGATCCACTTCTGTGCTTCGGCTTCGTTATCGAAGAACGCGATCGGATTGAGGTTCGCGTCCCGGCGGAACAGGTTGATGGCGGTGATGACCAGCTTGGTCACCACCCGGGCCTTCAGCGGCGCCTGCACGACGGCCATGCCGCGCAGGGGGAGCTCCTTGAGCGTCTCGGCGACCGCGCGCCGTCCGTCCGGAGAGATGGTCTCGAGATTCTCGGCATCGATCAGGAAGAAGAGGACCTTCTTGTCCTCTCCCATCGCCATCTGCCGGCGCAGCAACTCCACGGCATCGTCGGTGGAGACGACGCCGCTGAACTTCATGTAGATGATGTCCGGCTCCTCGAAACAGGTGACGTACTTGCCGTTCACCAGGTAGGCCGGATTCGATCGATCGTTGAGCGCGACAGCCATTCAGACCTCCCTCAGGAATTCTTTTCGGCGAGCAGGGCGGCGTCACCGAATCCGACGACGACGGCGGTGGCGTCGTCGTGATCCTTGCCCCAGCTCTCCACGATCCGCCGGGCGACCGCCTCGGGCGATCCCGGCAGGCAGGACTTGAGATTCCCGCGGCTGGAGACGCCGTCGCTCATCAGACAGTAGATGTCCCCCGGCTTCATCGCCACCTTCATCACCTTCGAGGTCCGCATGTTGTGGCCGACGATGCCGGCCAGACAGAAGACGCTCGGCGGCGGGCCGTTGAGCGACTGCACCTCGATGTTGCCGATGCCGCAGAACTCCCCCTCGCCGCTGTCCGAGATCTTCATCACCCCGACGGCGGCGCCGCGCGTCGTGCGCAGCTCCTGGTGGCAGCGCTGCAGGATCGCCCCGACCCCCAGGTCCGCGTGCTCGCGGATCACCTCGACGGCGCGCTCGGCGGCGACCGACGATTCATAGCCATGGCCGAGCCCGTCGATGACGGCGGCGAGGAGGGCCCCCTCGCGCTGCTCGATGACGAAGCTGTCGCCGCAGATCGACAGCCCCTTGTACGGACGGCTGAAACCACCGGTTTTCAACGTTCCCCCTTGAAGACACACGTCACGGTGGTGCCGACGCCCGGACGGGTGTCGAGCTGGAAGTCGTCCACCAGCTTCTTGACCGCGACCAGCCCCTTGCCCATCCCGCGCTGTGATTTGTAGGTGCCGGCCCAGATCTCGTCCAGCTTCGACTGCGGGATGCCGGGCCCCTGGTCCGAGGCGATGATCTGCAGGCCCAGGATGCCCCGGTCGTCCTTCAGCGAACGCAGCTCGACCGTCCCCTTGCCGGCGTAGAACACGATGTTGCGTGCCAGCTCCGAGACCGCGGTCGCCACCTTCACCGAGGCGAACTTCGAGAGGCCGATCCGCACCGCCTCCGACCACGCCTCCAGGCGGGCGGTGGCGATGTCCTTCTCCTGCTCGATGGGCATCTTCTTGGGCGGCATCGGCAGGGTGGCCGCCGGCGTGGACGCCGACACCGCCGAGGCCCCGGAGGCGCCGCCGTGGCCCGCCGAGCTGAGGGCCCGGGCGCAGGAGGCGATGAGCTGGGCGCTGTTGCTGCGGGCGAACAGCCGCACCGAGTTCTCCAACTCCTGCATGATGGTCGCCCGGTCGCCCGGCGTGAGCTGCTGGATCGGCGTGGTGGCCAGACCCCCCAGGCGGTTGAAGATGCTCCGCTGGGTGATCGACGAGATCGTCCCCGTAAGGATCGCTCCGATCTCCTTCTCGACGGTCTTCATTGCAGAAGCTCAAGCCTCTCCAGGGCCAGGTCGAGATTGAGGGCCGTGTTGACCGAGTCGAGCTCGACGCCCATCTCGATCAGCGTCATGGCCACCGCCGGCCGGATCCCCACGATGTAGCACTCGGCGCCCATGAACCGCACCGACTTGCCGATGTCGTTCAGAATGCGGGTGATGTAGCTGTCGATGATCTCGACGGCCGAGACGTCGAGGATGACGCCGCGAGCGCTGACCGTGCGCACGCGGTCCATCAGCGACGCCTGGAGGTCCAGGGCGAGGCGGTCGTGCAACTCCGACTGGATGCTCACCAGCAGGCAGTTGCGAATCTGGATGATGGGTAGCTCTTGCTCCACGGCGCTCCGCTCCACGAGATCGAGTTGAGACCGGCGTGAAGCCAGGCGCGGGACGGACCAGCAAGGAACGGCTCACCCGTCCGGGCGAACAGCTCCCGCGCTCGAGGCATGCGAGGACCCCTGGAAAAGCCATGGTCTCCGCTCTGCCCGGCCTTCGACGTCGGAAGTTCCCGGAGTTTTTAGCATATTGCTACGCCAAAATCCACTCGGGGGTCTTGCGGGGCCTCATCACCCCGGCCCTCTTCTCCCGATCCCTCCCTCCCTCCCGCACCGGGAGAAGAGGGGGACCCTGCGATCGAGGTCTTTGGCGGTCCCTGCGGAAACCAGAGGAAGACGGGGTCAGGGCGCCTTCTTCCCCGCCTCTCCCCCGAGCCCGACCTCCTCCACGAAGCGGACGGCCAGCTTGGGCGCGTCCCCCTCGAAGCCGTGGTCGCCGGGGAGCTCGACCACCGTGGCGTTGCCGGCGGGGAGGCTGCGGCACATGCTCTTGTCCTCCTTCACGCCGTAGATGCAGAGCACCCGGGTCCCCTTCAGCTTGCCGACCTCGGGGGCGACCGGGATCTCCGGCGTCGCCGGGCGGTTGCTGATCCAGCCGTCGGGGTGGAGATCGAACTGGGCGCCGCCGTCCGGACCGACGAGGGCGATCAGGGCGATCTTCGAGCGCAGCGCCTCCGGCATCCGGCTGACCATGAAGGGGATCACGTCGCCCCCCTGCGAGTAGCCGACCAGGATCGCCCGGCTCTTGTGCCAGGCCTTGAGGTAGTGCTCGAGGATGCGGGTCATGTCGCGCGAGGAGCCGTCCGGCTCCCGCGGCTTCCAGAAGTAGGCCAGCGAGGAGAGCCCGACCACCGGCACCCCGTTCGCCGAGAGCTGGTTCCCCATCTTGCGGTCGAACCCGACGTAGCCGCCGGAGCCGGTGACGATCACCGCCAGGGCGTCCTTCTCCGGCCCGTCCGGCTTGACCTCGTTCAGCGGCAGGTCCTTGAGCTCCCCGCGCGCCGCGATCATCGCCTCCTCCTGCCGGCGCTTCTCCGCCAGGATGCCGAGCGCCTGGTCGAGCTGCTTCCGCCAGGCCTCCTGGGGCGCCACCCCGGCCGGGGGCGGGATCACCTGGGCGGAGCGGACGTCCTTGGCGAACTCCCTGGCCGGCTCGGCGGCGCAGGCCTGCGGCGTCGGGCTGTCCAGGATCAGCCAGGGGTTCTCCAGCCCGGGATAGGCGTACACCCGGAAGCCCGGCTCCTTCCGCTTCCTCTCCCAGCTCAGGCCGGCGCCGCGATGGAACAGCCGGTTCACCGGGATCACCGCGCAGAAGCCGTCGCTCACCGCCCCCTGGAAGGTGTTGGGCGGCGCCTCGACCATTGCCACGTAGGCGATGGCGGAGCCGGCCCCGGTGCCCACCAGGAGGGGGGTGCGGTAGGACGTCAACCCCAGCTCCTTCTGGCCAATTTGGCTCATCGCCTCGAAATCGACCGCCGGGAAGAGATGGTCGCTCGCCTTGCTGGCGGTGGCGAAGTAGCGGGCGGTGTCGACCTCGAAGACGAGGGCGCCGGAGTCGGTCAGGGCCTTGGCCAGGGCGGCCTCCCGGGCGCCGATCCCCTTCTCGCTGGAGAAGAGGATGGCCACCTGCGTGGGCTCCCCCTTGGGGTGGAGCACCGGCACCGTGCCGAACTTGCCGAACTTGAAAGACGCCGGCGCCGCGGAGGCGACCGCCGGAATCAGGCTGAGCAGCAGGAATACGAACGCGAAACGACGTGTCATCTTGTCACCTCATCATCGACCGGGCGGGGGGAGCTGCAAGGGTCGAACCAGCCGGCCGCCCGGGACTGTATACGATCCCGGCAGCCTGCGCGGCAGAAAGCCAGGGCAGGGACAACAGGGACAGCAGAGACTCCAGGGACGACAGGGACGGGCAAGCGCAGCGCAGAAGAGTTTTTTTGTCCCTGCTGTCCCTGTTGTCCCTGTTGTCCCTGGCCGGGCCGGCGTTGATGTCGATCAGGAAGGGGCATAAGATCGGCGCCTCGTGAAGTCAAAGACAAACCCTGATTCTCGCGTAACGATCCACATGGCGGCGAGCCTCGACGGCTTCATCGCTCGCAAGGACGGGCGCGTCGACTGGCTCGAAACCTCCGACGAATTCGCAGGCGGGGACACCATGGACCCAGGATTCGTCGCGGCGTTCCTCGAGACGATCGACTGCTATGTGATGGGATCGCGAACCTATGAGACCGCGCTTCGTTTTGAAGCCCAGGGGTTCGGGTGGGCGTACGGGGACAAACCCACCTTCGTCCTCACCAGTCGCCATCTGCCGCGGACCCGGGATACCGTCGAGCTCTACTCGGGCGATCTCGCGCAGCTCGTGAACGGGCGCCTGCGGCCCAGGTTCCGTTCCATCTGGTTTGCCGGCGGCGGTGTGGTCTCCGCCGAATGCCTTCGTCTCGGGCTCGCCGACGAAGTTCGCTATTCGATCCTGCCGATCCTGATCGGCGAGGGCATCTCCTTCTTCGAGAAGCTCGACAGAGACGTCCCCCTCCATCTCGCGGAGGTCAAGGCCTACAAGAACGGCATGGTGGCGCTTCGTTACGAGGTGCGCGGGAGACCTGAACCCGTCGCGAGATGAGCTTGTCTGGAGCGCAACAAGCTTGCCTCGACGGCGTTCCCCGCCCACCGGATCGCATTCCCCGCCCTTCACGTCCCTGGCTCCGCCCTCGGCCTCCCATTCGCTCCGGGAAAGGCTCCGTTCCCCCGGGGGAAAGGACCGCGACCGCCCCGCATCCACCCATTCCCCCGCCGTCGACTCTCGTTCCCCGGAGACCGCGCCGTCCGATCGACGGGGAACGTCATTCCTCGCGCCCATTCTGCAATGCGCATCCTGGGGAACGATGG
>Ga0070666_10001434_pt1 | contig 14445 bp, 12 predicted proteins | sample KBSS23metaG_FD_64677 | JGI IMG/M metagenome (GOLD analysis project Ga0070666, IMG submission 64677) | Switchgrass rhizosphere microbial communities from Kellogg Biological Station, Michigan, USA - KBS S2-3 metaG | ecosystem: Host-associated > Plants > Roots > Rhizosphere > Soil ... | reverse complement strand
TAAACACAGCGGGCGCGGCGATCCATCGAGCCGGACGGGCGCGGATAAGCCGCGCGCGCCCTTCGACGTACTGAGCGAGTACGCCTGTGGGCGGCGCGGCCCATCCGCATCCCGTCGGGCTCGCGCCTCGCCGCGGTCGAACGGAATTTTGCGCTAGTTTCGTGTATTGTTCAGCGACTCAGCGACTCAGCGACTCAGCGACTCAGCGACTCAGCGACCCCGCGACCCCGCGACTACGGTCTGAAAGTTGCGCGGTTTTCCGGCCCTTCCCAGACGGTCACTTCGGCGATCCGGGCGGCCGGCGGCGCGGCCGTTTGCATCCGTTCGGCGAAATGGGCCGCGAGGTTCTCGGCCGAGGTGTTGCGGCCCACAAACGCCGGGTGGTCGTTCGCGTTCCGATAGTCGAATTCCTTCGCGACGGCCGAGAGCGCCTTCTTCGCGGCGATGAAGTCGACGGCGAGATCGTCGGCATCGAGCCCGGGAGCCTCGAGCACGACCTCGACCCGGTAGGAATGGCCGTGCAGCGGCTCCGGCTGGCCGCGATAGTGGATCAGGAAGTGCGCCGCTTCGAACCGGGCCTCGATCGTGACGCGATACGGCATCGCGGTCAGCCGAGGAGCGTCGCTTCCCGCATGATCGGCACCGAGAGGATCTCTTCGGGCGAGAGCGAGAAGAGCTGGCCGACGATCTTCTTGGGCGTCGCCGTTTCGCCGGCCGCCGTGTCGAGATTGACCTCGAAACGCAGCAGATCCCCGTCGGGATCGACGGAAAACGCGCGGAGGGCGGGAGCGATCTCCGCCGCCGGGCCGGCGTCCCGGATCGCTTCCGCGCGGGCGCGAAGGGCGGCGTCGAGCGGGATGGAGTAGGCCGCTCCGCGCACGGCGCGCGAGAGGGGGGCGTCGCCGGGCTCGAGAGGGACGATCGCCGTGACCCGCACGCCCGGAGGGAGCTTGTCGTTGACGCGATCCGCGGCGTCGTCGCCGACGGCCGCGAGGGTCTCGAGATCGAGGATCTCCTGCCGCGACTCGTGCCCGAGCGCGAGGGCGGGCCCCATCGAGAGGCGCATGCGGGGATTGAATCCCTCCGAGTAGCTCGCCGGAAGGCCCGCCGCGCGGATCCCGCGTTCGAACGCATCCATCGTGTTTCGATGCGACAGGTACTTCGCGTCGCCGAGCTTCTCGAAGGTGACGCGGTAGCGAAGACGCGGGGCGGAGTTGCCGGTCGGGAATCCGGGCCGGCGGCGGGGGGCGGGGGCGACGTCGGGCATGGCCTTCTGGCGATAAGCCGCTCCCTTGGCTTTGTCGGTGTACGCGGCGGGCGAGGCCTCCTCGGCAGCGGCGGGAGCCGGGGCGGCCGCCAGAACGGGAAGCGCGCCCGCGGAGGGGACGAGAGCGCCGGCCACCGGGAGCATCGACGCCATCGGCGCGGCGAGCACGGTGTCTTCGCCGTTGCCCGGAACGCCGCACGCGTAGCAATGTCCCCACTTGCAGTCCTGCGTCTCGTGCTCGCGGAGCGCCTTGATCCGCTCGATTTTCAGGAACTTCTTGGTGATCGCCGCATCGAGCACGTCCCAGGGAAGGATCTCGTCGATCCCGTATTCGCGGAGATAGCGGGAGGCCGGGATGCCGCAGGCGTCGAAGGCTTCCTGCCACAGGTCGGGTCGGAAGTGCTCGCTCCATCCGTCGAAGCGGACGCCGCGTTTCCAGGCTTCGAGGAGGACTTCCCCGGCGCGCCGGTCGCCACGCGACAGCACGCACTCGATCTCGGCTTCCTTCGGCGCGTGGCTCTTCATCTTCGCGCCGCGCACCCCGCGGAAGCGATCCTGGAGATAGCGGATCTTGGAAGTGAGCTTTTCGACTCCGTCGAACGCGGACCACTGGAACGGGGTCCAGGACTTCGGCACGAACGATCCGACCGAGACGTTGACGCTCTTGCGGCCGTGCTTGCGCCCCTGGGCGAGGATGTTCCGCACGAGCACGACGAGCTCGTCCAGATCCCCCTCCGTCTCGGTGGGGAGGCCGATCATCGTGTAAACCTTGATCAGGTCCCAGCCGCGCGAAAACGCCGCGTCGGCCGCCTGGACCATGTCGGCGTTGGTGAAGGTCTTGTTGATCACGCGTCGGAGCCGGTCGGAGCCGGTCTCCGGGGCGAAGGTGAACCCGGATTTCCGCACCTCGGAGACGGCGTCGGCGAGCCCCACCGAGAACGCCTCCGCCCGCAGCGACGGGAGCGAGATCGAGACCCGCTGGTCCGCGAGCTGCGGAGCGAGGCAGGAAACGAGCGGCTCGATCTGCGAGTAGTCGGCCGTCGAGAGCGAGAGCAGCCCCACCTCGGACCAGCCGGTTTCCTGGATGAAACGCTTCGTCATGTCCGCGACGCTGTCGGGATCGAGCTCCCGCACGGGCCGGTACCAGTAGCCGGCCTGACAGAACCGGCACCCCTGCGTGCAGCCGCGCATGATCTCGAGCCCGAGCCGGTCCTGCACGATGTCGACGGACGGGACGACGGGCTTATCGGGATAGTGATCGGGCGAGAGCTTCTCGATCCAGACGCGCCGGGCGCGCTCCGGAACGCCGGCGCGATTGGGCGTGATGGCCGCGATCGTCCCGTCGTCGTGGTAAGCGACGTCGTAGAAAGACGGCACGTAGAAGCCGGGAAGCGCCGCGAGCCGCAGGAGCAGCTCCTCGCGGGTTCCCCCTTCGCGCTTTTTCCGTTCGAGCTCTTCCAGAAAAACGGGAAGCGCTTCTTCCGCGTCGCCGATCAGGAAAACGTCGAAGAAGATCGCGAGCGGCTCGGGGTTGGCCGTGCAGGGCCCGCCGCCGATCACGATCGGATCGCTCTCCCGGCGGTCCGCCTGGAGAAGGGGGATCCCGGCGAGATCGAGCATGTTCAGGACGTTCGAGTAGTTGACTTCCGCCTGCAGGGAAAATCCGAGCGCGTCGAAGTCGGCCACCGGGGAAAACGACTCCACCGTGAAGAGCGGGACGCCCGCCGCGCGCATCTTCGCCTCGAAGTCCGTCCAGGGCGCGTACGCGCGCTCGCAGGCCCAGCCCTCGCGCCGGTTGACGATCTCGTAGAGGATCTTCAGCCCCGTGTGCGACATCCCGATCTCGTAGGTGTCGGGGAACGCCAGCGCGAGCGTGACGGCGGCGGACCCGAGGTCCTTGCGGACGACGTTCCTTTCCAGTCCGATGTAGCGGCCCGGCCGTTCGACCAACGGCAGCATCGGGTCGATTTGAGAGCGTACCGAGGAAAAGGGCATCCGGGCCTCCGTCGAACTCGTCATCTTACAGGAGACGGCGGCGGCGCCCCCGCTGGCGGAGCCCGGAACGTGGGGCCGGTGCTAGTCCGCGGTATGGCGCCTTCGAGAGGATGGGGGATGGGGGTTCTCCGGAAATCCTACGAAGAGAGTCCCCTCGAGATGCTCGCCCAGGGTCCGGCGACAGCGGGCGCATCGAAACGAGGGCGCGGTGTCCGGCTCGAGGGCCGTCCGGTTGCTCGCGCCGCACTTCGGACAATTCCAGGCGAAGCTTCGATCGCTCATTTCGCCTCCCCCTCGTGTTCTAACGGAGCGAAGGTCGGGAACGTTTCTCGGCACCCGGAGGCATGGCTTGGCGCACTGGTGTTCCTGGCGAATCCTCCTCACGGCTTTCGCTCAGCGACGAAGTGGGCTATTTGCCGAGTCGTCGCAAGCGTCGATGGTGAATGCGGAGGAATGGCCTGGCGCACTTTGCAGGGTGGGACGCGATCCGAGCCTCGAGAGGTCGCCACGCCGGGCGCCTTCGGCGCGAATCGTCTCCTTCGGAGCCGAACCGGCGGGCTGATCATTCAACCCGAGAGGAGAACCTCTCGGGCTCTCCCCGGGAGTCCGCGGGGAGGAAAGGCGTAGCGCACTTTGCATGGTGGGGCGCGATCCGAGCTCCGAGAGGTCGCGCCGTTCCCGGCTTCGGCGGGCTCCGGAGCGGTCGAGGCAGACAAGGCCGCGAGCGAAGCGAGCCTCCCAATAACCTCTCCCGGCGGGAGAGGATGCCGCGTACTCGCGGCAGGTGAGGGTACCCGAGCCGCGGAGGCGAAGCGGCCGGCGCGAAGGCGCCGAGCGCGCCGATCGCCGACGTGTGTGGCGTACACGAAGGCATGGCCTGGCGCACTAAGCCTGTGGGGCGCGATCCGAGCCCCGAGAGGTCGCGCCGTTCCCCCCTCGGGCGGGCTCCGGAGCGGTCGAGGGTTTACCCGAGCCGCGGAGGCACAACGCGATTAGTCTCCCCGAAGTAACCGAGGGGAGGAGGATCGCGTTGTGGGAGGTTTCGCGATCCGAGCTCCGAGAGCGTCGCGAAACCGACGTGGTTGGTGCACCCGGAGGAATGGCCTGGCGCACTGGCGTGCTTGGCGATTCCTCCTCACGGCCATCGCTCAGCGACGAAGTGGGCTATTTGCCGAGTCGTCGCAAGCGTAGTTGGTGCACCCGGAGGAATTCGAATCCCCAACCTTCTGATCCGTAGTCAGATGCTCTATCCAATTGAGCTACGGGTGCAAGGGGGCGCAGATTAGCGAAATTCCCGATGGTTTTCAAATCGGCGGAGAAACGCGGCCAAAGAAAAAGGCGCGGGAAAAACCCGCGCCCAATCGACCGTGGAGAGAAGATCTCTACTTCTTGGGTCCGAGGATCGCGTCCTTGGCCGCTTTCGCGACGCGGAACTTGACGACGCGCTTGGCGGCGATCTTGATCGGCTCGCCGGTTGCGGGGTTGCGTCCCATCCGCGCCTTCCGGTTCACGAGGACCATTTTTCCCAGCCCCGGGATCGTGAACGAGTTCTTCGCTTCCTTGTGCGCGACGGCGGCGAGCTCCTCGAGGAACTGCGTCGCGACTTTCTTGGTGACCCCGGTCTTCTTCGCGAGATGATCGGCGATCTGGGATTTGGTCATCGCTTTGGCCATTGAAACCTTCCTTTCATTCACGCCGCCTTCTTCGAAAGCCGCGTCTATCAAGCACTCAGTGTAACGGACGTGGAAATCGTTTTCCTCTCGGCCGCCTTGGATTTTCGAGGGAATCTACCGCCCTGCCGGGGGAAACGCAAGCATTTCTTGAAAAAGCGGCGGAAAACGACGAAGAATGGGGAATGGTCTCTTCGAAGGATCGGAAGGACGATGAGCGCTGGATGCGCGAGGCCATGCGGCTCGCGGATCGGGCGGGGAGCCGCGGAGAGGTTCCGGTGGGGGCCGTCGTCGTGCGGGACGGGCGGATTCTCGGTAGGGGATTCAACCGCCGCGAAGCCAACGACGATCCCACGCATCACGCGGAAATCGAGGCGATTCGAAAGGCGGCCCGGCGGCAGGAGGGCTGGCGGCTCGACGGGGCCGCGCTTTATGTCACGCTCGAACCCTGCCCGATGTGCGCGGGGGCGTGCGTCAACGCGAGGATCGAGATGATCGTGTACGGCTGCGCCGACCCGAAGGCGGGCTACGTCGCGACCCTGGGAACGATCGCGAGCGACCCCCGCCTCAACCACCGGTGCGAGGTCCGGGGAGGGGTTCTCGCGGACGAGTCGGCGCTTCGGCTGAAGCGCTTTTTCCGGGAGCGCCGGGGAAAGACGCCGATCGCAAAGCCGAAACGCCTTTCGAAGATGCCCGGGAACCGCGAGGGAACGGAACGCTAGCGACCGCTCCCGCCCGGGCTTGGCGGGAAGCGGCGGAATGTGGCTATAATCCGCCCCCCGGTGAACCGCGGAGGGGTGCTGGAGTGGTTGATCAGGCCGGTCTCGAAAACCGGTAAACCCGAAAGGGTTTCGAGGGTTCGAATCCCTCCTCCTCCGCCATGCAGACCGGGGATTTCGGAAACAAAACCGTGCCGGGAACGTACTATTCTTTCCAGGCGGAACCCAGGCCGCCCGAACGAGAAGGAAACACGCATGGCATCGAATTTTGACCCGTCGACCCGGATCGAGGAGAGCGACGCCGCGGGCATCATCACCGCGCCGCCGCGACGGCGCATTTCGCGGAAATGGAAGATCGCGATCGTCGTCGTCGCCGTGATCGCCGCGCTCGTGGTCTACGGATCGATCCAGTCGAAGAAGGCGAAGATCCCGCGCGTGACCGTCGCGAAGGTCGAGCGGCAGGACATCGTCTCGAAGGTCACGGCCAACGGGAAGATCCAGGCCGAGAAGAAGGTCGATCTCTCCGCGCTCGTCATGGGCCAGATCGTGAATCTCGCCGTGCGCGAGGGAGACCGCGTCAAGAAGGGCGACTTCCTCCTGCAGATCGACAAGAGCCAGGCCGCCGCGGGCGAAGCCGGTTCGGCCGCCGCGCTCCAGGCGAGCCTCGCCGACCGCGACTCGGCGCGGGCGACCATGGAACAGGCGCGCCGCGACTTCGAGCGGGCGAAAAAGAACTACGAAGCCAAGATCCTCTCCGAGGCCGACTTTCAGAAAGCGAAATCGACACTCGACACGGCTGCCGCGAACTACCAGGGAGCGCAGAACCGGATCGACCAGAGCCGCGCGAACCTGAACGGCTCCCGCGACACCCTGTCGAAGACGACCGTCCGCGCGCCGCTCGACGGCGTCATCACGGCGCTCCCGATCAAGCAGGGAGAGGTGACCGTGATCGGGACGATGAACAACGCCGGAACGCAGCTCATGACCATCTCGGAAATGGCCACCGTCGAGGCCGTGATGATGGTCGACGAGACCGACGTGCCGAACGTGAAGATCGGACAGAAAGCCCTCGTCAACGTCGACGCCTACCCCAACCATCCGTTCGACGGGCTCGTGACGGAGGTCGGCAGCTCGCCCATCCTCCCGAACGACCCCGACCTCCAGGGCCTGACGACCACGTCCGACGCGATCAACTTCAAGGTGCGGATCAAGGTCCTCCATCCGCCGGATACGATCCGTCCCGGTTTCTCGGTGACCGCGGACGTCATCACCGGCACGAAGCCCGCCGTCCTGACGATCCCGCTCGCCGCGGTGGTCGTGCGCGATTCGCCGAAGGGGGAGAAAACCGCCTCCGGCAAGATGAAGACCGAAGAAGGGGTCTACGTTTTCGAGAAGGAGAAGGTCCGCTTCGTGCGGATCGAGACCGGGCTCTCCGGCGAGCTCGCGATCGAAGTGAAGAACGGCCTCGCCGTGGACCAGCAGATCGTGACGGGACCTTTCAAGGCGCTGCGCTCGATCAAGGACGGCGACCGGGTGATGCTCGAGAAGGAAAAGAAGGGGCAGGGGCCGGGTCAGGCCGGCGGCAACCAGTAGACGATGAGCTTCGGGGAGCTGTTTCAGATCGCTTTCACGGCACTCCGGAGAAACAAGCTCCGCTCCTTTCTGACGCTGCTCGGCGTCATCATCGGCGTCATGACCGTCGTGGCGGTCGTTTCCGTCATCAGCGGCCTGAACGGATACGTCCAGGACAAGGTCCTGAATCTGAACCCCGACGTCCTCGTTTTCACCAAATACGGGATCATCCGGGGCCGCCAGGAGTTTCTGCTCGCCAAGAAGCGCAAGCCGATGACGATGCGGGACGCGGCGATCATCGCGCGGGAGTGCAAATCGTGCGCGGCCGTCGGCACGCACGCCCAGGAGCAGGAGAACGTCCGCGCCGGGTCGCGGAAGCTCTCCGGCGTCTCGATCGAGGGATACAGCGCGAACATGGATTCGATGCTGAAGATCGACCTCGAGTCCGGCCGTTTCTTCACGCCGGTCGAGGACGCGCATTCCCAGGCGGTCGCCGTGATCGGATACGACGTCAAGGACCAGGTATTCCCGACCGTCAATCCCATCGGACGGACGATCTACGTCCACGGATTCCCGCTGCGCGTGATCGGGCTCCAGACGAAGCAGGGGAACGTGTTCGGCCAGAGCAAGGACAACGTGGTCTTCGTGCCGATCTCGTTCGTGCAGAAAATCCTGACCTCGAAGTCCGACATCCAGATCTTCGTGCGGCCCACGATGGGGATGGCGGGAGTCGACCGCACCCAGGACGAGGTGCGCACGATCCTTCGCGCGATCCGGAAGACGTCGTTTGCGACCGACGATCCGTTCGGGATCGTCGGCTCCGAAGCGATCCAGAGCCTCTGGAAATCGATCACCGCGGGCGCCTTCGCGCTGATGGTGCTGATCTCGGGAATTTCGCTCATCGTGGGCGCCATCGTCATCGCCAACATCATGTTCGTCTCGGTCGTCGAAAGAACGAAGGAGATCGGACTCCGGATGGCTCTCGGGGCGCGACGGCGGGACATCAAGCGGCAATTTCTCCTCGAGTCCGCGCTTCTCGCGACGGGCGGCGGGGTCGTGGGGGTGCTCCTCGGGGCCCTCGTGGCGCTCGCCGTCAGCCAGATCTTTCCGGCGCGCGTGAAGCTCGTCTTCATCGTCATCGGCATCGGGACGGCGACGTTGACGGGGATCCTCGCCGGCCTCGCGCCCTCGTCGTCCGCGTCCCGGCTTCCGCCCATCGAGGCGCTGAGGTTCGAATGACCGGTCCGGACCGTCCGGACGGCTGCAGGAGGGATCGATGAACAAGCTGATCGAGACATTCCGCCGGGGCTTCTTCGAGAACATCCGGTTCGCGTTCAGCGCGATGCGGGAACACAAGTTGCGGTCGGGTCTCACGATCCTCGGGATCGTCGTCGGCGTCACGACGGTCATCGCGATGGTCGCGATCGTGACGGGATTCAACAACAACGTGATCGGGAACCTCCAGGCGTTCGGGGCCAATCGCGTCGAGTTCCAGAAGTACGAAGACCGGTTCGGTCCTGGCGGCCCTTCGGGCGACGAGGAGAAGCGCCGCCCGAACCTGACGATGGACGACGTGAGGGCGATGCGCGAGGGGATGCCCACGGCGGCCGCCGTCTCCGGCCTGATCGGCCTCTTCGACTCCGAGATCCACGTCAAAAGCGGGAGCCTCGAGGCGAACAACCCCTACGTGCTCGGCGTGGACGATCAGTATCCGCAGGCGACCGCGTACACCGTCGGGCACGGGCGTTTCTTCACGCCCCTCGAGATCGAGCACAGCGCCCTCGAAGCGGTGATCGGCGCCGACGTCAAGGACGCGATCTTCCCGAGCGAGGACCCCGTGGGCAAGGTGATCACGCTGAACGGCCTGCGCTACACGGTCGTCGGCGTGCTCGAGCGGAAAGGGGAGCAGTTCGGCTGGTCGCCCGACAACAAGGTCGTTCTTCCGTTCGGGACGTTTGCGAAGCAGTTCGGGTTCGAGGTCCGCAAAGAGGGGCTCTCGAACATCAGCGTCGTGCCGAAGCGCACCGAAGACATCGACAAGATGATCGAGGAGGGCACGGCCATCCTCCGCGCCCGGAGGCGCGTCCCCTTCAACGCACCGAACAATTTCGCGGTCTCGACGCCCGATCAGCTGATCGGACAGTTCCGGTCGATCACGGGAGGAATCACCGGCGCGATGGTCCTGATCGCGTTGATCTCGCTCCTGATCGGGGGTGTCGGTGTCATGAACATCATGCTCGTCTCCGTCACGCAGCGGACCCGCGAAATCGGAATCCGGAAGGCCGTGGGCGCCTTCCGTCGGGACATCGTCGGCCAGTTCCTGACGGAAGCCGTGACGCTCTCGACGCTCGGCGGCCTGATCGGGGTCGCGCTCGGAATGTTGATCGCCGCGGCGGTGAAGGCCTTCGTCCCTTCGCTTCCGACGTCGGTGCCGATCTGGTCGGTGATGGTCGGTTTGATCGTCTCGATGAGCGTGGGAATCTTCTTCGGCGCCTATCCGGCGGTGAAGGCGTCCCGGCTGGATCCGATCGAGTCTCTCCGGTACGAGTGAGCCTTTCACGGCGGGCGCGCCCGGGATGGCGCTCGCCGGGTCCGGCGAGGCCGCGGCTTCAGCGGGCGCGGCCGCCTGTCCGCTGCCGGTGAGCCGCGGTCGTTCCTTGCGCGTCGCCGCGCCCGCGCCGTTTTCGTTTTCGACCGTGGTGCGCTCGCACGGCTGGTACGACCTTCCCCCCTTCCATTACGACCCGAAGGGACGGGCGCTCACCGTGACCGTTTCCGCCCCGGCCGGCGGGACGTCGATCCGCTTCCGGGATGCCGAACACGGGATCGAGGTCGACGGCGGGAGCGCGGACCCGGAGGCCGCGCTTCGCGCGATCGCGCAGAGGGTCTTCTCCCTCGATGTGGATCTGACCGGATTCGCGGCGGCGGCCGCCGCCGACCCCGATCTCTCCTGGGCGGTTGCGCGCGGCGCGGGGCGTTTCCTGCGAGCCCCATCGCTCTGGGAGGACGCGGTCAAGATGCTTTTCACCACCAACTGTTCGTGGGCGGCGACGCGCGGGATGGTGCGGCGGCTGATCGAGAATTTCGGCGAAGGCGGCGCGTTTCCCGGTCCCGGGGCGATCGCGCGGCGGCGCGAAGGGACTCTTGCCCGGCACGTTCGCTCCGGATATCGGACCGCGCCTCTCCTCGCGCTCGCCCGGAACGTCGACTCCGGCCGACTCGACCTCTCCCGATGGGAAGACGCCCGTCTCGAGAGCGGCGAGGTTCGCGAGCGGATCGTCGAGCAGCCGGGCTTCGGCCCCTATGCGGCGGAAGGTTTGCTCCGGTTGATCGGACGCCACGACTACTTCGCGATCGACTCGTGGACGCGGATGAAGTACCGGAAGCTTCACCCCGGACGCGGCACGATCGAGCGCGCAATCGCCCGCCGGTATCGGCGCTACGGAAAATTCCAGGGGCTCGCATTCTGGCTGGATCTGACCAGAGACTGGCACGAAAACGGTCACGAGTGGTGAGGGGGCGAGGTCCGGTCGCTAAGTCTGAATGGGAGTCGCGGGCCATGAGTCATGGGTCGATGGCAGTTGCGCGCTACGGGTAGCGAGTTTATTCACGAGGTCTTCGGGCATTCCCAGGCATTCGAAAGTCTCATCAACTTGTAATCCGTGACTCGCGACCGCGCTCGCTGAATCAACCGAAAGCGCGGCGAGACGCGAGCCCGGCGGGATGCGGGTCGCTCGCGACACCTGGAGGCGTACCCATGGAGTACGTCGGAGGGCGGCGCGGGCGGCACACGCCCGCCCGGCTCGATGGATCGTCCGCGCTTTCACATCTTGCGCCTTAGTTACGCCACCATCTGCCCCTAACCTCTAAATCTTCTTGACAGTTACGGAGCAGCGCTCCTACCATGGCGGTGGTTGAATCTGGTTAAAAGTGGATAGGAGTGGTCCGTATGGATCGCTTTCGCGGCAGTGCACCGGCCACGATCGATGAAAAGGGCCGGCTGAAGATTCCGAACGTCTTTCGACGACAGATCGAAGAGGCGTTCGGCGGAGACCTGTTCGTCACCTCGATCCACGGGAAGGAAGCCCGCGTGTATCCCCTCTCGGTCTGGCAGGGAATCGAAGAGCGTCTGGCCACGGCTCCCGCCGTTCATCGGTCGAAGATGAAGTTCCTCGAGCGCGTCAACTATTTCGGCCAGGAAGAAAAGCTCGACGGCCAGGGGAGGGCGCTCCTTCCCGCCATTCTGCGCGAGACCTCCGGGCTCTCGGGCGACGTCGTCGTGACCGGGAACATCGACCATCTCGTCGTCACCAACCGCGCGGCGACGCGCGAGCGTCTCACCGCCGAAGACTTCACGGTGGAGGACTACGACGAACTCTCGAAGCTGCTGCTTTAGATCGACGTGGGTGCTCCGCACGTTCCCGTTCTCCTCCGCGAGACGGTCGAAGTCCTCGCGCCGCGCCCGGGCCTTTTCGTGGACGCGACGGCCGGGGCCGGAGGGCACGCGGAAGCGCTGCTCGCGGCCCATCCGGGCCTCCGGCTCCTCGCGATCGACCGCGACCCGGAAGCGCTCGCGCTCGCCCGCGAGCGACTGGCGCACTTTGGCGGCCGCGTGGCTTTTCACCGGGGAAATTTCGGAGACATCGGGGACGCCCTCGACGCCGCCGGCGAGCGGCACGCGGACGGAATTCTTGCCGATCTCGGAGTTTCTTCGATGCAGATCGACGAGGCTCGCCGCGGGTTCTCGTTCCGCCGGGACGGCCCTCTCGACATGCGCATGGGGCTCGAAGGTTCGTCCGCCGCGGACGTCGTCCGGGAAGCGTCTTCGGCGGAATTGACGCGAATTTTTCGCGAGTACGGGGAGGAAAGAATGGCCCACAGGATCGCCCAGAGGATCGTCGAAGAGCGGGAACGCGAGCCGATCGTCACGACGCGGCAGCTCGCCTCGCTCGTGGCGGGCGTCGTCGGACGGCGCGGAGAGATCGATCCCGCGACCCGCGTTTTCCAGGCCCTTCGGATCGAGGTGAACGAGGAGCTGGCGTCGCTCGCGCGGTTCCTGAAGGCCGCCGTCGAACGCCTGGCGATGGAGGGCCGCATCGCGGTCCTCGCGTATCACTCCCTCGAAGACCGGGCGGTCAAGGAAACGTTCCGCCGCCAGTCGATCGGCTGCCTCTGCCCTCCCGGCATGCCGGTCTGCGTCTGCGGGAGCCACCGCGTCCTGAAGGTGCTGACGCGGCGTCCCATGCGCCCGTCCCCGGCGGAAGTCGCCGCCAATCCCCGGTCGCGGAGCGCCAGGCTACGCGCCGCCGAGAAGATCGCGCCGGAGGCCGGCGCATGAGCGCCTCCTACGCCCAGTTCAAGCGGGTCGAGAACTCCCGGCTTTCGCGCGAGCGCGACGGCCGGCGGGGGCGGGAGCTCTTCGTGCTCGTCGCCGCGATTCTTCCCGTCGCCTTCGCGCTCCTCGCCTACACGCGCTTCCACCTCCAGACGGTGCAGGCGGGATACGCGATCGACCGGGACCGGCGGAGCGTCGCGCGCCTCCTGGAGGACCGGCAGAAACTCCTCGTGCGTCTCGCGTCGGCCACGTCTCCGTCCCGCACGGCCGCCTTCGCGGCCGGCAGCGGCCTGGTGCCGCCGCGGACGGGACAGATCTTCGCCCTGGCCTCGGAGCCCCGCCCGTGAACGGCCTGCGTCCCGGCCGCGCAGTCTTCTTCTGCGCCCTCCTCGCCGCCTGGGCGGGCGTGGTGGCGTTTCGTCTGGTGCAGGTGCAGATCGTTCACCAGGACAGCTACGTCGCCCGCGCGAAGCAGCAGCAGGAGCGCACGGTCCTGCTCCCGCCGCGCCGCGGATCGATTCTGGACCGCTCGGGCCGGGAGCTCGCCGTCTCGGTCGAGGCGTCGTCCGTCTTCGCCGTCCCCGACCGTGTCAAGGACGTCGCCGGCGAGGCGAGGGTGCTCGCCGCCGCGCTCGGAATGCCCGTTTCGGAGATCGAACAGAAGCTCTCCTCGGAGAAGGGCTTCGTCTGGATCGCGCGCAAGATCGCCGACCCCGCCGCCGCGGCGCTGAAGGCCCGGAAACTCCCCGGCATCGGACTCCTGCCCGAGCTCCGCCGCTACTACCCGAACGACGCCGTCGGAGGCAACGCCATCGGATACGTCGGGCTCGACGGCAAGGGCCTCGCGGGCGTCGAGTACCAGTACGACCGGGCGATCCGGGGCGTCGAAGGGGAGATGCGCGTATCGCGGGACGCGCGGCAGGAGCAATATGCCCTGACGCCGGTCCCCGGGCGCGAAGGAAAGCCGGGCGCGTCGCTTGCGCTCACGATCGACCGCGACCTCCAGTACGTCGCGGAGAAGGAGCTGGCGACCGGGCTCGCCGACACCGGCGCGAAAGACGCGAGCGCCGTCGCGATCGACGTGGAAACGGGCGAGGTCCTCGCGATGGCGACCGCGCCGAGCTTCGATCCGAACCGCTATGCCGACTTCCCGCCGACGGCCTGGCGGAACCGCCCCATCACCGACAGCTTCGAACCCGGCTCCGTCTTCAAGGTGATTTCGGGCGCCGCCGTGATCGAGGCCGGCGTGGCTTCGCCGTCGGATCCCGTCGACTGCGGACAGGGGTCGATCCAGATCGGGAAATACTTCATCCACGACGCCGAGCACGAGCGATTCGGCATCATTCCGCTCTCGGACGTGATCGCGAAATCGTCGAACGTCGGCATGGTCCGCGTTGGGATGCGTCTGGGTCCCCAGCGGCTATTCGATTCCGCCCGCGCGCTCGGGATCGGGATCCCGACGGGCATCGACCTGCCGGGGGAGAACACCGGGCTGCTGCGCGACATCTCCCGCTGGAGCATGCTCTCGAACGCCGAGATTTCGTTCGGCCAGGAAGTTTCCGTCACGCCGCTCCAGATCGCGGTGGCGCTCGAAGCGATCGCCAACGGCGGCACGCGGGTCGAGCCGCGAATCGTGCGCAAGGCGGTCGGCGCGGACGGACGCGAGTGGTATCCACCCGTCGCGGGCCGGCACCGGGCGCTCTCGCCGGCGACCGCCGCGGCGATGACCGAGATCCTGAAGCGCGTCGTGACGGAAGGAACGGGCAAGCGGGCCGCGGTTTCCGGCTACGCCGTCGCGGGGAAGACCGGGACCGCCCAGAAGGCGATCGGCCACGGCTACGCGCGCGACAAATACGTCGCCACCTTCGCGGGCTTCGCGCCCGCCGA
>Ga0070666_10001433_pt1 | contig 14445 bp, 15 predicted proteins | sample KBSS23metaG_FD_64677 | JGI IMG/M metagenome (GOLD analysis project Ga0070666, IMG submission 64677) | Switchgrass rhizosphere microbial communities from Kellogg Biological Station, Michigan, USA - KBS S2-3 metaG | ecosystem: Host-associated > Plants > Roots > Rhizosphere > Soil ... | reverse complement strand
TTGTTTCGCCCAGCGACATAACCGGAAATTCAACCGGGTAACCACCGGCTTCAAAAACACCCCGCTTCACGCATTCCGCCAGTTCCCTGAAATGAGAATTACACGGCGTAAGCTCTGACCATGTATTACAAATACCAATAATTGGTTTACCGTTTAGTTCATCCGCGGGTATACCCTGTTTCCTGAACCACGATCTGTAAATAAGGCCGTCTTTACCCTTGCGGCCAAACCAGCCCTGACTTCTGAATGCAGTTTTGTCCATAGTATTATAAGTAATAAATATTGCGATAAAAGTTTAAAGTTATGTTATCCGGAATTCCTTATAAAATATTGGCATTAAAAACTTATACTTCTGTCTTATACCTTCACCGGTTGTTGCTATTTTTAATCAAAACCAGCCCCGGTGAGTTGCCGGCAATCCAACTGTATAGCCGCCGCAAGATAACCGAACAGGGGCATCGGTTATTATGTATTTTAATTGAATTAAAGGCAGGCGTAACACACCACAGCAAGCCTATACTGAAAACACATTTATTGAGGTAATGGCACCCCCGAAGCATGCAGGTGAACAATCAACCATTTATCCTGCTGCTTTTTCCAGACAATAGTACGTCTTCCCAGCAGATCGGGATCGGTAAGCAAAAAGCTTGTAATGGCCGTGCTGCCCAGCATTTGAATTTTTATTTCCCTGGGTTGTATCTCTATGTGCGGTGAACCGGGATTTCTTTTACGTGCATTTTCAAACACTATTTTGAAAATATTTTCTATCTCTTGTTTGCCATTGGCGCGGTACGGAAATTTTGCCGAAGGTGGAAAAAAGGCCGTTGCATCATCGGCAAAACAAGCGTCAAATACCGGCCAGTTCAGCCCGCTAAACGCATCCACAAAAGTATTCATTGCTACCACAAGAGAAAGGGAGTCTGCCGCATTGCCCGCTGTCTGCCCCGCTGCCTTCAAAGACAGTAATAAGAATGGAAAATAAAGTAAAAAAAGGTTTGCTATTCGAAATTTCATAACAATCAAAATTTCCTTCATTGCTGGTGTTATGACCAGCAATGAAATTAGATGAGTGAAAAAAGTCAAGGCGATATTCCCATTCGTCGGTTTTCCGCCTGCCTAATTTACTTGTTATTTATCTATTGTTAAAATTGTACCGCTTAACATTATAATAAGAAATAAAAGAATTATTTAGTTGCTCCATCCCTGGCCACCTGAGTGGCGGAAAACGCAACATCCTTTATCGTTTTAAAAAAACCATTTGCCGGCCTGGTACAGGCGGCAAATCCGTTGATAAGCTTTCAGTACCATATGGCCATTAAACCTTCCCCATGTAATTCCGTACAGCCTGGTCTGCCGGTTTGTAAAAGCCATGGCAGCAAAAACAACAGTATGCACTGTTGTTTTTTTATTTGGCAGCGGCATCCCGTATATTTGAAACAGGATCATCATCTTTACTCCGGCAGGTAAATAAATAAACATGAAAAAAGGGTTCTCTTTTATCATCGCCTTATTGTACGTGCTGCTGGCGGCAGCCCAGCAAAAGCCCAATATAATTTTTATTTATGCCGACGACCTTGGCTATGGCGACCTCAGTTGCTATGCTGCTACCAAAATAAAAACGCCCCATATTGATGCATTGGCGAAAAAAGGCCTTCGCTTTACCAACGCACATACCAGTTCTGCCACTTGTACGCCCTCACGCTATTCATTGCTTACCGGTCAGTACGCCTGGCGAATAAAAGGAACCGGTATAGCCCCCGGCAATGCAGCCCTCATCATTCCCACCGACCGGCCCACCCTTGCAGGCATGTTGCAAAAAGCGGGTTACCAGACTGCAGCCATTGGCAAATGGCATTTGGGCCTGGGTACTAAAGACGGGCCCGACTGGAACCATGAAATAAAACCAGGTCCCGGAGAACTTGGCTTTAACTATTCTTATATCATTCCTGCTACCGGCGACAGGGTGCCCTGCGTATTTGTAGAAAACCACCATGTGGTTAACCTGGATCCCAGCGATACAATTATAGTCAGCTATAAAGAAGCCATAGCCAATGAACCCACCGGGAAACTGAATCCCGAATTGTTAAGCTTACATCCTTCGCATGGGCACGACCAGGCAATTGTAAATGGCATCAGCCGTATTGGCTATATGAGTGGCGGCAAAGCTGCTTTATGGCAGGATTCATCTATTGCGGATATACTTACCCGTAAGGCAATCGGCTTCATTGAAAAGAATAAAGCACAGCCTTTCTTTATTTATTTTGCCACTCATGATATACATGTGCCAAGGGCGCCCAATAAGCGCTTTGCAGGTAAAAGCGGGCTGGCATCCAGGGGCGATGTAATATTGCAACTGGATGATTGTGCGGGCCGCATCTGCCGTGCACTGGATAGTCTTCATCTTACTGAAAACACCCTGATTATCTTTAGCAGCGATAATGGCCCCGTGGTAAATGATGGCTACGAGGATGAAGCGGTAGCGAAATTAAATGGCCATACACCCGCAGGCATACTAAAAGGCGGCAAATACAGCGCCTTTGAAGCAGGTACCCGCGTGCCACTGATTGTGCAATGGCCCGGAAAAATACTTCCTGGTAAAACTTCTGCCGCATTATTCAGTCAACTGGATATTTACGCCTCCCTGGCCGCGCTGACACAGCAGTCTCTGGCAGGCAATGAAGCGCCGGATAGTTTTAACAGCCTGGATGTATTACTGGGACATTCCGTAAAAGACCGGGTTTATGCAGTGGAACATGCCGGCGTATTATCCTTGTTAAAAGATAAATGGAAATACATTGAGCCCGGAAATGGTGAAGCATACGATACGAATACCGATATTCAACTGGGCAATTCGCCGCAACCGCAACTATATGATTTGAATAAAGATTTGCGCGAACAAACTAACCTTGCCGCCAAATATCCCGGTATTGTAAAGTCGATGGCTGCCTGGCTGGAAAAAATAAAGCACCAACCTGCCACAAGATTACCATCATTGTAATAACCATAACAGCTCCTGCACACTATAGCCTGGAATATTAAACAAGCCCGCAATTTTTCTTTTATTCGCACTGCGGTGTATTGGTTGAACAAATAAAAAACGGGATCCGCATCGTCTATTGATATTTAGCACCCGTTATTTCGCCGGGCATCTTAAAAAACAGTCTTTCGCCGCCAGCATTTTCAAGTAACAATCCATCGGTCAAAACATCCCTGCCTTTGTATCGTTTAATAATAAAAACCGGTTGAAATTGATGTAATGCCGCCAGCATCTCATACAAAACTGAAGTAAGCACCTGGTGCGTACCATCGCTGTTTATTTCAGACCGCAGCAAACCTGCTTCGCCAAATATTTCATGCAGTGTAATACTACCGGCCATGGCCAGTTGCTGGATGCTCATCAGCGTCCAGCAGGCAACCAGTGCGGCGGATTGTTTTTCTCCGTTGCCGGGGTCCTGGTACCCGTCCCTTAATGTTACCGGAGAAACAAAAACAGGCTTCCCGGAGGAAAATGAACCGGCTGTAGCTACCATGTCTGGCTGGTTGTCCAGGTTTTCCCATACAGATCTGTTGTCGGTCATGTGCACCCGGGGATGAACGCTATAACTGGTAAAATCAAAAAAATCAGTACCGGGCCGTTGCCGGTTAAGATCAACAAAATGATAACCGGTGCCATAGCCAACCGGAACTGCCGGCAGCATTGCTTTTAACAACGGGTATACCTGTGCCTGCAATGCATGTGGCGAAACGGCCTTATTTTTCTGCAACAACAATATGCTGTGCATTAAGTCTTGTTTCCCCTGCAGCATGCTTAATAAAACTGGGGGCACTGAATTGAATACCTGCGGGAAAACAATCACCAGTTCAAGGCGCGTACGTAAAAGGATGGCTTCTGCAAACGCGGCATTTAATTCGTGCGCCCAGTTTTCCAGGTCCATTTCCAATACGACCCGGTAATGATTAAATGGAATTTTTTGCAACAATGCCGCCTCAGCATTGGTAACCGGCGGGTGACCAACCGATTTGTCATAGCCAATAACTGGAAATGGAATTTTCTCTTCCTGGTAATTTTTCACCTGTATCGGGCCGTCCACGCTGTTGACGGCAATTAATCTAAGTTCCTGCAACATCGCTTCGCCCGGCAGTACACCCACCGGAAAAGGAATGTGCTGGGGAGTAGAATAGGTTTTGTAGGAACTGTCGGACCAATTGCGCTGATCTTCCGTTTCAAAAACATCTCCGTCAAAAAACAATTGAACAGTTGTATCGTCGCTGGTTGTCCACTGCATTTCCTGAATCATCAGCAATGGCTGATGCGGGCTCACCATTTCGGGGAAGACTTCCTGGTACCTGGTGCCATCGGGGCGTTTAACCATTACCGATTGTCCGGCGCAGGATTGAATGGGATGGTGTACACAAATGCCTATCCTGTTTTTTTGAAATGCTGCCAGTGCCGTTCCTTTCATAGAAAAAGAAATGCTGCCGCCGGCCCTCCCTTCAATGGTAAAAAGCGCCTTGTAAACAGGCTTTTCCCGGCCGTAGACAGCCGTAAATTGTATGCTAAAACTTTCGTTTTCAATTACCAGTTTTTCATCTTCTATGCTGTATGGCAGGGTTCCCCAGTTATCGTCTCTTACGGCGCCATAGATCATCCTGATCAATTCTGTTTCTCCCCTTCGTATATACCGCAATTTTCCCGTTTCATACAAACATTGCAGTTCGCCGGCTTTCAATAATACAGCAGGCGCCCATTCAAATTCAAATGGCAAGTGTATTTCGTTTATCATATGCAATCGGCCATCTTGTATACAGCAAGATAATCAATCATCTTCCTGTTTATTTGCTTTAAGACATTTAATTGTATAAGACCGGAATGAAGCAGAAAATGGCTTAAAAAAAATTGATGGGACTGGCCCTTTCGTTTGATTGCGCCCTGGACAAGCCGCTGGCATCGCCTCAATGCCAGCGACGAAAAATGACAATCACCCCTGTCCCCGTGGTGTCGCAGTTCCCGGAGGGGGAACAACAAAATAAGATACTGAGAGACGCTTCGGATTTTTGCTAAACGCAATGGTATTTACATGTTCTATTCCAGCGGCACTGCTTCATTCAAACCAGTGTTACACCGCTGACAAATAATATCCGCCGGGGGGGCTACTATACCATAGGACAAACTATTGGCAGCCTGCCTATGCACTGCCAAATACTAAAGTGTTTCATTTGCGCGTTGTAGAAAAGCCCGTCGAAAACAGGGATACCTACATTTTATCCCCACCAACGCTACTTAAAATAAATTAGCTATTTTTGATTATCCTATTTTACTAACCAAAAAACAAGCGTATGCCAATATCTCTGGATAAGTACCGCGCCAAACTTGTTATCCGCATTTTATATTCCCTTCCGGCGAAGGAAGCGGGCAAATACATTGAGCGGACTGTGCTTCTGCTAAAAAGAAAGAACCTGGCCACCGACACCATTAAATCGTTTATTGATAAAATAATTAACCAGTTGGAAAGTGTTCGCCAGCTAACAACCGACACGTTTAAATGGCAGAATATTGCCATGGCCATTCTTGTTCTTACCGAAATAAAGCAACAACTTAATAAATAAAACAGCAACGTTTTTATATACGGCGGCCGGTTCACCCGGCCGCTATTTTTATAAAAAAACTATCCCAATAGCCGCTTACTGCGGCCATTTTTTTGTGCCATACCCCGGTCCTTTGTAAAACCATTAGTCAGCAACCCGTCATCGTTATTTAAAAAATCCTGGCTGCCTGCCAGCCATTTACTGGTTGCTATAGTCCTTACCTGCAAGCTTTTATGGGCGATCATATCTTTTTCAGTGTTGCCTCTTGCCCCTTGTCGAACTACCATTCCTGCACATTAAGATTTTATTAAAGGGGAAAAGACAGCTAAGTGTTATCATTTATTTTACCAATTAAGTTGATTTTTGTTGGCGGTTGAATTGTGATATTTAATAATATTGATCTGCGATTGCCCCTTGTACCTGACACCGTTACAATGAAAAATATCAAATTATATAAAAAAAGTATTGCAAAGGCTGAACATACAGAACCATACACCACAGATATCGGGCCCAAATACACGCGTTTGTTAACTTCTGCCAGGCTATTAAAGAAAGATAAAGAAGAATTACAACAGGCCCTTGAAGAAATAGCAGCCATTTATAACAACGCCCCCTGTGGTTATCATTCGCTCAACGATAAAGGAGTTTTTATACATGTCAATGATACCGAACTGCAATGGCTGGGCGAAACAAGAACCGGCTTTGAAGGTGTAAAGAAAATTACGGATATCCTTTCTGCAGAAAGCAAAAAAAAGTTCGCGCATATATTTCCTGAATTCATGAAAACAGGGTTTCTCAGGGAAGAAGAATTTTTTTTTGTACGCAAAGACGGCAGTAGTTTCCCGGTACTGATTAATGCAACAGCCAACTATGATGGCAAAGGCAATTACAAAAGCAGCCGTTCCGTGGTAATGGATATTTCAGCACGTAAACAGCTGGAAGAAGAACTGCTCAACTCTCACAGAGACCTGCAGCGAAAAAATGATGCACTTACAATTGCCAATGAAAATTTATTTATCGTAAAGCGTGAAAAGGATCGCTTTATGGATATTGCCACGCACGATTTACAGTTGCCGCTGGTAGCTATTTCTATGCTTAGCGAAACCCTGCTGAAAAACAATATCCAGTCCGGTTCACAGGAAGAAAGAAAGGTGTTTGATATGATACACGATGCCTCGCTGGAGATGAAGGCGCTCCTGGCCAATTATTTCTCAGCCAGCCTTTCTGATAGCGGAAAAATGCAGCTTTTTATTCATGAGATTGATATTAACGTTCTCACCAATGAAATAATAGATCGGTACACCCCCCTTGCCCGTAAAAAAAACATACAGCTGCATTTTAAAAACAATAAAAATTTTTTGTTGTTCACAGACAGGGAATGCTGTACACAGATTATAGAAAACCTTTTGTCGAACGCACTAAAATATACAGAACCCGGTAAAAATGTAACCGTTGCCATAACAGGCAACAAGAAAGAAGTTAAGATAATTGTTGCCGATGAAGGACCGGGCATAAAAAAAGAAGACCGTCACCTGCTGTTTCAGCGTTTTCAAAAACTATCTTCAAGACCCACCGGGGGCGAAATGTCTACCGGCCTGGGGCTCAGCATTGTTAAATACCTGGTGGAACAAATAAAAGGCACCATCTCAGTAGAAAGTGAGTACGGCAAGGGCAGTGTTTTTACCGTACACCTGCCTTTGAACAATGAATACTGGCTAACAGCTGATAGCCGTTAGCTATCAGACATCAGCCATCCGACATCCGACATCTTTTAAGGCATTTGCCAGGGACCACGTTTGGGCGGATGTTTTCCAATATCAAAAACAACGCTTACACCCAGTGTATTGGGGAGTGCATTAATGGCAGGTTTTATTCTAAAGCTAAGATCATTGCTTACATCAAAATCTTTCAGGTGACCATCAACGGTAGCGTCTACCACATTCAGCGCCCAGAAAAGGAAAAAATATAAAACAGAATAATCAACATATTTCCTTGATTCATTGCGGTAAGTCTGTAAAGTATAACTATCGCCGGCTTCGGCAAAACTTCTTAGTGCAGGATCTGTAATTTTAGCCAGGCTAAATTTGCTGGAATCCGCCGTTCCCCTGTTTACCACGTAGAAATAAGCATATTTTGCCTTGTTGTATTGTATACGGTTGTAGTTGAACACATAGCCGGTAATACCCAATGCAGCATATACCACTGGTATCTTCCAGTAACTGCGGTTATACGCCTGCCCCCATCCGGGTAAGATTAAGGAATGCATGGTAGCCTTGTGCGGATCATGTTTCTTTTTGCCGGTTGAGTCGACTGCTGGCTTTTTAGCGCCCACCGCTCCTACACTCATTACACGCAGGCCGGTACTGTCTTTTTTTTGCGCAAAGGAAAAATGACCACCTATAAGACCTGCAGCCAGTAAAAAAAACAAACGGATTGTCTTCATGCGTTTTAATTAGCGGAAACCCCCAACTGATCAAGTATTTTATTAAACTCCTCCAGCGAATAATACTCAATGCTGATGCTGCCATAACCTTTTTTGTTATGGTTAAGCCTCACTTTGGTGCTGAAGTGCGATGCTAAATTATCCTCTATTTTTTTATACGCATGCGGCAATCCGGAATTTACAGATTGTTTAACGGGCGTGGCTGTTTTGTACAGCTTGCGTACCAGTTCTTCTGTTTGCCTTACAGACAATTTCCGGTTAACTACTTCATGAAAAATATACAACTGCTTGTCTACCGTATCCACGTTAATCAGTGCCCTTGCATGACCCATAGTAAGGCTGCCGTTGCGTACCGCTACCTGTATATCGGGCGGTAATTTCAGCAGCCGTATATAATTGGCTACTGTGCTGCGTTCCTTGCCCATACGCTCAGCCACCTGCTCCTGGGTATGGTCCAGTTCATCCATCATTCTTTTATAACTCAATGCAATTTCAATGGCGTTCAAATCTTCGCGCTGCAGGTTTTCCAGCAATGCCAGTTCCAGCAACTGTGCATCATTGGCCTGGCGGATATAGGCAGGTAAGTCAACCAGTCCCGCTATTTTGGCCGCCCGGTAGCGGCGTTCGCCCGAAATCAGCCGGTACCGTCCGCCGGGTAATTTAGAAACCGTTACCGGCTGTATGATATCGTGCATTTTTATAGATGCCGCCAGTTCATTCAGCGATTGTTCATCGAAATGATGCCTTGGTTGTTTTGGGTTGGTTTCTATTTCGGCAACGGGTATGCGCAATATGCCGGTGGCCTGCTCCACCACAGTCGTCTTTAACGTACCACTGGTGGTTTTAAGGTCAGAATCTATACTTTGCAAAAGTGAACGGATGCCTTTGCCGAGGGCGTCGCTATTTTTTTTGGGACTATTCATGTTTATAGGAATGTGGAATTGGGAATGGGGAATTAGTAGCCGCGAACCCAATTACTAATCCCCGATAACTAATTCCAGGTTATTCAAGAATGCGTTCTTCCTGCTTTATCTTCGTCATGTCATTTTTCTGCAGTACTTCTTTTGCCAGGTTCAGGTAGTTCATGGCGCCCTTGCTTACTGCATCATAGAGTATAACGGGTTTGCCTACACTGGGGGCTTCACTTATTTTGGAATTGCGGTGAATGATGGTGCTGAAAACCATTTCATCAAAGTGTTTTCTTACTTCACTAACCACCTGGTTGCACAAACGCAAACGTCCATCGTACATAGTCATTAAAATACCCTCAATGGCCAATTGCTGGTTAAGCCGGTTCTGAACAATTTTTATGGTATTCAGCAGTTTACCCAGGCCTTCCAGAGCAAAAAATTCTGTCTGCACCGGCACAATCACCGAGTCGGCGGCAGTCAGCGCATTAACAGTTATTAGCCCCAGCGAGGGAGAGCAGTCAATCACAATAAAATCATAACTATTGCGCACCGGTTCCAGCAAACTTTTTAACACCCCTTCACGATTGGGATAATTGATCATTTCAATTTCAGCACCCACCAAATCAATATGACTGGGCACAATATCCAGGTTGGGAATATCAGATTTAAGAATCACATCCTTTACGGGTGTTTCATTTACCATGCAATCGTACAGGCTTTTGGTCACATTGTGCAGGTCGAACCCCGTACCCGTGGTGCTATTGGCCTGCGGGTCTGCATCTACCAGCAGGGTCTTAAACTCCAGCACGGCAAAACTTGCCGCCAGGTTAATAGCCGTGGTGGTTTTACCTACCCCTCCTTTTTGATTTGCTATACCGATTATTCTTGCCATATTTTTGTTAGCTAATAGCTATTAGCCTTAGCTGCTAGCCGTTGTTTTAAGTTATTTAGTTTTTCCTGCAATAAAGCCGGTGTACGACCGGAAGGGTTACTATTATTGTCCGGGCATTTTTTATACCCCATCATTCTTGCGTCGCACCCTTGTACTGTTGAATAAAATGCAACGCTCCCGTCTTCTTCATTTTCACACAAAAACATCAAAAAAATGTACACCTGGCTCCTGCTCCGTTTTTGAGTGACACATCATAGTTCAATACTATCTCCAATTTTCACCAGTTTCAGTTCCGCACCTGCATCAGCAAATATCTTTTTGGCTTTTGCCGAATCTATTTTGATGTATCCAAAAGTGTCATAGTGAACGCCTACCACCGTTTTGCATTCAATCATACCTGCGCAGGCTGCGGCATCGGCAGCGTCCATGGTAAAGTTGTCTCCAATAGGCAATACCGCAAAATTTAGTTTTGCCCATTTGGGGATGAGCTGCATATCCAGTGTAAGCGCCGTATCGCCACTGTAATAAAAATTACCCTCTTTGCTGGTAATTATAAAACCCATTGGGTTGCCACCATAACTGCCATCGGGCAAGCCGCTGCTGTGCTGGGCGACTGTGCACTTTACCGTAAAAACACCAAAATCCCATTTGCCGCCTGTATTCATAGGATGGGTATTGGGTACTTCCTGTTTATTCAGCCACTCGTGTATTTCCCAGTTGCATATTACTTTTGCACCGGTACGGGTGGCAACACGTATGCAGTCGCCGGTATGATCCTGGTGGGCATGACTAAGCAACACAAAATCGGCTGCTACGGCGTCTACATCAACAATATTGTTGGCCAGTTCATTATACGTGATAAAGGGATCGAACAACAGTATTTTTCCCTGAATAGTTACACTGAAACAGGAATGACCGTAATATGTTAAGTTCATATACTAAGTTTGGGAAATATTCGCGGATTAGGTGGCGATACCGTCAACCGCAGTGGGCAAAAATAGCATTTCAAAATAAGAAACGAAAGCTTCTGTTTTGGGATATTTTTGCAGGCTGCAGGGAAATAATTCAATAAGCCCGGTTTTATTTTTGGAGCAGGTGCTTCCGGCACGGCCGGTGCAGGGAATACGCCCGGGCTGCAACTAAATGAACAAAGCATTGTTGATTAACCTGTAATGATTCAGATAAAGGAATAAACTTTTAAAACCCCGGCCTAACAGCGGTAAATAATATGATTACAATAATAAGCGGCACCAACAGGCTTGGCAGCAATACGGGTAAAGTGGCTGCTCAATACCTGCAATTGCTGGGCAAAAAAGGAGTAACAGCCAAATTTCTTACGCTGGAGGGGTTAGATGTGCATGAGCGCAGTGCCAACATACAAAACCTGGAAAAGGAAGTACTTATACCTACAGACAAATTTATTTTTATCTCACCCGAATACAATGGCAGCATTCCGGGGGTTTTAAAGTCGTTGTTTGATATTACCGATACCAAAAAAGTTTGGTGGGGAAAGAAAGCCCTGCTAACAGGCGTTTCAACCGGCCGGGCCGGTAATCTGCGGGGTATGGAGCACCTGACCGGCATCCTTCATTTTATGAAAGTACATGTTCATCCCAACAAATTACCGATTTCAGTGGTTGATAAACTGCTGAATGGCGCAAATGTAATTACAGATGCCGGCACCCTGCAGGCCATTAATGAACAACTGGATGAATTTTTGGCTTTTTAAGCCCTAAAAGTTGTGTAAACTTTGCCAAAGCCAAGGCAGGCTATAAGTAGCTTTGACAAAGTTTTGTCCAAACAATCATGATGTGGCCCATCCGGGCATCTTACCCACTATTTTAATTCAATGTAATTCAACCGCGCAAATTTATTTTAGCTGAAGGGAAAATATTTGTCGCATCAAAACGTCAACCGGAACAGGAACCAGTAACTGGAAGAATTTCAATTGTAAACTTAAATTTTTTATATGCGCAACCCGGCTTTTGTATGGATAATATTGGTAATAATGCTATTGCTGGATCTGTATGTTTTCCAGGCGGTAAAAATAGTAAGCAATGGTGCCAGCGCAAAAACCAGGCAGGTTATTTATATCGCCTACTGGACCCTCTCAGCAGCTACTGTTATTTTATTGTTGCTGATGCCGTATACCAATTATGAAAAATGGCCGCGCGCAGTACGCACTTATTTATTTGCCACCATATTGGGCTTGTTTTTCGCAAAAATAATATCAGTTGTCTTTTTTTTGATCGACGATATAAGACGGGTGGTACAATGGGCGTCCGGAAAAATTTTCTTTCGCAATACGGAAGCAGAGGGATTTGGCGCCGAAGGCATCTCACGTTCTGTTTTTTTAAGCTGGCTGGGCATTGGGGCAGGCAGCACCCTTTTTGGAACCCTGGTGTATGGGTTTAGCAACAAATACAATTACCAGGTAAAACATATTAAGCTGGCGTATGATAACCTGCCAACCTCATTTAAAGGGTTAAAAATTGTGCACATCAGCGATATTCACAGCGGCAGTTTTACAGACAAACAGGCTGTAAACAGGGGCATCGATAAAATACTAAAGGAAAATGCAGATATCATTCTTTTTACAGGAGATATTGTAAACGATCGGGCCGTGGAAATGGAACACTATATGGATGTCTTTAGCCGGCTGAAAGCACCCATGGGCGTATATTCTACACTGGGCAATCACGATTACGGCGATTATGTGCATTGGGAAAGCGATGCTGCTAAAAAAGCCAACCTGGAAGATTTAAAAAAAGTACATGCCGCACTGGGCTGGCGCTTATTGATGAATGAACATGAAGTATTGGAAAAAAATGGCGAACAGATAGCATTAATCGGCATTGAAAACTGGGGAGCCAAAGCAAGGTTTCCCAAATACGGCCGGATGGATTTGGCCTATCCCGGGGCAGCAAAATATCCTTTCAAAATTTTAATGAGCCACGACCCCAGTCATTGGGACGCCGAAGTACAACCCAAATATGCCGACATTGATTTAACACTGGCCGGCCACACACATGGTATGCAGTTTGGTGTGGAAATACCCGGTTTTAAATGGAGCCCGGTAGAATACGTGTATAAGGAATGGGCAGGCTTGTACGAAGCCGGCAAACAAAAACTATATGTAAACCGCGGTTTTGGTTTTATCGGTTACCCCGGCAGGGTGGGTATATTGCCCGAGATAACAGTGATAGAGCTGACGTGACCATTGACCATTGACCATTGTCTATTGACCATTGACGATAGACCATTGTCCATTGTCCATTGACCATCGACAATCGGCGATTGACAATTCAAGATAACTCCAGCTCCATCTGTATATTGCTGCGTTCATAAGGTGTAGGATGCCCGGCTATTTTTTTAAAACCCAGTTTATGGTACAGGTTGATGGCAGGTTTTAAAATGGTGTTACTTTCCAGGTAAATTTTGCGGGCACCTGCCGCCTTTGCTTTTTCAATCGCTGCATTTCCCAGCAGCCAGCCTATATTTTTTCCCTGCGCATGCGGCGATACCGCCATTTTTGCCAGTTCAAAATCATAATCCGGATCATTCATCTTAATAAGGGCGCAAACCCCTGCAGGTTTATTTTCGTACAATGCCACCAGGATATACCCGCCTTTGTCCAGTATATAGCCTTTGGGATTATCCAGTGCCTTATAGTCGGCTTCTTCCATTTTAAACCACCTGGTAATCCATTCTTCATTCAGTTTCCTGAATGCCTGCTGGTGCGCCGGCTGGTAGTCAATAATTGTAACGGACGCACTTTCCCTTCGTTTTTTCTGCTCCTGTACCCGCTGCAGCAGGCTTTGCTGTTCAAGCAAAAACTCCCATTCTGCAATGGCCTTCCATAAATCGTTTCTTGTGCTGGCAGATATACTTTCAATGGCATTGCCTACATCTGTATACTGGTCCTGTATTTTTTCAGTAATCATCCTGCCTTTGGCAGAAAGACATACCATGTTCCTACGCCCGTCTGCCTTATCTTTTTTCTCTTTTACCAGCCCCTTTGACGCCATTTCACTGATGATTTTACTGACCGAGGGATGGGAATGGCCGATCTCTCTGGCTATCTCAGTTATTGTCTTCAGCTCGCTGTTCGACAAAACATAAAATACAGGAAACCATTTGGGCTGCAACCCAACGCCATATAATTTGTATAACTCAGCAGCATCTGCTGTAATGCGTTCTGTAAGCAACCGCAACCTGCTGCCCAGCGCCATTTTTCCGGTGGTGTCAAAAAAGTTCATACAATATTTGTGTAACTAATTATGTAATCAGTTACACAAATATATAAACCCGGTTGCAGTCAACAAAATTTGATTTCCCGGGCCGGTAAAATATATGCTGCTTACTTAAACCCGCGGCAATTTCCACGGTCATAGCCGCGTTACTAACGAACGAACTGAAAGCCACCCTCACCCTTATGATCAAAACAATACTGACTGTTTTATTTGTTGTGTTTTTATTATCAGTGAAACAAACCAGTTTCGGTCAGCAACGCAAACTGGATTCACTGTTTGCCAAAGGCGATACGACGGCGGTAATGGACTCGCTGATGATGGGTTTTGATGCTTTCCTGGATTCATTGGTGCAGCCCAGAA
>Ga0070666_10001430_pt1 | contig 14470 bp, 12 predicted proteins | sample KBSS23metaG_FD_64677 | JGI IMG/M metagenome (GOLD analysis project Ga0070666, IMG submission 64677) | Switchgrass rhizosphere microbial communities from Kellogg Biological Station, Michigan, USA - KBS S2-3 metaG | ecosystem: Host-associated > Plants > Roots > Rhizosphere > Soil ... | reverse complement strand
TTTTTGCGCAGGTGGAATTGGTTGTCCCGTGCGAAGAATTCCATACGTGAGGAGAAACGGCACCAAAACGGACGCGCCAAGAAGGAGCACTTTCGCGGTCCCTCCACGTCGTCTCCAAGCAGCTCCAGCAGCGAGCACAATGATCATCGCGATGAGAGCGATCGGCATTGCTTCACTTCTCGCGAGGGCGATGATCGGCTGCACATCACCGAGACTTGGAGAGAACGCCGCGACACTTTGAAGTCCGACGAATGCGCATGCGAAAAGTAAGAGCGTGACGGCCGCAAATGCGAGTGATCCTTTTGCGAGCCGAATCCTATCATTAGGCTCCCTATCTTGTTTTGGACGAATGGCCAGCCCGCCTAAAACGCACGCGGCAAGTACAAATAAGACGATCGCGCGTCCAGGAGAGCCGGTCGAACTCCAACCGGGAATCCCGTAGTAGAGGAGCATATCAACCGGCGTTCCGCATGCTATTAGGATGCCTAACATTCCTGTTACGGCGATCGGGGCGCCGCGTTTCCATGCTGCTTTGGGGAGGAAACAGAGGAGCAAAAGGATGAGCGGTCCGATCGAAAGCGCGCTCTCACCAAAGCTGTCGCCGGGTTTCACATATTCGGGCCAAAACTGAGAGCGATTTGCGGTGTCGCCGACCGATGTGGATGGATCGCCGATGAGTTTTGGAAACTCGAGACCGATCCATTCGAAAGGTCTTATCGCGCTAGACGTGTACGCGCTGTATCCCTCAGATGTTGGTGGCGATCGACGATGTGATTGTTTGCTGAATGCGAGAACAGGAAGAAGTTGCGGTGCCGCGATGCAAAAGCCTAGAGCGATTGCAATGAGACATCGCAGTGGAGACATCATGCCCGCCACGAAAAAGAACTTTTGTGGTGACACATCGCGCGAGAAATTCGGATCACCAGTTTTTCGCTGGATAACTCTTGTGCCATCGCCGACTGGTTGCGCAACGATGTTGATCGTCAACACCACTACCAGCAAAACTGCGGCAAGCATTCCAAACGCAACGAACTGCAAGTGACCGGCGAGGATCAACATCGCAGTAGAGGTGAGGAGCGACGCGGTCCACCTTTCACGAGATCGCAAAGATAAGTGCACGGCACGCACCGCATCTCTCAACGGTCCACCGGGAACGAACTTTGGCCGCTGCCCGATCTCCCACATCGGGTCACTTTGAAAGATGCCTAGGATGCACGCGAGTACCCAGGGGATCCAAGCGACCGTCGAGATCACGCTCGGAAGCGCAGTCCACGAGACCATGAAGGCGGACAGCGAGAATGAGGCGCCAGCGATGGCCCCGCCCGTCCTCGTCCCGCCCAAGCGACGCACGAGGAGGAAAACCCCAAGCCCCGCCCAGAACAGGTGGAGCCAGGCGAGGAAGACCATAGCCGGATAGAGCGGCACGTGGAGCAGCCCCATGAGAATGTGGGGTGGGTAGTAGCCCCCAGACTGAGAATTCGCGAGAAGGGGCGTCCCCATGAGCTGATAGGGGTTCCAGAACGGTTGCTGCCCCTTAGACCACGCTTCGAAGACGAGAGAGCGCCATGGGGCGAACTGGAGCACGCCGTCCGCCTGGAGGACATCCCAGGGCTGGCTCGGCACGGGGCCGTTCCACGGGGACATGGCACGGATCTGGTCCCAGGGGCCGATGGCTTCGCCAAGGAAGATGCAACGCCAAAAAGGAAAAAGCGCGGAGAGCGCGAGGAAAAAAACGGGCCAGCGTTTGCGAAGGTGGTTCATCGGGAAGCCACCTGCAATTCGCTAGCAATAAGCCGCTTGACGATGGGCGTTTTCGTGGTTCGGATCCTGCTGAAGGACGATCCGGAGGTTCTCGCAGGCCTCGGCATACATGCCAAGCATCATCTGCGTCATCGCGAGGTCGTATCGAATATTCGTGTGAGTCGGTTTTTCGTTGACCAGCTTTTGAAGAGTTGCCATCGACCCTTCGAAGTCCCCTTCAAATCCCTGGATCAGTCCAAGTTGCCACTTGGCTTCCAAGTGATTTGGGTCAATTTCAAGGACTTTTAAAAGCTCTGCCTTTGATTCGATATATCGACCTTCACAACGAAGTTCGAACCCTCTTTGGAATAGAGTGTTCGCGTCCAAAATCGGCGTCATGAGCCTCCCCGGGTGCAGTATAACACAGCGTCAGGGAGACTCAGTTCCGCACTTATTTCAAGCCGTTCCCGGCTCCAATCTTGGAGGCATTTGTGCCGATTTTGTAGTACGTTCGACCTCTTTAACGGGGGTCTCCAACTGCGGTGGCGGCGTGCCCTTTGCGAGGGGCTCCAGAGCCTGGCCCTTCATCACTTTGAGGAAGTCCTCGCGGTTCAGGGTTTCTCGCTCAAGCAACGCCTGGACGACGGCATCCAGCGGCTCTCGATAGGTCGTAAGAATTTCGGTTGCACGCGAGTGGCACTTCTCCACGATCGCATGGACCTCTTCATCGATCACCTTCGCGATGTCTTCCGAGTAATTGCGCTCATCGGCGTAGTCTCGGCCGAGGAATGGATTGTGATGTCGGTTTCCAATCGCAAGCGTGCCGAGTCTTTCGCTCATGCCGTATTCGCAAACCATTGCTCGCGAAATGCGGGTGACGTGCTCAAGATCGTTGACCGCGCCGGTCCAGACTTCACCGTAGACAATCTCTTCTGCAACGCGTCCACCGAGGGCGGTCGAGATTCTATCGAGCAACTGATTCTTGCTGACGAGATACTTGTCCTGCTCGGGCAGATACATCGTCGAGCCGAGGCTCATGCCGCGCGGAAGGATCGTAACCTTGTGGACAGGATCCGAGTGCTCGAGGATTTCGCCGACGATAGCGTGGCCCGCTTCGTGATAGGCGAGAACCACTCTTTCCTTCGCGTCGATGATTCTGCTTCTTCGCTCAGGACCTGCCATCACGCGGTCAAGCGCTTCTTCCAAATCGGGCTGGCTAACCTTGCTGTGCCCACGTCGAGCGGCAAGGAGCGCGCCTTCGTTGAGCATGTTGGCGAGGTCCGCACCGGTGAAGCCGGGCGTTCGCTTGCCAAGAATCTCAAGATCGATATCGGTATCGAGCGGCTTGCCCTTCGAGTGAATCTTGAGGATCGCGTGGCGACCATTTGCGTCCGGTGCGTCCACGACGATTTGTCGGTCGAATCGACCGGGTCTCAAGAGAGCCGGGTCAAGGACGTCGGGCCGGTTCGTGGCGGCAATCAGAATGACGCCGCTGTTCGGATCGAATCCGTCCATTTCGACGAGCAACTGGTTCAGCGTTTGTTCGCGCTCATCGTGGCCTCCGCCAAGTCCTGCGCCTCGCTGTCGGCCGACCGCGTCGATTTCATCGACGAAGATGAGCGACGGGCGGTGCGCCTTTGCGGTCTCGAACAAATCTCGCACACGGGCAGCACCAACGCCGACGAACATCTCGACGAAGTCAGAACCGCTGATGTGGAAGAACGGAACTCCCGCTTCACCCGCGATGGCGCGTGCGAGGTGAGTCTTACCGACGCCCGGAGGGCCTGTGAGAAGAATGCCCTTCGGAATCTTCGCGCCGAGGGCGGCATATTTCTTCGTGTTCTTCAGGAAGTCAACGATCTCGAAAAGCTCTTGCTTGGCTTCATCGATGCCGGCGACATCGTCAAAAGTGATCTTCGGTCCGGATTCTCCGACTCGTTTAGCGCGGCTTCGGCCAAAACTGAGTGCCTGATTTCCGCCCATCTGCGCGGGGCGAAGGAGCACGAAGTACACCAACGCGAAGAGCATCAGTGGCAACGCGATCATCGAGAGGAGACCGAGGATGCCTTGAATCGCAGGGGGCTTCACAAAGCTGACTTGAATCTTGGGGGTCTGAGCTTTGAGAGTATTGGCGAGGTCAGTCCAGACAGGGGATTCCGGGGCCGGACCATCGGCAACAAACTTGTCGCCGGAGTTCAGATCGCCGGTAATCGTTTGATTCTGTTGCTGCAGATCGACCTTCTTGATCTGAGCGATATTCGAATAAATATCGGTGTAGCTCCACTTGAGCGGCTGCTTTACACCCCAAAACGTGGATGTGGGACCTGCGAGATTCGTGATCAGAAGGACCATGACCGCGAGGCCAACGAGCAGTATCAGTAATTTGGCGGCCTTATTCAAAACAACTCCATTAAAATATCTCTGCTGTAGGCTACGTCCCTACTCGCGGCTGCGTTTCCCATTATGGCTTGGAAGGCCCATCAAGGGCTCCAAAGCGCAATGCCACAACCCGTTCACTTTGACTGTCAGTGGCGGCTCTTTGATCAAGGCAAACGCCTGGCGCCCAAAGGCAACCGACCATATCACAAATAATCGGCATTCTTGCCCTTGCCGCTCGGGTCAACTTCGCTTCGGACAGCAAATCGCTCAGTTTTCGGGTTCCTTTGAACCCAAAAGGCTGCATGGAATCGCCCGGCTTGGCGGTCCGGAAGTGCAGCGGCCCCTTTATTTTTGCGAGATCGAGTTCCGTGGCGAGGGACGCGCGCTCCGGCTTTGCCTGAGGCGACGCAAGCTCCTGGGCGCTGAGTATCCAGCCGAATTCATCGCTCACCGTCTCGCCTGGGACCTCGAGGGCGCTACGAAAGGGAACGGGCGGCGCGAGGATGCGTGCATGAAGGATCTCGGTGTCCCATTCGATGGCCACTTCACCTCCCTCGGGCGTCACGCTTCCCTTTTCTTCAGTTGCCACTCCATTGAGAAGCGTTTCCACCTGTTCAGTGGTGAGTGAAGCGCCAAGGACTCCCGCAATCAATCTCATCGCGCGTTTGAAAAGCACGGGTGGGAGCGCTGAAATCAAATTTCGATTCAGTACGACCTCAACGTTTCTCGTGAGAAATGCCAAATCGCCGTTGGGCGGTTCTTCACATCTTTCAAGGGCAGCCGCCGCCATCGAATCGAGGAAACGATCTTCCTCCGATGCATGAGTGGCGAGTCTTGCGATGACACTTTCCGCGGCGGGATTAATCGATCGAAACTCCGGAACGATTCTTAACCGCACCCGTGCGCGGGAAAAGCCCAGATCTTCATTCGCGGGATCGTCGTGAAACCAGAGCCCGAGCTCCGAACAGTAAGTGCGCGTTTCTTCACGCGTGAAGATCATGAGTGGGCGCACGATGTTCTCGCGCCTTTCTGGAATTCCGGCGAGACCCGATAATCCTGTTCCGCGGGCGATATTGAGGAGAACCGTCTCAACTTTGTCGCTGAGGGTATGAGCCGTGGCGATAAGTGAGCAACCGGTTTGGAAAGCAGCTTGTCGAAAGAAGCCATAGCGCGCCTCGCGACCTGCCTCTTCCAGCCCGATCTTCAGATCCTTTGACATGCGTGGCACATCTGCCCGACCGCTCGCAATGGGGATGCCAAGTTCTTGGCAGAAGGCTTCACACATCTTCTGCTCTTGGTCGGCTTCGATGCGCTGTCCATGGTGAAGATGCCCGGCAACAACATCGACGCCTAACTCATGGAGCATCCGCAACAGACATGTCGAGTCCGCGCCGCCACTATATCCAACGAGGACCCGGGTTCCGGGCGGAATGAGCCCCGTCTTCTCTAGGTGGTCTCTGAACCGCTCGATCATTCGGCCAGAGGATATCTCGGATCGCGGATCGCGGATCTCGGATCTCGCCGCAAGCCCTGTGGTCGCAAACGAACCTGGCCGACATGAAGAATAGGTCCGGTTGACACTCCGAGTTCAATTGGGCCACACTCAAACCAGCTTTCCCAAACACACGTCCAAGTCTCTACATGGGCGTTGGGAAGGCGCCCAAACCTCTATGGACACCAACAAACGCTAATCGCCGCCTTCGAGGCGGCACAACTACCGGGAGCCGACTGACGGCGTTCCGGGTTGACAAGGAAGGAAGCCGCCATGCGAACCGACGAAAAAACGTTTGCCGACGAGTTGCGCTCGCTCGCGAAGATCGAGGACCCCGCAGTCGTACGGGAACACCTGGAGTCCATCCGACCGGAAGATATTGCCGAGGCCCTGCCACGCCTCGAGGTCGAAGAAGGCTTGGCTCTCCTTCAGCGCATGGAAGCCGAAATGGCGGCCGATGTCCTTGTCGAACTTCCCACGGAAACGGCGCGAGCCTTTCTTGATGAACTTCCCGACGTAACCGTTGCGCATTACATCGACATCCTCCCGATGGACGATGCCATCGCCTTGACAGAAGAGTTGAGCGACGAGCGTCGCGAGGCGATTCTTCAGGTGATTCCGGAAGAGGACGCGAAAGAAATCCTGCGCCTTCGCTCCTATCCGGAAGATTCGGTTGGACGACTCATCACCGAAGACTTTGTCGAAGTCCGCCCCGAGGCAACCACTTCGGAGATCCTTCGTGATCTCCGCGAAAAGCCAGAAGCCGAGTACGAGATGATCAACGACATCTACGTACTCGATGAGTATTCGCACCTGCTCGGCGTGTTCAGCCTTCGCCGTCTCCTCAGAGCCGACGCCCATCAGACGGCAAAAGAGATGATGATGACGGACATCATCTCGGTCCCACCCGACATGCACCAAGAAGAAGCCGCGCGTATGATTGCGCGTTACGGCTTCTATGCGATTCCCGTGCTCGACTATCGCGGACGGATGCTCGGCATCTTCACGGTTGACGATGCGCACGAGATTTTGGAAGAAGCGGATACGCAAGACGTCCTTGCGTTGGGCGGCGTTTCCGGCGACGCCGAGGCGTATCTTTCACTTAGCGTTTGGCAGCTCGTAAAGCGGCGCGTTCCGTGGCTGTTCGGATTGTTCGTTGCGGAGAGCCTTACCGGAAATGTCTTGCGATGGTTCGGCCAAGGTGATAACGACCTGCGGATGAATCCGCTCGCCTTTTTCATTCCGCTCTTGATTGGCTGCGGCGGCAACTCTGGCTCACAGGTAACCACGACCATCACCCGATCCCTCGCTCTTGGCGAGATCAAGTCGAGTGACTGGTTGCGCATCATGCGGCGCGAATTAGTGACCGCCTTGATCTCGGGCGGCATCTTGGGAATCGTAGGTTTCATTCGGACCTGGCTGCCGATTCCGATCCTCGGCTGGAACATGCCGGTCAGCTATGCGGCGGCAGTAGGACTCACCCTGCCCGCCATCGTTCTTTGGGCCACTACGGTGGGCAGCATGTTGCCGATCTTGGCCAAACGAGTTGGGATCGATCCGGCGGTCATGAGCGCGCCGTTCATCACCACCTTCGTGGATGCGACCGGCTTGATCATCTACTTCGAGATCGCGCTGCGCATTGTTCACGTGTAGGGGCTTGGGCGACGGCTATTAGGAGCCGAATTGTTCCCAGATATTTTCAACACAGTTATCCCCGGGTGTGGAAATCCAGCGCCTCCGGCCGCAATATCTGCTAGCAAAAGTCCTGGCCTCCTGGGTCTCACGGCTTCAAATGTGGAATAATGACCGAAACGGTCAATCAGTCATGGCAACAAAAGCACTCGCCCGAGATCAGATCAGAGAGAGCCTGCTCGACGCGATGGACAGCCTTCTCATCCGCTTTGGCTACCAAAAGACGACTGTCGACGACCTGGCTTCCGAAGCGGGAATCGGAAAGGGGACGGTGTATCTCTACTTCGATAGCAAGGAGCAGGTGGCGCTTTCTTGTATCGACCGACTTCATGAGCGGTTGATTGCAAAGATGCTCGACGCATCAGAAACTAACGACCCCGCTCTCACGAAGCTGGAAAACATGCTTTATGTGCGGGTCAAGACCCGTTTCGATTACTGCAGCAATGCCAGTTGCCTCGATGAGATGCTGGCCGCTTTGCACAAAGAGTTGGTCATCCGCAAAGTGCAATATCACGCCGACGAGGCGCGGATATTGGAAGACGTTCTCGCGCGGGCCATTCAAAGCGGTGAGCTTCCCGACTGCGACGCGGCAGCTGTATCCGAGAGCATGATCCTCGCCACGAACTCTTTCCTTCCCTACAGCATGCGAACCAGCCAGCTTGGCTCGAGCGAAGAGCTTGAGGTTAAGGTCCGCCGGATCGCGCGACTTTTCGTCTTAGGTCTGGCAGGTCTGCCGGCGCCGGTTCCTACTCATTGAAATCTATGCAAGCAAGAAAAGAAGAGCCAAATCTCCAGACAGTTTCTCCATCGAGCGATGGCGAAACCGCGGCAACGCCCGAACCAGCAAAGCCAAAGAAGAATCGCACTGGATTGTTTGTTGTCTTAGGTGTCCTCGCCGTCGCGGCCGTAATTTTTCTGGGCCGTTATCTTAGTTATTCCCGCACGCATGTCACGACCGATAACGCGTTCCTCGCAGCGGACATCACCTATGTTTCCCCTCAAGTTTCTGCATTGGTCACGTCGATTAAAGTCGCTGACAATCAACAAGTCAAGGCTGGTCAGTTACTACTCGAACTGGACGATTCCACTTACAAAGTGAATGTCGAACAAGCGGAAGCAAATTTGAGCGCAGCCCTCGCCTCCGAACGAGCAGCGCAAGCAGATCTAGCACTCAGCGAAAAGACCAGCCAGGGTCAATTGACGCAGGCAACAGGCGGCGTCCAACAAGCACAAGGTGGAGTGAAGCAGGCCCGCGCGACCTTGAGCAACGCCGAGGCAGCCGTAACCGCAGCTCGGGAAGATTTGAGCAGCTACCAAGCGCAGGCGCAGGCTTCGAAGATCGCGATTCAATCTGCTGAGCAGAATCGAACGCGGGCCTTGCAGGCCGTGAAGACGGCGGCAGCCCAAGTGAGCGGCGCGCAATCGGCGATTACGAGCGCGAAAGCAAATCTCAAAGCGGCACAGGCGCACGCGACGTTCGCCAAAAACCAGGTCGCGAGATTTCAGTCTCTGGCGGCACAAGGCGCGGCGAGCCGCGAGCAAGCGGAGTCCGCACAACAGGATTTCGATACGGCGGAAGCTGCCGTGCAATCGGCAACGGCTCAAGTGGCAACAGCAGAAGCAACTCTGTTGGAGCGACAAGGAGACCTTGCCACCGCGCAACAGGGTGTGCCGATCGCCACCAGCGCCATCGCTCAAGCACGCGCAAGTGCGAATGCTGCAGATCACCAGAGCCAAATTCTCGCGGCGATGGTGAATGAAGCGATCGCAAACCGCGCGAACATGGCGGAGGGAATTTCAACAGCCCAAGGCAAGGTCACCCAAGCAGCGGGCCAACAGCAAGCGGCAAACACAGTCAGCCAAGTGTTGGCAACCAAGCAAGCAGCGGCGCAGGCCGCAGCGGCAAAGGTGGCACAGGCAAAGGCTGCGCTAGCCCAGGCGAAGCTCGACCTCCAACACACGAAGATTTACGCTCCGGTCGATGGACACGTCGGCAACCGCGGAGTAGATCAGGGTTCGATGGTCCAACCCGGTTTGCCGGTCATGGCCGTCGTGAAGGACAGCAGCCTCTACGTTGCCGTGAACCTTAAAGAGACCCAGACCGCAAACCTGGTTGCGGGAGAAGAAGCTGAGATAGAAGTCGATGGCTATCCCGCCCATCCGTTCAAGGGTCGCATTCAAAGTGTTTCGCCGGCGACGGGCGCTACGTTTGCCCTACTGCCGCCCGATAACGCGAGCGGTAATTTCGTGAAGGTTGTGCAACGAGTGCCCGTACGAGTGACCTTCGATCCCGATCAGCCGGACCTCGACAAACTGAGACCAGGCATGTCTGCGAACGTTTCGATCCGGGTCAAGTAGGACTCGATAGGGTCGCAATATCAAAACAGTGTGAGGCTCTACTGATTCTTAAGGAAATTTTCTGAATTAGTTACACTGTCGCCTTGTTTGCAGCGTCAAAACGCTGTATAGGTTAAGTAAGACCCAAGTGCCTAGGGTCTTTATGGGAGAGTTCGTTATGTTTGGAGAGTTTTGCTTGATGCGAGGAGTCGACGAGGGTTCTTTGCTTTCGATAGCTGAGGGACCGGGCGACACCTGCGAAATCAAGATAACGGCGGACCAACGAACACTTTCCATCGCCTGTCGGATCGGAGATCTCATTGAGATTCAATCCGGAAAGGGCGCCCATCTGGCCGGCCCCGATGGCCTTTGCGGCATCGAGCGCGAAGGGGCACATATGCGCTTTCGATTTATTGGCGTAGATCGCCGAGCCCGCTGCTACGAAATCGAGTCCGTACGATTTGATGCCGTATTAGCGCTTCTCTCAGCTGGGCGCAAGCCGGACAGTTATGCGTCGCTTGGCTGAATATGGGCCGCTGGCGCTTCCCTTTCGAGTGATGCCTCGTGACTCGGCATCACGCCGCGACCCACTGCAATTAGTCGGTTGAAGGTTGGTCACGTTTCATTCAAACGATTACCGGCATTGAGCAGCGGCTGTTCCGGCGTGGGTCCTGCTACAAAAATGCCAGTGTTTCGCATTAGGGTGTAAATTGGACCTTGCGCAACGAACCCTGAGGCGGCTGTAGAAGTCCAGGTTATGGGTTGCGCTGCGGACGATCCCATTAATATGAGCTCAAAGGACAAGCCCCTCGTTACCGACAAATCCCCCGTTATGCTCGTAGAGGACAACCTCGACGACGAACGCTTGGTGGTTCGCGCATTCCGAAAAGCGGGAATCGACGATTTCGTCGTCGCCCGTACAGGTGAAGAAGCACTCAACATGCTCGCGGACAATACGGCGAATCCGTCGCTCGTTCTTCTCGATCTCAAACTCCCGAAAGTGAATGGGCTGGAAGTTCTGAAGTCGATGCGTGCGAACGAGGAGACAAAGCTTGTTCCCGTCGTTGTGTTCACATCTTCCGACGAAGAACCCGACATCACGACGAGCTATGATCTTGGCGCGAACAGCTACATCCGAAAGCCCGTTGATTACGAAAGCTTTATGGAAGCGGTGCAAGCCGTCATCAGCTATTGGCTCAGCCTCAATCGCTCGGTGGCGAACACGGCAGAAGCGGCGACCCGGTAGCGTCACGATCCATCAGCCAAAATAGGTTGATGTCCTCCCTTATTCGGCCCAACGTGCAGGGTATGCGCGCCTATTCGCCCGGCAAGCCGATCGACGAAGTTCGTCGGGAGTTCGGACTTGATCGAATTATCAAGCTGGCCAGCAACGAAAATCCGTGGGGGCCGTCACCGTTGGGTGTCGCTGCTGCGCAGGACGCTTTGGCAAGCGCAAACTTTTATCCGGATGGCGCGGCTTATGAATTGCGCAAAGCACTGTCCGATCATCACGGTGTTCCGATCGAGCAGATCGTCGCGGGCGATGGAAGCGATGAACTGATTCAACTATTAGGGCTGACACTTCTGGGGTCGCCCGATGACGAAGTGGTGATGGGCGATCCTTCGTTTGTTCAATACGCGTCGGTCGCTGCACTTGCGCCATGCAAATTGATCCGCGCTCCATTGGACTCCGAAGCGCGACACGATCTCGATGCGATGGCGGCGGCATGCACAGCCAAGACGAAGATCGTGTTCATCGCGAATCCTAACAACCCGACCGGCACGGTCGTTGATCGAGTTTCTTTTGAAGCTTTTCTTTCTCGACTTCCCGAGTCCGCGGTTCTAGTTTTGGATGAAGCGTATTTTGAATTTGCTCGCGCGTACTGCGATGACTATCCTTCATCCCAAGACTATCTATCGCACGGACGAGTGGTCGGACTGCGCACTTTCAGCAAGGCTTATGGAATGGCCGGCATGCGAGTGGGTTACGGATTCTTCCCGACCTGGCTCGCGGATGGAGTAAATCGGGTGCGGGCGCCGTTCAACGTGAATTGCATGGCACAGGCGGCAGGGGCCGCGGCGATTTCCGACACAGCGCATCTCAAGAAGACGATCGACGGCACACGCGAGGGACTGAAGAAGCTAAACGAAATCTTCTCGCGGGTTGGTGCGAAAGTCGCTCCCAGTTTTGCCAACTTCGTTTGGGCTGATCTTGGTCAGCCGGCGCGACCGATCTTCGACGCGCTCTTAGCCAAGGGAATCATCGTGCGGCCTGGTGACGTCCTCGGCAATCCGAATGCCTTGCGCGTAAGCGTGGGCACTCCAGACGAGTTGGAGATGTTCGAGGCAGCACTCGTGGAAGTCATGAAAGCACCGGCGATTCGGTAACGCCCAGGTCCCCTTGAACCGGGCGGATACACTAGCGCGCGTGGACGCGGCAAAAGAGATAGATGTCCTGATCAGGGCGAAGTATCCGATTCTTTATGTGGTTTCTTGGGAGGAGCGCCGCGTGGAGCAGGCGGTCACCAATGTCTGCAAGCCTCTGAATCGGACCCTTTACACTTGGTCGATCACCCAAGGCATGCGTCCGCCCGTGCCCCGAACGTCGGGCCCGGCACGACCCGCGACTCTGCCTGGAGAGCTAGAGGCCCTCGCGCTTATCCATGAGGCGCCGGAATATACGGTCTTCCTGCTCAAGGATTTTCATCCGTACATGCGGGACAATCGCGTGATCCGATTGCTGCGCGATTTGGCGGTTCGCCTTCGAGGAAAGGCCCAGACCTTGATTCTTCTTGGCCCCACGCTGAGCTTGCCCACGGACTTGGAAAAAGACGTTACAGTGTTGGACTTTCCTTTGCCCGATTACGCGGAGATCGATTCAACCCTCGAAAAGGTGATGGCGGCGGTCAAAGACAATGCGAACGTGGACGCCACCATGGATGCTCCCAAGCGCGAACAACTTGTCAAGTCGGCACAGGGATTAACTCTTGACGAAATTGAGTCCGTGTTTGCGCGCTCCCTTGTCGAGCGGAAGAAATTTGATTTGGATGTGGTGCTCGAAGAGAAGAAGCAGATCATTCGCAAATCCGGATTGCTCGAATACTACGCCGCAGATGCCACGATGAAAGACGTCGGTGGTATGGGACTGCTCAAGGAGTGGCTTGATAAGCGAACGTCGAGCTTTACCGACAAAGCGAAAGACTTCGGTCTCCCGTCACCGAAAGGAATTCTTTTGATCGGCGTTCAGGGTTGCGGAAAATCTTTGCTCGCTAAGTCTATTTCTGCGATTTGGAACTTGCCTCTCTTGAAATTGGACGTGGGCCGAATCTTTGGTTCGCTGGTCGGACAATCCGAAGAAAATATCCGCCGCGCGATTTCCGTTGCCGAGTCAGTTGCGCCCTGTATTTTGTGGGCGGATGAATTGGAGAAAGGTTTTGCGGGCACGGGAAGCAGCGGAGTGAGTGACGGCGGTACGACCGCGCGTGTGTTCTCGACCTTCCTTACGTGGATGCAGGAAAAGACTTCGCCCGTGTTCTTGGTCGCGACCGCGAACCAGGTGAGTTCGCTACCTCCCGAGATGTTACGAAAGGGACGATTCGATGAGATCTTCTTCATCGATCTTCCGGGCGACAAAGAGCGTGAACAGATCTTCGCGATCCATCTTAAGAAGCGCGGCCGTGATGTAGCGAACTTTGACTTGCCCGCCCTTTCCAAAGCGGCGGATGGATTCAGTGGCGCGGAAATCGAGCAGGTTGTCGTGGGCGCGTTGTTCGTGGCATTCGATGGGAAGCGTGAACTTACGCAGCAAGACGTGGTGAACGAAGCGAAGGCGGTCGTTCCGCTGAGCGTGATGATGCGGGAGGAGATCGACGAGCTCCGGACCTGGGCTCAGCTTCGAACCAGACCGGCTTCTAGTGAAGCTGAACAACTTGTAGCTCATTCGTAGGAGTTGTATCCTAGAAGCATGAGCTTAGTCGCGTTAGTCGGTCTCGCAATTGCCTTGCGCTCGCCTGCTGTCGCGCAGCAACCGAAGCTGCAGGATGTAACGCTTGCCGTTCAAGGCATGACGTGAGCCCTGTGCGCAAAGAAGGTTCGGTCGAGCCTTGAAAAAGTGGATGGGGTCAAAGATATCGAGTTGCAGTTGGAACCCTCCGGCGCACACTTCAAATTTGAACCGGCTCGCGAGACGATCCAAGACTTGATTAAGGCGGTTCGTGCCGCAGGCAGCGAATATGATGCGCGGCTCATGCTTCAATCCGATTTCGACGACGAAAAATTGTCGGACGCTTTGAGAAAAGTGGAAGGAGTTCGCGCTGCGGGAATGGCGGACAAGCGCGGGATCCGTCTTGTCACATTCTTCATGGACAAGAAAACGTTCTACGGTGATCTTGTGAATGCTGCGAATGCAATTGGCGCAAAGATAGAAAGTCCGAAGTTTTCGAAGTGAGGATTCACCCTCAACCCGGAAGGGTAGGTTGAGGGTTCGGTCGGGACTCAACGTGCATGAGCGAGTTGAGGGATTAACTTTAGCTTCTAAGGCACGTCGCCTGACGATTCAAGGTGAATGAAGAATCCATTCTTATTCGTCTCGTCGTAATCGAAACCGTTGCCCTTGTAGTGATGCGTACTGTGCGCTAGCTCGAAGCCATCGTTCTTCTGCGCCCCGAAGTATGTGAGGTTGTGAATCGTAACAATCTTGTGGTCTGGATTCTCAACGCCGGTCAACTCGACTTTGCCCATCGTGCCATCACCGAGCATCGCAACCCCGTTGTTACCATCGCGCTTCCATGTGATCGGTTGCTCATCCATTTGGATCTTGCCCCAATGCAC